>RCMY010001215.1_pt1 | contig 24626 bp, 22 predicted proteins | sample 2041341 | NCBI WGS metagenome assembly RCMY01 (sample SAMN09708234, study PRJNA481090) | Marine sediment metagenome, whole genome shotgun sequencing project.
ACAACTGCACCAGCAGCACCACTTGTGGATCATGTGGAAGCTGGGGATACCAGTGTAAGTGGAAGTGGCGAACCTGGCGCTGACATTACCGTAACGCTACCTGATGGTACAGAAGTAACTACCACAGTAGATGAAAACGGACAATGGACAGTAGACACACCAGCACTAAAAGATGGTGATGTGATAACTGTGATTCAAACCGACAAATCAGGCAATGCATCAGAACCAACAGAAGTCATCGTTACAGACACAACAGTGCCAAACGAGCCTGAACAAGTTTCACCTGAAGAAGATTCTCCAAGATTACCGTCAACTGGTATTGGAAATAATTATTTAGGATGGCTATTATGCATACTCGGTCTGTTAATTCTTATGTATAAAAAAATTGAATCATTAGAATTAGAAGTTCAAGAATGATAAATAAATGTCAATCCTGACCGTAATGAACCTTCATTAATAGTAATGAAGGTTTTTCTTTGTAAAAAGCCAATAAGTAAAGGAATTATAAAGAAGTATTTACTTTTTCAAATTTATCGATATAAATATTGACTTAATGAAAGCGCTTTGTTAACATAAATGTATAAATACCACCATACGGAAAGTCATTCCGCAAGGTGGAATAATGTCGAAAGACAGAAAGGGAGGACGCACAATTAAGTGCAAAATAGTATGAGAAAAATGAGAAAGTCTTTAATTGTACTGTTGGTAGTTGCATTGCTTGGAATAACTGCATGTTCTAAAGATTCGGGAGGAGATAAAGATACTGCAACAGATTATAAAAATATTATGTTTGTGGTCACCGGAAACTTAGGAGGTGGAACAAATAATGACGATGTATACGCAGCTATATCTGATTATGTAAAAACTATTGGTGGAGAAGTAAATACATTTGAGTGTAATATGGACACCTCTCTATTTGAAACTACGCTTATGCAAGCTGCAGAAAGCAAAGAATATGATCTTATTGTCACCGGCTTTGGTACGATGATTGAACCATTAACAAATACAGCAACGAAATTCCCTGATCAAAAATTCTTTATTTTTGATACAGAAATGGATTTTAAAGACGGAAAAAATAAAAATGTAATTTCTGTTCAAGCACTTCAAAATGAGGGTGGATTTATGGCAGGTGTTCTTGCAGCTGAAGTAACATTAAGTGATGCTAAACTTGCAAATCCTGATAAAAAGGTAGGTTTTGTAGGTGCGATTGAATCAACATCCATATTAGATTTCCTTTTAGGTTACATTGAAGGTGTGAATTCAGTTGACCCATCAATAGAAGTGTTATATTCATTCGTAGGAAATCATACTGATTCAGCTCTTGCCAAAGAAATGGGATTAACACAATATCAACAAGGAGCTGATGTAGTATTTGCAGTAGGTGGTAATGGTTTAGGAGTTGCTGAAGCAGCATTAGCAGCTGATAAATATGTAATAGGAGTTGATTTTGATTATGCTGCTAGATTACAAGGCACAAGTCCAGAAACAGCAGAACATGTACTTACATCTGTAATAAAGGACTATAAAGGTATGGTAACTCCAATCTTAGAAGGTCTAAAAGATGGAAAAGTAGATTGGGGAACTCATAAATATATATCTTATAATGAAGGTGGAGTTTATCTAGTAAATGATAAAAACACACAAGCAATTGTATCCGCGGATACAAAAGCAAAATTTGATGAGATTGAAAGTAAACTTAAATCAGGATCAATAAAAGTTAGTTCTGCGTTTGGAGCATCAACTGATGAAATAGAGGCAGTTAAAGAAAAGGCTAAGGGTCAATAAGAAAGCTCCAATCGGAGCTTTCTTATTAAAAAAGGAGTACATATGAGTGATAAAAATGAACTAATCAATTCTATATCAATTGGTGAAGACCTTTTGGTAATGGATGGTATAACAAAAATTTATCCAAATGGCTTTGTTGCCAATAATAATGTAAGTTTTTCGGTGAGAAAAGGCGAAATCCATGGTTTAGTTGGTGAAAACGGTGCAGGAAAAACAACTCTCATGAAAGTGTTGTTTGGTTTAGAAACAGCTGAAAAAGGGATAATTAAACTTGGTAAAAGTGAGTTGAAATTATCAAGTCCCTTAGAGGCTTTGGAATATGGTATTGGGATGGTTCACCAACATTTTATGTTGGTAGAATCACTATCAATAGCAGAAAATATGGTATTAGGTCATGAACCAACTAAGGGAATGACGTTTGATATGAATCGAGCGGTGAAAAGTGTAGCAGAAGTTAGTGAAATATATGGATTACCAGTAGATCCAAAAGCTAAAGTTAGTGACTTGTCAGTTGGATACAAGCAAAGAGTAGAAATACTAAAAATGCTTTTACATGGGGCAAAGATCTTACTTCTCGATGAACCAACTGCTGTGCTAACTCCACAAGAAACAGTTGAGCTTTTTAAGCAATTACAAGATTTGAAAGAAAAGGGATATTCAATAGTATTTATCTCTCATAAACTTAATGAGGTTAAAGAAATATGTGATAGGATCACCGTATTAAGAGGAGGGCAATCGATTAAAACAGTGGATGTGAAAGACATTTCTGAACAAGAAATTTCAAATTTGATGGTTGGTAGAAACATTAATCTTGAAATTGATAAAAAAAGAGCTAAACCAGGGCATGCTACATTAAAAGTTAGAAACCTCTCATACGCTAATAAATATAATAAGAAAGTTTTAGATTCGGTAAGTTTCAATGTAAGAGAAGGTGAAATCTTAGGTGTAGCAGCAGTTGAAGGAAATGGACAGACTGAGTTGGCAGATTTATTATCGGGGTTAATTCCAATTCAAACTGGTGAAATACTAATTGATAATAAATCAATTGCCAATGAGAGTATCTATGAGATGAGAAATAGGGGGGTAGCAATTGTACATGAAGATAGGATGAGCATCGGCGCATCTTTGAATCAAACAATCGCAGATAATATTATTTCAAACAGAATAGATAAAGAACCATTTGTTGAAAAAGGGATTGTATCAAACAGTAAAATTAAAGAATTTGCTAAAGACTTAATTAGTTCTTTTGGGATTAAGGCAGATGGAGAAAACTCTCCAGTCAGAACTCTTTCTGGCGGAAACATTCAAAAAGTTGTTGCTGCACGAGAGTTTACTACAAACCCTAGACTCCTAATTGCATGTCAACCAACACGAGGGATTGATGTTGGAGCTGCTGACTTAATTCGCAGAAAAATGATTTCTCTTAGAGACGAATATGACACAGCAGTACTCTTGTTTTCAGCAGATTTGACCGAGTTAATAAGCGGTAGCGATAGTATAATTGTTATGTATGAGGGAGAAATCACAGCATATTTTGAAGATACTAAAGATATTGACGAAATAATTTTAGGGGAGTATATGTTAGGGCTCAAAAAACAATCGAGTGAATTACTAGAAAGGGTGATAACAAATGAAAAATAGTAAGATAAAAACGACAAGTCAGATTGAATCTAGGTTTAGCATAATTAGAACTGTTCTTGCGGTTTTAATTGCATTAGTCATAGCATTCTTTCTTATCGCAACTGTAAGTAATAACCCTGTTAAGGATTTTACAACCCTTCTCGTTGGTCCAATTAGTAATTTTAATAGAATTGTAACAGTAATCACTAAAATGATACCACTACTATTTACTGGTGTGGCAGTAAGCTTAATTTATTCTGCAGGACAGATTAATATTGCTACTGAAGGTGCTTTTTTCTCTGGATGTGTAGCGGCAACAGTGGTTGCAATCATTCCAGGGATTCCAGCACCGATTCACATATTGTTATGTATTCTCGCAGGTGCACTTGCAGGAGCATTTGTAATGGGAATTCCGGGCATAATGTTTGTTAAATACAAAGTTGTAACAATTGTATCTGCGCTTATGATGAATTATGTTGCACTTTATTTGGGGCTATATATAATCTTAAATCCATTAAGAGATCCAAGTGCAGGATTTGAAGGTTCTTTTGCCTTTGCTCCATCAGCAATTTTACCAAAGCTATTTTTCGAACCTAGATTACATATTGGTTTACTAATAGGTGTTGTTGCTGTTGTTTTTGGTTCAGTATTGTTATACAAAACTCCTTTTGGTTATAAAATTAGAACTGTAGGGCAAAACCCAAAATTTGCAAACTATTCAGGTATTAATGTTAATAGAACAATCGTGATTACTTCGTTAATTGCGGGTGCGCTTGCGGGAGTTGGTGGAACTGTAGAGGTGCTGGGAAATTACAATAGGTTCATGTATCCAGGATTTACCAATCATGGATGGGATGGAATAATGATCGCGGTTTTATGTCGAAACAATCCAAAAATGATTCCGTTCGGTGCCTTTTTCTTGGCATATTTAAAGACATCTGCGGATACGCTCAACCTAACATCAAGTATTCCTCCAGAGATTATAAGTGTTATTCAAGCGGTAATAATTATTTTCATTGCAGCTGAGCGATTCTTATCTCATTGGGAACATAAGAAAATTGTTGAAAACTCTCAAAAAGTCATGGCTTTGAGTGAAGGGAAGTAAGTTATGTTAGAATATATTTTTTCAGTAGATTTTATATTTTCCGTAATTCGTATGGGAACACCACTTCTGTTTGTTGCAATGGCTGCAGTAGTTGGGGCAAAGGCGGACATACTTTGTATTGCTTATGAAGGAATGATGTTATTTGCTGCTCTAGGCGGTGTAATAGGAAGTGCATATTCACAAAACTTGTTTATTGGTATGTTATCCGGAATTATTTGTGGTTTAGCGATTGCAGCAATATTTGCATACTTTGTGTTGTACTTGAATACTACACCATTATTAGCAGGACTGGCTTTAAATACATTGGGAACTGGTGGTACAGTTTATGTTGTGTATTTGTTAACGGGAATGAAATTAGATACATCCGCACTTCAAAGTTTAAGATTTCCGACCTTAGATATTCCAATAATTAAAGACATACCCTATGTAGGTCAAATACTCTCTGGTCACAATATTTTATCTTATTTGGCGATACTCACAGTCGTCGGAGTATATTATTTAATATTTAAGACCAAATTGGGATTAAGGATAAGAGCTGTAGGTGAAAATCCACACGCAGCCGAATCGGTAGGTATTAATGTTAATAAAACAAAGTTCGTTGCACTTCTTATTAGTGGGGTAATTGCCTCATTTGGTGGATTATTCATGTCAATGGCTTATATGCCTTATTTTACAACGAACATGACCGCAGGTAGAGGGTTTATTGGTATTGCAGCACAAAACTTAGGAAGAGGTAATCCAATATGGACAATGCTCTATACACTAGTATTTGGGGCTGTAATGGCAATTGGAAATATTGCTCAATCATTTAGATTGCCATCTCAATTTGCATCTATGATGCCATATCTCATCACGCTGATTGGATTGGTTTTCATTGGAGCAAGAAGTATAAGGCAAGAAAATAAAGCGTTAAAACAAAATATAAGTAAGAAGGAGAATTTATGAAAGTATCAGCTGAAAACCCAATGTTTGAGGGAAAAGTTCCTCATTTACTTTGCAAGAAAGGAGATATTGCTCCAATTGTATTGTTACCTGGAGATCCAGGTCGAGTAGAATTATTTAAGGAACTTTGTGATGATTTTAGTATCATTGCTTCAAATAGAGAGTATACTGTTGGTACAGGAACTTATAAAGGTCATCCAATAAGTGTATGTTCAACTGGAATCGGAGGCCCATCTACAGAAATTGCGGTAGTGGAATTAATTGAATTAGGAGCAAAAGCTTTGATTCGAATTGGTGGAACAGGTGTAATACAGGAAAATATTTCATGTGGTGACATGGTTATTACGACTGGATCAATGCGTCAAGGAGGAACAAGTTATCACTATGCACCATTAGAATATCCCGCGGTAGCATCCTTTGAAGTCATTGAATGCTTAATTGATTCATGTAAACAACACGAAACAACCTATACTAAAGGAATTGGAGCTTCAATAGGATCGTTCTTTGCAGGTCAAGCACGACCGGTTCTTGGGAAAGCGTTTCATGATGAAGACTTGATAGAAAAATATAAAAAATTGAATGTAATTAATATGGAAATGGAAGCTGAGACAGTTATTACTTTAGGAAATGTTTTAGGTGTTCTTTCTGGAGCAATATGCGCTGTGCATGCTAATAGAGCAACAGATGAGTGGCTTTATGATTTTGCAGATGCACAAAAAAACATGTGCAAAATTGCTCTAGATAGTGCAGTATTGCTTTATGAGCGTTATTTATAAATAATTAGGAGGCACTATGCAATTAATTGATCGTACGATAGAAATTCTACTAATTCTTAGTCATGAGCCAGATGGACTAGCAATCACTGAGCTTGCAAATCGTTTAGATATATCCAACAGTTCTACACATCGTATTTTACAAAGTTTGAAGAAACATCATTTTGTTCTCCAATCTACCGAAACGAAACGTTATAGACTAGGATACAAAGTATTGACATTAACAACGAATATTTCTAAAGAAAACAATTTCACTTTTGCGGCTAAACCTTTCATGAAGAAATTATCTGAAAAGGTAGGAGAAACTGTAGCTTTATGTGTTCTGGAAGGCGAAAATATTGTATGTTTAGATTTTGTAGAAAGTCAAAATAGTTCTAAATTCATGGTAAATCCAGGGATTGCTATGCCCCCTCATGCAACATCGGCAGGTAAAGCAATATTGGCGTATAGAACACTTAGCGAAATAAGAAATATATACAATTCTTATCAAGATAACAGATTGACATCTAACACGCTTGTGGAATGGAACTCGTTTATTGAAGAACTAGAATTAACAAAAACTCGTGGTTATGCAATAAGTGATGAAGAATTACAAATTGGCGTTCAAGGAGCAGCGTGTCCGATATTTGACTTTAATCATAATGTAATTGGATCAGTTTCAATCACTGCCCTAAAAAATGATAATAAATTAACAGAAGAAAATATACAATTTTTATCAGAATGTGCACAAGCTATTACCTATAGTATAGGCGGAATTCCAAATGGAATTAATGGAAAGAAGCCACTGGAAGACTAAATATAAAGGTTCAAATTCTTTGATTGGAGAGTGAGTTTATTAAGGGAATTTCAAGTTGTCTTAATTGACAATCGTCATATTTCGATGTACTATAAAAGTAATACAGGAGGTATTTATTATGCAATTTCTAATCGGTTTTGGAGTTGTATTAGTATTAATAGTTATTTTCTTTATCTCACAATACAATGGATTTGTAAGAATGAAAAATATTGTTGAAGAAGCATTCTCAACAATGGATGTATATCTTAAGAAACGTTTCGATTTAATCCCAAATGTTGTCGAAACTGTAAAAGGTTATGCTACACACGAACGTGAAGCATTAGAAGGTATTATTGCTGCACGTAATCAAACAGCAAATGCAGCAACACCAGAAGATCGTTTAAAAGCAGAAGGTGAATTAAGTGGAGTATTAACTCGTTTATTCGCATTAACTGAAAGCTATCCAGATCTTAAAGCAAATGTAAACTTTATGGATCTCCAAAATCAATTGAAATCAATTGAAACAGAGATTGCTCAATCACGTAAGTACTACAATGGAACAGTTCGTCAATACAATACAAAGTGTGAAGTATTCCCTTCAAATATTATTGCAGGAATGTTCAACTTTACGAAGAAACCACTCTTTGAGGTAGCTAACGAAGCTGAGCGTGAAAACGTTAAAGTTCAATTCTAATTTAAGAGGGATCTTCCCTCTTTTTTTAAACATAAAGGAGTAGAACATGAAAAAAATTAAGTTTCTATTTATAAGCATACTTCTTTTCGTTATCACACTCGTGCCAGTGAGTGCTGATTACAATAGCAGTGGAGCAAATGCTAAGAATTTCAATGTAGAGATGAATGTGTCTGAGGAAGGTGTTATTACTATCAAAGAACGCTTAACTTTAGACTTTTTTGAACCAAGGCAAGGATTTTATGTAACAATTCCCCAAGAAAATAGAGTTACTTTTGATGGAGAAACAAAAACGTATTTTTGGCCGGTAGAAAACTTTAGAGTTATCAGTAATGACACAGTAGTCCAAACTGATGATTCAAGAGCGGGAAAAGTTTATAGATTTGGAGATCAAGGCAGATACATTACAGGCGAAAAAATATATGAGTACTCCTATGAAGTGCATATGAGAGATATCAAGGCACCGCATGGACAACTGTTCTATTATAATATATTAAGTGAGACTTTCGAGTTCCCAATAGAATCTGTCGACTTTAAGATTAATCTTCCTAAGGAATTTGACATTCAATATTTAAAAATGTACGCAACAAGAAATAACTTGGATGTAGACTATAAAGTAGATGGAACTACAATATCCGGTAGTTATAAGAATCCGCTATTTCATCAAGGAATTTCAATACATCTTGAAGTTCCTAATGGATACTTTACGTTCCCTACATTCAATTACACATTACCAGTAGGAATTGCTGTTTCAGCGGTTTTAGTTGGTGTCATACTGCTATACTTCCTATTCGGTAGAGATTTAGATGTTGTTGAGTCTGTAGAATTTGAGGCTCCTGATGGAATTTCAAGTGCAGAGGTAGGTTATATTTATCGAGGTCATGTGAAAACTAATGATATTGTCTCGTTGATAGTCTACTGGGCATCAAAAGGCTTCTTGATGATTGAAGAATTAGATGAAAATGGTTCAAACTTAAGACTTATAAAAGTGAAAGAACTTGAAACTGAGAATGATGCTGAACGTAAAGTCTTTAATGCTCTATTTAGAAATAGAGACGAAGTCACAACAGATAAGCTAAACGAAACGTTTGGAAAGCACGTTCAATCAGCATCAATGTCATTAATGAACAGATTTAAACGTGATAAGTCAATGAAAATATTTGATACGAAAGCAAGTTTCTTTAAAGTATTATCAGCAATAATTTTGCCACTTAGCATGGGCTTGTTTACTGCAGCGGCAAGTATTGAAACATCTGGATATAGTGGTGATTTCTTAATTGGTTTACTTGTAGGTGGAGTGGCGTTCTTAATTGCAACGGTTATTGGTGTCATCACCTTTGTGCGAGATGGTATCAATGCAGTTTCCAATAATCGATTAACATGGATGGTTAACATACCAGTTTTGGCAATTGTATATATCGTAGTAGTGGCGTTTTCTGAGATGTCCACAATGTCGATAATATATTTCACAATAGTATTTGTGATCTTCATACTAGCGCTTATTGCGACCGCAAACATGGGTAGACGTACTAAAGTTGGTTCACGTTATTATGGACAAATTCTTGGGCTCAAACGCTTTATCGAAGTTGCTGAAGAAGATCGTATTCGTACTTTAGCAGAAGAAACACCTGAATTATTCTACAATGTACTTCCTTATGCTTATGTTTTAGGAATTACTAACACATGGATTAAACGCTTTGAACACATTGCAATTGATAATCCAGATTGGTATCAAACCTATGGAACAGGAACTGTCCTTAGAGATATGTATATTTGGAATAATATTAATCGCTCATTATCAACACTTAATCATGCAATGACCAGTGTCCCTGCATCAAAAGGTTCATCAGGAGGCGGAAGCTTTGGTGGTGGATTTGGTGGCGGTGGCGGCTATGGTGGTGGCGGCTTTGGTGGAAGCGGTGGTGGCACCTGGTAGTTCAATTAAACACACAACTGTGAGTTCATAACTCACAGTTTTTTAATTGCTTAGAATCGTGTATAATATTTGTAGAAAAAAGGTGAACTATGTCATTTTTAAAAGGATATAAATTTCAGTCATTTCTTGCAGTTACCGCAAAACTAGTGGAGGCCATTTTTGAGTTGATTATGCCGCTATTAATGGCGCAACTCATTGATGTAGGAATTCGAGAAAATGATATGAATACAGTATTTAGTATGGTTATTTGGATGTTTGTATTAACGATATTAGGATACCTATCATCCATTACATGTCAATATTTAGCGTCTTATATTTCACAAAAAGTAGGTGGAAGAATGAGACATGCTCTGTTTTCTAAGGTTACAACATTCTCTGAAGCAGAAACAAATAAGTACTCGAGTGCAGTACTTACAAATAGAATTACCACTGATGTAAATCTAGTCCAACATATGATCGCGATTGTGATTCGTTTAGGGGTTAGAGCTCCAATCCTAATGGTTGGAAGCCTTTTTGCATTGGCATCAATTAGTCCAAAACTATCAATGACACTTCTTTATACTTTTCCGCTTTTTGTAGTAGTAGTCATTGCATTTATGTGGTTATCAATGAAAGGTCATAAAAGGGCAGCTAAGAATTTAGATAGTCTTGTGAATCGATTCCGTGAGTCCTTAAGTGGAACACGGATTATTCGGGCATTCTCAAAACAAGAAGAAGACATTGAGAAATTTGTAAAACAAAACAAAAAGTTAGCAAAACAACAAACACGTGTTGGCTATATTACTACCTTATCGAGCCCACTTACTTCATTTATTATGAACCTAGTACTCTTATTACTGGTATATCTAGGGGCTTTAGAGATAAATGTTGGTGGAATGACACAGGGTCAAACAGTAGCGGTTATTAACTATTGTACACAACTTGTAATGACATTGATCGTAGCTATGAACCTTGTGATGACGATTTCACGTGGTGCTACTTCATATACTCGTATTCAAGAAGTATTAAATGTGGATGTAAGTGTCAAAGATGAAGGAACAGTCATTTTAGATCCAATTCATGAAATTAAGCTTAATCATGTATCGTATCGATATCCTGGTGAGGGCCGTTATGTTGTAAATGATGTTTCTCTAACATTGAAACAAGGGGAAGTCTTGGGGATTATTGGCCTTACTGGGAGTGGGAAATCAACCTTAGTTAAGCTTCTTCTTCGATTAATGGACACCAGTGAAGGAACTATCTTGTATAACTCAAAAGATATCTCAACTTATGATATTCAATCGTTAAGAAGTCAAATAGGATATGCACCTCAACAAGCAGCATTTCTTCGTGGAACACTGGAAGATAACGTGCTTATGAACCGACAAGGTGATGCCAAAGAAGCATTAATCCATGCACAGGGTTCGGATATATTAAATAAAGGTTTGGATAGTAACATTGAAGAAGGTGGAAAAAACCTCTCTGGGGGACAACGCCAAAGAGTGAGCATTGCGCGTGCTCTTGCAAAGAATCCATCACTCTTAGTGTTTGATGATACCTTCTCAGCACTTGATTATCTAACGGATAAAAATGTAAGACAATCTATCAAAGAAAACTACAGTGATGTTGCTCAGATTATCGTAAGTCAAAGAACATCAACAGTAATGGATGCTGACCAAATAATTGTGTTGAACAACGGTAAAATTGAAGCTTCAGGAACGCACGCAGAACTCTTAGAATTAAATGAAACATATCGTAAAATTCATATGATTCAAACAGAAAGTGGTGATGCATATGTGGCGTAAGTATCGTAAGACCATTATTCTATGTCTCATCCTTTCATTAATATCATCCGTAACACTTGTGCTTTCCCCGTTCTATTTAGGGGAAGCCATTGATGTAATGATTGGCATTGGGAATGTTGATATGCCTGTCGTTGTTTACTATCTTGGGATTGTAGCAGCATGCTATAGCGTGCATTTTATTACAACCTGGATCGTAAGTTTATTAGCTAACTATGTTGCAGTTAATTATGTTGAAGTATTACGTGAACGTTTAAAGAACCACGTTGAGAAACTTCCGCTTTCGTACCTAGATACACACCCTCACGGTAATCTAAGCTCTCTTCTAGCAATGGATGGAGAGCAGTTATTAGATGGTATTTATCAAGGCTTAACACAACTTCTAAATGGAATCTTCGTGATTATAATTTCATTAGGATTTATGCTTTATATTAATATTCCAATGACACTCATCGTAGTGGCAATGGTTCCAGTTGTATTTTTAACATCACGCTTTATTGCTAAAAAGTCATTGGCACTATTTAGACAGCAACAAGACTATGCAGGACAGCTTAGTGGAAAAACTGCAGAAATGATTTCAAATATCAGTCTTGTAAATACAGAAAACTATCGAGATAAAGGTATTAGTATCTTTGCAGATATTAACGATGCTATGAATGAAGTAGGTGCTAAAGCTCAATTTATTTCCGCAATTACCAATCCCACAACACGTGTTGTCAATAACTTAAGCTACCTTCTCATCGGATTAAGTGGAGCTCTTGTTATTAGAGAATGGGGAATGAGTATTGGATTACTTACAAGTTTTATTAGTTATTCAATGATGTTCTCAAAGCCGTTTAACGAGTTAAGTGGTGTTGTATCGCAAATGGTCGCAGCAAAAGCGAGTCATCAAAGAATTATGAATGTGCTTGAGGAGCCTTTAGAAAATGATGTGGATCTTGAAGTTGAACTACAAGGTCAGTCAATATCCTTTGAACATGTAAATTTCGGATACAATCCTAAAGTTCCTATTATTCAAGACTTAAACCTTAATATCGAACCCTTATCCAAGGTTGCGATTGTTGGACCTACAGGTGCAGGGAAATCAACCATGATTAACCTCTTAATGAGATTCTATGATACTAATCAGGGATTAATTGAAATTGATGGTCATGATGTCTCTCATATGAGCCGTCAATCGGCTCGTTCAGTTATGGGAATTGTACTCCAGGATCCTTGGCTATTTGAAGGAACAATACGCGACAACATTGCTTATGGAAAGCCTGATGCAAGTTTGGAAGAAATTATGCACGCGGCCAAACAAGCAGGATGTCACGAAACAATCATATCTCTAGATAAAGGATATGATACAATAGTTGAGCTTGATTCCAATAATTTATCAATTGGTCAACGTCAAATGATCACAATTGCTCGTGCTCTACTTGTAAATGCACCAATGATAATTTTAGATGAAGCAACAAGTAGTTTAGATATTATTACAGAGCAAACAATTCAAAATGTATTCACAGAAATTATGAAGAATCGTACCAGTTTCTTTATTGCCCACCGTTTAAGTACCGTGGTAGATTCAGACATTATTCTTGTAATGAGAGAAGGACGATTAGTTGAACAAGGAAACCATGAAGAACTCATGAAGAAAAAAGGCTTTTATCATGAATTATATATGAGTCAATTTTAATGAGAATGTGATGAAATATCACATATTTGATGGGAAAATATGGTATTCTATTAATCGGATATTGTCTTTTATTAAACATGGTATAATAAAGGGGCTAAGGAGGTTCCTATGCAAAACACAATTTCAGCATTTCAATCTATATTGCAAACCTTAAAGGTCATTGTGGACTTTGGGATTATATGGATTTTAGTTTATTACATACTACGTATTGTGCGAAATAACTCACGCACAGTTCAAATTTTCAAAGGTGTTATTCTCGTAATCGTAATGAGATTTATTGTTACACAGATGAATTTAACAACAACCGCAACCATTTTAGACTTTATTCTAATCAATGGTATTTTAGTGTTTGTGATTATATTCCAACCAGAGATTCGTTCAATGTTAGAGCGTCTTGGAAAAACATCTGTCTTCTCAGCAATTAATACACTTTCAGGAAATCAAAAAGAGAAACTTATAGATGAACTAGTTAGTGCAACTCGTTCACTTTCTCAAAGCAAGACAGGTGCATTAATTACACTTGAACAAGGTCATTCATTAAATGACTATGTTAAGACTGGAAAGGCTTTAAACTCTCTAGTTACAAGTGAGCTTCTTACATCTATATTTGTGACATCCACACCACTTCATGATGGTGCAGTCATTATTCAAGGGGATCGTATTGCTGCTGCGTCAGCATATTTCCCACCAACAAGTCAGGACTTACCTACACGCTATGGTGCTCGTCACCGTGCAGCAATTGGTATTTCTGAAGTTACTGATTCAATCACTATTGTGGTATCCGAAGAAACAGGAACAATTTCTGTTGCTGAAAACGGAAAACTTAAAGAAATGGATGCTACAAGTCTACGTGAGTATCTAAACTCAATTATTCAAAATGTTGAGAAAGAAGTCAGTCAAGCAGTTGCTACAAAACGTGCTCGTAAACTTGATTTCTCAAGATTAAACATCGACCCTATTAAAATTGAAAAAGTTGATAGCGATGATGTTGTCATTAAAGGAAGTAAAGATCCAAGTAAGCAATCTAAGTTCATGAAGATTTTTGGTGTAAAACCTAAAGCTTCTGAAGATGTTGAATCAAGTGAGAAATCCAAGGATTCAGATAAAGAAGACAAAGAAGAATCAAAATCAGATAGTAAAGCTACAAAGACTTCAGAAGAAACGATAAAGAGAATCTTTAAGAAGAAAAAAGTAGACGAAGATGTTCAAGGTCATGAAATTGACTTTGACAGTGCAAATAAAGAAAAGTCTGAAGAAACAAGTCAAGAAGTTAAAGAAGAAGTCGAATCATTAGAAGAAAACACTAAAGAGAACGACAGCTCTAACAAAGATGAAAAACAAACAGAGGTAGAAGAAGTGCCTACTGAAGAGGCAAAAGAAGATGATGTAGAAGCCTCAAAAGAAGTAGGAGGTGACGAGCATGACTCAGAAACCAAGTAATGATCCAAAAAAAGAGCAAGATACACAACAAGAGAAAACAGAACTTGCTCAGTTTATAGCAGATAAATCACAGAAGATCTCAAAACAAACAGAATCACTAACTAATGGTGCTCAACGAATTATTCGTTGGTTAAGTAATGGATTTGACCGTGTACTCTTTAATCCACGTCATAGTAAGCTCGTTGCATTTGTTGTTGCATTTATTGTGTACATCGCGTTTAACTCGAATTCAGTGACAACACCACTCTTAACATCACTTCCATTTGATGCTCCTGTTAATGTGACTTACAACTCAGAAATGTATGAGATCACAGAAATTCCTAAAACAGTTAGCGTACTTGCAAGTGGTAGTCAAAGTGACATATCAATGATTAATACAGATAGTAGTAATATTAAAGCTACTTTAGATTTAACAGGATATACAGAAGGAACGCATCAAGTTAAATATGCTATTGAAGGTGTTTCTACTCGTGTCCGAACTAACGTAACTCCAGAATCTGTTACTGTAACTATTAAGATTAAGAATGCTAAGAAAGTTGAGCTTGGTTATGACTTTATCAACCGTGATAAGCTTGACCCACGTAACAACATCGGTGATGTAGAATTAGAACTTCATGAAGTATCGATTAAAGCATCACAAGACACACTCGACAAAGTAGCATTTGTTAAAGCGTTAATCGATGTTGGTGGACGTACTGCCAGCTTTGAGGATGATGCGAAGATTGTTGCATATGACCAAACTGGTGCTAAGTTAGATCAAGTAGATATTATTCCTAAGACAGTAAAAGCTAAAGTAAGTCTTGATCAAAACGGTAAGTCCGTTAAGATTATTCCTGTCTTTGAAGGAAATTTCCCAGAAGGAAAACATATTAGTGATTACAAGTTGGATAACGATACAATCACGATTTATGGACCTCAAGAAACACTTGAAAACATTACTTCTGTGCGTGTTCCAATTCAAGCAGCACAGTTAGATAAAGATACCGTTACTTTACAACAAACAGTGTCATTACCTGCGAACGTTCGCTATGGTAGTGTAAGTAAGGTAAATATTGAAATTAAGATGGGTGAAGCAGTAACGAAAGACTTTGAAGACATGGTTATTAGTTACCGTAGTAAACCAAATAACTTAGACATCTCACCGAAATCTGCAGATGAAACTAAGATAACAATCACAGTTACTGGTGCAGCAGAGTCCTTTGAAACAAAAGGTTTTGACATCAACAATGTCGATCTCTATATTGATTTAAGAGATGCTAAAGCAGGTAACGATCAAGAGTTTGAAGTATTCGCAACGTATAATGATGATACAAATGCACCATACTTCAAGATTAAGGTTGCCAAAGAACATATTGTAATGGATGTAATAGAGAGATAGAGGATTTAGTAATGGGTAAATATTTTGGAACTGATGGTATTCGTGGAGAAGCTAATGATTCACTAACCGTAGATATAGCATTAAAAGTTGGGGAGTACTTAGGAGCGTTACATAAAGGGAAAAAAATCATTGTGGGGCAAGACACTCGTCTTTCCTCAACAATGTTTGCAAGTGCTATTGCAGCTGGTGCAACAGCTATGGGAGCTGATGTATATATGTTAGGTGTTTGTGCAACACCAGCACTTGCTTACACAATTACTAATGATGGCTTTGCGGGAGGGGTAATGATTTCTGCAAGTCACAACCCATATCATGACAACGGATTAAAAGTATTTGCTGGAAACGGCATGAAATTATCCGATGACGTTCAAGATGAAATCGAGAAGTACATCGATGGTGAAATCAGTTTAGAACTGGCAACAGCTTCTGATATTGGTATTGTTGTTGAATACCACCACGGTTTACAAAAATACATTGACCGCATTGAAAGCCTCATTGATGTAAGATTCGATGGCATGAAAATTGTTCTCGATCTTGCAAATGGTTCAGCAATCTCATCAGCACAAGAAGTATTTGAAAATCTTGGAGCAGACGTCATTGTCATGAACTCAAATCCAGATGGTTTAAACATCAATACAAATTGTGGTTCAACACACCCAGAAAAAGCAATGGAAGAAGTTGTTAAGCAAAAAGCACATATGGGATTTACATTTGATGGCGATGCTGACCGTTGCTTAGCTATTGATGAGAACGGCGAACTCGTCGATGGAGATGCAATTCTCTATATCTTAGGGAAGTACCTTCACAGTAAAGACATGTTAAAAGATGATACAATCGTTACAACAGTTATGGCTAACTTAGGTTTCTTAAAGGCATGTGATGCTTTAAACCTAAACTATGTTACAACTTCAGTTGGAGATAAATATGTATTCAGTGAAATGGTTGATAATGACTACAAGCTTGGTGGTGAGCAGTCAGGCCATATTATCCTAAGAGATTACGCTACAACAGGAGATGGTGTGCTTACAGCATTAGTCCTTGCAGAAGTAGCTAAGAAGTGGCAACAGTCCTTAAAAGAGCTCTCAGCAGGGTTTGAACGTTTCCCACAACTCCTAACTAACTTACGAGTTGAAGATAAGAACGTTATTCTCCACCATCCAACAGTATTAGAACACATTAAACAAATTGAAGAAGAACTTGGAACTGAAGGACGTATTCTTGTAAGACCTTCAGGAACAGAACCACTCATTCGAGTAATGGTAGAAGCAAGAACACAAGAAATTTGCGAACACTACGTAAGTGCTATGATTCAAACTATCCAAACAATATAGTGAGGTGAAAGTATGAAATATGTAATCAATGTCGTAGAAGATGAAAAGGATCTAAATGAGCTTGTAAAGAGCTATTTAGAGAATGCTGGTTACGAAGCTCGTTCCTATTTTACATATGAAGAAGCACATATGCATGCAAACGATGACGATGTTCATCTATGGATTCTGGATATTATGCTTGATGATAAAAGCGGGTATGACCTCATTGAACTCATTAAAGCACATGATCCTTTAACACCTGTAATATTTATGTCAGCAAGAGATAAGGAATTTGACCGTATCATCGGACTTGAAAAAGGAAGCGATGATTACATTACAAAACCTTTCTCTCCAAAAGAACTTGTACTACGAGTTAATAACATTATTAAACGTGTTTATAATCAAGATATGCATACAGAAGTAGATGGGTATATCATCGATGAGAAACAACGTAAAGCAAGTAAAGATGACATGGAATTAGAACTTACGACAAAAGAGTTTGATTTACTCATGCTGTTTGTAAAGAACCGCGGAGTTGCCTTCACACGTGAACAAATCCTCGTTCATGTATGGGAAACCAATTATTTTGGATCAGACCGTGTTGTTGACGATACGCTACGAAGACTACGTAAGAAAATGCCAGATCTAAATATCCAGACAATTTATGGATTCGGATACCGACTCGGATAATGAAAAAATTTAGACTTAAACTAAGAAGCCTGTCGTTAACACAACAATTACTACTGATTGTTGTGTTAACTCTGTCTTCTTTTTTATTCTTCTTGTTTGGAACCGTAACTTCAAACATTAATGCTGTTGTTGATATGCAGATTTATGATTTGATTCAACATAAACAGAATGATGTTATCTTCAATTATATTAGTGGCGTACCTGAGGAAGTCTTATTTGGTTATCCTGATGATAAGATTATTCATATCATTAATACACGTGAAGGTGAGTATGTTTCTAATGACATAAGTCAAATTGAACCAACACTACTAGCACAGATAAAGATTCAATTGGATGGTGATGATCTGGATGAACCAATTCAATATCGATTCTTAGATTCAAGATTGTACACAATACGAAATATACCTGAAAAGAACGCAACAATTGCGACGATTATTTCGCAAGATTACAATCAAAGTTATAAACGAGTTTTACTCAACAATATTGTTAATATTATGGCGATGATATTAGCAGTTATCTTTACTATTTTACTAATTTGGGTTTCTTCAATTATTCATCCATTGAATGTTATTAAGAATTATATTACTAAAATACGTAAAGGTGAGAAGGCTACACTTATCATTAATCGTGAAGATGAAATAGGGCAATTAGCATCTGTTATTGTGGAAATGAACGAAGAAATTCGTCACCAAGAAAAAGTTAAAGAAGAAATGATTCAAAACATTTCCCATGATCTAAAAACTCCTATCGCAACGATTAAGTCATATAGTGAAGCTATTAAAGACGGAGTTTATCCATATGAGACACTAGAGAAATCAGTTGATGTAATCTTAGAACACGCCGATCGTCTTGAGAAGAAAGTGTTCAGTCTCATGACCTTGAATAGACTTGACTACCTAGCATCAGAAGGCAAAGTACAATATCACGAGTTTGAATTACGAGATATTATCGAACAAGTTATCGTTTCGTCAATGCAAATTGGTAAAGGTGTTGATATACGTCTTGAAGGTGAGAATAGTTTAGTCTATGGAATGGAAGAACCTTGGCGTATCGTTATTGAGAACCTTGTGGACAATGCGCTTCGTTATGCTAAGACAGAGATTGTTATCAAGGTAGAAGATCACCATGTCTCGGTATACAATGATGGTAGCAGTATTGATACTAACCGTGTCGAACAACTCTTTAGAGCTTATGAAAAGGGTGATGGTGGTCAATTTGGTCTCGGACTTTCAATTGTAAACAAAGCACTGACTGAATTTGGCTACAATATTAATGCACGCAATGAAAATGAAGGAGTAATATTTGAGATAAGGAGAAACAAAAATGACCGTAAAAAACGATGAACGAATTGCCGTTCTTATTGATGCAGAAAATGTTCCTTACAGTAATATTGGAGGAATTCTTAGAGAAATAGCACGATATGGAACACCAACTATAAAAAGAATTTATGGAGACTGGACACGCCAAACATCTTCAGGGTGGAAAAGTCACTTATTAGAACATGCAATTACTCCAATTCAACAGTATTCCTATACTACAGGAAAGAACTCATCTGATTCAGCAATGATTATCGACGCCATGGACATTCTATACGGAGGTAACATTGAAAGCTTCTGTATCGTTTCAAGTGATTCTGATTTTACCCGTCTTGCAATGCGTTTAAGAGAATCTGGTAAACAGGTTATTGGTATGGGTGAAAAGAAAACACCCAGTGCATTCATTGCCGGGTGTGATAAGTTTATCTATTTAGAGAATATTGAACAAGCTGTAATGGGTAAAGTAAATGAGTCCAAATCAAAACTTGGTAAAGAATCCCGTAATGAATTACAAAGTCTAATCTCACAGTCTATCTTTGATCTAGCAGATGATAATGACTATGTATTTATGGGTGACTTGGGTAACTTAATCATGAAAAAACATCCTGACTTTGACCCTCGTACGTATGGCTTTCACCAGCTTACACCTTTAATAAAAGCATTGGGAGCATTTGATATAGAAGAACGTCCAATTCCAAATTCTAATATCAAACACGTGTACATTAGAAATAAATAGTGTACAATAATTAAGGAATAGAGGCGAATTATTGAAATGAAAAAATTATTATTAGCAAGTCAATCTCCACGTAGAAGAGAATTAATGCAATATCTAGAAGTACCTTTTGGAGTGGTATCTCCAACGAGCACTGAAGTTTATGACTCCAGTAAAACGTTAAGAGAGCAAATCGAAGCGATTGCGTATGATAAAGCTAAATCAGTTATAGATTCAAATGAAGAAAGTATAATCATTGGTGCAGACACAATTGTAACGATTGATGGAGAAATCCTAGGTAAACCACATAGTGAAGAAGAAGCAGTTAGTATGCTTCAAAAACTATCGGGTCGTAGCCACGAAGTTATCACAGGTGTAGCGATTGTTTCATCACTGAAAGAAGTCGTGTTCTCAACAGTAGCTAAGGTACATTTCTTTGAACTTACAGAAGAAGAAATTAAAAACTATGTAGACTCAAAAGAACCGATGGATAAGGCAGGAAGCTATAGCATTCAAGGCTATGCATCACGTTTTGTCTCAGGCATTGAAGGTGACTTCTATACAGTTATGGGATTACCTGTATCAGCATTATATCAAGAACTTAAAAAAGGTGGATTTTAAAAAGATTGTCGTTAAGACAATCTTTTTTTGCATTAATCTAAATCTGTTCCTTGCTCATCTTCTGAGTTTTCATTTTCAAAACCCACATTATAATCGTTTTTCAATATTGTTAAGAAACCTGATTTATTCTTTGACATTTTCCAAGCACTTAAGTAGTTTGCGTTATAACCAAATACAATGTTAAGTTTTAGAGAATATAAGTTATCGACAAAGTCATCAAAATCTCGTTCTGTAGTACCAATCTCAACTGGCCTCTTTAAGTTATTTGCATAGATGATGATTTGCTGTGACTCTCCAGTTTTAATACCATACGTTCTATGTGTTGTTACTTTACGATAGACATAGGCAATATCTTCAGTCTTAATAATTTGTTTCTTAATATTAATCCCACGTTTTCTAATGAAGAACGAAGGGGTAAGGACAAATTTTTTTGCTGTCATAATTGGATTTTCTGATTCTTCATCGATTTTTTGAAGATCTTCAGGTCCCATATATTTCTCAATATCATTAACTGCTTTATGGCCTAAAATTAGGAATATAGCTAAACCAACAAGTAGAATTCCTCCAGGAATAATGATGTTAAAGATTGTTTTATTGTTGAATTCAGCTAAGTCTACAATGTATGGATAGAAATCTGCTTCTGCTTCTTCATATGTGATTTCAAAGCTATCTGCATAGTCTTGAATGATATTGCGCTTAACAGTGGAGTTTGTAAGTTTCCCAGTATTCTTAATAGTGATACTTTCGATAACTCCTTCGATTTCTTTGTTGTAGTCAAAATCATCGTATTGTCTAACTAACAATAACTTATTGTCGAATTGCGTATAAGATATCGTATATTTTATGTCATTTGTACTACCGTAATAAAATCCAGTTGTTCCCAAGAAATCAACGTCAATCTTTACACGGTCCTTATTTGTCATTGCTTTGTCAAAGTCTTCAACTGTAGTAATTTTTTTAGCAGTGATTCCTAGAATACTATCAATAGTATTATCAACTTCCCCAAGTGCGAAGAATCCACTGATACCCATTACTAAAAATACTGCAAAAACTCTCCAAGCACTTCTTTTTCTATATTTAATTAAGTCTTTCATATTGTCTCCCTCAAAAGTAGTATAACTCTATCATATTTTCACAAAATAATCATATGGATGTCATGAAAGGGTAGATTAATGGAAAGAAAAGACTGTTTAGTGAGCTAAACAGTCTAATACGTTCATTTTGTTTGGTTGTCTTGAATCGTGACATCTTCTTTTTGAAGTGCCTTTGAGAAGCCTTCACCTTGTGCTTCACCAACGACACGACCTTGAATAATCTCAGCTATATCAAGACCAGTTGCTTGACGAATACCACTGAATACGGATTCCATTGATTTAACTTGATCACCCATGAATTGGCTAACATTACCTTCACCATACATTGTGATTGTATCCACATTACGTAGTGGTTCAGATAGGCTTCCAATCATTTCTGGTAGTAAGTCAATTAAGCGAGTAGCTAATGCTTGTTGGTTCAAGATGTTTTGGGCTTCAGCTTTTTCACGCATAACGCGAGCTTCAGCAAGACCTAGTTCGGTAACCGCTTGAGCTTTCTTACTCATAGCTTCAGCTTCTTTTTCAATAGCATAAGCTTTAGCGTCCGCAATTTGTTGTTCTTTATATTTTTCAGCTTCCGCTACTTTCTCAACGTCAGCACGTAATTTACGTTCTTGAACTTGAATTTCTTTATCTAAACGTTCTGCTTGTTTTTCAACTTTAGCAATTTCAGCATTTTCACGTTCAATCTCTAATGCTTTACGTGATTGCTCTTGAGCAATTTGGTAAGCAATATCTGCTTTAGCACGTTCTCTTTCAGCGATTTCTTTAAGTTGTGATTTCTTAACTTCAAGTTCATTGTTCTTTTGTTGAATCTCTGTCTCGGCAAGAATACGAGCATCGTTAGCTTGTTTATCTGTTTCAGATTGAGCAATTGCAATATCTCGAGTACTTTCAGCTTTAGCAATAGCAGCTGTTTTTTGGATACGTGCAATATTATCGATACCAAGGTTTTCAATCACATGGTTATCATCAATAAAGTTTTGAATCGTTAAGTTAACAACCACAAGACCCATACGACCTAATTCATCTTCAGTTGATTCTTGAACTTTTTGAGCGAACACATCACGGTTATGAACAAGTTCAGTTAATTTCATTTGTCCAATAATCTCACGCATGTTACCTTCAAGAACTTGTTGAGCAATTCGAGCAATATAGACTTCATCTTTATTTAAGAAGTTTTCTGCAGCACGTTCAATGAGTTGTAACTCTTTATCTATTTTAACGTTCGCAACACCATCAACTCTAACGTTAATGAATTCTTGCGTAGGTACAGCTGATTCTGTTCGGATATCAACTTGTACAAGTTTGAGGATTAATGTATCTTTCTTTTCAAGGAACGGAATCATAACAGCCGATCGTCCAATGATATAGCGTACATTACGTCTGATACCAGTGATTATGAAAGCAACATCAGGTGAAGCTTTAACATATCCTGTAAATATCAACGTTAGTACAAAAATAATAATTAATGCAATACCAACATAAGGTAAAAATTCCATAGTAATTCCTCCTTGATTTATATCTTAACTGTATTATAAATAGCATACAATTACAAGAAAATTATGGAAAAGAAGTGAAAAGATACAGTGTCAATTGCAACAAAAAATCTCGAGGTATCCCGAGATTATTGATATGTATTCTTTTCTGGTAGAATAATCCACAAAATAATGTAAAGAATGACTCCAGATCCCCAACCTAACGATAAGACTGCGAAGATAATACGTAATAATGTTACATCAAATCGGAGGTATTCAGATAGACCAGCACAAACTCCGCCAATCATACCAGAATCAGTATCGCGATATAATTTCTTTTCACTGTGATATGCCATAATTATCTCTCCTTTGTTTTATTTTAACATGAAAGTCATTACTGTTGCATTACTTATTCATATACTCTTTTTGGTAATTTCGATTGATATTCTTTTGATGCTTAGCGAATGTGGTTTCAGCGAGCTCTTCAGCACTAATTCCGAATCGCAAAAGAATTTGACTGTAGTACATTAAAACATCAGCCATCTCTTCAACAAAGTGATTTCTAACATCAAGATTGTTAACAATTTTATCATGTCCCTTTTTCTTGATAATTGCGATGCATTCTCCAATTTCTTCAATCATCCACAGGAAAGAGTCTTTCCCGTATTCAGATTCTAATGGGTTCCAATTCTCTTTATTTAGCTCGTAAAGGTCTTCCTGCATTTTCATGATTTCTGAGATTTTAAGATCGTTCATAATTACTTCTCCTATTTGTTTATTAAAGTATATCAAAATAATTGCTAGTGGTGTTGCTGGGCTCTAAATCTTCATTGAAAAGTATCATCAACATTGTTATGATTAAGTCGGAAGGTGTCCATATGAAAAAAATTATTATCGCAATTGTTTTACTTAGCTTGGTAGCTTGTTCTAAGCCAGAAACTACTAAGTACGATCAAACTATTTGTACTCTCGGTGGTGTTGATGCGGAAGTTGCCACAGAGCTCGTTATCTCATCAGATAACAACATAATAAAGAAAATCGACGGTACCGCGACAGTCCTTGGGTCACAAGAAGAAATAGATGCAAGTTTTATCTTTTTAAAAATGGTATTTGGTGGTGTCAACGAGTTCAAAGGAATCTCAGCAACAGCTAGTCGTGAGTCCTCAACAGAGGTACTCGTTAAACTAAGTGTTGACTATGATAAATTAGATATGGAAAGTATTAAGAAGTTAGCGAAGGAACAAAACTTACCGTTTGAAAAAGTGGATGAAGTGAATCTAGATAGTTTCATCACTGAGCTAGAAACACTTGATTTTGCATGTAAACGTTAAAAAAGTAGTTGTTACCAAATAAGGTAGCAACTACTTTTAATATTTTTTAACGTACGATACCGATGTAAGGTGGAATAGATATAATAATTGCATATATGTATGACATTATCCATGCTGCTAATCCAATTATAATCCATTTTATTCTAACTTTTTTAGTTTCAAATTTTTCT
>RCMY010001216.1_pt1 | contig 24624 bp, 13 predicted proteins | sample 2041341 | NCBI WGS metagenome assembly RCMY01 (sample SAMN09708234, study PRJNA481090) | Marine sediment metagenome, whole genome shotgun sequencing project.
CCTTTTTCCGATTTCCGCTCTGGAATAGTTTTTCTTATGACGATCACCAGAAAAATGGTCAGAACGATGAACAAAATCCCACCTACCGGTGCGAGTTCGAACATTTTTATCGCGCCTAAACCACGTTCTTCGGAAATTGCGCTTACCAGCAAGTTGGTAGACGAGCCGATTACCGTACAAGAGCCGCCGAGCATAGCTCCAAAGGACAGTGCCATAAGCAGTTTATTGGCATTGATCTTTTTGTGATGGGCAATCTTAAGGGTCATTGGGAGGAAGATCGCGACTACGGCCGTGTTGTTCAGGAATGCGGACAACGTACCCGCCAAAAACATAGTCATGGCCATCAAAACGATTTCATTCTTGATACCGGTCCCGACACTCTGCTGGCCTAAATAATTAATAAGTCCGGTATTTTGAATGCCGGCACTGATGATTAACATCGCTAAAACGGTCAACGTGGCAGGATTGCTGAATCCGGAAACGGCCTCTTCCACTGTCAGGACACCTGTCACCATCAACGCACACATAATAATCAATGCAGTGATATCAATAGAAAATATCTCAAGGCTGAAAAGTATGACTGCTCCTAAAATAATCACTGCGACAATCAGTTCCGGGGGCATGATCATATTGTTTTAATCATTGAAGAAGTTCCAAGTCCACAAACTCACTTCTTACGTTCAAAGTAAGTTACAGAAATATTATTCTCAATAGATGATGTTTTTAAAGAATTTTTCCGAAAGCTGGCTCGAACACATGCTCTGTGTGGGCCGATTACCACCATGTTCAGTGAAAAATTTCTTTGTTTTTGGAAGGAAACGCAATTCGAGGGAATGGGCAGGGTCAAGTGCCAGTATATCACATAATCTTATCAGTGAGAGCATCGTTAGCGCACCTTTTGAATCCCTGTACATAGAAGACTTCCTCTTCCCCCGAGGCTCCTGAGGCCTGTGTCAATGCTTCCAGTTCCTTCTCCATAGTTTGCCAATTGTTCGGCCCATGTAAACGAATCCCGAAAATTGCAGCGAGGGACAGCTTCATAACGTTTAGAAGGACAGAAAATACAGATGGATGAACTTCTTACCAAAACAGAAAAGTAGAGGTACAACTAGTTTGTAAAACTTCAACTTAAAGCTAAGTTTAATCTTTTTATTTAGTGCCATAAAACGAACGTTTTTGGGCCGTTATCTAAAATTCATAGGTATACTTATTCCCACGTATAATTAGACTTTCTCATACCTACGTCCCCATTTTCAACCGGAAGCAACCCTTTCGGTGGCCTCGGCGATTCCTTCCCGCATCTCCCTGATAGAGTTGGCGTTATTAAGAAAGTAGGCCACACCGAGTTTAAGTGTTTCCTCTCTTTTCTTTTGATGTGAGGAAGTCGTATAAGATAATGATGGAAATTTCCTTTAGTTTGGCGTCCTTCTTAAATTCTTCCAGACAGGGCTTGCCGTCCATCCGGGGCATGTTTAGATCTAGGAATGTATAATCCGGCAGCACATCCGCTTCGTACTCCTGGCGTAATTTTTACAGGGCTTCCTCACAATCGTACGCAACATGGAATACTACACGAGGATCGATTTTTCGCATGGCCATGCGAAACAAGTCGATATCGTCCATTTCATCGTCCATGACCAGGATAATTGGGTTGGTTTTTCATTCCGTTCGAGAGTTAAATCTTAAATAAGTATAGGAAAAATAATGTAATTAAAATAAAAAAATCCTACCTCTTGGCTGATACTTTGTTTATCTTTAGAAAATCCGTTAATGTATACATCCCCGTTATGGCAGCATATCCAAAACTGGAAAAATTTCCCTTGGTCGGGATTGGCGCATCCGCCGGGGGCCTGGATTCCTTCGAAAAATTCCTGAAGGCCGTTCCCGAAAACTCCGGAATGGCGTATATCATCGTGCAGCACCTTTCCCCTTCGCACGAGAGCATCCTGCCCGATATCCTATCCAGGGCGACCACTGTCCCGGTGCTGGAAATCACCGACGATTGCGAGATCGAAGCCGACCATATCTATGTCATCCCGGAAAATAAAATGCTCGAGGTAACCGACCATAGCCTGAAACTCACGCCCCGTGAACCGGGAACCGGGAACATGCCCATAGACCTCTTCTTCGGTTCGCTTGCCCAGATACACGGCCCCAATGCGGTGGGCGTCGTGCTCTCCGGCACCGCCCATGACGGTACGGCGGGGCTACGGGACATCAAGGAACACGGGGGCATTACCTTTGCCGAGGATCCCGGGTCCGCGACATGGAACGCTATGCCAAAGAGCGCCATAGCCGCCGGGGTAGTGGATTTTGTCCTGCCTGCGGGGGATATCCCCTCCAAACTTATCAACGTGCATGCGGTCTACGGAAACGCTGCCTTAGGGGAGACCGGACAAAGATCGCAGGTCGATGCCAGCAGGATAAAAAAGATCCTTGCGGTGGTACAACAGCAAAACGGGGTCGATTTCAGCAATTACAAACAGCCGACCATACTGCGGCGCATCGACCGAAGGATGGCGATCAACCAGATCGGTGACCATCGGGACTATTTGGGGTTCCTTGTCAAGGAACGGGCCGAACAGGAATCCCTCTTCCAAGACCTGTTGATAAAGGTCACCTCCTTTTTCCGCGACCCCGAGGTTTTCGAAGAACTGGGTAAAACGGTCTTTCCCCGGCTTTTGGAGGACGGGGACGGGCCAGTCCGCCTCTGGGTCTCTGCCTGTGCCACGGGAGAGGAAGCCTACTCGTTGGCCATTACTCTTTTAGACGCAATGGGCGGGGCGGACGCGTTACGCGACCACCAAAGGAAAAAAATACAGATATTCGCGACGGACATCTCGGAGTCCGCCATATACAAGGCACGCAGCGGCGTTTACAGCTCTGACGAGGTAAAGCCGCTCTCACAGGTACGGCTCGATACTTATTTTACAAAGACCAATGGCATTTACAAAGTGATAAAACCCGTTCGCGATACCATTGTGTTCGCCCGTCATAATTTTCTACAGGACCCGCCCTTCGGGAACCTTGACCTCATAAGTTGCCGCAACGTGCTGATCTATCTGGATCGCGTACTCCAGAAGAACGCGTTCTCCACCTTCCATTATGCACTGAGGGAAAACGGGTTCCTGTTGCTCGGCAGGTCCGAGACCCCGGGAACGGACTCGGACCGTTTCGTGCCGTTTTCCGAACAGGGGAAAATCTATACGCGCAAGGCCGGGAAGGGCCGTATTGCCGATGTTTCCCCCGGGCAAAAGAGAAATGGCGTAACACCACTTAGGAAACAAATGCCCCCGTTTAGGCGGCGCAGCCGGACGGATTTCAGGAAAAGTGCCGAAAGCGTATTGGTCTCGGAATATACCCCGGTAAGCCTGATCGTCGACGAACGTATGGATATCGTACACATCAACGGCAACGCCGCCCCCTTTTTGGGACCGTGGACCGGCAAGCCCACCCGCGAACTGATGAAAATGGCCCGCAAGGAACTGGCCTTCGAACTGCGCAACGCCCTGCACAAGGCCAGGGAGTCCCAAGGGAAGGTCGTCAAAGAAGGCATCCCTCTGAAACACGAAGGGGAACGGTCTCTGGTCACCATCGAGATCGTACCGCTGACCGATATCCTGGACCCCCACTTTCTGGTGCTCTTCAGGAAAGATTTACGGAACACCTCGTTGTTGGCATGGGCCCGAAAAAAGCTGTCGTCCACCTTTGCGCCATCGGAACTGACCCACGGGGGCAGGGGAGTTGCGGCCCTAGAAAGGGAACTGGCACAGTCTCGCGAGGACATGCGCAGCATCACCGACGAACAGGAGGCCTACGGCGAGGAGCTGCAGAGTGCCAACGAGGAACTGCTCAGCAGCAACGAGGAGATGAGGAGCCTGAACGAGGAACTGGAGACTTCCAAGGAAGAGGTACAGTCCGCCAACGAAGAACTCATCATCACGAACCGCGAACTTTTGGACAAGCGCAAGGAACAGAACCGCACCCTGGAACTTTTGGACGCGGTGCACGCGACCCATCGTGAACCCTTCGTAGTACTGGAAAGGGACCTGCGGGTACAGATGGCCAATGCCGCGTATTACAAAAAATTCGATACGGACGAAAGGGAAACCGAGGGCATGCCCTTCTTCGAAATACAGAACGGGCTGTGGGACAATGCCAAACTGCGTTCCCTGCTCGGGAAAGTCCTGCCGAAAAAAGAGCGTATCATGGACGAGGAGATTGTTATCGATCATCCTTCGGGAAAACAGCGCTCGTTCATGTTCAATGCCAGGGAGATCATCAGGGAGGAGGAATCCGACAAGTTGATACTGCTGTCGATCGAGGACATTACCGAAAGAAAGATGACGCAGGGCTACAGGGACACTATCGAGGAACTCGAAAGGACCAATGGACAATTGGACCGATATGTACATGTGGCCAGCCACGACCTACAGGAGCCGCTACGGAAAATAATGATCTTTTCCGACCTTTTGATCGGGGACGGGGAATTCCTGCCCGAAAAGAATAGGGAAACCCTCAAGAAGATAGCGTCCTCCGCGGAAAGGATGTCCGGCCTTCTTAATGGCCTGCTGGAGTATTCCCGCCTTGCGCACCATGGCGACCTGTTCGAGCCGACCGACGTGAACGGGATCATGAAGGAAATCCTTTTCGACTTCGAACTCCTCATAGAACAGAAGAACGCAAGGATGGACATCGGGGAGCTCCCCGTTCTGGAAGCAATACCCGTACAGATCTACCAGCTTTTGACCAACCTTATCGGCAATGCGCTCAAATTTACGAACGAGGGCGTTGCGCCAATCGTGGCGGTCTCCTCGCGCCTCTTTCCGGAGGAAGATATCAAAAATTATCCCTCGTTAAGGACGGGAACGCCGTACCACGAGATCATCGTAAAGGACAACGGCATCGGCTTCGACCAGAAATATGGGGAGCAGATATTCATCATCTTCCAGCGCCTGAGAGAATCGAGACGGCATAAGGGCACGGGGATAGGACTTTCGCTGGTCAAACGGATAACGGAGAACCACAACGGGGCGGTCCACGCTGTTTCCCCGGAAGACGAGGGAGCCACGTTCCATTTGATACTTCCCGTCGAACATCTGGAATAGGGGAATACCAAAATACCACGGCAAACTGAAGCCTACAGGTATCCCGCCTTGCCTTTTCGTGGCATTCGAGATGAAGGGAACGGTTCCTGTAGGCTTCATTTCAATTTTTGGGGTAAATTTATGGCCGGGGTTTTACAGAACGAAGGTTTTTAGTAGACCGCTATTTAATTCCCCATTTCACGGATCGGGTCCGGAGGTTCGAAAAGTGTAGGCCATTTCCAGACAATATGTTGAGGAACCGACCGAAAATTATTTTTTGCAGATCAATATATCCCGTTGGGCGGGTTCCCCTATCCGAATTGCGGGGCGAACAATACAGGTACACCGGTATGCGAAGTTATGTCGACCGGAACATAACCTTTACCTTTCACTGTGATTGCGGTTCCGATGCTTTCGAGCAACCGGAACGGTTATATGATATCAAGGATTTCCATAAGAGATTTTCTATGCTCCCACTGCAAAATAGAGCATAGGGAAAACTCCTGTGCCTTATGAAAAACTATACCCGACTTGGAAGATAGTAATGTTCGGATTTTGTATAAATGCTATGGCCGGTGACGGTTCCCTAGAACGAACTTTTAAATAGACTGAATTTCTATGTATCATCTCCATCCCCGACTTTTCAAACCACACATTAAAGACTCGCACAAATGATCGAGATACAACCGCGGCTTGCGGGCGACCTGGTAGTTTTGGAGCCTTTAAGAGAAAATCACTTGGAGGAGTTGTACGGCATAGCTTCCGACAAACGGATATGGGAGCAACATCCTGTCAAAGATAGACATACCCATTAAAGTCTTAGTATCCCCGGCGCGGTCGGTATCGGCTCCATTTGAGAATGCAACTTGCTATGGCGGTCATAGTATATTAAGATTCGACCGTTATTGACCTTTTCCTGCGTCGTGATCAGGAGTAGTTTGTCGACTATTCGGATATCCAGTCCATCGATATCGATTCCCGAGACGACCACCTCGTTTTTACCGTCGGGGACGAGATAAACTTTGCTGTTTCCAGGGACCTGGACGGCCAAGAAAGGCTTAGACAATGGAAAAGTTCCCTTCTGCGAGTTTGCCTTGAACGTGACCATTAAGAAAATGTACAAGGCAAAAGTCGATACGATATTGTTACCCATAACCTGTCGTTACGTTACCCGGACTTTTCCAGCCTGTAATCTAAAAGAGGCCAGCCCGAAAAAAGTAAACGTAGGTCGATGGTGGATATTTGAAATTTTTCGACGTAAGGGATTGTGGAGCCGTAATATTCGATGAAATGGCTTTGATAAATGAACGCGGGCGTAAATAATCCCTCGTTTATATAAACTTAGGCAACATGATAGCTGAATACCAGTTCGGAACGTTGAAAATGCAATGGGACTTTACCCATACCTTGACTAGGGAAAACAAAATGTTCTCTCGGAGGCAAACCTTATAATGATCTATTACAGTTTGACCAGGTTTAAGTGTATCCTTGGCCAATGATGGTAAAGAACAGACTAATTAAAGGCTTGGACCAAGTTCATAAGCCCATTTCGGGGTATATTAGCCGCGGGGCCGTTAACATTGTTTGAAATAATACATCCCCATTCAAGAACAACAAAGAAAACTAACGTAGCCATTCACTAAATCCCGATCGATTCCTTAATTTTAATCTAAATGGAGTTGCTGCGCAGACTCCCATTGTGGTGCATTCGCTACATAAAGAAACTCAAATAATTTCTTGAGCAAACGAGTTATTATTTGTAGGAATTTTAAGATAAAAAAATCCGTTAGTCGGAATTAGAAAAAATAAATGTTTGTAAAGCAAATACTATGGAATTGTTAAATAAAATTTTAGAATTTGAGCTGTTGAGTATCGGAGAATATAGTTTGAGAATTAGTACTTTGTTTATCGCGTTTCTAATTATTGTCATAACGAAGGTGATTTTATGGCTAATTAAAAAAGCAATATTTCGCAATAGAAATTTAGAAAAATTCAATGAGGGAAATACGTATTCTTTATACCAAATAATAAAATATATAGTTTGGGTAATTGCTATCGGCTTTGTTCTGGAAACATTTGGCGTTAAAGTGACGCTATTAATTGCTGGTTCCGCAGCCTTACTTGTTGGACTTGGGCTTGGTTTACAGCAAACATTCAACGATGTTATTTCTGGAGTCATTTTGCTTTCTGAAAGATCAATTAAAATAGGGGATGTTTTAGAAATAGATGGAGATATCGTGAAAATGCAGGAAATTGGCTTGCGAACTTCTACAGGACTTAATACAGATGACATTTCAATCATTATTCCCAATTCTTTGATTACAACAAATAAAGTCATTAATTGGAGTCATCAGACAAATCTAAACCGTTTTAGAATTGATGTTAGAGTTACTTATGGTAGTGATGTAGAGGTCGTTATTAAAACTCTAGAAGAAAGTGCCAGAGAACATCCAGAGGTTGATGACAAAAAAGTAATAGAAGCAAGACTTGTGAATTTTGGAAGTTCTTCATTAGAATTCCAAGTACTTTTTTATAGTAGTACCATTTTTGGTTCAGACAGAATGAAAAGTGATATTCGTAGAATAGTTAACCGGAAATTTATTCAAAATAAGATCACTATCCCCTTCCCTCAAATGGATGTGCATATAAAATCTGATACAAAATAAGATTTACCATATGAAGACCACAACAACGTGTATATGAAATGTACTAGCCCAGTTCTTTATAATTAATCAATATTTTCTTTTTTAGGGCGTCCATCAGCGTTTGTATGATTATAAGTTACAATAGACCCGGTCAAATGTTATAGAATGTGATCCAAATCAACATATTGGCCACCTAAATTGTTTTGTGGTGCAGGTCCCAAATGTAAGCTTGCCAGATAACCGAAGTAAGTAAAAGTCCAAATAAACCTTATTCGTCAATTTGATCTTTGAACAATCGATCCAACGTTTTTTAGGACTAAACCGCGGTCTTATTAGGTATACTTATTCCCACAATACATTAGACTTTTTTCAAAACGTCACTAAAATTCTAAATATCTTACTGGAGTAAAATTATCAATAATTGAATGCTAATTATGAATCTTAAATTTCTTTTAATTGGTCTTCCAATCAATTTGTCGATACTACAACATCGCACAGCTGTGCGAGAATAAAATTTATCACAAGCTTAACTTCAAAAAAAGCTCATGCGTACCAGTATTGACATTACCCAAAGATGATTGCAGGGAGGCCTCATAGGCGTAACCTATATCGAAGGAGTTCGCTAGATTGAAGAGCACGAAACCGGCAAAGCCCTCATTGAGCCTGTAGGCGGCTCCCAATTCAAATTTTTCATCATAGCGGATGGCAGCGGTTACATCTATGGAAAGTGGGGAACTTTCCACGTAACGTATCATCGTGGAAGGTTTCAGGACCAGCTTTTCATCGAGTTCGATATCGTAAGCACCCATAAGGTACATATGCAGCTTGTTCCTTCCCAATTTCGCCGATCCACCATCCTGTTCCAAGCGTTTTGGTTTTAGGATTTTGGGCGCGGAAAAGGACAAGGAAAGCTGCTTGCTCTTCGCAAAGACCCCTGCTCCTATATTTGGTTTTATCCCTCCGTCGATGTCCATTAGGGATGGGTCTGCTTGGATGTCAAAGGTCATCAGTCCGTCAGTATTGGCATTGTACGAATTTCCTGAGGCCTTGAGGCCAAAGTAGATGTTCGTAAAATCGTTCCATTGCACTTTATAGGAGAAATCCAAGGCGACGGAGGTCTGGGTCTCGATAAAGGTCTTGTCGTTGATGACACTGACCCCTAATCCGACATTGCTGCCCAAATAGGTGGAAGCTAAAAAACTTTGCGTCTCCGGGGCGCCGGAAACTCCCGACCATTGGCTCCGTACGTTCGCCGCGAACTCCGTACTTTCTTCGGCTCCGGCATAAGCGGGATTCACCAAGTTCATATGGTACCTGTAAAAAATGTAGCTTGGGTCTTGCTGCGCCATGGCATTCGCCGAAAGAAAAAACAGGAACAGGATGATATATAAATTATTGTTCTTCATTACGTTGTAATATTGGGTTGGGTTAATAGTTGATGAATATCCATCCGTCCATCGGGGCATTGCCGTTTCTGAAGTCGATAACATAATAGTAGGATCCCGCTGGTACCGTACTTGGGTTTGACCGGAACTTGCCGTTCCAATCGTTTCGATAGCCTATGGCTTTGAAAACTTCATGTCCGTATCGGTTGTATACTGTAACCAAAGCATTGGGATGATTCTCGATTCCTTCAATAACCCAGGTGTCGTTGATGTTGTCTCCATTGGGGGTAAAAGCCTGGGCCGAGACAATTAAGCGCTCCTCTCCTACCCTGTCGTTGCTGTCATCGATATCGGCATTGGCACCGACCCCGTCGCCGTCCACGTCCACACTCTCGTCGGAATTATCAGGGAAGGCATCCTCCTCATCGGGCACGCCATCGTTATCGCTGTCCGGCCGGTCATCGGTCGTATCGCTATCGTCGTTGATACCATCATTATCGGAGTCCGTACCGTTGTCCAAGCTACCGTCACCATCCAAATCGGCATCGGCATTATCTCCTATCCCGTCATTATCGGTATCCGCACTTTCGTCGGAATTATTAGGGAAAGCGTCCTCCTCATCGGGTACGCCATCATTATCGCTGTCCGGCCGGTCATCGGTGGTATCTGAATGGTCTCCAGAACCATCTCCATCTGTATCGGTATCCTCGGTATCATCCAGCGGAAAAGCGTCCGTGTTATCAGGGGTACCGTCACCGTCATCGTCGGTATCGGCATTGTTACCCTTGCCATCGCCGTCGGTGTCGGTGTCCTCGGTATCATCCAACGGAAAAGCGTCCGTGTTATCAGGGGTACCATCACCGTCATCGTCGGTATCGGTATTGTTACCCGTACCATCGCCATCGGTGTCGGCGTCCTCGGTATCATCCAACGGAAAAGCGTCCGTGTTATCAGGGGTACCGTCACCGTCATCGTCGGTATCGGTATTGTTACCCGTGCCATCGCCGTCGGTGTCGGTGTCTTCCGTGGCATCCAGAGGGAAGGTGTCCGTCGCATCGGGAGTGCCATCGTTGTCATCATCCTCATCACAAACATCACCCTGGCCATCGACGTCATTGTCTGCCTGATCAGCATTAACGATTAATGGGCAATTATCATCCTCATCGAAAATACCATCTTCGTCCGTATCACAAACTGAACCTTCATCTGTAATGGTCCAATTATGGGTAGTGGTCAAGGCGGTTCTTCCTGCCTTACCTGCACAATAGGTACTTGAACCCGCATTAAAACTAATATTGGCAGGTATTTGAGTTTCCCCTGAATCCAAAGTACTCCAACCTATCAATAGTTCGTCATAATTGTTTTCGGAAAGCCCCGCATTTTCAAACATATTGCTCATAACGGCAACCTGACTTATGTCCCAAGAACCGATATTTTTATCGAAGGAAGTGGCAGCTTGAAACGTGGCTTCCATATCGACAACGTTGCTTACATCCCAAGCACTCAAATCGCCGTTGAACGAAGAGGCACCGGAGAACATGAATGACATATCGGTTACTGATGAAAGATTGGGTGCATCGGTCGCATTGTTGGTCAAATTGGCACATCCATTATAACTATGGGCCATGGACGTCCATTGTTGGGCACCCCATTGTTCTATAGTCAAGATTTTCTCCTTATCGCCACTATTGTTGAAATATACGTTGGGGAAATCACCCCTGATGGTAACGGTATAGGTACCTGCCGAACCATAGTCATGAGTTATGTCCCCAATTACGCTAAAATTGTCAAAAACACCGTCGTTATCCCAGTCCACATCATAATTATAGCCTAAGCCCGTGGTAGGTATTGTGATGGAGGTAGTATTGGAAGTGCCGGGATTATCCGTTTTCCAAGTGGTCACAAAGGCTCCATCATATAGGCCATCGTTGTTTGTATCGGTGTCAATGACAGTTACCAGAGCGGTATCCGTGTTGATGTTACCATTAACATCGGTTACGGTCAGCGTTACAGTGTTGTCGCCAGTATCAGCAGCTGTAAAATCCTTTTTATCCAACGTAATAGTAGCAATACCACAATTATCGGTCGATCCGGTATTAATTTCGGAAGGTAAGATTGAAGCTTCACCACTCTTATCAAGTGTTACCGTTATGTCTTGAGTGGTAACCGTTGGATTCACATTGTCATGGACCGTAACAACTTGTGATTCCGTCGTCTCATTACCACTATCATCGGTCGCCGTCCACACTAGCGTATGCTCGCCAGTTTCCAATGTTTTACCTACAACTGAATTGCTTCCGTTTTCATACTCCTGAAGCGATTCATGTGCACCTAGACTTATTTGGATATCATCCCAAGAAGCCGTGTTATCCCCGGAAAAAACAACTCTGTTGGAACTCGATGTATAGCCGGAGTTGTATGAAAAGGAATAAGAGACGTTCGTAGTCAAATTCGTCATCGTGACATTCATCGCTGCTCCGTCATCTAAAATTTGGAAGCGTACCGGGTTGTTGTAAAATGCATTTCCAGGGCGAGGTTGATAATCGTATCCGCTGGATGTACTGGTTTGCCCGTCATTGAAATTATGAATCCTTACTACCAGTCCTTCCGGTTCCGCATTAAAATTTCCGCCGGGCTGCTGCCCTGTGCTACGGGTACCAATAAATGCTATACCAGAACCACTGGTAAAGGCCAACGTAGCGGAAACATAGAGGGGATTGCCCACCGTGGGCACAAAGTCGGCAACCGACCTAAGTGTACCACGACTGCCGGTATCACTTTTATATGATCCATTTACAACAGAACCTGTATTGCTACCTAACTCAAAATTGCCTGTATTCCAATTACCGGAATTGAAATCTTCTGACACAAGCGTAGGATTAGGCATTGATTTTTGGATAGCATAGGTCAACGACGCTACATTTCCACTATTGTCCGTTACTGTGGTAGGATCTAACTCGCTACCTTGCACGGTATAGTAACAATTCGCCGTATCCGTACCCAAGGTCGTATCTCCGGCAAGCACCATTGTCGGGGCCTCTTCATCTACATTGGTTAGGGTAATGGCAAGCGTTTTATTCGCCAATGAGTCAAAGGCATCATCAGAACCTGCAACGTTTACGGCTATGGTTATGATGGCCGAACCATCTTCATTTTCGGTATCGTCTACACCGGTTACCGTTATGCTTTGGGGCGTATTCCAGTTTGTATTGGTAAAGGTCAACTGTGCGGCGGATATCGTCGCCTCGTCCGTATCGCTAGAGCTTATATCGAAAACTACGTCGCTAGGAGGTTGCGTGTCCAACACAACGGTAAAGGTATCCGATTCGCCGTTCTCCTTAAGGGTCAGTGCGGTTTCGCTTACCGTAAATTTAGCCTCATAATAGGTAAATCCACTTTGTATTGCAGTTCCACCGGCCGTAGTGACAGTTACATCGCCAGATGCACCCTTATCGGAAATGGCGGTGATTTGGGTTGAAGAATCGACGGTATAGGATAGGGCATCATCGCCCCCAAATGTTACTTGGGTAGCGCCGTCGAAATTCGTACCGGTGATTACAACGGTATCTTGTTCCCACGCCTCCGAAGGGGTGAACGAAGTTATTGAAGGCTCGGGTAAGGCGGTAACTTCCTCTAGTTCTTGTGCCGTTAACGCACGGTCAATAATGACCAAATCATCGATACAACCCTTAAAATATTCCCAAGTGGTGTTCGTAGGTGTATTATAATTGTTCGTATACGACAGCCCTAACTGATTATAAATCATGGATAAATGGACAACGGAAGCACCACTTTGACTCGCCTCTAAATTGCCGTCTAAATAGATAGAAACGGCGTTAGCATCTCCGACTAAATCAACTTGATGCCAATTTCCGTCGTTTACCGTATTGGTAGAAATTGCCTGAATTGCACCACCCGGACCGGTCCATAAAGTTCCCTTCAACTTACCGTCTGAAGTAATAAGTAAAATAGGTATCCATTCCGATGGGGAAGAAGTTAAGGCCGTTACATTTTGATAGCCCAGAATACTTCCCGTTGCTGTAGTTTTAAAGCGCAACGAAATGGTAAATTCAGAGAGGCTCCGAATCAAATTATCGGGCAATTTCACATAGCCCGGTCCATTATCGAAACAGATGGCTTGGCCTTGAGCCCCGGTTTGATAGGTTACCGAATTTATTTCGGTGCCATCGTGATTGTTATCCGTCTCATCCAATACGGAATTTTCAAAATTGTATTGGGCAACCTTATAGGTAAATCCGGATTTCAAGTCATTACCTGCTGGGTTGGTGACCGTTACCGATCCCGAGGAACCTGTGCCCACTACAGCCGTTATTTCCGTATCTGAAACTACCGTAAAACTAGTGGCGCTCGTTGCGCCAAAAGCTATGGCGATAGTTCCCGTAAAGCCGTTACCTGTAATTGTAACGGTCTCACCATTACCCGCCAAAATTGGGGCAAAGCCAGTTATTGTAGGTGGTGAAAGCAAGGTCACTAAACCTTTTGCACTATACGTTGAGCCGCAACTGCCGTTGGTTATCAAGGCCCTGAAAAGGGTTTTGGCAGCAATATTGGTATAAGTATAGGTCGTGCCCGTATTGGCGATATCGGTCCAGATGATACCCTGGTCCGTTGATCGTTGCCATTTGGTTACGGTGCCGGTATGACCGGTCAGTGTTAGGGTACCGTTGTTGGTAGTGGAAGTTACGGTTTCCGAACTTACCATCCCGCCAATCGGTGCGGCACCCAACACGACGGTAATTTTTTTGGCAGCTGAGGCCACTGCTGGTCCACAACCGGGAACCTGCACGAATGCTCGGTAATAATAGGTTCCGGTAATCGCTAAAGATTCTTCGAAATTTGTTGTGGTATTGGCGATATCCGTCCAGTTTGAATTATCCGCAGAACGCTGCCATTTTTGAACATCGCCCTGTTGCCCGCTCAGATAAAGCTCTACATTGGCACCTGCGCAGATCGTAGTATTGTTGGCGAGAACGTTGCCCGCATTGGCATTCTCAACGTAAACTGCCTCACTGGATGTTACCAAGCCGTTACAATTGGAGGGGGAGGTCGAGTTGACTACAGCCCTGTAATACATGGTCTGTGAAATGTTCGTTACGGTATGGGTGGTCGTTGAATTCGAAATGGGCACACCAGTCGTGATAAAATTGTTGACCGAACTTTCCCATCTGACAACACTTCCGGTAAGGCCGATAAGAGTCAACGTAGTGGAGTTGGTTCCCGAGCATACGGTAACCTCTCCACCGGAAATGGAACCGCTTGAGGAGCCTTGTATAAAAACATCCTTCGTAAACTTCGGCTCTGATTGGACAACATCATTCGGCATATCACCGAATTCCAAAATACCCTTAATACTGGAACTATTTGGGAAATCGTTCCAGTCACCAGCACCTGTATACACATGACCGAAAGATTCTCCGGGATTGCCATTTTGATAATCGTTAGGTTCTCCTGATTTCCAGTTCTGATACACGCCTGGCAGCCCATTTCCATTACCATTGGCCGTTGTCATCTGAGTTCCCTTTTCAGGTCCTGTTACCCAATAGAATTTTCCTTCTGCAGCGTTGGTGTTCGCATAAAGGGGATAACCTACCGCCGTATTGATCTGGTTGTGATCATCAGATGCGCCCATCCATGAGTTTTCACCGATTAACCTTGAAACAAACGTATTTTCAGCAGCACTGGTCAGGGTCACCAAATAGCCTTCCCTACCGTAATACGAAGTAGATGAGGCAGTATTTTCGGTATTTGTCCAAGAGGATGTCGTATCGGTAAGCCTATAAAAATGTCCGTTTAAAGGATTGTAAAACGTTTCTTCTGCAACAAAAGAGACTTTTCGGTTTTCTGGCGAACACACGTTTCCGGAGGATAGGGTTACCGTTCGAAGAAAAGCCTGCCATTCCGCTGCAGTTTTTGTGCCTTTAAAGACTATTGATCGTGTAGTTTGGCTCCAAGGGACAACCGTGACCCCTGGTGGCAATGATCCCGATGGATACGAAAGTGCATCACTTGCAGAATACGAATCGATGATGGAAACCGTAAAATTGGTAATGTTTTCGGAAGAAGTAACAGTCAGCCCAGGAGCAACAGCTGCTGGGGTACTGTTTGTAATAGAAGTTTGAGTCGATAACCCCGAAACTTGAATTTGAGCCTGAAGGCCGATGTAAAAGTTGAGGAATAGCAGTATTAACCAGGGTTTGCAATGCATTCTGGTCAAGAGTTCGAGTTGGAACATAATCTTGGTGTTATTAAAAAAATAGATATAAATCTTCGACGAAATGCGCATTTTTACGACGAAAAGCAATATTACAATTGATATAACGTAAATTCCTACTTTTGTTGTAAACGTATTACTTTCCGTTGTGTGTTTTATGAAATATGTTATTTGAAAAGTGAGCAACTCTAAAATGACAAAAGAAAAAAGTCGGTTTGCATAAAAATGCTACTAAAGTGAAAAGCTTTTGAATGTTATTTTTCAATTTAGATTGAACATTTTCTACCGAGTTACGAAGAAGTAAATCTTGGAGGAGTGGCCTATTGGTAATACACTTCCTATTCTTGATGTCCGAATGCCATGGGCAGCTAGTTTACATTACCAATGATTTTATATTTCAGCTTTGAATCCCCAATAAACATTGCTCTCGTTTCCGAACCGTTTTCCTCACTGTGTTGATTTGGCCGGATCGCCAACAGGAACTATTTCAAAGCACGATGATTGTAGCGCTGCGCTACGGTAGGATTTTCGAAAAAAGTTGGTTTTTGAATTTGAAGAACTGAGGTTTGGGTATTGGAAACAACGGTCGACAGAAGCTTAGTAGCTTTGAATAAAAGTAATTTGAACTATTCCGGCCTCCCCCTTATGGTCGAACTTCCTCTTCCAACTGTAGAAAGTACTGGTACTGACACCGTATTTACGGCATTATCCGACCACGCCGATATCTTCCGATGTCGCTGATTCCACCTATTCGCCATAGAATCAATCATATGTGAAATAAATTTGAATATGAGTCATAAACTAGGTAATATGAATTAATTTTGAAATGGTCACATCCACTACAAAACATTTGCAATCTTCGAAACCATATGAAAATAAAATACTTTGTATATGCCCTTCTTGTCATTGGTATTGGTGGATTGGTAGCGTACCGAATCATAGCGAACAAGGAGGTTGGCAAACCAGAAAATAGGTCAAACGGAGGCAATGCCACCACAGTATCAGGTATGGTACTCCGTCCTCAGGTGTTTAAAGACAACATATCGCTATCTGGCACTCTAGAGGCCAATGAGCAAATAGAGCTGCGGAGCGAGGTTTCAGGTGTAGTTGAAAGCATAAATTTCGAAGAGGGAAGTAAAGTAAGACAGGGCCAGATCTTGTTCAGGGTGAATGATATTGAACTTCAGGCCCAGCTTTCCAAAGTTAAGACTGCCCAAAAATTGGCCGCTGAAAATGAAAGACGGGCAAAATTACTATTGGAGAAGCAGGCCATAAGTCAAGAAGAATACGACATTGCGAGTGCCGATTTTCAATCGGCAAGGGCAGAATCGGAATTGATTGCCGCCCAACTTTCCAAAACAACGGTTCGCGCCCCTTTTGCAGGAACTATCGGTTTGCGATCCATTTCAAAGGGAACCTATGTTACACCGACCACAACTGTTGCGAAGTTGGTAAATACGAATCAACTAAAAATCACATTTTCCATTCCTGAAAAATATACTTCACAAGTAAAAGTGGGTACACAGCTTACGTTTACAACTTCCGATTCTAATGAAGAACATATCGCTAAGATATATGCCATAGAACCCCAGGTGGAAATAGCCACTCGCACTTTGAAAATGAGGGCTATTGCAGAAAACCAGGATGGCAAACTTTATCCTGGCACCTACGCTAACGTGACGCTTCCTCTAGAAACCGTTGAGGATGCCTTGCTGGTGCCTTCGGAAGCTTTAATACCGGTGCAAAACGGAAAGAAGATCTTTATTTCCGAAAACGGTAAAGCAAAAGAAGTAGGTGTACAGATCGGTGCACGAACGGGTAGCTTGGTACGAGTAGTTTCTGGATTACACATCGGCGATACGATCCTGACCTATGGGGTAATGGCTTTGAAAAACGGTACGCCCGTCATTATAAATTTAAATGAATCCAAAAGCATGACCGTCGAGAAATGAACCTATCTACACTAAGTATAAAGCGTCCGGTTCTTACGATCGTAATGAACGTATCCATAATTCTTTTCGGGATTATAGGATACACCTATTTGGGCGTTCGTGAATTTCCGTCCATTGACCCCGCACAGGTTTCCGTTCGAACGAATTATGCGGGCGCCAATGCGGATATTATCGAATCACAGATTACTGAACCCTTGGAAAAGGCCATTAATTCAATAGATGGCATACGTAACATTACTTCTTCCAGCGTTCAAGGATCAAGTTCCATCAGTATTGAGTTCAATCTCGACAAAGACCTCGAAGCGGCCGCGAACGATGTTCGCGACAAAGTATCACGGGCGGTTCGCAGTCTTCCAGAAGATTTAGATGCGCCACCCGTGGTTTCTAAATCCGATGCGGATGCACAAAGGATCCTTTCTATGACCGTTCAAAGCGACGGTAAGAACATATTGGAACTTTCCGACTATGCTGAAAACGTTTTGGCACAAAGAATAGAGACTATACCCGGTGTCAGTAGTGTGCAGATCTGGGGACAGCGAAGGTACGCCATGCGACTTTGGATTGATCCCTTGAAATTAGCTTCTTACGGACTAACCGTTGCCGAAGTTCGCAGGGCACTATTGGCGCAGAATGTTGAACTTCCTTCAGGAAAGCTTACGGGCGATAATACCGAACTAACGGTTAAGACCATAGGAAATCTGAATACCGAAGAAGGTTTCAGCAATATCATCATCATGGCCCAAGGCGAAAAACTGGTGCGGCTCAGCGATATTGGTCAAGCGAGTTTGGAAGGCGAAAATATGGAAACTAAGATGAGCGATTCTGGCCAGCCCATGGTTGCCATAGCTGTAATTCCGCAGCCCGGGAGCAACTATTTGGAAATTGCGGATGCCTTTTATATAGAGTACGAAAAGCTAAAAAAAGATTTGCCGGAGGGTTTCAAACTAAACGTAGTCATTGACGATACGGTTTTTGTCAGAAAAGCGGTAACCGAGGTGGCGGAAACGCTATTGATATCAATTGTGCTGGTTATTTTGGTCATATTCCTCTTTTTCAGAAACTGGTCCTTGGCACTCCGTCCGTTGATCGACATACCGGTTTCGTTGATCGCCACTTTTTTCGTCATGTGGATGTTCGGTTTTTCCATTAATGTGCTTACACTTTTGGCAATTGTTCTTGCCACGGGCCTTGTGGTCGATGACGGGATCGTGGTTACCGAAAATATCTATAAAAAAGTAGAAGAGGGCATGCACCCGATCGAAGCGGCCATAAAAGGTTCCAACGAGATATTCTTTGCCGTTATTTCCATTTCCATTACCCTGGCTGCAGTATTCTTGCCTGTTATCTTCTTGGAAGGTTTTGTCGGCAGGTTATTTCGCGAATTTGGTGTTGTTCTGGGCGCGGCGGTACTTGTTTCCGCCTTTGTATCCCTGACCTTGACACCCATGTTGAACGCTTATTTGATACGTCCCGGAAAACAAAAGCAATCAAAGTTTTATCATTTTACCGAGAATTATTTTGTGAAAATGAATAAATCCTATGCAGATTCCCTACGGGTCTTTATGAAGCGAAAATGGCTAAGTTTCCCTATTTTATTTGGGTGTATCGGCCTTATTGCCCTTTTTTATACGTTACTCCAAAAAGAAACGGCTCCCTATGAGGACCGTAGTTTCGTTTCCTTGAGGGTAAGTGCGCCAGAAGGATCTTCATACGATTATATGGATCGTTTGATGACCGATATTACGGAACTCATCAATGATTCGATCCCGGAAAAAAAGGTCAGTTTAATACTTACCTCCCCAGGATTCGGTAGTTCATCCGTGAACACTGGCCTTGCCTTTATGGCCCTTGTACAGCCAAACGAGCGAGAGCGCTCGCAACATGAAATCGCCACGGATTTAGGTAAATGGACAAAAGAGTATGTAGGCGGCAAATCGAACGTTTCGGAAAAACCGACGATTTCGGTCAATCGTCGCGGAGGCCCTCCCATACAGTTTATTATTCAGGCCCTGAATTTTCAAAAACTCGAAGAAAAGATTCCAGAATTTATGCAAGAAGCTGAAAACGATCCTACATTCTCTTTTGTTGATGTAAACTTAAAATTCGATAAGCCCGAACTCTATGTGACCATTGATCGTGAAAAGGCTGAAAGCCTAGGCGTTTCGGTCTTGGATGTAGCGCAAACACTACAATTATCGTTCAGTGGTCAGCGTTTCGGCTATTTTTTAATGAACGGGAAACAGTATCAGGTCATTGGCCAATTCGATAAAGAGGATAGAAACGCGCCTTTGGACCTTACTTCGATTTTTGTTAAAAATAAGGAGGGGCTTTTATTACAGCTCGATAATTTTGTACAGACCTCCGAACATAGTAGTCCCCCGCAATTATTTCATAACAACCGTTATATGTCCGCTACCGTTTCGGCCAATCTTGCCCCCGGTAAAAGTATCGGTGACGGCATTCAGGCAATGGAATCTATAAAAGAAAAGGTGCTCGACGAAACGTTTACCACTGATCTGGGCGGCGAATCAAGGGATTTCGTCGAGAGTGGTTCAAATACTTTGTTTGCATTCGGACTCGCATTGCTTTTGATCTTTCTCATATTGGCTGCACAGTTTGAAAGTTTCATCGATCCTTTTATTATTATTTTAACCGTGCCCATGGCCGTTGCAGGGGCTATGTTTTCTTTGTGGCTTTTCGGGCAGACATGGAATATTTTCAGTCAGATAGGTACGATTATGCTGATAGGCCTGGTAACCAAAAATGGAATACTGATCGTAGAGTTCGCCAATCAATTACGGGAGGAACATGGCTTAACAAAGAGGGAAGCTGTCTTAAGGGCATCAGAATCAAGGTTACGGCCTATTTTAATGACAAGTCTTACGATTGCTCTTGGGGCTTTGCCCATAGCACTTTCATTGGGCGCCGCTTCGACCAGCCGTATTGGAATGGGAGTTGTCATAATTGGAGGAACAATGTTCTCGTTGATACTTACCTTATTTGTTATTCCGGCGCTTTATATGTTGTGGTCCAGGGAAAAAGTGCAGCGACCGGAATTAAAAATGCTTGAAACCAATTGATATGACCAACCGCATTTCTATACCTTTCTTTACTATTTTTCTTCTCGTGTTTTGTCCGGTTTTTGCACAGGAGGTGCTTACAGTGGAAAAAGCAGTGGAAATGGCTCTGGAAAACAATTACCAGATCAAGACCGCATCCAACGAGTTAAAAATCGATTCCATTTCGGTGAGTCCGGGTAAGGCGGGTATGCTTCCTACTTTAGAGGCTCGCATTACAAATAACAATAGCATCCAAAATCTATCCCAAACCCGTTCGGACGGCGCTAAGGTAGAACGCAATAATGCCAAGAACAATAGCTTGAATTACGGCGTTGCCTTGGATTGGACCATTTTTGATGGTCTTCGGATGTTCGCCAATCTGGAGCAACTTAAGGAAACACAAAAACTAGGTGAGTCCCAACTGAAGCAGGTCATATTGGCCAAAGTTGGGGAAGTCATGATCACCTATTACGATCTGGTACAGCAACAACAGCAGCTGGCGGCTTTAGATAGCACCATATTTTTATCCAAACAACGTGTTGAACTGGCCCACAACAGGTTTACTATCGGGAAAGCTTCAAAATTGGAAGTATTGAACGCACAGGTAGACCTAAATACGGATCGAACCTTAATGAAGCGTCAGCAAGAGCTTTATGCCAATACGAAGATCCAATTGAACGAATATTTGGCACGAGACCTGAAATTGGATTTTAAGGTTGCACCTGAAATTTTTGTTGATGAAAAATTACTGTTAGCCGAACTGGAAACCCAAATCTCCAATGAAAACCCCCAGCTTCAGGCGGAGTTGATCAACAAAAAAATCAGTGAATTGGAAATCAAGCAAATAAAAGCGGCACGTTACCCGACCATTTTCGCGACGACGGGATATAACTTCGGTCGTTCGGAATCAGATCTCAGCTTTTCTACAAGTTCGAATTCCCGAGGCTTTAACTACGGATTTGGAGCGACATTGAACCTTTTCGACGGCTTCAATCAGAACAAAAATGAACAAATCGGAAAAATAGCCATTGAAAATGCGGAAGTGGCCATTGCCGAGCAAGAGCAACAGTTAATGTCGTTGGTGGGTACTACTTACCAAACCTATTTAACGAATATCAGTCTTATCGAGTTGGAAGGAAACAATGAATTGATTGCCAAAGAAAATCTTGACATTACCGTTGAAAAATATAGGATCGGTACCATACCCACCATCGAATTCAGAACCGCACAACTGAATTATATCAACGCCAAAGTGCGCCATAGTAACGCGAAATTCCAAGCCAAGCTTTCAGAGGTGATTTTAAAGCAACTTGCTGGAAGTTTGGTTTTGTAGATTATTGACTTAGTAAAATGAATGTATACTATTTCCACTTTTTTGCTTTTAGAAGTCTGTAGTTAGGTAGATATTAAATCTCTTTGATATACTTTTTCCTTGCTTTCCGTTCTTGTTATCAGTTAGATGAATATGGTCTCTTTGATTTGTGATCGGTTTATCCTGAAATAAAATTCCTTAAAGAATCTGTTACCGTACCTTCCATAGAAAATTACCCATTCCACATCATCAGTCTTTTTGACAAAGAGTTCATTTAAACCTATTGACTTAGGCATCTACTCAATAACGTCTTAGTACCCATTTTACAGGCGTTATTGCTCCAAATCATAATGTTTCGATCGAACTGTTGCCTGTTTGGGCTAAAGCCCGACACCAGACATTTCAAAACTATTTAACGACGATTCAGCATAAAGTGATTTTTAAAATGATTGGGTAGCCACATCTTTGAGTCATCATACAACTTTTATAAAACTGTAAAATGACTCCAACCGATGTTTTCTCGTTAGCAAATCTAACCGTCATGCCCATGTGGATTTTGATGATCTTTTTACCAAAATGGAAGGTCACAAAATTCTTGATGGATTTTAAGGTTATCCCAATATTACTCTCGGTAGTTTACGGTGTTTATATCGTACAATCAATAGTATCCGGTGGGGTTATGGATTTTGGTAGCCTATCCTCCGTTATGACCTTATTTACCGAAAAAAACGCCGTCTTGGCCGGATGGGTCCACTATCTCGCGTTCGATCTTCTCGTAGGCATATGGATAGTAAATCAAAACAAAACACTCGGTATTCACCAAGCGGTGCTGGCGCCCTGTCTTTTCTTGACATTTATCATTGGCCCTATGGGTTTCCTCCTATTTATGATTATCAAAACCATTAACAATAAAATACAACCGAAGTCGACTCAATTGCCCTCAACGAAAGTGGGGCTGAAAAATATAGAACAGCGGTACTCCTTGATTTCCGGTACATCTGTTCAAATTGAAAATGATGGCAAGCAATTTACCGTTTCCCTTCCCTTGTTAAATGCTTCCGAACAAAAGAATAGCCATGCAGATATTGATTATTGAAGACGAAACGCGAGCGGCAAATCAACTGCAGCGCATGCTTACCACCTGTGATTTCGATTATGAGTTGTTGGGAACAATCGATACCGTGGAAGATGCCGTAGTATGGTTTCAGAAAAACAAAGCACCCGAGCTGGTATTTATGGACATTCAATTGGCGGACGGATTAAGCTTTGAGATTTTTCAGAAAACGGATGTGGATGCCCCTATCATATTTACAACCGCTTTTGACCAGTATGCCATTCAGGCATTCAAGGTAAACAGCGTTGACTATCTGCTAAAGCCGATTCAACAAGATGATTTGAACAAAGCACTGGATAAGTTCAATGCTTCTAATAAAAAAACCTCGATTGACCCCTCAATTTTGAAACAGTTACTGGGAAGCATCCAAACCACAACGAAACGCGGAGGCGTATTGGTCAAAGAAGGAAGTGGGTTTCTACACCTCAAAATTTCGGAACTGCTTTACTGTTATTCCGAAGATAGTATCACCTTTGGTGTGACTTCCGGAAAACGTTATATTATTAATGAAACCATCGACGAATTATTCGATTCTTTAGCCAAAAATCTATTCTACAAAATCAATCGTGGGCAAATTGTTGCCAAAACTTCCATCCATAAAATAGCACCTTATTTTAATCATAGGGTCAAACTTTCCATTGCGAATCCAAGAAATCAAGAATTCGTGGTCAGCAGGCTAAAGACCACTGATTTTAAGGAGTGGTTGAACAAGTAACTCCCTTATTTACAATTCAACTGCCCCATACGATATTCTGACGAAAACTACTGTTTTCTGTTCGGTATAACCGTGAAATTGCACTTAAATCACTTTAAAGTTTTAGTCATGAAAAAATTCCTGTTTATCCTAAATATTCTTTTCTTCTTGCAGCTACCGGCACAAGAAAAACTGACCCCTGTACAATGGCAAGAAGATCTTCGATTTTATGGAAAATAACGAGGTAGAAAAAATGATTCTCGATGTCCGCCTGAACGGCGGTGGAAACAACTATAAAAATAAGTCGGGCAAGCCAAACCTGCATGGGAAAATGCCGATTGGATGGCGCCAGATTTCCCCGTAGATGTAAGCTATGAAGAATATACCTCGAATCAAGACCCGGTGTTGGATGTCGCTTTGACCTTTTCTGGAAGTGATTACATACCCAACCCCCAACAATATATATCCGACTTGTATATGGCTGGTAAAATGAGGGTCTGAGTGAGCCAATTGGGTATCGGTGTGTATAACCAAGTATGTTGTATGTATAAATATAACTGGTGATTTCAAATGTATGCTGTATTCAATCAACTATTTTATATCTAATTTCCTTCATGAAGCTATGTTTGATTAGGCTTACCTACTAAAAGATTACTATGGCTTTTGGCTACCGGTAAGGGTCATTTAGTACCACCCTAATTCAAACTTTCCTGTCATTCCCGATTTCTCTCCCTAAAAACTCGTTTTAATAAACACTATGATAATCCCGGCAATGAAGTATTTATCGTAAAATACACGTAGATTCCTACAGACCATACAACTCTTCTTTCTTACATCTACAACAGTCGTAATTTTAACTGAGTTGCAAGCCTAGGCTTATGGCTTGATAATCAGGTAAAATCATTGTTTGAATTGGTAATTCCAACCGAGATCCCCTCCCTGGCCAATTGTTTCCCCTTTTTATAAATACGAAAAGAAATATTAATGAACTCATTTAGACTTTATGTTTGGAACCGAGATTTTCGGCTTTTGTGCCCTAATGAAGTTATTTTTTTATTGCATAGCCATAGCTACGGAATTCAAAAATGAGGAAATTAGGGTGCAAAATGTGAAAATCGCAGGTAAAAGAAAAAGTCTAAATGAG
>RCMY010004253.1_pt1 | contig 24618 bp, 28 predicted proteins | sample 2041341 | NCBI WGS metagenome assembly RCMY01 (sample SAMN09708234, study PRJNA481090) | Marine sediment metagenome, whole genome shotgun sequencing project.
CGGGGCGCAGCACCACCGTGCGACCTGCCATTGGTTCCTCTCTCACGCCGATAGTACCGTGTGGACTAGGTATCCTGTAGCAAACTCGATTGAAAGTCATCGTGAGCGGCCTCCTAACATCCATAACCTCGCCCCGAGACCTCGACGCTTTGAGCGAGGAGCAGCTAGCGGAACTCGCCACCGAGATCCGCGAGTTCCTGGTCGATCAAATCTCGCGGACTGGTGGTCACCTGTCTCCCAATCTGGGCGTCGTGGAACTGACCCTGGCGCTGCATCGGGTGTTCGACTCGCCGGTCGACAAGATCCTGTGGGATGTCGGACATCAGGTGTATGTCCATAAACTGGTGACCGGGCGGCAGGACTTCTCAAACTTGCGCAGAATGGGTGGTTTGTCGGGTTATCCGTCTCGTGATGAGTCCGAACACGACTTCATTGAGTCGAGTCATGCATCCGTCTCGCTTTCTTATGCGCTCGGCAACGCCGTAGCAAACGAGCAATCAGGATCGGACGCCTACACCGTGGCAGTGATCGGTGACGGGGCGCTTACAGGTGGGGTGGCCTATGAGGCACTCAACCATATCGCCGTCACCCGACCCCCACGACTCATCGTCGTTGTCAACGACAACGGCCGATCGTACGCCCCAACCGTCGGAGGAATTGCTGCGTTAGGGCATCTGCGATTCGATCCGAGATATGAACGCATCAAGCGACTTGTCGGCAAACAGCTGCGCAACTTGCCGGCGATCGGCGAGTCGGCTGACGAACTCGCAAGGCGTCTGAAAGAGTCCGTCAAACAGATGATTCAGCCCTCGACGTTCTTCGATGGGCTCGGCCTCAAATATTCGGGCATTATCGACGGGCATGACATCCCGCTTCTTGAGGAGACACTTGCGCGCGCGAAGGACTTTGGCGAACCCGCCATCGTCCATGTGCTCACGGAGAAGGGTCGCGGCTATCAGCCAGCCATTGCTGACTCAGTTGACAAATTGCACGGAGTCGGTACGTTCCACATCGAAAACGGCCAGCCCACCTCGAAATCCCTGAAACTCACCGACGTCGCCGGCGCCGTACTAGCCGACCTCGCCGAAACGGACGGCGACATCGTCGCTCTGTCGGCGGCGATGGTCTCGTCCACCGGCCTCGGCGACCTCGAAGGCGCCGACCATCGGCGAGTGATAGACACGGGCATTTGTGAACAGCACACGGTCACCATGGCGGCCGGTTTAGCGATGGGTGGCAAGAAGCCCATTGTTGCTATCTATTCAACGTTCCTGGCTCGGGCGTTTGATCAGCTCATCAACGAGGTTGCACTCCATAAGCACAATGTCACTTTCCTGATTGATCGGTCGGGGATCACTGGACCCGATGGGGCCTCGCATCATGGCGTCTTCGACATCTCGTATCTTCGGATGATTCCCAACATGGTCGTCGGTTCGCCTGCCGACGCAGACGAACTGGCCGCGATGATGGCTACGGCAGTCGCCCACGACGGCCCCATCGCGATTCGATTCCCCAAGCTGTCCGTTTCGGCGATGCCCAGCCTTCCCGCTTCTCCGATGTCAATCGGAGAGTGGGAAGTTCTCCAAGAAGGCCACGACGTCGTTCTCATGGCGGTAGGTCGGATGGTCGAAATCGCCTCGAAGGCGGCAGCAGAGCTAGCCAACCATGGGGTGTCGTGCTCAGTGATCAACGCCAGATGGCTCAAACCAATGGACCCGAGACTTGAAGAGTGGGCGACGAATCATCCCAAGGTGATCACACTTGAGGACAACGTTCGGTCAGGCGGTTTTGGAGCGGCGGTCCTCGAAGCATTGTCCGATGTTGGTTTGGCCGGTCGGGTCATAACCATGGCAGTGCCCGACGAGTTCCTACCGTTCGGTTCAGCCGACGACGTTTTGCACTATTGCCAGCTAGACGCCGAATCAGTCGTCGGTCGGGTCCTGGCGCTCAAGGCCTGACCCTTCAATCTCAATTGGGTTGAGCAGCAGGATTTCGTTGGGGATTTCAACCCGCGATCCTGCTTTCGTCTCGATGAGAACACTTGAAGATCCGAAATCGATGATCGTTCCTGTAAATCCTGGCCCGCTGACGTTGGAACCGATCGCAAATCGGTCTGTGACGTGACGACCGGCTGCGATTTGTCGAGCAAGGGGAACTGACCCGAGACCGATGGCCAGCGCCGACGCCAGGGCGACGGCGATCGCCGCCGCGGTGATGAGAATGAGGAGGAGTTCGGTTGACACACCAAGCTCTTCAAGGGCGATGATGGATCCGAAGGCGACCACCGTCATTCGGACAGCCTTGTCGGCTCGTGAGGCAACCACGCTCGACCAGGACCGGAGGGCCCGTCCGGTCAAGGTTCCGGCTATACGCCCCAGCACGAGAGCTGCCACGACTATCAAGCCCGCCAGGAGCAAACTGGGGATCGACTTGACCAGTGTGACAACCAGCGTGTCGGTCGTTTCCGGGTTGTACGCAACCGCCAGGGCTCCCAGCCCAACCAGGACGGCGGCGAGACCGATGAACGTAACCACGCTTTTGTGCCAGTCCTCTCCGATGAGCGGTTTGGCAAAACGCCGAATTGTGCGTGTGGCGAGCAGCCCGACAATGATGACCACTGCGACGACGCCGGCGACAATGAGGATCTGTTCCATCGGTTTCAGCCTTTCAGTAGATAGTGCAAAGTCGATCGGGCAAATCGGGAACCGACATCGATGGCCGCCTCGATCGCTCCCTTAGTAAACGAATGAATGCGGATGGCCCGCATGGTTTGTTCGACCGACAGAGCGTTCGGGGAGTCGAGGCTGGCTTCTATTCGAGCCTGACAGATGGGACATTCACCGACGTGGTCGACCAGCTCGTCGGATGTGCCTTCCAGGAACAGTTCAAATGCGTCATCGGTCACCGAGCAGGTCACTTCCACGCTTCCATCCTTTCGGTCATGAGGCCGCGAGCGCGGTGAATACGGGTCCGAACGGTGTTGAGCGGTATGCCGAGCTGATCGGCGATTTCCTGATACGACAGGTCTTCTGCTTCTCGCAGTCGATACGGTTCCTGGAGTTCAGGGGGAAGGGTCCCCATGGCGTTTTCCCATGCCTCACCAAGCTTGGATCCCATCGCCACAGACTCTGCTGATCGGGTTGGCGCCGGTTCGACCGGAAACTCGACGGTGGACTCTCTCGCTCTCTGGACGTGATTGAGTGCCAGATTGGTTGCGATCCGGTAAACCCAAGATCGGAACTGCGAGTCTCCCCTGAAGTCGCTGAGCTTTCGCCAGGCCCTGAACATCGCTTCCTGAGTGAGGTCCTCGGCAGTTGCCCGGTTCCTGACGATGCGCATCGTAGTAGCGACGATGAATGCCTGGTGGCGTCGCACCAGTTCTTCAAACGCGGACACATTGCCGCCTCTGGCGGCATCGACAAGTTGCTGATCAGTCCATTGGTCCAAGGGATCTGCATGTTAGGTGCGGAAAACGCCACAACGCTTTGACACAGTTGACCGACGAAAAGTTCTCACGTTCCTGGGAATTCTGCGACCACCTCGGTGTCAGTCGATCGACCCCAACAGATTTGGGCGAACGCCCTGCGTACGGGCGGGCCTGCATCTACCGGCAAGTTCGCTCGCAACTTCTATAGCCTCACGCACTTTCCTATGATCATCGGTATTTGGCTGTCCGCCGTAGCGCTCGAAACTAAAGCGCGATCGTCGACCGCATGGCGCTGTCGATGCTCGATTGCGCAATCGAGGTCGGGTCGATCGCCAGCATCGATGAAGTTGAGCAGTAAAATGTCACGCCCTAGCCATTCGGGTTAGACCGATATGACGGCGGCCGAACCTGGTTCTATGATGGCCGCCAGGGCCGAGTCCCATCGGCTAAGTTACGCGGAACTCCCGCGAGGTTAGGTGGGTCATATCGACGGACCTACCACCTGAGGAGGTACCACGTGATTGACGACTTCGTTGACTCACTGACAGAATCACTCGCCGGAGTGGGTAGCGCAATTGGTGAATGGCTACCCCGAATCTTCGCAGCCCTACTCGTACTGCTCGTCGGTCTCTTCATCGCAAGATGGATCCGGCGCATCGTGAAACGGCTACTTGAAGTCGATGCCATTTCGGGCTTCTTGGACAAGATCGGAATCGGCGATGCCATAAAGAACTCCGGATACTCGGTAGCCGACCTTGGTTCCCGAGTGGTCTATGGCTTCCTGGCCTTGATTGTGCTGCTGATTACAAGCCAGACGCTCGGCATCGACGCGCTGACGGATCTACTGCAGAACCTGATCGCCTGGTTGCCACGTTTGTTGGTTGCACTCATCATCCTGGCCGTTGCGGCGCTCGTTGCCGACTTCGTCGCCAATCTCATCAAGCCATGGGCCGAAGGGAAGGGCTTTGGCTGGGTTGATAACGCGGTCAAGGCTGGCATCATCATCTTCGGACTCTTGACCGCCCTCGACTATCTGGGCATTGGTGGCATCACCAACACCCTGTTCACGGTCGTCAGCGGAGCGGCGGGAATTGTTATCGCCATCGCCTTCGGCGTAGGTGGTATCGATACCGCCAAGCGCTGGTGGGAGAAGTATGCGGCGCCCCGCCCCTAACTAAATCGTCCTGAAGGAAGATGAACCCCAGCCTGAAGGCTGGGGTTCATCCTTCTGGATGGATAGCTAGTAAGCCGTTCTTGGCAGAATCGTCTTTCAGCTTTTCCCGTCGTTCGGCCAGGGGGTCGCCTAAGTCTCAAAGGCAGCTCGTTGGCCGTTCATTGCGATTGTTGCCAGCGCGGCCGTTGCCATGGCAATCGTATTCGCGGTTGGTGGTATCGAGCCCGCCGAGGATTACTGGCGCAAGATCCTCCCGAACAACGACAGCAGCAACTAGCTAACGGTATTGTTGCGGGTGCAGGGCTCTCTGGAGCCCTGCACCCGTTTTGTTTTGGAGGCGTTCGGTGACCGACTGGTTCACAAATATGGGCTTGGATCCGGTGATTGCCGGCAAGACGGTTGCATCGGTCGTCGTAGTTTTGGTGGTCGTGCTTGGCCGTTGGGCCGCGTTGCGAGCGATTCATCGAACCCAAGAACCTGAGTTTTCGTACCGAGCGGACAAGGGTCTGGCGTACTCGGCGGTCATCGTCGCCGGACTTGCCCTCACCTGGATCTGGCTGGATGCCTTCAACAACCTGGCGACCTACATCGGGATTGTGTCGGCGGGTATCGCCATCAGCCTGTCCGATCTGCTCAAGAACATCGTCGGTTGGGCGTTCATCCTTATCCGTCGTCCATTCAAGATCGGGGACCGAATCGAGGTGGGTGGACTAAAAGGCGACGTAGTCGATGTGCGGTTGTTCCGGTTCACCATGCTCGAGGTCGGCGGGCACATGGTTGCCGCTGACCAGTCAACGGGACGGTTGGTTCACGTTCCCAACGGCATCGTGTTCACCCAATCGATCGCCAACTACACCGAAGGCTTCGAATATGTCTGGCATGAGTTGGAGGTGCTGGTCACGTTTGAGTCTGATTGGCGGGCGGCTCGCACCGTTGTCGAGCGAGCTGTCAAGGATCACGGGATCGGCTCGCTAGAGACGAGCGCCGCCGAACTACGTAGCACGGCTCGCAAATACAACATCAAGGTCGGGTCGCTATCGCCGATCGTGTACCTGACGGTAAAGGATTCGGGTGTGTTGCTGACCGGGCGATTCCTGGTCGATCCTCGCAAGCGACGCGGCGCCGATGAAGCGGCCTGGATCGTGATCCTCGACGGTTTTGCTGCCGAGGAAAACGTCGATCTCGCCTATCCGACTTATCGCAACATCGTGGATATCTCGCCAAAGGATTGATCGAGAACTTTCCTGGCGGGTCGGGGTCATAACCTCGACTTGAAAGAAGGATCATGAAAAATAACACCACCCCCAAGGCTCCCAAAGCCCCTAAGGCTCCCAAGAAGAAGGTCTATTCCGGTACTGGTCTGTACTGGGGATTCCTCGCCGTCCTCATCGTGATGGCTTCGTTAGTGATACTGGCTGCCCAGAATACGGTGGCAGTGCCCTTCAGTTTTCTCGTCTGGGATCTTAATTATCCGCTTGTAGCGATCCTTCTGGCGACGATCGCCGGTACCGTTTTTCTCGACGAAGCAGTCGGATTCGTTTGGCGCCACCGGCGACGCAAGGTACTTGCCGAGCGCCACGAACTCAAAGAGTTGCGCGTCACTGCTGCGGCATCTGCTGCGGAGATAGCCGCTGTCAAGGCCGCCGAAATAGAGGCCGCGTCGGCTGAATCGGTGAATCCTGTCGTCCAAGCAACGATCGACGAGTCCGCTGATGAGGTTGCCATCAAGTAGTGGGTAATCTTCGACTGTCGATCATTTGAGAGGGCCCTGATGGAAACCGATATTGACGTAATCGTGGAGATCCCGCGCGGCTCGCGCAACAAGTACGAGGTCGATCACATCACTGGCGAAATCTGGCTGGATCGCACCCTGTTCACCGCAACGCAGTACCCGGCTGATTATGGCTTTGTTCCAGATACCCTGGCCGAAGACAGCGATCCGCTCGACGTGCTGGTGCTGGTCGACGAACCTACCTTTCCCGGCTGTCGGGTCAGGGCCAGGGCGATCGGGGTTTGTTGGATGACAGACGAGGCCGGACCAGACGCCAAAATTTTGGCCGTGCCACGCGGGGATGCCCGCTGGGCCGACGTCAACGACCTCGGCGACGTACCTGCTCACCTCCTCAAGGAAATCCAGCATTTCTTCGAGGTCTACAAAGCCCTCGAACCGTCCAAGCGATCAGATGTTGGTGAATGGGAGGGAGTCGACGGAGCCGTCCAAGAGATCCTCGCCGCCCGCCAGCGTTTCCTCGACGCGCCGGACAACGCGAACCACGGGTAACGATGTGGGTCTTAGCTCAAGCGACGGCTGGCCGTGATCTCGGACAAAGTCTCAGTGGTGAGCTGACCAGGCTTGAGTACGCACTGCCTATCCTCCTGGTCGGTGCATTCGCCATTAAACGAGGTAGGACGTGGATTCTCAACCGACAGCTGGCGTAACAGCCGTCGTAGCTGCCTACAACGAGGCGGCGTTCTCGACGTCCTCACCACGTATGACGGATTCGCCGAAGTGGTGGTTGTCGACGACGGCTCGACTGATGGAACCGGTGAGGCGGTAAGTTCCTATCCGGTGACCTATCTGCGGGTTGAGCCAAACCAGGGCAAGGGCCACGCGATGGATGTCGGGGTCCTCCATGCCAAGACCGATCTGATCTTCTTTGCTGATGCTGACATCGTTGGGCTGACCCACGAGATGATCCGCGAAACGATCCGCCCGGTTACAGACGGATCGTGTGAGATGTTCATTCTCATGCGCAACCGCAAGATCTACTACCTCCACATGTTGATGACGTTTATTCCGTTGCTCGGAGGTGAGCGGGCACTCACGAAAGATCTGTGGTTGCGCCTTCCCGATCGGTACAAGGACCGGTTTCGGATCGAAGCTGGCTTGAACTTCTACGCCATCTATTACGGCGGGGGCCTCAAGTATCGGGTCTTTCAGGGCATTAGCCAGACGGTCAAAGAGTCGAAGTTCGGCTTCTGGGAGGGCTTGGTCCGCCGATTTAAGATGTTCCGGGATGTCATTTCGGCTGCTTGGGAGCTCCAACGTCGCGACGTGCCAGCGACTGTTGAAGCCAGGCGGGGGGCGGTGTGGCGGATTCTCGGAAGTGTGACCGGCATGTTCGTGGGGCTCTTTGTGCTTGGGGCAACGCTCGTCGGCCCGATCAGCTTTATTCAGGCAGTATTCGCCGAGGAGCTGAGCGCTGATCCGAACGCGCCCTTCGTCCGATTCCTCCTCTTGGCTGCCTCGTCGGTAACCACTCCTGTGCTGGTTGCGGTCGGTGGAGCAATCCTTGGTCTAAACGCCCTCTTTTTTTCGGGTGCGCTCGTCCGCCTATTTACACTGGGCCGGACCAGGGAAGCGGCTTAAACGGCGATGGGTCGCATGAGCCGGCGGGCAACAAAGGCACTCAAGACGCCATTTCCCGAGCCCTGGCGTCAGCTCATCGCCAGCCGTCTGGGGTGGTGGTCCGGGCTCGATTCAGCCGAGTCCGTGCGGATGGAAGAGCTGATTCGCATGTTCCTGGCCGACAAAACCATTGAGGGGGTGGTCGGCTACGCACCTGAGGAGGAAGTCCGGGTTCTCATTGCGGCCCAAGCTTGCCTTCTCATCCTCGGGCTTGACTACGGCTTCTATGACGACGTCTCCGCCATCGTCGTGTCGCCGCAGGCAGTCACCCAGCGCGGGCCGCGACACCTCGACGGAGGTGTGGTTTCCGAGGATCACCCGATGTTGGCCGGCCAGGCGATCCTGCACGGGCCGGTTCTTCTGGTCTGGGACCGGGTTGCTAACGACGCCCGCCATCCCGAACGCGGCCACAACGTCGTCTTCCATGAGTTCGCCCACAAGCTCGACATGCGAAACGGGTCGGCTGACGGCACGCCTCCACTAACGGAGTCGTTGGCTAGACGATGGGGAACGCAAATGCCGGTCTTGCTCGCCGAACTCCGGTCCGGGTCGACGATGCCGATCGACGCATACGCGGCGACCAATCCAGCCGAGTTCCTGGCGGTCGTGACGGAGGCGTTCTTTGTGCTCCCCGCCGAGCTGTATACGGCCGAACCGCAATTGTATGACCTGATGCGTGACTTCTATGGCCAGAACCCGCGACTTCGAACGTTAGCTAACTGAGGAGATACAGATGCAGACCACCCACGACCCAGACGTACCGGCAACCCAACATCTACAAGGCGCGTTCGGGGGTGACGCGTTCGGCCGGAAAGCCGAAATGTTCGCACGGTTTTTCGGAACCCCGAGGTTCCTCATCGGTCAGACGGTGCTCGTGGCCATCTGGATCGTCGTCAACGTCGTGGCCGCTGCGTTTCGGTGGGACCCATATCCGTTCATTCTCTTGAATCTGGCTTTCTCGCTCCAAGCCGCCTATGCAGCGCCGTTGATTCTTCTTGCCCAAACCCGCCAGGCTGACCGAGACAAAGCCTTGGGTGATGCTGACACGAAGCACCGTGAGCACCTGGCGGACCGATTCCTGCTTCGTCAGGAGGAGATCGGCCAGCAGACTGCTCAACTGGCCGAACTGCTGCAGGTGAATACTGAGTTGACCCGTCAGATTGATCGACTGACCGCCGAGATCCATCGCCAGGTTGTGGCATCGACCTGATCCGCTATTGATCGTTTCCCTGTCCATCGGAACCGCGTAGCAGGCTGCTGGCGGCCCGGAGGGGGGCGGACCCGAGGGTGACAAGGCTCATGCCAACAAAGCGGGGAATGTCCCGCAAGGTTGGAATCCGCGCCGCCGGAAGTAAAACCAGACGACGGTCGCAACGACGGCCATGGTGATCATCATGGATTTGAATCCATGTTCGTGATCGGCAAGTGGGATGTTTGCGAAGTTCATACCCCAGATGCCGGCCAGTAGACCAAGTGGCAACAAGATTGCTGAAAAGACGGTAAGCACTTTCATCGTTTCGTTGGTTCGCTCAGCAACGGCACCCCGGTACGTCTCCAATGCCGAGTTGAGCACGGTCCGCGTGACGTCCAGCGTTTCGGTCATGTGAGCCAGTTCGTCGCTGATTTCAGAGAATGACCGACGTGCTCCTGCGTCGAGACTGGGGTTGAACGGGTCTGATAGGCGTTTGGTCGTATCGCGCTGTGCGGAGATAACCCGGCGCAGCAAAATGGCATCGCGCCGCAGGGTTTGGGTAAGGGTCAGAGTCGTCGGTTCGCCAACGATTGCCAGATCCTCAGCTTGCTCGACTCGTTCGTCGAGGTCGTGAATGGCCGTACGGTAGGCACCCAATCCATCTTGTGTGATGGCGGCCGCCACTTCGCCGGGGGTTTGTTCGTCGGGGTCCAGCGCCTGAATCCGGCGGATGACTGCCTCAGAGTTGACCACGTTGTGCGCGTGGATGGTGACGACCGATGTGGCGGTCACGATCATTCGGATCTCTGACGTCACCAGCTGATGTTCAGGGCTCGGAACGGCACCGTGGATCGAAGCCGCGAACTGATCGTCCTCGATGTCAACGCTTACGCGTTGCGGATCGAGTTCTTCGAGGCCTGGCTGTCGTCCGTAGGTCGATTCGATGTAGGCCAACTCGTCTTTGGTTGGATCGGACAAATCGATCCACACCCAACCGGGTTCGCCGAGCACCGTATCGAGATCGGCCCACCGATGCTCGGATAGCGCCGAATCGGTAGACCGGCAGTGAAAAACTCGCGCCATTTGGCCAGCTTAGTGAGTCGGGTCCGAAAGGCGGTTGTGTCCATCGCACCAGGCTCCGCGACCGGTTAGCACTCGCTCCGGGGGAGTGCTAAAGTTGGTTAGCACTCTCGGACAGAGACTGCTAACCAACTATATGTAGGAGGAAGGTGGCTATGAAACTTAAGCCGCTTGGTGATCGGGTGATCGTCAAGGCCCGTGATGATGAGGATTCCCGCACTGCGTCGGGTCTCGTTATCCCAGACACTGCCAAAGAGAAGCCCCAAACGGGCGATGTGATTGCGGTTGGGCCAGGTGCCATTAGCGACACGGGCGACCGCATTCCCATGGACGTCAAAGAAGGCGACGTCGTCGTCTACTCAAAATACGGCGGCACCGAGGTCAAGCTCGAAGGGACCGAATATCTGGTCATCTCGAGCCGTGATCTTCTCGCCGTAGTTTCGTAATCAGGAGGATTGAATAGATGGCAGCCAAAGATCTTCGCTTCGGCGAGGACGCCCGTAAGGGCCTAGAGACGGGCGTCAATAAGCTCGCAGACATTGTAAAGGTGACGCTCGGACCGAAAGGCCGCAACGTTGTTCTTGAGAAGAAGTGGGGCGCTCCCACCATCACGAACGACGGTGTCACGATCGCCAAAGAGGTAGAGCTCGACGACCCATGGGAAAACATGGGCGCCAAACTCGCTTATGAGGTGGCCAACAAGACGAACGACGTCGCCGGTGACGGTACGACCACTGCAACGGTTTTGGCTCAGGCCATGGTTCGTGAAGGACTTCGCAACCTGGCAGCGGGAGCTAACCCAATGGGTGTGCGCCGCGGAATCGAACAGGCAGTAGAGAAGGTTGTCGAGTTCTTGGCCGACTTCTCCAAGCCAGTCGAAACCAATGCTCAGATCGCTGACGTTGCCTCGATTTCGGCCGCCGATAAGGAAATCGGCAAGAAGATCGCCGAAGCGATGGATAAGGTCGGCAAAGACGGAGTCATCACCGTCGAAGACGGCCAGACGTTCGGTATCGAGCTTGAGTTCACAGAAGGCATGCAGTTCGACAAGGGCTACATTTCTCCGTACTTCATCACCGATGCCGACACACAAGAGTCGGTCCTAGAGAGCCCGTACATCCTCATCGCTAACCAGAAGATCAGCTCAGTCAACGATCTGCTTCCGGTTCTTGAGAAGGTTCAGCAGTCGGGTAAGCCGTTGATCGTTCTCGCTGAAGACGTCGAGGGCGAAGCCCTTGCCGTGCTCGTCGTCAACAAGATCCGTGGCGTGTTCGCTTCGGCAGCCGTTAAGGCTCCCGGATTCGGCGAACGTCGCAAGGCCATGATGCAGGACATCGCCATTCTGACGGGTGGAACGGTCATCTCGGAAGAGGTCGGCCTCAAGCTCGATGGCGTCACGCTCGACATGCTCGGTACTTCTCGTAAAGTCATCATCACCAAGGACAACACGACCATGGTTGATGGCGGCGGCACTGAAGCCGATGTCGCAGCTCGCATCAAGCAGATCGAGCGAGAGATCGACAACACTGATTCGGACTGGGATCGTGAGAAGCTCCAAGAGCGCCTCGCCAAGCTCTCCGGTGGTGTGGTTGTGATCAAGGTCGGCGCAGCTACCGAGGTCGAGCTCAAAGAGAAGAAGCACCGTATCGAGGATGCCGTGTCGGCAACTCGTGCGGCTGTCGAAGAAGGCATTGTGCCCGGAGGTGGCGTTGCGCTGCTTCGTGCCGAGGCTGCCATCGACAAGCTTCGTGGTGGAACGGACGACGAGAAGGTCGGCCGTGCCATTGTCCGCAAGGCGCTCGAAGAGCCGCTCCGTCAGATCGCTATCAACGCTGGTGCCGAAGGTGGCGTCGTTGCTGAGCACGTACGCAACTCCGAAGGTGGCTTTGGCTACAACGCTGCCACCGGCAAGTTCGAGGATCTCCTCGAAGCCGGTGTCATCGATCCTGCCAAGGTAACTCGCTCTACCGTCCAGAACGCAGCGTCTATCGCGGCGTTGCTACTAACGACGGAAGGCGTGATTGCCGAGGTCAAGGAAGATGCCCCAGCCGGTGGCGGAGACCACCATGGTGGCGGCGGAGGGATGGACTTCTAAGTACCGTTTGGTATCGAGAGTTCGTCGCTTTAGCGACATTAACCAAAGTAGCGGGGCCCTTTCGGGCCCCGCTACTTTTTTTGTGTCGGAGGAGAGAGTCCCGACCAAATGTTGACTAACGAAGGGTGCGGACCATATCCAGACGGAGCATGTCAAGTTGCATGCGCGAATCGAGCAGTGAGCTTACGGCGGCTCCAGAAGAGCGCAGTTCCTGATGGTTGTTCCAGGCGGCGAGGAAGTGTTTGAAGTTGGTGTCGAAATCGGCCACGGCCGATCCTTTCGTAGGGTGTTTTGAGGTTCTCGGCAGAACTATAACAAAGCCTTAGCGCAATGCGACCATCTTTACTGGTCGTTGGGCGGCCTAGTGGTCGTGGTATAGTGTGTAAGTCTCACATACACCTTTGAAAGTATGATTCACGATGTCAGAGAACGCGAAAAACCAGCAAACTGCAAGGAATCCGATTCTTTCGGGGGTCACATGCTCGACGACGTAGGTTGGATGCTGCTCGAGGAGCTACAGCGCAATGGTCGAGCAAGCTATCGAGACCTGGGTGTCAAGGTTGGCCTCACCGCGCCGGCCGTTGCGGATCGGGTGCGCAAGATGGAGCGCGACGGAATCATTACCGGGTATCGAGCCGAAGTTGACCACGAGAAACTTGGCGTGCCGATCAGGGCGATCATCCGGGTGAAGACGAGCGCGGCCTCGGTCGGGCTAGTGGACGAAATCGTCCAGGACATGCCAGAGGTCGTTGAGTGTCATCACGTCACCGGCAGTGAGAACCATGTCATCCGGGCCCGGCTGCGTTCCACCAAACATCTCGAGGAGCTGTTGTACGTGCTGTCGCCGTACGGCGAAACAGTGACGAACATCGTGATGTCGTCAGCCGTCGACGGGGGAGTCCTGACGAGGGAGATCGCCAACGGGTGACCCGGCCAACGCCCCAATGATGGCCACCTTGGCCTTGTATTCGTGTTCGAGGAGGCTGTAGGCGGTGTGGTCAAGCCACTTGCCATGTACCTCAAGCTCCTCTCTTAGGATGCCTTCTCTGGTGAAGCCAAGTTTTTCGGCGACGCGCTCGGACGGCTGGTTGCCGACGGCGATTCGCAGGATGATTCGGTGCATGTTGAGTTCCTCAAACCCGATTTGCACCATACGAGCGGCGACTTCGGTGGCGATTCCGGTGCGTGACTCGTCAGTTCTAACCCAGTAGCCGACTTCTCCGCTGCGAAACCCGCGCGACACAAACCAGATCGAGACGTTGCCGATATGGCGCCTGGGGTCGTCTCTCGTGCGGATCGCGAAGTCGTAGGCCCGTTGCTCTTTGAACGCCCGGATCGAATCACGGGTGAATCGCGTCGAGTCCATTCGACCGTAGGAAGAGTTGGCCCATGGAAGGAACTTGGCCAGTTCGGGGAGCGAGGCAGTCACGGCTTCGTAGAGCGGTTCGGCGTCTCGCTTCTGAAAAGGCCGGAGTTCGAAGCGATCCGTGAATCGGGAGTCGAAAGACAGCTCAGGCACAGCAGTTCACCGAGTCGACCCTAGCGGGTCGTATGATGACCCGATGGATCATCGTGAGGAGTACCCGGGCTTGGTTGAGCACGTCCCACCTCCCGACGGTACACAGCGAGCTGCCGTCCTGGTGGCGTTGTACCCCGATGGCGAGGACGTCCGGGTGGTGCTGACAAAACGTCCGCTCACGATGCCCACCCATGCCGGTCACATCGCCTTTCCAGGCGGGCGGGCCGATCCCGGGGACGCCGACGAAGTCGCCACGGCCCTACGAGAAGCCCATGAGGAAATGGGAATCGAGCCGAATTCGGTTGAAGTCATCGGATTCCTCCCGTCCATCCACACGGTTCAGTTTGCACTGTGGGTGGTGCCAGTTGTGGGTTTGCTCGGGCCCGACCCGGTTCTGATTCCTTCTGAGCGAGAAGTGGCCAGGGTCCTGCTTCCGACGCTGGCCGATCTGGCTCGCCCAGAGGCGTGGCGGTTCGAGCGATGGAACGGCCACCAGGTCTGGTTTTATGACCTGGAGGGTGAGCTGCTTTGGGGAGCGACGGCCACGATGATTCGTCAGTTGCTTGGGATGAGCAGCTGAAACGATTCCAGCATCGCGTTGAACGTTTCGAGTTCCGACTCGTCGTCAGCTGCGAAATTGATGACCCACACATGTTCTGCGTCGATGAGGAACACCGACGCCTGGAATAGCCGCGGGATCGTCCCGCTTCCGGTGCGACTGGAGATCTTCACGCCGGCGAGTCCATCGACTGGCACTTCGTTTGTCACGATGTCGACGAGCCCGAGCGTCGTCAGCTGGCCGACGGCCGTCTCAGTTAGCGACTGGAGTGTCACCTCGGGTTGGCGGGCGAGTCGAATGACCTGGATGTTTTCGTTGAACGCCGATGGCCCGGGACTCTGTGCCCACAACGCCGTAGAAGCAGCGATCGACTCGGCATCCTCGACGAGAGCCGTTCCAGTAACTCCCGTCAGGGTGCCGGTGACTTTCTCGCCAAGGCTGCTGAGCTCTTCGGCCGAGGGAGTGAGCAGAATCCAGTCGGGTGGGATAGTCATCCGGAAGTCACCAAACCGGCTTTCGACGGCCTTGGGAGCGGAGGTCGATCCTGCTTCTCCGTTGCTGTCACCGGTGGAACCCACCGTGGTCGTCGTCACAACATAAGAGGTGGCGGGGGCGATCGTCGTTGGTCGAGTCACCTCAGCGACTGACGCCTTTGAAATGATGGTGCTCGAGCATCCGGCTAGAACCAGAACACCCAGGCCGAAGCACGACCAGCGCAGTTTCGTTTGCGAAACTGTGCTGCGAGGCTTGCGTCGCACGATGGCCAGGCAGTGGCTTGGTCTAGGCGTGGCGGAGCAGGCCGACGATGAGGCCCTCGGTGATCGCTTTCCAGGAGGCCTCGATGACGTTTTCATGTACGCCGATCGTACCCCAGGCAGTTTCATGATCGGCGGTTTCTACGAGTACCCGGACTCGGGCGCCGGTGGAATCCTTAGAGTCGAGGACCCGGACGCGATAGTCGGTGAGATGCAGATTCTCTACCGCCGGGTAGGTGCCGCGTAGCGCCGCTTTGAGGGCTTGATCGAGGGCGTGCACCGGCCCGACGCCCTCACCGGTTGTAACGACCCGTTCGCCGTTGACGAAAACCTTTACGGTCGCTTCGGCGACGACCTCTTCGTGGGCTCGTCGTTCGGTGAAAACCCTGAACGATTCGAGTTTGAAGAACGACTGCTCCCAGCCAGACATTTCCCTCACGAGAAGTTCAAAGCTGCCATCGGCCGCTTCAAAGTGATAACCCTCATGTTCGAGTTCCTTGATCCGATCGATGATTCGCCTGGCGAAGTCATCGTCAACCTCGAGTCCGAGCTCTTCGGCCTTCGAGAGAATGCTGGCTTTCCCGGCCAACTCCGAAACCACCATCCGGGTCCGGTTCCCGACATTGGCGGGGTCGGTGTGTTCGTAGGCGTCCGGGCGGCGAGCCAGGGCTGAGGTGTGGAGTCCAGCCTTGTGGGTGAAAGCCGACGACCCGACGTAGGGGTGGTGCGGAGCGAGGGAGACGTTGACCACCTCGGCGATATGGTGGGCGATCGACGACAGGCGTGAGAGGCTCTTGTCGCCGAGGACGTCGATGCCCATTTTGATGGAAAGGTCGGGCAATAGGGTGGAGAAGTCAGCGTTGCCGGTTCGCTCACCGTAACCGTTGATGCATCCCTGTACCTGGCGCACGCCAGCCTCGACGGCGGCGATCGACGACGCTACGGCACAACCTGCGTCGTTGTGAAAATGCACGCCCAACTCGGCGTTCGGCAGAGTGGTCTGGACGGTTTGGAGAGTTTTGACGATGTCATGGGGGAGCCGGCCGCCGTTGGTGTCGCACAGCACAAGCCTTTCGGCTCCTGCTTCGGAAGCAGCCTTCAGTACGGTGACTGCGAAGTCCGGGTTGCTGGAGTAACCGTCAAAGAAGTGTTCGGCGTCAAAAAAGACCCGGCGATCATGGGATCGGAGGAATTCGACCGACTCGGCGACCATCCGAACCCCCTCGTCGAGATCGGCCCGCAGCGCCTCAAGGACGTGATAATCCCAGGCCTTGCCGACGATGCATACAACTTCGGTCTCGGCCTCGAGCAAGGCCCGAAGCTGGGGGTCGCCAGCCGTAGTTGAACGGGGACGGCGGGTCGATCCGAAAGCCGTCAGGGTGGCGTGAGACAGGTTGAGCTCGGAAACGGCTCGTTTGAAGAACTCGTCGTCCTTGGGGTTGGCACCCGGCCATCCGCCCTCCACATAGTCGACGCCGAGTTCGTCGAGGAGGCCGGCGATGCGCAGCTTGTCGCCGACCGTCAGCGATATGCCTTCCTGTTGCGATCCATCGCGCAGTGTTGTGTCGTAAATTTCAAGTGTCATGCAATTCCTTCTGGGCAATTCCTTCTGGCAACAAAAAACCCCTCGCCAGGCGAAGGGTTTCAGCGCATACGGCAGGGTATGCGCCTAGACGATAATGATGACGTTGATAGCGACGGTCACGATGCCAGTATTGCGTCGGCCGTTGCGGCGGTCAAATGTTCTCTGGAACTTGCGCGCAGAACGTGATAGACCTGAGTATGGAATCGGGACGGATGGGGATGTTCCGAGCAAGCGATGTGGGCAGGGCAAAGGCCAGTGAGAGTTGCAAAAATCGGACAAAAAAGAGTGGCGAACCACGCTAGGCGGCTCGCCACTCCTTCATTCCCCCTTGAGCGTGTGGACTTTCCCAAGCTCACAACAGGCGTCATAGTAGTAGGTATGATGTTGGCGCTGCAACTGGAAATCTATGTCTGATAGTCGTGAGGTTCTCTTGGATGCCGCATGGCATCTTGTGGTCGAGTCTTTCGGCTTCGAACCAGCTGTTCCTGAGCCAGGTGGGCGCGTTAGCGCAAAGATTCTTGAGCAACTCAAAGCCGCTGATATAGCGTCGCGGGCGCAGATGACGACCGGCGCGTTTTACAACCGTTGGCCGAATCGGGAAGCGTTCCTCGCTGAGTTCCTTGACTATGCGTTGTCGGTTGATCGATCACCGACCTTCGATGCGATCGCGGCCGCCTACGCCGTAATCGGCGACCTTCCGCTACTTGAGCAGATCGAACGATTGGCCGTCGCCAACTTCGAAGCCATGTCGGTAAATCCGAGCTTTGCGATCCAAACGCATTTGTGGTCACTCATGCGGAGTCGCCCTGATATTCGGGACCGGATGGAGATGATGTATCGGGACTTTCGCGATCCGATGGTTCCCATCTACGAGGCGATCCTGGTCGGTCTTGGTAGGCAACTGCGCGAACCGCTGACAATGCCCCAGTTGTCGAACATCATGGTCGGCCTCGCCGAAGGGATGACGATGCAGATCGTGGTTGGTGGCGAGGCCGGACCGACGAAAGAAACCTATGTTCTGGCTCTTCAGGCGCTGCTCCCAGTACTGACGAGATCACTCGATGACAGCCGGACCATTTCTCAGGTTGTCGCCGATGCCGCCGACCATGGCTAGTGCTCTGTCCAGTAACGTTGGCGAGGGTCAGGGCGAGTCAGCGTCGTTATCCGGCCAGGACGCACGACGCAGGCGCACTTGACCCGTTCGTCGAGGAGGAGGACACAGCTGGGGGCGGCGATGGCCGTTCTGAACCCGTCAGACGTTGATGGACGGGGCACTAGATGAGCCAGGGAGCCGGGCTGTCCTGGTTGAGGTCGTATGACTTCAGGGCCTCGGTGACCACCGAACTATCGATGGTTCCGGCATTGGCCAGGCGACCAAGGGTCGTCACCACGATATGGGCCGCGTCGATTTCGAAGAAGCGACGCAGATTGGGTCGGGTGTCGGATCGTCCAAAACCGTCGGTTCCGAGCGAGGTGTAGTCCCGTTTTACGAACCTTGAGATCTGATCAGGCACCGCTCTCATGAAATCGGTCACCGCCACGATGGGTCCGGGTGCGTCTGCCAAGGCCTTGGTCACGTAAGCCGTCCGGGGTGGGTCGTCGGGGTGCAGTCGATTCCACCGATCGACCTCAAGGGCATCGGTGCGAAGCTTGTTGAACGAGGTGGCTGACCACAGGTCCACTCCGATTTCGAACCGGTCGGCCAGTTCGGCCTGCGCCTGGCGGGCGGCCCCTTGGGCCGAACCCGAGAAAAGGATCGTGGCCTGCGAATCGATTGGGCTGTCGCTCCACTTGTACAAGCCGGCGAGAATTCCGGCCTCGGTCCCTGGCTGCATCGGCGGCATGGCGTAGTTCTCGTTATAGAGGGTGATGTAATAGAAGATGTCTTCGGGGTTTTCGCCGTACATACGACGGAGTCCGTCCTCAATCACGACGCCCATCTCGTAGGCAAACGCCGGGTCGTAACTCTCAACGAAGGGCACCGTGGACGACAAGACCAGGCTGTGGCCGTCCTGGTGCTGGAGTCCTTCCCCTTGCAGGGTGGTCCGGCCGGCGGTGGCTGCCATCATAAAACCGCGTACCCGCGCATCAGAGGCTGCCCAGATCAAATCGCCGACCCGTTGGAACCCAAACATCGAATAGAACGTGAAGAAGGGAACCATCGGCACGCCCCGAGTGGCGTATGAGGCGCCGGCGGCAGTGAAACTCGCCATCGACCCGGCCTCAGTGATTCCTTCTTCCAGAATCTGACCATTCTTTCGCTCGGTGTAGGAAAGCAACATGTCGGCGTCGACTGGCTGGTACTTCTGCCCTTGCGACGCATAGATCCCGAACTCCCTGAACAGCGAATCCATGCCGAAAGTCCGAGCTTCGTCAGGAATGATCGGCACGACTCGTTTCCCGAAGCCCTCGTCGCGCAACAAGGTGCGGAGCAGTCGCGTAAACGCCATTGTGGTTGAGGCTTCGACCTTGCCACTTCCGGCTTTGACCTCGTCGAATGTTGACGCGGGCGGCAACTGAAGGGGGCGACGGTCTCTGACGATCCGTTGCGGGACTGGTCCGTCGAGGGCGGTTCGCCGCTGCGTCATGTACTTGTACTCCGGCGAATCTTCGGCGGGGCGGTAGTAGGGCGGTTCGGCGTCTCCTTCGAGCGCTTCTACGGGAATGTCGTCTTCGAGATGAAGCCGTTCCCGCAGGGTCTGAAGCTGTTTGTTCGTGAGCTCTTTGATCTGATGGGTGGCGTTACGTCCCTCGACATCAGGCCCGAGCGTCCACCCTTTGATGGTCTTGGCGAGAATGACGGTGGGGGCGCCCTTGAGTTCGGTAGCAGCCCGATAGGCGGCGTACACCTTGTGAGGGTCGAGGCCACCGCGACGCAGTGCCCACACCTCATCGTCGCTCATATGTTCGACGAGCTTGCGCAAGCGAGGGTCGGGTCCGAAAAAGTGCTCTCTGACGTAGGCGCCCGACTCGGTCTTATATCGTTGGTATTCGCCGTCGACGGTGCTGTTCATCTTGTTGACTAGAACGCCGTCAACATCGGAGGCCAGCAGAGCGTCCCATTCCGAGCCCCAGATCACCTTGATGACGTTCCACCCGGCACCGCGGAAGATGGCTTCAAGCTCCTGGATGATCTTGCCGTTGCCGCGGACCGGGCCGTCGAGTCGTTGCAAGTTGCAGTTGATGACCCAGGTCAGATTGTCGAGGTTCTCCCGAGCGGCCAGGGATATCGAGCCGAGGGTCTCGGGTTCGTCGACCTCTCCGTCGCCGATGAAACACCAAATACGTGATTCGGCGGTGTCGTCAAGTTGGCGGTTGTGCAGATATTTGTTGAAGCGAGCGTGATAGATGGAGTTGATCGGGCCGAGTCCCATGGAGACGGTCGGGAACTCCCAGAAGTCAGGCATCAACCGGGGATGGGGGTAGCTCGATAGACCGTTGCCACCGATTTCCTGGCGGAAGTTGTCGAGCTGTTCGGTGCTCAGGCGCCCGCCCATATAGGCCCGTGCGTACGCTCCGGGAGCCGCATGCCCCTGGAAATAGACGCTGTCACCAGGAAGTCCGTCCTCCTTGCCGTGGAAGAAGTGGTTGTAGCCGACTTCATAAAGAATCGCCGAGGAGGCGAACGAGGAGAGATGGCCCCCGATGCCATGATCTTCGAGATTCGCTTTGATGACCATGACCGCCGCATTCCAGCGTACGAAACGGCGGATCCGCTTTTCGAGGAAGTCGTCGCCCGGATAGAAGGGTTCCTGTTCGGGCGGGATCGTGTTTACGTAAGGGGTCGACACTGCCGCTGGGACACCAACATTCAGCTCGCGAGCTCGCACGAGCAGTTTCGTCATGAGAAATCGAGCCCGGTCCTGTCCCCGGGCTCCGGCGACGGCATCTAGCGAGTCAATCCACTCCTGAGTCTCGTCCGGGTCGCTGTCCGGCAGTGCGTGGCTGAAACCATCGATGATCATCGGATTCCTCTGAAAGAGCGGAGTTGAATGTCTGGCAAGCCTAACGGCTGGTGGCGTTACGGGCTCGGTGAGATTGTGGTTCCTTGCGGGCGGCGGCGCGCCCCCGTATCATCGCCCCATGAGAACGGGGCCGGCTCAATCAGCGAGCTGGCTTTCCTTTTGAAGATCCTGGAACATGATTACGGAATAGGAGCGGCTTGGTGTCTGATCGAAAGAGAGTCTTTTCGGGGATTCAACCAACCGGAAACATCCACCTGGGTAACTACATGGGGGCGCTGCGCAACTGGGTCAAGCTCCAGGACGACTACGACGCCATCTACTGCGTAGTCGACCTCCACGCCATCACGGTGCCGTACGACCCTCAGGAACTTGCCGAATCCCGTTTGGCTACGGCCAAAGCGCTGCTGGCGATCGGCGTTGACCCAAATCGTTCGCTGCTGTACTACCAATCCCAGGTTCCTCAGCACGCTGAGCTCGCCTGGCTGCTCGGTGTCGACACACCGCTTGGTGCACTGAACCGGATGACCCAGTTCAAGGAGAAGTCTGAAAAGGCTGGCCAAAAGCTCGGCCTGTACGCCTATCCGGTCCTGATGGCGGCCGACATTCTGGTTCACAAGGCTCATGCGGTTCCGGTCGGCGACGATCAAACCCAGCACCTGGAGCTGGCGAGAGACATCGCGGTGCGGTTCAACTCGAAGTACGCCGACACGTTCCCGGTGCCAGAGCAGATCACCCCACAGGTCGGGGCGCGGGTTATGTCACTGCAGGACCCCACCGCCAAGATGTCCAAGTCCGATCCTGACGAGTCGAGTCGGATTCTCGTGTTCGATGAGCCAGATACGATCGTCAAGAAGTTCAAGAAGGCCGTGACGGACTCCGGTTCAGAAGTTGCCTATGACGTCGTCAATAAGCCCGAACCTCCTAGAGATCTTGTCTTTGTTCAGTAATCGATCCATCGATGACCTCGTGAATGAACATAACGCCCTGCAGTACGGATACTTCAAGCAGCTCGTGGCAGATGCCGTCGTTGAGGGCTTGACCCCAATTCGCACCAGCTACAAGAATCTGGATGACGCCGAGGTCGGTCGCCTTATGAAGAAAGGGGCGCTCGACGCCCGCATGCGCGCCGAAGAGCAGATGGTCGGAGTCCGACGTTTGGTCGGGCTCGGGAACTGACTCCCGCCCGACGTTGGTTCGCCAGCGATTCGTTTGCCAGCGGTCTAATGCCAGTGGTTTTGCTGGTCAGACGGTGAGCAGGTCCGAGGCGGCGACCAGAGTTGCCACGATAACGATCATGTTGTGGGTCGAATGGAAGACGATGGCGCGGCCCAGCCTGCCGTCTCGGTCGGCGAGCCACGACAAAATAAACCCCAACCACCCGATCGAAATCACGACCATGGCGGCGTGGACTGGCCACTTTTCGAGTCCGGCATCAACAGTTACCAGATGGACCAGTCCGAAGATGCCCGCCGTCGAAATGAGGGTCGGTATCCGGCCGAGTCGTCCGGCCAGGGCCCGTTGCAGCATGCCCCTAAACAGGAGCTCCTCGTAGATCGGCGCAAACCCGACCACGATGATCACGCCGATAAAAAGCGCCGATTGGGGAGCAGAGCCGAACAAATCGAGTTCGGTCTGGCTCGAGTCCGTAATGTCGAAAGCCTCAAGTATCGGATTGAGAGCGACGGACAGAGCGATCACATTTAAGACAGCCAACGGCGCCACCCTGAGGTCCCTGAGCCGAATGTCGAAGCCGAGATCCCGTTCGAGATTCCCACCGAGTTTCCAGAGGCCAACAGCCAGCGCCGCCACCTGGGCGATGGCCTGGGCGGGCAACGCGACGTAGAAGAAGAATTCGGGGCCCGCCAGGTCTCCATCCCAGAACAACGCCACCAGGGAGGCTAGGAAAATTCCGAACGCAGTACCCGCCGCCCAGATAGCTGCCCAATGACGAATTTTCCAAACTACGAGCGGATTTGGAAGCGGGGGAGGTCCTGACATTCGGCATACCCTACCGGTCATCGGAGGTTCGGAGCCCGGCCCGAATCCTGGTACCGTGGCGCCTTCTCTTGGCGGAGGTCAGCTCGTGGAAATTGACATTGGTATTGGTAAGTCTGGTAGGCAAGCTTTCGGGTTCGACGACATTGCGATCGTACCCAGCCGGCGCACCCGTGACCCTGATGATGTGGACATCTCGTGGGAAATGGACGGGTTTCGGTTTGCTTTGCCGATGCTGGGTTCGGCCATGGACTCGGCGATTTCACCCGCCACGGCAGTGACGATCGGACAGCTAGGTGGTCTCGGCGTACTCAACCTCGAGGGCCTGTGGTCCCGGTATGAGGAGCCTGACGAATACCTTGCCGAAATCTCTGAGTTGGAACCGGAAAAGGCCACCCGCCGTATGCAAGACATCTATTCGGCGCCGATCCAGACCGACCTGATGGTGCAGCGAATCCACGAGATGAAGGCAGCGGGCATCGTCACTGCTGGATCGCTGACGCCCCAGCACGTATCGACCTATGCCGACGCCGTGCGCGACGCCGGCCTAGATATTCTTGTCATCCAGGGGACCGTGGTCTCCGCAGAACACGTATCGACCAGGGTCGAACCGCTCAACCTCAAAGAGTTCATCGCTCGGTATGAACTGCCGGTCATCGTTGGTGGGTGTGCGTCGTATTCGACGGCCCTGCACCTGATGCGAACCGGAGCGGTCGGGATACTTGTCGGCGTCGGCCCAGGGGCGGCCTGTACGACCAGGGGTGTGCTCGGCGTAGGGGTCCCGCAGGCTACGGCGATTGCCGATGCGGCTGGAGCCCGAATTCGGTATCTCGATGAAACCGGTCGTTATGTGCACGTCATCGCCGACGGGGGCATGCGGACCGGAGGGGACGTTTCGAAAGCCATTGCCTGTGGAGCAGACGCGGTAATGATCGGATCGCCGCTGGCCTCGGCCGCCGAGTCGCCAGGACGGGGAATGCACTGGGGAATGGCGACATTCCATCCGACCCTGCCGCGCGGTGCCCGGGTCCAGGTTGGCAACCTCGGGACACTCCAGGAGATCCTGGTCGGCCCCGCTCATGAGAACGACGGAAAGCGAAACCTCTTTGGCGGACTGCAGATGAGCATGGCGACCACCGGGTACGCCGATGTGAAAGAGTTCCAGAAGGCAGAAGTCATGATTGCCCCGTCGCTACAGACCGAAGGCAAGTCACTGCAGCGGGCCCAGCAAGTCGGGATGGGCTAGCCCTCATTCATGGATAGACACGCCCAGAGCATCCTGGTCGTCGATTTCGGCGCCCAATATGCCCAATTGATTGCCCGCCGGGTGAGGGAAGCTCATGTCTTTTCCGAGATTGTCGGGCGCGACATCACTGCTGACGAGGTGCGCGCCAAAGCACCGACCGGCATCATTTTGTCGGGCGGTCCCGCGTCGGTCTACGCAGATAACGCATACGAGCTTGACCGGTCGATTGTTGACCTAGGTATCCCGATTCTTGGGATTTGCTATGGACACCAGGTTCTCGCCCACGCCACGGGTGGGGTAGTTACCCAAACGGGTAGCGGCGAATACGGCAAAACCCAACTCACAGTCACTGAAATAGATTCAGTCCTGTTTCACGACTTGCCGCTTGAGCAGGAAGTGTGGATGAGCCACGGAGACGCCGTAACTCAGGTTCCACCGGGGTTTCGTTGTGTTGCGCGAACCGACCAGGCGCCGGTGGCGGCGATGGAGAACGTCGAAGCCAAACAATACGGAGTTCAATTCCATCCCGAGGTTGCCCACACGCCCCGTGGGTTCGACATCATCAAGCACTTTCTGTACGAGGTCTGCCAAGCCCAGCCCACCTGGACACATCACTC
>RCMY010001285.1_pt1 | contig 24613 bp, 19 predicted proteins | sample 2041341 | NCBI WGS metagenome assembly RCMY01 (sample SAMN09708234, study PRJNA481090) | Marine sediment metagenome, whole genome shotgun sequencing project.
TCGGTTAGCATATCAAGCACGCGATCTATTAATGCTTCAATTCCCTTATTTAATGCTTTTTCGTATTCTTTGTCTTCACCCGTAAGCGTATTAAGTGCTGGTACCAGCTCATCGCCCGAGATTATAGATAAGAAATCTTGTGTGGTCAGTGCCCGTAGCGCACAATATTGGCCACACCGCATATCTACTTCACGCGCGCCTTTAAACATGAACCCGCCAAAAGCCATGTATTTATCACCGGGCAAGGTAATCCTTTGTGCTTCAGCATATTTGTCGGCGTCTGGTTTAGCAAAAGGTCCAATTGCAAAAAATCGCACGTTATCAGATTTACCACTTAAGCCCATGGTTTGATCTAGCAATACAAAGCGCAGCATTAAGTACCAAAGTGTTGTATTCAATTCTGGCGTTTCGTTACTGCCTATTTTGACGAGGTCAGAGTCTATTTTATGTTCATTGAAGTCTTTGAACATTTGTGCTTCTTCGCGAATAATGCGGCGTACTTCAGCATTTATTTTTAGCGCGGCAGATGGCATTAAATCTTGCTCAAGATCGCTCATTTGTGTGGTTGTAATTTGCTTATATAAAGCAAACAAAAGAACATGAGAAACATTAACACTCGTTTCATTTACAAAGGCGTTGCGAATGCCATTTCGCTGTTCGAAACGTTTTCTAACTTGGAATATTTTATCACCTTCTAGCGAGCGAGCCTGATTACATATACCATTAAGAATAGTAATTGCATGACTACTTAACCGCTGTAAAGATGTTTTCACCTCTAGATCGATGCCGTCTATGTCGCCTAACCAATTGTTGCCCAATAACGGGCTACACAGTTTAAACCGTTGCTGTACCGGCACATGAAACTCTGTAACGTTATCGGTAACACTAGGGTCAACAAAAATAACCGCTCGCTCAGTGTTATCACGTTGCTCATTTGCATCAATAAATGATGCTAGTTTGAAGGCGTCACGAATGGGTTCATTGTTGTACACACCACCGTCAATATAGGTAAAGTTAAAGGAGTCATGATCAACCAACTCTTTTGGCCAAGTGTTGCCAAATTCAAAACGATATCGCTGTAACACTACAGGTTCAAATGCCATTGGAAACGCACCTGATGCCATTGCGGTTGACACTAGGTTCCACCAAACAGCATTATTACCTTGCGTCATGTCTCCAATAACGCCTTTCTTACGTGCCCCTAAATGATAGCGAATCCATCGGCTAGGATGGATGTCTGTTTTAGCAAAATTCAAATCTGCTGTTTCGTCAAAATATAAATCAAAAATCCTTGATTCACCATGCGTGTACGAAGTCATGCCATCGCCTAATGCATACTCTCCTCCCTTACGTACGCTAAATTCACCTTTAGCATCTTGAATTGTTGGTGTTAAGTTGGACAATGAGCTTGCAAAAAGCACCCTATTACTGAGTAGCTTTTTAGTTTCATTTAAATTTGCGGTTGGAGAGTTTTTTATTAAATCAATCGCAATACGCTCTAAAGCGGCTCTATTGAGAATGCCTGCGCTGTATTTTAATGCATCGGGATCACCCACTTTGGTACTGACCGGTGCAAGCAGTTTTTCCATACACACATCATCTACCCAAATTTTGCGTTGTACGTCAAACATGACTTGTGCGGCAATTAGCGCATCTTTTTTATCATCGTTTAAATTGGTAAAGTCTTGACTAAATTCTTTTTTTAACGATTTTGTCGCAGTGGCAATTTGGCTTTCACTTTGCGCTGCGAGCGCGCGTACCATTAACGCAAGAGAAATTGCGCCTGCGCTTGCCCCAGAGAACACGTCAATTTCGACTTTGTCAAAGTGGTCACCCTGTTTATCTTTGCCATATAATATAGCCAGCTTAATAGTTTGCGCGAGTGCGCCAGCATTAAACGTTCCTAAACTAACACCGCCTCCCATTGCAAAAGCCAGTTTTAAAATAGTCATGCTTAACCCCATACATCGCCATACTGTTAGTCAATATAAGTTGAGATTGATAGCAAAGTGAGTCGAGGGTTCCGAAAATAAGAACTATTCCAGAATTTTATCTACACGCTAAAACGCGCCATTTTTGCCACAACAATCTATCGCTTATTCGTGTTTGTACTCAGTAAATATAGTATATATATCAAATTTAGCCTATTTTTAAGCAAGCGTTGTTTATACTTTATTATTCTAAGCGTTCCTGACCTAGCAAGCGCCCGAGCGTAAGTGCGGGTGTCAGCATCATTCCGGGCACAAATGCATCTCCCACGTTAACACCACTGCCGAGGACTTCGCCCGCCGCGTAAAGACTTTTGATGGGTGTGTTATCACTTCTTAAGACGCGTAATTTATTATCTACAACAACGCCTGCTGACGACGTGGCAGAATGTCCATAATGCGTGATTGCATAGAAGGGTGCTTTTAAAATTGCCTGTGGCATATGCCGACGCCCAAACGCATCGATTCCGTTATTTACCGCCTCATTGTACTCACGCACGGTTTCGATTAGGGCTTTTGCGTCCACGCCAATTTTATGTGCGAGTGATGCTAGCGAGTCGGCAACAATAAACATTTCATGCGTCGCAAAATGGTTAAGAAGTTTGTCGCGTGTCCAGCCTATGATACCTAGCGGTGCATTGTCTAAAATACCTTGATCAAAGATGATCCGATAACGCAATGTAGGCTCTTGACGCAACGCGCGCTCGCGCTCGTGTATCGATGGTGTATCCTCGCAAACAAAGCGTTTTCCCGCATCGTTTACCCAAATCTCCCAAGGTTGTCGCAGCTCGGGTTGCGTGTTAAATCGAGCATAGATATTTGCCGGAAAATGATTACTCGTTAAAATTGACCCCGTACCAGGACGGTGTAACTCTCGCCCGCGCAATACAGCGCCTGTTTTAAGCGCCATGTTAAGTCCATCGCCCTGCGAGAATGAATATGCTGACGCGGCATAGGCAGGCCTGTCGATTAACTGAACGAACAGCTCAGGATTCATAGCGTAGCCACCACTGGACAGTATTGTGCGCTGGGCAGTAAACCTTAGGTCGTCTTTGCCAACCTTAACGCATGCACCCGTTACTGCACCATTTGCGTCTGTAAGCAGCGCACTTACGCGTGTATTGAGAAGTAAAGTCACTTGTCCTTGAGTAAGCAAAGGCGCTAACTTTTTTCGTAAAATTGAAAGGATTGCGCGGCCTTGGTTTTTGTCCCACAGATAGCGCGCGACCGAATATTTCGGGCCGCCAACATCCCCAACAACAGGATGCTCCGCAAGAGGAGCTAAACCCGCGTCTAACAACCAGTTTATGGTCTCTCCCGCATTATCGGCCACTAGTCTTGCAATTGCTTGATTTGCGTGACCATTCGACAGTCGCATAATGTCGTCAAAGTGTTGATTGGGTGTATCTACAATGCCCTTGTCAATTTGAATGCGAGTACCTGCGCCGCTTAACTGACCTGCCGCTAGATGCAAGGTCCCGCCAATATCAGGTGCCGCGTCAACAAGCAATACGCGGGCACCGCGCTGCCCAGCAAAAATTGCCGCGGGAAGGCCAGCAGTGCCGGCACCTATAATAAGATAATCGTACTGTTTCGTGGCAGCTACCGATGCACGCGCATCAATTATTGGCATGCGGCCGGTTACCTCGACTGGTTTGTCGAAGGTGATAAATCTCGTCTACAGAATCAGGGTGTGATGCGGTTATGTTTAAATCATGAATGAGACCATCATGAATACTATAAATCCAGCCATGAACGCCTAAGGGCTGGCCTCGTTTCCACGCGTATTGCACGGCTTTAGTTCGCGCTAAATTTTGCACTTGCGTGATGACGTTCAACTCACATAAGCGGTCTGATTTCTGCTTTCCCGCTAGCGCTGCTAATTCTTGCTTATGAGTAAAGCTAATATCTTTAATATGCCGTAACCAGTTATCGACCACTCCATATTCATCATTTCCTATAGCAGCCTGAATGCCGCCACAACCGTAGTGTCCGCAAACGATAATGTGCTTAACTCTAAGCACCTCAATTGCATACTGGACTACCGCAAGGCTATTAAAGTCAGTATGAATGATTTGATTGGCGATATTGCGGTGAACAAATAGTTCGCCGGGTGCCAAATCAACAATTTGATTTGCTGGCACACGGCTATCTGAACAACCCACCCACAAATAATCAGGTCTTTGAATGGCTTCTAAGCGTTCAAAATATAAAGGATCATCATCTTTTACGCGTGAAGCCCATTGTTTATTGTTTTTGAGTAAGCCATCTAAATCAGGCATAGTTCTATTACGTTAAATCCTAGTTAAAGCCATATATATAACATTATTGCATCAGAAGTGATTCGTCAATATCAAACGCAAAACCCTTAATCTCAGCTTCTCCCACCAAACGATGTAAGTATTGAGAAATAGCTTTACGATGCACTTTATCGTTGAGATATTTTTTGATTTTATCTTCTACTAAGTCATATGTAAGTGGCTTGCCCTTAACTTTTCTTACCACTTCCACAATATGGTAACCAAATCTTGATTCTACTGGGGTGTGCATTAAACCTATATCTGCTGCAAACACCTGACGTTCAAATTCACTCACGGTTTGGCCAAAAGATAACTGACCCAAATTGCCACCTTGCTCTTTAGATGGGCAAACAGAATACGTTTTTGCGGCACTCGCAAAATCAATTTCTTTAGTTTTTAATTGCTCAATCAGCAGCTCTGCAATAGCGAGCATCTCTGCGCGATGTTCTAAATCTTTAGGATCCGCTGCCAATAAAATATGATTAGTTTCGACTAAAGGTGAAGACGTAAATTGAGCAGGGTTAGCTTCAAAATACCTTACACATTCTTGCTCTGTCGCTTCGGGTATGTAAACCTCTTGTGCAAATAAGGTGTCAATTAGCGAGGGATCTTTTTCTAAATGATCTCTGTCGGCAACATCAGCCAGGCCTTTTTCGCACACTTTTTGGGCGAGCAACTCGGCTATTATTAATGATTGAGCAGCCTGCACCATTGCTTGTCTGCGTGATTCAGCAGGATGGTATTGTACTTCTGTGTTAATGGACGCTGCGCTAATAGCAACGCCGTTGACAATAATGTCGGGGGTATTGGTTAATGACATCATAGCTCCTAATAAAAACTGAAATAACATTTAAGTTTGGCATCCTTGCCTGACGCGAACGTCGCTCTGTCCTTAGAATTATAAAACTAACCTTTTTGACGCACTATCTGGTAGCTTCTAAGTACATATTGTACTGGCACACTCCATATGTGCACTAATCGACTGAACGGGAATAGTACAAATAATGTAATGCCAAGTGTTACGTGCATTTTGTATACCCAATGTACTTCAGAAATAAACTCTACCGCTTCTACAGGACGGAAAGTAAGTATATATCTTGACCAGCTCATTAGGTTATACATAACCGAGCCATCCATATGCGCAGACGAGATAAAAATAGTGACCATACCTATGATTAACTGGAGATAAAGTAGTATCAATATAAGCGTATCCATTGTACTGCTTGTCGCTTTTATCCTTGGGTCAAACAACCGGCGATGAACAAGCATGGTTAAACCAATAAAGCAAAAGATCCCAAAGAAACCACCTACACCCATAGCGATGATTTGTTTAACTTCCAAAGAGATACCCAGTGTATGCCAAATTTCCCACGGCAATACCAAACCCGCAAAGTGCCCCAATAAGATCATGATAATTCCTACATGAAAGAAAATACTCGCGATCCTAAAGTTCTTACTGCTAAGCATTTGACTAGAACCCGTTTTCCACGTGTATTGCTCACGATCATATCGCAACAAACTACCCAGTAAAAAAATTCCAGAAGCTATGTAAGGGTAAATCCCAAAAAATAACGTATCGATAAAATTCATGACTAACTCCTTACACTTTCGTTGTTCAGCTTATTTGCTGCGTCTATAAATTGGATAGGCACATCTTGATCACGTCGCTGTGAATCAGATGGTTTTGCACCATTTGTAGGACAGCCTCCGCTAACGGCATCACCACCAAACGTAACCGCTTCCTCTTCCCACACTTTATCTAGGGCTTTGTTAGTGTCGTCACGCTTTTCATCTTTAACTTGCTCACGCAATGCGTCTAAATCAATTTTCATTTCACTTAAAATGACCAAGGAATGAAATAATGCGCTGTAGTTACATTCGCGTTTTTCTAAGCGTACCGTCAACAGCGCTAAGATAGGTGCAATATCTTGCAACCAACCTTTTGCATTTTCGTCACCTTGCGTACTCACAAATTCTAAAAACAGTGGGATATAGTCAGGTAATTCGCGCACACCAATATCAAGCCCAGCGGCTTTATATTGATCAAGCAAATCCACCATCGCTTGTCCACGATCTCTTGATTCACCATGTATATGTTCATAAATTAACAATGACAGAGAACGCCCACGTTCAAAAAGGCCGTCGTAATCAGATTGCCAATCTAAAAGACTGTCGCCAAAACGCTGATTAACAAATGCAAGTAATGCATCTTTATCAGACCCCTTTAAATGCTCGTCACTCGTAATGAGTTCGGCTATTTCTTGGCCATGCTCATAAAGTTCATCGCTTGGGTAGTCGATGAGACGAGCCAAAATGCTAAGTATTTTCATTAGTCTTGCACCTCAACTGGAATGACTTGACGCACGGTTTGTTTCTTGCCGCCAAACAAGTCAGTTTCACTATCACCGCCGCTGCAACCATTGCCGAAAGTGAAGCCACAACCCGATTTCATATCATAGGCATCTTCAGCATAAGCTTTATGGCTGGTAGGAATAACGAATCTGTCTTCGTAGTTCGCTAATGCCATATAGCGGTACATCTCTTCCACTTGCTCGACCGTAATCCCAGCTTGCTCTAGTGCTTCTAAATTCACTTCACCGTCAACCTGTTGAGAACGCTTAAATATACGCATTGCCATCATCCGCTCTAAAGCTCGCTCTACAGGTGCTTCATCGCCGGCAGTTAACATATTGGCTAAGTATTTCATTGGAATACGCAATGATTTCAAATCAGGGAATACCCCTCTCATTGGTATTTTGTTTGCCGCTACCGCAGTTTGAATTGGGCTTAAAGGCGGCACATACCAAACCATAGGCAGGGTGCGATACTCAGGATGTAAAGGTAGCGCAACTTTCCAATCCATTACCATTTTATACACTGGCGACTCTTGGGCTGATTTTAACCATGCATCCGTAATTCCCTCTTTGCGAGCCGCTTCTTGAACAGCTTCATCAAATGGGTCTAAGAAAATATCACATTGTGCTTGATACAAATCTTTGTCGTTAGGCACAGAAGCCGCTTCTTGAATTCGATCGGCATCGTATAACATAACGCCCAAGTAACGAATTCGTCCCACACACGTTTCTGAACATACCGTTGGCTGGCCTGCTTCTATTCTTGGATAACAGAAAATACATTTTTCTGATTTGCCGGTTTTCCAGTTGTAGTAAATCTTTTTATAAGGACAACCACTTACGCACATTCTCCAACCGCGACATTTGTCTTGGTCAATAAGCACAATACCATCTTCTTCACGTTTATAAATTGCGCCCGACGGGCAAGATGCAACGCAAGCAGGATTAATACAGTGCTCACATAATCTTGGCAGATACATCATGAAGGTTTTTTCAAACTGACCATACATATCGGCTTGAATTTGATTAAAGTTGGTGTCTGCTCTGCGTTTAGAAAATTCAGTGCCTAGAATTTCTTCCCAGTTTGGACCCCATTCAATTTTCTGCATACGCTGGCCCGTAATTAACGAGCGAGGTCTTGCTACAGGCTGGTGTTTACTTTCACCGGCTTTGTGCAAATGCTGATAATCAAAATCAAAAGGTTCGTAGTAATCGTCAATACCCGGTAAATCTGGGTTAGCAAATATATTCGCCAAAATTCTCAGCTTACCGCCTTGTTTCGGCGTAAGTTTACCGTCTTTGTGACGCTTCCAGCCGCCGTTCCATTTTTCTTGGTTTTCCCATTCTTTCGGGTAGCCAATACCGGGTTTAGTTTCTACGTTATTAAACCACGCATATTCAACACCTTCTCGCGAAGTCCACACATTTTTACAAGTAACAGAGCACGTGTGACAACCTATACATTTATCAAGGTTTAACACCATGCCGATTTGAGCTCTTACTTTCATGATTAGCCCTCCGCCTGAGTATTGTTAAATTCTTCCTGACTTTGATCGATACTGTCATCGTCAAGCCAATCAACTTTTGCCATTTTGCGCACAATGACGAACTCGTCGCGGTTACAGCCAACCGTTCCGTAGTAATTAAAGCCATAAGATTGCTGCGCATAGCCGCCAATCATATGCGTGGGTTTCATGACAATGCGCGTTACCGAGTTATGAATGCCGCCACGGGTTTTAGTCATTTCTGTACCCGGCACGTTAACAATACGTTCTTGCGCGTGATACATCATGCTCATGCCTTGAGGTACACGTTGTGAAACAACCGCCCTAGCCGCGATAGAACCATTTATGTTAAATACTTCAATCCAGTCGTTGTCGACTATTCCCGCGTTTTTCGCATCAACTTCAGAGATCCATACAATGGGTCCCCCTCGCGAAAGCGTAAGCATCAACAAGTTGTCAGAATAGGTACTGTGAATTCCCCATTTTTGGTGCGGCGTTATAAAGTTAAGCGCAATTTCTTTATTCCCATTAGGTTGGGTATTCATAATTGGCTTAACTGTTTTGAGGTTAATTGGTGGCTTATACAAGCACATAGATTCACCAAAGTCGCGCATCCACTCATGGTCTTGATAGAATTGCTGACGACCTGTTACCGTTCTCCATGGGATCATTTCGTGCACGTTTGTATAACCTGCGTTATACGATACATGCTCATCTTCTAAACCTGACCATGTTGGCGAACTAATAATTTTACGCGGCTGCACTTGAATATCACGAAAACGAATTTTTTCATCTTCTTTTGGTCTGGCCAAATGCGTATGATCTATGCCGGTAAATTCACCTAAGGCTTGCCATGCTTTTACGGCTACTTGGCCGTTAGTTTCAGGTGCAAGGGAAAGCACCATTTCAGCGGCATCAATTGCAGATTCAAGTTTAGGTCGTCCTTTATTGGCGCCTTCTTTTAGGTGCGTGCGGTTAAGCTGACCTAAAAATTTAACTTCATCGTCGGTATTCCAGCTAATGCCTTTTCCGCCATTTCCTAGTTTTTCAAGCAAGGGACCTATTGATGTAAAACGTTCATAGGTATTTGGAAAATCGCGTTCAACAACGACCATACTGGGTGCTGTTTTGCCAGGAATTAAATCACACTCGCCCTTCCACCATGCTTTAACCCCAAACGGTTGTGCAATTTCAGCTGGAGTATCATGCATTATTGGCACGGTCACTAGGTCTTTTTCAATGCCTAAATGCCCTACTGTCATTTTCGAAAAGGCTTTAGCAATACCTTTAAAAATATCCCAGTCTGAGCGTGATTCCCATACAGGATCAACAGCTGCACTTAATGGATGGATAAACGGATGCATATCAGATGTATTTAAATCGTCTTTTTCATACCAAGTAGCGGTTGGTAGAACAATATCTGAATACAAGCAAGTAGTAGACATTCTAAAATCTAAGGTCACGAGCAAGTCAACTTTACCTTCAGCCGCTTCATCTACCCATTTGACGTCTTCTGGCATTTTACCGCCAGCTTCACCCAAATCTTTACCCAGTAAGCCATGCTTAGTGCCTAATAAGTGACGCAGCATGTATTCATGTCCTTTACCTGACGAGCCAAGTAAATTAGAACGCCAAATGAACATATTACGTGGGAAGTTGCGTGGGTCTTCAGGATCCATACAAGCAAAATTCATTTCACCTGATTTGAGTCGTTCAACCGCATATTCTTGCGGCGTTTTATTCGCCGCTTCTGCATCTTTGCACAATTGCAAAGGATTTATGTCAAATTGAGGTGCAGAAGGCAACCAGCCCATACGCTCAGCCCGCGTATTAAAGTCGATAATTGAGCCCGACCATTTTTCTTTATTCGCGATAGGAGAAATAACTTCTGTCATTTCTAATTTTTCATAACGCCATTGGCTTGAGTGGTTATAAAAGAACGAAGTACCGTTCATATGGCGCGGTGGACGTTGCCAGTCGGTTCCAAATGCTAATGGCGTCCAGCCTGTTTGTGGTCTTAGCTTTTCTTGACCTACATAATGTGCCCAACCACCGCCGCTTTGCCCTACGCAACCACACATCATTAGCATGTTGATTAGACCACGGTAGTTCATGTCCATGTGATACCAGTGGTTCATACCGGCACCTACAATAATCATTGAGCGACCACGCGTTTTTTCAGCATTGTCGGCAAACTCTCGCGCTATGTTTATAACGTCAGCGCGCGCCACACCGGTAATTTGTTCTTGCCAAGCAGGAGTATATGGTATGTCTTGGTCGTAACTAGTAGCCACGTTAGGATCATCGTAGCCGTTATCGACACCATAGTTTGCTAAGGTTAAATCAAATACGGTCGCAACATACGCTTGCGAGCCATCCGCTAGCGTGATCTTTTTAACCGGCACTTTACGCATTAAAATGTCGTCATGCTGAGTATGTTGGAAATATCCAAACTCATGCTCAGCGCCGCCAAAGTATGGGAAACCTACTTTGACTATTTCATCGTGTGAATCTTTTAAACTCACGCGTAAATCGAGCGCATCACCAGACTTACCGTCTGTTTGCGTAATATTCCACTTACCTTTTTCACCCCAGCGATAACCAACAGAGCCGGTTGGTGATACTAATTCACCGTCGGTATTATTAACTGAAATAGTTTTCCATTCTGGGTTATTTTCTTGGCCTAGGTTTTCTTGCAAGTCAGACGCGCGTAAAAAACGTCCTTGATGTAAAGAACCATCTTCTGCAGCCTCTAACATAACAAGTACTGGAAAATCAGTATAACGTTTTACATAGTCGCTAAAATATTCAGACTTTTTGTCAACGTGAAACTCTTTAAGGATGACATGGCCAAAGGCCATCGCAAGCGCCGCATCGGTACCCTGTTTAGGCGCCAACCACTGATCCGTAAGTTTAGCCACTTCAGAGTAATCAGGTGTTATGCCTATAACTTTTGTGCCTTTATAGCGAACTTCGGTTAAGAAGTGGGCATCAGGTGTTCTGGTTTGAGGCACATTTGAACCCCAGCAAATGATATAATTTGAGTTATACCAATCGGCAGATTCGGGCACATCAGTTTGCTCACCCCATACTTGTGGAGAAGCGGGTGGTAAATCGCAATACCAATCGTAGAAACTTAAGCAGTTTCCGCCAATGAGCGATAGGTAGCGAGCGCCAGCGGCGTAAGACACCATTGACATAGCGGGTATGGGCGAGAAACCAGAAATACGGTCTGGACCATACGTTTTTGCAGTGTACACGTTTGACGCCGCGATAATTTCATTCACTTCAGTCCAATTCGCACGTACAAAGCCGCCAAGCCCGCGCTGTTGCTTATATTCTTTGGCTTTAACTGGGTCTTCAACAATAGAACCCCAAGCAAGCACTGGGTCTTTATGTTCTAATTTTGCTGCTCGCCATAATTTTACCAAACGTTTGCGAATTTTAGGATATTTTAGGCGGTTTGCGCTGTATATATACCATGAGTAGCTAGCGCCACGAGGACAGCCTCTAGGCTCATGATTGGGTAAATCTGGACGCGTCCTTGGGTAATCGGTTTGCTGAGTTTCCCATGTGACCAAGCCATTTTTCACATAGATTTTCCAGCTGCACGACCCAGTACAATTCACACCATGCGTAGAACGTACAATTTTGTCATGCTGCCAACGACGGCGATATCCGTCTTCCCAATCTCGGTTTTCTTCAGTAGTTACGCCATGACCGTCGGAAAACGATTCTTCTTTACGTTTAAAAAACTGCAATCTGTCTAAAAAGTGACTCACGCCAGACTCCTTGGTTAATAAGAATACAACAACACGATTGAATTTTGTATTACTGTAAATTCAAGCTATATCTGGATTAAAAGCCATATTCAAGAACTAAACAAGAGGGCAAAAAAGGCATAAAAAACATCAACTACTCCCAAATGAGTAGATAAAATTTAAGGCTTTTCCTTTGATTTAAAGGGGCGTAGACTAGCTATAAGAAAAAATACAACTTAAAACTAAAGCTAGTATTCTTTGTAGGTATCACCACTGAACCAAGAATTATGCGTTAGGTATATTAAATGATAAAAGATTTCGTCCACTCTACTGTTTTTAAAATCGCCGCATTAATGTTCTTTGTTAGCTTTTTGGCCGTGGCAAGCATGTTTAGTTCTGTTTTTATTAGTGACCGGGCACAAACCGACGCCGCTTCAATCAATGTCGCAGGCTCTTTACGTATGCAAAGCTACCGATTGGCTAGTTATGCTCAAATTCAGGACAATTCAGCTGAAAATAACCGCTACTTTGCACAACTCTTACTGATCCTTGAAGAAGATTTAACCAAAGGCATTTTATTAAATAAACAAGCCTTAATAAGATCTGACGAATCAACTGAAATACTTTCAAAAATCACCCGTCAATGGCAAGAAAACATCAAACCGAAGCTTATTTCAGCGCAACAAAAAGCAGACGTTGATGTGGTGAAACTCAATCAATCCATTCAAGCGTTTGTTGAAGAAATAGATATATTGGTGTTAAGTTACCAAAATCATGCTGAGGACAATATAGCCACAATTCGACTCATTCAAAGTGTCGCATTATTCTCTACTTTGCTACTGATAGCATTTGCCATGCTAATTGTGAATCGCCATATTGAAAAGCCGCTGACGCGTTTAACCAATGTTGCTAATCAAATTCGTAGAGGTGACTTTACCGTGCGCGCAGATGAAAGCGGCCAAGACGAGCTTGCGCTATTAGCAAGAACGCTAAACAAAATGAGCGATTCTATTTTTCGCTCACATAGTCAACTAGAAGCACAAGTTAAACGAAAAACGCAAACACTATCGCGCACAAACGAATCCCTAAATTTTTTATACACACTGTCGAAAAAATTAAATAGTGTGGTGCCCTCTTCTGTTGATTTTCAACCGCTGTTAATCGAATTAGCTAACATAACCGGTATTAAAGACTTAGATCTTTGCATCATGACGCCGAAAGGCAGTGGACCTTACGAACATTTAATAACATCTGATAAAGAAATACCAGAAAAGTGTATTCAACAGCAATGTGGTGACTGCACTGAGCATAATTCAGTTTTTCCTAATCATGGCAGTAAAATGCGCTATCAATTAACCCACAGTGACGAGAACTATGGTGTATTTACCGTTAACCCAAAAGAAAATCAGCCTCTAGAAGATTGGCAACATCAATTGTTTGAGTCAGTTGCCGATCAAATTGCCAATGGCTTAAGCATGCAGCGTAGGCATGAACAAAGCCGGCGGATAGCGTTAATGAACGAAAGAACGGTCATTGCTCGCGAATTGCATGATTCTTTGGCACAAGCATTATCCTACTTAAAAATTCAAGTAGCCCGATTACAACGACTTCAGAAAAAAGACGACGTACAAGAGCAAATAGACCAAGTAATCGATGAGCTAAAAGGCGGACTAAGTGCTGCTTACAGCGAATTAAGGGAGCTCTTAACGACCTTTAGACTAAAGCTTGATGGTCAAGGTATCAATGCAGCATTAGAGCAAACTATTGCACAATTAAAGACAAGATCTGACGCCTTTGAGTTTACCCTTAACTACGAAATTTCAAATATTCCTCTTACACCACAAGAAGAAATTCATCTTTTACAAATAGCGCGAGAAGCGATACAAAACGCGTTCTATCATTCACGCGGTTCGTTAATTCAAATTAGCATTAGTACAACGCATTTTTCTGAGGTCACCCTAGTGATTAAAGACAATGGAATAGGCATACCTGGAGACCCTAGTAAATTAAATCATTATGGATTGGCTATAATGAAAGAACGAAGTCGCAGCCTAGATGGTTCATTATCCATTGAACCGGTTAGTAATGGCGGCACAGAAGTTATTTTTAATTTTTTACCTGAATATGCCAAACAGATTGATTTAAAAGTACATAGCGGATAGTCATTTAATGCCTTGGCTTTTTTCTGCCTTGTTTTAACTAAAGATGTCAAACGTCATTCATTTTGTAAGTAAAACCAGTTGCAAAAAAAGCGCTACGAATAGCGCTTTTGACATTATTTACGATATCGCAGTGAGATTAAGGATTGTAAAACTCACCATCTTTACGTAAATAGAACCAGTAATTAATTAACACACAGGCCATATAAAAGACCGCAAATCCAATTAACGCCACTTCTGGTGTTGTCGCCGTAATTTGCTCACCTAATACTTGGGGGATATAGAATGCGCCGTATGCTGCTACCGCTGAAGTCCAACCCAATACTGGACCCGTTTGCTCTTTAGAGAACACCATCGCGATGGTTCTAAAAGTTGAACCATTACCAATACCTGTTGCCGCAAAAAGCGTTAAAAATAGTACAAAGAATGGGATGAAGTATTCTTCAGGCGTAGCTGATTGATAAGCCTGCTTCATGTAATAAGCAACACCTAAAGCACTTCCAATCATAACAATTGAACATATTTGCGTGACTAGCGCTCCACCAATTTTATCGGCCACCCAGCCCCCTACAGGACGAATAAGCGCACCAATAAACGGTCCCATCCATGCATACATAAGTGCACTGGGGCCATTTATATTACTAGTATCGTGCGTCATTACGCCATCAACCATAATATGGCTGTAACCAAAAATAACTTTTATTGCGAGTGGAAAAGATGCTGAAAACCCAATAAATGAACCAAAGGTCATGGTATAGATTATGCTCATTACCCATGTATGTTTGTTATTGAAGATTTTGTATTGGCGACTTAAGCTTTCCCCTATAGTGCCAGGTATCGCTTTTAAAAGGACCACTGTAGCGGTTACCACAAGTACCAACACCACATCTTTTGGCACACCAAAACCAGAGCCGTTAGCAGATTCAGGAAGCATTAACCACAAACCAAACGCAGATATAAGTAAACCAATTAATAGCATTACGGTTATTAGTGCAAAAGAAACGATGGGGTTACCAATGTTTGGAGAAACGTCAGGCGTACGAATATTATTCATACCAAACCACGTTATAAACGCTAATGGTATAAGAATCAGTAGCCAAACAAAACCAGCATTTCCAATATAACTTTCAGTGCCCGCAGGAATTTTGCCAATCAAAGTGCCTGAGCTGTTGATCAGTATCATGGGATCACCACTCAAGGCGCCAAAGGCGGCTATTGTCATGAACAAAGGCACAAGAATTTGCATGGAGGTTACACCAAAATTACCCAAACCTGCGTTTAAGCCAAGTGCTAAGCCTTGTTGCTTTTTAGGATAGAAGTAACTGATATTAGACATGGAAGAAGCGAAGTTGCCGCCACCAAAACCAGACAGTAAAGCCAATAATTGAAATTGCCATAACGGAGTATCAATGCTTTGCAGCGCAAAGCCGGTTCCGATGGCTGGCAGCATCAATAATGCCGTGGTAAAGAAAATTGTATTTCGCCCACCACATAATCTAATGAAGAAGCTATTAGGAATTCGCAAGGTTGCGCCGGTTAAACCGGATATTGCCATTAGGGTAAAGAGTTCGGCTTTCTCAAAGGGAAAACCTAAGTTTAACATTTGAACCGTTATAACACCCCAATATAACCAAACAGCAAAGCCTGCTAGCAAACTAGGTATCGATATCCAAAGATTACGACTTGCTATCTTTTTACCTTCTTTGTCCCAAAAGTCTTTGTCTTCTGGATCCCACTTGTGCAGATCTGCCATGTGCTTTCTCCAATTCATGTGCATCTATAATCTACGCATACTATGGGCGATTACGCGTATCTGAACAATCTGCATCAATGGGTATTAAATTAAATCTTTGTGGGCAACAAAAGGGTTGAACAATTACATATATTTGTTAATTTTTAGGGGCGCTTACGCCTTTGCAAGTGAGTAAAACTAAGGTTCGCACGCTATTTCAAATCGCTACCTCGAAATAGGTATTTTGATTACCTCTAAGTAACTTTTCGTCAACAAGTGCTTAGTGTATAGTGGCCGGTATAAATTTGGAGTAACGATTAAACGTGAAAACTCAATGGTATGGAGAATAACTGATGTTAAACGACCAACCCGCAACAATCTTAATGGTCGATGATCATCCATTGCTGCGCAAAGGATTAAATCAGCTATTGGCGTATGAAGATGATCTACAGGTTGTTGGAGAAGCATCCTCAGGACAAGAAGCGATAGAATTGGCGTTAAAACTTGAACCTGATTTGATTACACTTGACTTAAATATGCAAGGCATGGATGGATTAGAAACGCTCAAAATAATGCGCGACAAAGGTATTGATGCGCGCATTATTATGTTAACCGTGTCTGATAACGATGAAGATGTGGTTGAATCTATACGCGCAGGCGCCGATGGTTATCTACTCAAAGATATGGACCCTGAAGATATTATAGATAAACTCCGTGAAGCCGCGCTAGGCAAAATGGTGATGAGTGAAAAGTTGACTGAAATTTTAGCGTGTGCATTAAGAAAACCTGAACGTGCTGGTAGTCGTGCACTGGCTAGTTTAACCAGTCGTGAACTAGAAATATTAAAACTGATTGCCAAAGGTATGAGTAACAAACTGATTGCTCGTGAACTTGATATATCTGATGGTACGGTAAAAGTACACGTTAAACATTTTCTTAAAAAGTTAAACCTTCGCTCTCGTGTTGAGGCAGCAGTATGGATGGTAAATCATCAAAATGGAGCCAAAGAATGAACTGTGGTTGTGACGCGCCGGGCTTGATGCCAATTGAACAAGCAAACTTGTTAATACAAGATACCATAACACCTATTACTGAAATCGTTTATTGCAAGCTTAGTGACGCATTAGACCGCGTCATTGCAAAGAACATCATCTCGCCCATTAATGTTCCGGCTTATGATAATTCAGCCATGGACGGGTACGCCATTAACTATGATGACTATGTGGCATCAAATACATTAGTGCAAGTAGGTAAAAGTTTCGCTGGCAATAAATTTGAAGGATCAATGAACAAGGGAGAATGCGTCCGGATAATGACGGGTGCTGAAATTCCTGAAGGCGCCGATACGGTTATCATGCAAGAAAACGCGACCGTAAACGGGAACAAAATAACCTTTAGTAAAGCCTCGAGGGGAGATGCTATTCGTCCCGCTGGCGATGACATAAAACAAGGCGCTGTAGTGATGCAAGCTGGGGATCGAATATCAGCGATCGATATTGGCTTATTAGCGTCATTAGGCTTTGATAATATTCCGGTTTATCGTAAATTAAAAGTTGCGGTTTTTTCTACCGGTGATGAACTATTAGCGGTGGGTACAGCACCTCGCAGTGATAGAATTTTTGATACAAACCGCCCTATGCTGGTTGCGATGTTATCCAGATTAGGTGCTGAAGTGTTAGATATGGGTATTATTGAAGATAATAAATCCGACATAAAGGCGGCATTTGAGCGTGCGAATCAATATGCCGATTGTGTCATTACCAGCGGCGGAGTGTCGGTAGGCGAAGCCGATTATACGCGAGACATTTTACAAGAATATGGCACGGTCGACTTTTGGAAATTAGCCATTAAACCGGGTAAACCTTTGGCCTTTGGTAGACTGCCCGATAGTATTTTCTTTGGACTCCCTGGCAACCCTGTATCTGCAGCTGTCACTTTTGACCAAATAGCGGTACCTGCTCTTGCATGTTTAGCTGGCTGCAAGTCAACTACGCCAGTACTCTTATCAGCGCTTGCCATGTGCGATTTTAAAAAACGAGCGGGTAGAACGGATTATCAAAGAGCACACTTTTTTGTTAACGATAGTGGACAAATTTGCGTTGAATCTTCAGGCTCGCAAAGCTCTGGTGTACTTTCGTGCTTTAGTACTAGTAATTGCTATGCGGTTTTGGAAAATGAAAGAGGACGAGTATCACAAGGTGAATCTGTGAATGTACTACCCTTTAGTTCTATCATTCGTTAATACAAGATTAATTATATGGGTCATGAGGTTACATCTACCCTATGACTCTGTAATTGCGTAGTAATGAATGCAAGCGCGTAGCTAACAACAATACGCGCACCTACTATATTTTAGCTTTTCTTCCAACGCGCAATTGCTACTTGATCAGTTGCTTTAGACTCAACCCATTTCATCCCTTTTGATGTGCCTTCTTGTTTCCATAGCGGAGCGCTAGTTTTTAAATAATCCATGATGAATTCAGTTGCCTCAAACGCATTCTTGCGATGTTTTGACGTAACGCCCACAAATACAATTTGTTCTGATGATTCAATAGTACCCACCCGGTGAATAATTCTTACCTGACCTAGTTCCCAGCGTTTTCTGGCGTCAGAACATATACTCATTAAGGACTTTTCGGTCATGCCTGGATAATGTTCAATGACAACACTTGACACAGCGCTATCAAGATTAAAGTCTCTGACTAAACCAGTGAATGTGACAATTGCACCGTCGCTATCAGCATTTTCTCTTAAGGCCTTGTATTCGGCGCAATGATCGAAATCCTCGATTTGAACAGAGATCATAACTATCCACCTGTTACAGGAGGGAAGAATGCGATTTCGTCTCCATCATTTATTTTGGCATCTTTGCCACAAAGCGTTTGATTAACTGCAATCAATGTATCTTGCTCTTTTAGTAGCAACCAATCGTCACCTTTTTCAAGTAGTTCACTGATTAAGTCGGTCACAGTTTTTTCACCTGAATATTCATAATTAAGTGATGACAAGCCTAATTTTTCTCGTAAGCCTGCAAAAAAACGTATTTGTATCATTTTATCGTCTCCAATCGCCTGATTTTCCGCCGGTTTTTTCTAAAACTCTAATCGAATGTATCGTCATTCGTGGATCGACCGCTTTACACATATCAAAAAGCGTCAGTGCGGCAACAGACACTCCAGTTAATGCTTCCATCTCTACCCCAGTGTTGCCATTTAATTTGCACAAGCACTGCACTCGTATTTGCTTATTGACTTCATCAATTTCAAAATCAATTTGTATTTTCGTTAGCATCAAAGGGTGACACAGTGGGATCAGATTTGCGCAATTCTTACTCGCTTGAATACCGGCAATTCTGGCAACACTGAAAACATCCCCTTTGGCGATTAAATTTTGCTTTATTTGTATGAGTAAATCTTCACTCATAGATACAAAGCCTTCGGCTACAGCGGCCCTAGCCGTAATTGCCTTGCCCGAAACATCAACCATATTCGCCGCGCCGTGTTGATCAACATGGCTAAGTTTATCTGCGGGTGTTTGCGTATTTTTTATCATGTTCGACTATCACACAAATTTACATTTACAGTATCTAAGTGAGGAACAAAATTACAAGGGCCCTGAGCCCCATCAATCTGTGGTTTTATAATCCCTTGCCATGCAGTTTTACATGCACCTGTTGATCCTGGCACGCAAAAAATAATGGTATTGTTGGCTAAGCCTGACAGTGCGCGTGATTGAATAGTAGAAGTACCAATTTCTTGATAACTTAAATGCCTAAACAATTCACCAAAGCCTTCTACTTCTTTGTCAAATAATGGTGCCACTGCTTCAGGCGTAGAATCGCGTTGTGTAAAGCCTGTTCCACCGGTAATTAATATTACCTGAATATTAGGATCAGCAATGTAGTTAGAAACCAAGGCTCTAATTAAATATATATCGTCAATAACAATGTCACGTTTAAGCACCACATGACCTTGTTCAGCAGCGCTTGTAGCCAAATATTCACCCGAAGTGTCGGTTGCGCGATCTCTGGTATCAGAAACCGTTAGTACCGCAATATTTAAAGGCACAAAAACCTTATTTGAATGACTCACTTACTATCTCCTTATTGCCAAAATTATGTGTATTGTCGAAATGCTGCATTGCAAAGCGCCATTGAGCTGGGGTATTAGTATTGAACATGCTTGAATTTGTGTTATTGATGAGTTCAATTAACGGAAAATGCGAGCAAAGGTGGCCTACTGAAAAACACTGTGTGCACTTTAGAATGTAGTCAATGGTTTTACGAAAGGCAGGGGTATTGCAAATAAAGAGCGGCAAGTTATCCCCTTTAAATCTAACATTCTTCAATGCTTCTTCACCACAATTCATTAGCTGTTGAATGGTATGTGAATCAATTAACGGCAAGTCTACCGGCAGTACCACGAGGTTATTATTGGGAAACCGTATGGCAATACTATGAATACCCGACAATGGACCTTTGTTAGGAATAATATCGGCCATATGCGAAGAAGCCCAATCATTTCGGCTAACGACAACCTTCTTAACCGTCGTTTCTTTGAGCACGTCAACGCTTCGTTCAATCATAGATTTAGCGTCAATTTCAAGCAATGCCTTGTCTCGTCCCATTCTAGAAGAACGACCACCCGCAAGCACAACTCCTATTGTTTCTATCTTATCTTTTACCTTCATCACGCTATTGCCTTTTGATATTTACCGCGTGTTACCTGAAGCCTGTAAATTAGGCTAGCCACCCAACATTGCAAGTTGCTTGGTCGCGCCAGTAAATCCTTCTTGAAGAAAATGCGTGGCTTTTTTGTCTTTAACATGGCCACAAATGGCTTCTACCGTTGCATCTACATCTCCGGCTTCTAAGTAGGGCAATATGCTTTTGCCCTCTTCTGCAAATAAACATAAATGTAACTTGCCTTGCGACGACACGCGCAAGCGATTACACGTATCGCAGAAATCTTTACTGTAAGGCATTATTAGGCCAATATTACCCAAATAGTCCTGATGCGAAAACTCTTGAGCCGGCCCAGCATCTTTCTCTCGGATAATTCGTTCCCAGCCTTGATCAAGTAAAAATTTCTTTATAGATTCGCCAGCAACATGGTTTTGCGAAAAAAACGCTTGGTTGTTGCCCGTTTGCATAAGTTCTATAAATCGCCAAGTGACCGGATGTTGTTTTAAATATTCTAAAAAGGTATCTAACTCTTTGTAGTTAAATTGCTTTAACATAACAGTATTAAATTTGATTGTTTTAATGCCGGCTTGTATCGCCGCCTCGACACCTTGCAAAATATCTTCTAACTTCTTTTTGCCGGTGATAGCGGCAAACATTCTAGGATCAAGACTATCTGCACTCACATTTAGTGCATCTAATCCAGCTTCTTTGTAACGTCGTGCATCTTTATTCAAACGAAAGGCATTGGTCGTCAATGCGACTTTTTCAATGCCAGGCGTTTGCTTGCACACTGAAATAATATCGCACAAGTCTTTTCTAAGCGCAGGTTCACCGCCTGTTATTCTGACTTTAGACGTGCCTAATTTTGCAAAAGCAGCGACTAATGTGCCAATTTGATCAATGCTTAACCCGGTAGTGGGTGTGTCACAATCGTTCCCATCAGGTAAGCAATAATTGCAGCGGAAATTACATAATTCCGTTATCGAAAGACGCAGATATTTGAATTTTCTGCCAAATGTATCTTGTAGTTGCATGTAAACACCTTTCCAATTGTCGAGGGTAATACTCGTCGGGAGGCTAGATGATTTCTCGTACTAACCTGGCAGTTTGCTATCAAGCATGACCTTATTGTTAAAAGTCATGACTGACCGCTACTGCGGCTTAAAGCCCCTAGTAAATAATTTCACCGTAGGAAGATAAGCTCGGAGTTTTTCTATAAATTGTAGTATGAACTAAAAAAGTCATTTTGTAATTACGCTGAAGTAATACTCCCTAAGAGGTATATTCGCTATTTACATAAAACACTTTTATCAAATCAATGTGAATAAAAATCGCAGTTAGCTCTATTAAGCTAACTGCGAAAGTATAGCAGGTAAGCTTAAAACGTAAACGTCAGCATACCCCAAAGTTTATTAGTATCTACGGAGAAGTCATCTGCACTGTAATTTGCATATTTAACTAGCAAACCAACATTATCTTGAAGTGGATAACTTGCAATAAGATTTAATTCAGAGCCATAATCAACAGAGCCTGCATCAGATTCTAATTCATGCCAAATCGCAGTAAGGCCTAGCTTGCCAACTTTACCAGAGGTTTTGAAATATAAATCGTTAACGCCAGCGCCTGGTGTTGCCAAGAACTTGTCTGTAAATCCTTGGAACTTATGCAATGTTGCAAGAGGTGTAGAAAAGCCTATACCATTGTCACTGCCTAAAGACTCATAGCCAATACCAATATTTACCGCAGAAATTTTAGTTCCTAATTCCAAAGCTAAGTATTGCGCAGAAAAGTCGGTTGGATTATCACCTGTTTCTGATTGTGTCGCATAGGCTGCGTGAACTTGTACCGAAGCCATTTTGCCGTCATAGCTTAGACCCACGGTGCGCGTTGAAAGCGTATTTGCGGAATCAAAGTCTAGCTCATACACGTACCCGGCAAGTTTATGCTCTTTATTCAAAACATAGTTAACGTTTAGTAGATGCAAATTCCCCTGCAAGTCAGAATTTACGCTGTCAGGTCCAAAAATTCTATTAACATTATACACATAGCTATAATCTACCTTTAAGGCGTCTTTATCGCCATATTGAAGTCGATAACCATCGAAGGTTTGTTCATTTTGGCGCCACGCAACCCCGCCGACAAAACGCTGGTTATTATGGTTAATGCGTTGGCGACCAAATGATAATTCAAGATCTGAGCCTTTATAACCTATATATGCTTGATTCACCTCAGTAAGTGTTGGATCAGCTACTACAGGATATTGTGTATTGCGATTAACCGTACTGTTATAGTTTTCGTTGCCTATTGCTGTAATATTATCAATGTCAAACACCACATAAAAGCGGTTCAATTCAGCGCTCTTATAACTGAAGCGAGTCAACAAGGTTGATGCATTCGCGGTTTTATCTATGTTATCCTGATCAACACGTTCATAACGGTATCTGAGTGTTATGTCCGTCGTTCCATTTGAAATGGCATCGCTTACGTTTTTCATGCCTGTTGTTTGCGCAAACGCTTGACCTGACAACATGCTACTGGTACCTAAAGCGGCGCTTATTAATAATGCTAAGTGTGTTTTCATTTTGTTCTTTCCCTTGTAAGAAGTCATCTTTATTTTACCGTTAAAATCGGAGAAAGTATTTTAAAAACAGGAACATACTAACATTTAGTTGATATAGAACAATAAAGGTATAAATGTGTACCCACTAATGGGAATTGCGTCAATAGAGCAGTAGTGGTAAAAATCAATTGGGTGTATATATGAAACAAGTTGTAAAAAAGATATGAAATGTAAAACGCTAACCACGCAACAGGCATTACGGTATAGCCGTCAAATTTTACTTTCTGGTTTTGACCTCGAAAAGCAAGAAATACTCATAGACAGCAGCATTTTAATGATAGGTGTAGGTGGTTTGGGCTGTGCAGCTGCGCAATATTTAGTTGCCGCAGGTATTGGCACACTTACTATTGTAGATGATGATGTTGTAGAGACAACAAACCTTCAGCGTCAAGTACTGCATTATGAAGAAAGTGTTGGACTTAAAAAAGTCGACTCTGCCTACAAAACGCTTAGTAAGATAAATCACCATGTTACCATTAATACGCTAGACAAACGTGTTGCAAAAGAAGATCTTGATTTATTAATACAACAACATGATTTAGTTTTAGATTGTTGCGATAATTTAGACACTCGCAATGTACTTAATGATGCATGCTATCAAGCGAAAAAACCGCTAGTATCTGGCGCAGCTATAAGAATGGAAGGACAAATTTTCTGCGTTATTCCAAGTTTAAAAACAGCCTGTTATCGCTGTGTGAGTCATTTTTTTGGGGAGCAAAATTTAACGTGCGTAGAGTCTGGTGTAATGTCACCAGTGGTTGGCATTATAGGGACAACACAAGCTTGCGAAGCCATCAAGATTTTGACGAATTACGGTCAATTAGCCATTAATAAACTACAAGTATTCGATGCCATGGAGTCTCACTGGCAAACATTTAAGGTAAATCCTTTTTTACCTAATTGTCAAACGTGTTCACATGCCTAAGTTAAACATAGATAGGGAATAGATTAATCCATTTCCAAAAAGTTTTCTTGGTTTGCCTGCGCAACGCGTAAATTGTAACGCTCACGTTTAATTGCCAAATGCATTAGCAACATGCAAATGGCTAAAACGCCGTATAACAGCATAAAGCACGCGCTGTACACGCCAACAAAATCAACCGTCATGCCAAATAAAATCGGTAACGTGCAACCGCCTATTGCGCCTAACATTGCTACCAAGCCCCCAACACTGCCCATCTGTTCAGGGTAATAGTCGTTAATCAGTTTAAAAACACTTGCTCGGCCAAACCCTTGTGCTAAACCAATAATGAGCAACAAGGCTGTAAATACCCAAACATCTACTTGAATGGCCAACTCTACATCTTTTGTTACGCCATGAATTGTCATCGTGGTGGGTGGATAACTCAAAAAGAATAAGCATACAAGACAAATCCAAAAAACGCCCCAATTAACATGGCGCGCACCATATCTGTCGGCAAACCAACCACCCGCGGCTCTAGCCATACTGGAACTGATCACAAACAGCAAAGTTAACACCATTGCTTGATTAAAGCTTAGTTGGTATGCA
>RCMY010001217.1_pt1 | contig 24606 bp, 16 predicted proteins | sample 2041341 | NCBI WGS metagenome assembly RCMY01 (sample SAMN09708234, study PRJNA481090) | Marine sediment metagenome, whole genome shotgun sequencing project.
TGCAGACGCAAGGAGGTCATGCAACTGGCCACGCAGTTTTCCCGTCGCCGCCTGCATGGTCTGCTGCAGATCGCGGTAGCGCTCGCGGAAGGGTGTGAAGCTCAGGGACGCATAGTCCAAGGGTGCCGGCACCGCGTCCTGTGGGAGCAGCTTGGCTTTTCGCGGATTCCCGCGTATCGGATCGATATCCACCGCTATGGCGCTGACCAGCGCCGCGCGAACCCGGGTGTACTCATCCACGTCACTCTCTTCAAAGACCGGCGCACCCGCCGTTGCCGTCGGCAGAGGTCGATCCAGCGCCTTGGACAGCGCGACCGCGCGGTTCCAGTCGATCCAGCCGGTCACGCGATCGGCGAGGGCCGGGCTGGACGCGGGAAGCTCGGCGTCGGCAAGGCGGGCCAGCAGGCGGATGAACGCCGGGCCCGCGACCGGCGTCCGTTGAGGTGCCTTCGCCATGGTCAGCCACGGAAAACCGGAAATCTTACACGCTTAACCCGACTCGTATTCGCCGCGCAGTGTGCCGCTGTGCCCTTGAAGAGATGCTCTTGATGACAGGACCATGCGGTTCGGGCTTGTATGCTTCGCCGATCCCCGCTGCACCAGCAAGCACCCATGAGCGAATGGTTGAAGAGCCACATCCCGATCTGGATTGATGCGTTGTCACATCCTTCATTGTGGTGGCAGGCGCTGGCGGTCATCGTGGCGCTGCTGTTCGGTTGGGCAGTGGACCGGCGGTATGACGTCTGGTTACGCGGATACCTGAAAGGCGGGGACCATACGCGCGCAGGACTGGTGACCTTTGCGGCCAGCCGACGGCTGGCGTTCCCGGCTGCGTTGTCCCTGATGCTGCTGCTCGCCTGGGGTGTCTTCACCCAGTTGGACATGCGTCATGCACTGCTGTGGGTGGCGCTCAGCCTGTCGGTCGCGCTGTTGCTGGTGCGGCTGGCCGTGTACCTGCTGTCCGGGGCGCTGAAGCCGGGCTCGCTGTTGTCCGCCTCCGAGAATTTCATCGTCGCGGTGGTGTGGGTCGGCGTCGCACTGCATTTGCTGGACTGGCTTCCGGAGTTGCTGAAAACGCTGGACAGCGCCGCGATCACGATTGGCACCACCCGCGTATCGATGCTGCTGGTACTGCGCGCCATCTCGGTAGCGGCGCTGGTGATGGTGCTGAGTCTGTGGCTGTCGCGCTTGCTGGAGCGAAAGGTGCGCCACTCGCCCCACCTCTCGCCCAGCGCACAGGTCGGCATCAACAAGGTGATCAAGTTGATGCTGCTGGTGTTAGGCACGGTGGTCGCTTTACAGGTGCTCGGCGTCAACCTGGCGGCGCTGGCCGTGATCGGCGGTACCCTGGGCCTTGGTATCGGCCTGGGTCTGCAACGGATTGTCAGCAACTTCATTTCAGGTTTCATCCTGCTGGTGGACGGTTCGATCAAGCCCGGCAACGTGATCACGGTGGAAGACCAGTCAGGCACCCGTTACGGCTGGGTCCACGAGCTTCGCTCGCGCTATATCGTCATCCGCGACCGCGACGGCGTGGACACGCTGATGCCCAACGAGAATCTGATCATCAATCCGGTGATCAACTGGAGCTACGGCGGTGAGAGCATCCGCCTGAAAGTGCCGATCCAGATCAGCTACTCCGATGATCCAGAACTGGCGATGCGGCTGTTGGAGGAGTCCGCCAACGGTCAGGAACGCGTGCTGGCGGATCCAGAGCCCGTGGCGCGGCTGCTTGGATTTGGCGAGAACGGCATCGATCTCGACCTGCGGGTCTGGGTGAGGTCTCCGGAGCTGGGAATCAACAATGTCCGGTCCGACATCAACCTGGCGATCTGGAGGGCCTTCAAGGCCCACGGCATCACCCGTCCGCTGCCACAGCGGGAGATGCGACTGCTGGACACTGACGGCGAATAGGCGGCCGAGCCACGCGGCGTTGGCGGTGAGCCGGCGGGGGTTACCATCATGAAACCCGTCCGATGGGCCGCCGCCCACGGACCCCGGCGTGGCGGAGTCGCCTCGTCAAAATGGCTTTAACGAGGAGACGACACGATGCCGGACCTTTCCGGGTTCCCGATCACGACGCGCTGGCCAGCGCGCCACCCCGAGCGGATCCAGCTGTATTCGCTGCCGACACCCAATGGTGTCAAGGTTTCGATCATGCTGGAGGAGACCGGTCTTGCGTACGAAGCGCATCGCGTCGATATCACGCAGGACGAGAGCCACACCCCCGGGTTCCTGTCGCTCAATCCAAACGGCAAGATTCCCGCGATCATTGATCCCGACGGCCCCGGCGGGAAACCGCTGGGGCTGTTCGAATCCGGTGCGATCCTGATGTACCTGGCCGAGAAGACCGGCCGTTTCGTTCCCGTCGACCCCGCGATGCGGTGGCAAACGGTGCAGTGGGTGTACTTCCAGGTCGGGTCGATCGGCCCGATGTTCGGTCAGCTCGGCTACTTTCACAAATACGGTGGCAAGGACATCGAGGATCCGCGCCCACTGCAGCGCTACGTTGCCGAAACGAGGCGACTGCTTGGCGTACTGGATGGCCGATTGACGGGCCGCTCATGGCTGATGGGCGAGGAATACACCATCGCCGATATCGCGACACTTGGCTGGGTCGACAACCTGGTCAGTTTCTACGAAGCAGGCGACCTGGTCGGATATGCGGATTTCACCCATGTCGACGCGTGGCTGCAACGAGGGCTCGCTCGACCGGCGGTGCAGCGCGGAATGTTGATTCCCTCTGCCGATTAGTCGTCTCTGCGCGTAATCGAGGTGGAGCCTCTTGCCTGTCAGCCCGATCTATCGCCCGCGCGATCCGCGATTTGGCGGACGGCGGTGCGGTCAGGCATTCTGCTCCGTGCTTGAGTGTTCAAGCGATCAAGGATGGATGCCATGCGTCGCATAGGGAAGTGGCTGTTGTGGAGCACCGTTGGCACGCTGGGGTTGTTGATCTGTCTGTGGCTGGTATCGCGCATGCGCGGACCTTCGGTCGTCCAGACCGAGGCGCTGGCGCTGATGCAGCAACGCGCACCGCTTCCACCTGGCGGGAATGCGTTCCCGGCGATTTGGCTCCTTCCATACGACGTGCCGGAGTCGCAGCTGCAAGCGGTTGCGCGGGCTGATTACGCCAAGGCGACGGTAGCGGTGACCGAAGTGGGAGATGGAATGGTTGTCGAGCGGGTACGCACTGGGATGGCGCAGTTTGAAAATCAGATCCCGTCCGCCGCCGATGTGCAGTTGTTCTGCAAAACCCGTGATCCTGAGTGTCTGGACAGGATTCGTGCCGATCCGGCCATCTACGAAAGCGTGATCGAGCGCAATCACGTGCTGCTTGAGCGGGTCGTGGCGCTGCAGCGCTACGGCTATTACCGGAGCCCGGAATTCAATTCGGCGGCGCAGACGATGTTACCGCCTATTCAATACGCGGCCTATGACATCACGCGGTTGGCATGGCAGTTCTCACAGGGTCAGGTGGATGCGGCGCTAACCGGCGCATGCGACGGCGCGGGCGCTTGGCGTCGACTCGGCGCGCATTCGGACTCGCTTATGACGCGTAGTATCAGCGCCCGCTACGTCGAGGGGTACACCGGATTGTTGGCGCGGATGTTGGGAGAGCTGCCACACTCGAAGAAACTCCCCGATTCCTGTGCGGTCGCATTCTCACCTCCGTCTATTGTCGATGCATCGATATGCGAAGCGATGCGTGGCGAATTTATGGTCTCCACCCATTACATAAGGCAGCTTGCTGACAAACGTGGGGTGGGTTCGGTTCCAGTTTCTGCTTCTGGGCCGAAGGGGTTGCTGTTCGACCCCGATAGAACCCTGGCAATTTTGGCCGCCGGCAACGCGTGGGCCTGTTCGGACACCACAAATGCGGCGCTGCAGAGCGACCTTCGTGTCGCGCATTCCCCGCCACGCACGAGCGTGTGGAGACTGGAGTGCGTGGCCAATCCCACCGGCTGTATTCTTTCAGACATCGCGTTTCCGGCGTACTACAACTACCAGTGGCAGGCGCAGGATCACGCCGCTCGACTGGAATTGATGGAAGCGCTGCTGTGGTTGCGCACCAATGCCGATCTGGACCAGCCCCTCCAGGCGCAACTGATGCGTCATTGGGAGGGGAGACGGCGCGGCGACCGCCAGATCCGGTTTGAAGATGACGGCGCAACTGTGGCAATGCACCAGTACGCGCGAGGATCCGAGGAGTGGTGGGCAGTGCCGTTCTTTCCCGAAGCAGCGAGCGACACCGCTCGCGCGCAGGCGGAATAGAAAACGGCGGGCCAATAACCCGCCGTTTTCATTCATCCGTTTGATCGGTGCGTCAGGAGATTGCGTGCTCCAGCGTTTCCTCCAGATCGATCACGACGTCCGGCTTGTAGCCGGCAGAGCGCAACTCTTCGGTATCGAAATCATCCACCGTGATGGTCTCAAGGGTCATCTCCCGCAAGACTTCCAGCTGACCGCGTTCGTCGGCCGTGATCCAGCCCTCGCGTACGCCTTCGTCAAGTTGTTCCGGAAAGGTCAGCGACTCGATGTCACTGTTCTTCAGTGCCTTGAGGAACTTGCGCTCCACCGGTTCGGCCAGCACCACCGCCGCCAGGTAGCTGTTGATACGCCCCGCAGGGTTATGTGCGGTCGGGCTGAGGTAGATGCCTTCGGCCAGACGGTCGCGCGCTTCGTTGGGCACCATCAGCAGTGAGGCGGCGCGACGGCTGAGACGGTCACCCGGGGGAGTCGCGCGGCGGCCCAGCGGGAAGATCAGCATCCACAACAGCCAGCCGACGGGGCGCGAAGGGAAGTTGCGCAGTGCATCCGACAGGGCGAGTTCGATCTTGTAGATCGCGTTGAGGATCGACCACGCAAGCAACGGCTGGTCCGCCTCGGGACGTGACTGATCCTCATAGCGTTTGAGCAGTGCGCTGGCGATGTAGAGCTGGCTGAGCACGTCGCCCAGACGACCCGACAGCGACTCCTTGAACTTCAACTTGCCGCCCAGCAGCAGCATCGAGGTGTCGGCGCACAATGCCAGCGCTGCGGAGTATCGGTTGAGCTTGCGGTAGTAGCGCTTGGTGTACGCATCGCCCGGCACCTTGCCGACGCTCGCGCCGGTCAGCCCAAACCATAGCGAGCGCACCGCGTTGGAGATCGCGAAGCCGATGTGGCCGAACAGCGGGCGGTCGAATTCGCGCACGCGCTCCGGACCGTCGGGAAGCATCGCCGCCTTCATTTCCTGCAGCACCCACGGGTGGCACAGGATCGCGCCCTGACCGAAGATCATCAGCGAGCGGGTCATGATGTTTGCACCCTCCACCGTGATCGCGATCGGCGCCGCCTGCCACGAACGGCCGAGGTAGTTTTTCGGCCCCAGGATGATGCCCTTGCCGCCGTGGATGTCCATGGCGTCCTGGGCAACCTGGCGGCCCATCTCGGTGCAGTGGTACTTGGAGATGGTCGATGGCACGGCCGGGTTCTCGCCCCGCGCCACTGCTGCGGCGGTCGATTCCGACAGCGCACTGATCGTGTAGGCGTTGCCGGCAATCCTCGCCAAAGCCTCCTGCACGCCTTCAAAACGACCGATCGACAATCCGAACTGCTTGCGGATGCGTGCGTAGGCGCCGGTCACGATGGCGCCCATCTTGCCGCCGCCGCTGGCAGTAGAAGGCAAGGTGATGGAGCGACCGATCGACAGCACTTCCACGAGCATCTGCCAGCCCTTGCCGGCCTGGGCCTCGCCACCGATCAGCTGGCTCAGCGGGATGAACACCTCGCGACCTTGCAGCGGGCCGTTCTGGAATGGGCTGTTGAGCGGGAAATGGCGCCGGCCGATGTCGATCCCGTCGGTATCGCGCGGCAGCAGCGCCAGGCTGATCCCGATATCGCGCTTGTCGCCCAGGATCCCGTCCGGATCGTACATACGGAAGGCCATGCCGATCAGCGTCGCAACCGGTGCGAGGGTGATGTACCGCTTGTCGAAGGTGAGCTTCACGCCCACCACGTTCGCGCCATTCCACTCACCGCTGCAGACGATGCCGAAGTCGGGGATGGAGGTGGCATCGGAACCCGCCCACGGTCCGGTCAGCGCAAAACACGGTACCTCGCGCCCGTCGGCCAGACGCGGCAGGTAGTGATCTTTCTGCTCCTGGGTGCCGTAGTGCAGCAGCAACTCGGCCGGGCCGAGCGAATTGGGCACGCCGACGGTCGAGCTGACCACGGCCGATACCGAGGCGAGCTTCTGGATAACCTTGTGGTTGGCCAGCGCCGAGAAACCCAGTCCGCCGTATTCCTTGGGCACGATCATTCCGAAGAACAGATTCTTCTTGATGAACTCCCACATTTCGGGTGGCAGATCCGCGCGGACGTGGGTGATGTCCCAGTCGTTGGTCATCGCGCAAAGCTGCTCACACGGGCCATCAAGGAACGCCTGTTCCTCGGCAGTCAGGGCAGGCGCCGGCTGGTCAAGCAGCACGTTCCAGTTCGGCCGTCCCGAGAAGAGTTCACCCTCGAAGCCGACCGTGCCGGCCTCCAGGGCGACGCGCTCGGTGTCGCTCAGCGGAGGCAAAATCTGGGTGTAGAAGGCCAGCATCGGCTTGGTGATGTAGGGCAGCCGGATCGCCGGCACCAGTAGCGGCACGGCAATCAGTGCGGTGATCACCGCGACGACGATCACGGCGGCCGTGCTGGCACCCAGCAGCGCGCAGCCAACCAGGGCAACGACCGTCAACGCTACCCAGATCGGCAGACGCAGACGATGGTAGGCGGCGAGACCGGCAACCAGCAGGAAGACGATGAAGGGGATGGCAATGCTCATGATGACGCTCCAGCAGCGGTGCGGCGGATTACGACAGGGTAGTCAGGGCGACGTGACGGATTGGAGGCTGTCGTACACGCGATAACATACGGAAGAGTATGGTCGTCCTGGTGTTCGAGTGTCAACCGCTCACTTCGCGCCCGATATCGTGATGGCATACCGCTCCCGTCGCTGGCGTATGGTTGTTACACTCGCCCCCCTATGACTATCACCGCCGCTTCCGGAAGCAAGACCCCACCCGCACGAGTCGGTCGCCTCAGCGCGAGTGGATGGGCCGAGGCGGCGCTTGACCTTATCGCGGAGCAGGGCGTTTCCGCCGTTGCGGTGGAGCCACTCGCACGCCGGCTGGGCGTGACCAAGGGCAGCTTCTACTGGCACTTCCCCTCACGTGACGCGTTGCTGGTGGCGGCGCTTGAGTTGTGGGAGCGGATGGAGGAAGAGACCGTCTTCGGCCAGCTGGAAGCCGTCGCGGATCCACGCGCCCGCCTGCGGGCCCTGTTCTCGATGGTGGCGCGCGAATACAAGGCGCACATTATCTATTCAGAGTTGCTGAAGGCACTCGACCATCCGGCGGTGCAACCGGTCATCGGACGCGTTTCGGAGCGGCGGCTTGATTACCTGACCGCCTCGTTCCGCCAAGCTGGATTGGGGCGCGATGACGCCCGCAACCGGGCACGCCTTGCCTACTCCGCGTACGTCGGCTTTCTGCAACTGAACCTGCAGTTGAAGCAGACGCGCATGCAGCACGAGGAGTTCGACGCCTATGTCGAGCACATGATGACGACGTTGATTCCGCCTACCAGTTGACGCTCGATCGGGTCGGGTGACCCGTGTTCCCTGGACCATGTCAGGATCGCGCCTCCCAGGACGCGGACCCAACCGTTGGAGGCAATGCCCGTGAACGCAGCTTTCATTGACAAATCCGCGCACGTGGGAAGTTCTCTCGAATCCCTCAACGAATGGGTCGTGCAAATGGCCGCGTTGACCCGACCGGACGCGATCCACTGGTGCGATGGCAGCGACGCGGAGAATGACGCGCTGATCGCCGCCATGGAGTTCGACGGCACACTGATCAAGCTCAACGAGGACACCCATCCGGGCAGCTGGTTGCATCGCTCCGACCCGGACGACGTGGCGCGTGTGGAGCACCTGACGTTTGTCTGCACCAGCGAGCGCGATGACGCCGGACCCAACAACCACTGGATGCCGCCAGCGGACGCCCACGTCAAGATGGACGCCCTGTTTGCCGGCTGCATGCGCGGCCGCACGCTGTACGTGATTCCGTACTGCATGGGACCGATCGACTCGCCGCTGTCGCGTTGCGGCGTGGAGATTACGGACAGCCCGTACGTGGTCGCCAATATGCGGATCATGACGCGCATGGGTGCCCCTGCACTGGCGCGTATCGAGCGCGAGGGGCACTTCGTCAAGGGGCTTCACTCCATCGGCGAGTTGGATCCCGAGCGCCGTTTCATCATGCATTTCCCCGAAGAATTGACGATCAAGTCGTTCGGTTCGGGCTACGGCGGAAACGCGTTGCTGGGCAAGAAGTGCCACGCGCTTCGCATTGCCAGCCATCAGGCGCGGTCGGAAGGCTGGCTCGCCGAGCACATGCTGATTCTCGGCCTGCAGAATCCGCAGGGTGAGACCCACTACATCGCTGCCGCCTTTCCGTCCGCGTGCGGCAAAACCAATCTGGCCATGCTGATTCCGCCAGAGGGTTACCGCAAGGATGGCTGGAAGGTCACTACGGTAGGCGATGACATCTGTTGGATGCGACCCGGTGCCGACGGACGGCTGTACGCGATCAATCCGGAGGCGGGCTTCTTTGGCGTCGCTCCAGGCACGTCGAAGAAGTCCAATCCCAATGCGCTTGCGTCCATCCAGTCCAACACCATCTTCACCAATGTCGGTGTCACCGCCGACAACCAGCCCTGGTGGGAGGGACTTGATGAAGGGGAGCCGGTCACCGATTGGCGAGGTGAACCTTTTGATTCCGCCAAACGACCGGCAGCGCATCCCAACTCGCGTTTCACCGTGTCGGCCAGGCAGTGCCCCAGCTACTCCCCCGAGAGCGAAAATCCGGCCGGAGTACCGATTTCCGCGATTGTCTTTGGCGGGCGCCGCCCGTCACTGGTGCCGCTGGTCTTCGAGGCGCGTGACTGGACACACGGCGTCCTGATCGGCGCTGCCATGGGTTCCGAGACCACGGCGGCGGCCACCGGTGCGGTCGGCGTGATGCGTCGCGACCCGATGGCGATGAAACCGTTCTGCGGCTACAACTTCGCGGATTATTTCAGCCATTGGCTGTCGTTCGAGGACGGCGCCAACAAGTTGCCGAAGGTCTTTCACGTCAACTGGTTCCGCAAGGGGGACCAAGACGATTTCCTGTGGCCTGGATTTGGCGAAAACCTGCGAGTGCTGGAATGGATGATCGGCCGTGTGAACGGCACTGCGGGCGCGGTTGAGACCCCGATTGGGAATTTGCCTACCCCGGGGGACATCAATCTGGATGGTCTGGAACTGGGTGATGAGGCCTTGCAGAAGCTGTTCGGTTTTGAACGCGCCGGTTGGCAAGCGGAGTTCGCCCATATAGGCGACTACCTGGACGAATACGGCCCCCGGATGCCCCGCGCATTGAAGGCCGAACAGCAACGCATCGAGGCGCTCTTGCGCGACTGAACCCTCCGCGCGTTGAGTGGAAAAAAACCCTGGCTGGCCCGGGGTTTTTCTTCTTCGATCGAAAAAAACGGCCCCGTTTCGGGGGCCGTTCGTTTACACAGCAATGATCAATCAATCGATCAGAAGCGCTGCACGTACTCCATGTACAGGTACTTGGAGTCCGGGATGTCGTACTGCGGATCGAAGGAGTTGGCAAACGTCGAGTACGACGTCGGCGCACGCTTCGAGAACAGGTTGTTCACGCCCAGCTTGACCGTGCCGTTCCATGGCAACTCGTAGCGCGCCTGGATGTCGTGGTAGGTGGTCGCGCCCATCTTGTTGCGTGCGGCCAGACCATCCGCATCACGGCGGGTGTCATCCGAACAGACGCCGTCGCCCGGGAACGGGCAATCCTCGACCAGACTCGAGTAGTAGCGACTGATCCAGGTCACACCCAGATTGTCCTTGCTCCAATCCAGTGTGGCGTTGCCACGCAGACGCCACTGTGGATCGCGATCGAGATATTGACCAACCACGCTTTCCACATCCGAGTCCTGAGTGAACTGGGACTCCCACTTGGCCATATAGGACGCACTCAGTCCGGCGGAGAACTTGCCGTACGCGGTGTCGCCCGTGCGGTACTGCACATCCAGATCGTAGCCTTCGGCATTGATCAGGCTGAGGTTCTGCGGCCCCAAGAGCATGTAGTCGATCTGGAAATCATTGGCGCGACGCGAGAACAGCGAGCAGTAGGCCTGGTCACCCTGCGCGTAGCACTGGTCCAGGATGTACGACACCGATGGGGTGGACAGTGCGTCTTTGATCTCGACGTTCCACCAGTCCAGTTTGATCTCGAAACCTTCGACATACGATGGGCTGTAGACCAGACCCAGTGTCTTCGAGGTAGAGGTCTCCGGTCCCGCGTTGGGGTTGCCGCCGAAGGAGAACGGGAAGATCGTCTGGCCGAAGTACTGATCGCCGGAGTTGGTGCGCTGGATGAAGCCAGCCGGAACCCCGCTGGCAAGGCAGTTGGCAGCGATGGTCGCGGTACGGCCACCGTAGTCGGCCGAGCAGATGTCACCGAAGCTCTCGTAGCTGTCGGCCAGGCCACGGAACAGGGTCTGGATCGGCGGCGCACGGAAGCCCTCGGCCCAGCTGCCGCGGACCAGCAGATCGTCAAACGGCTTCCACTTGAAGCCGAACTTGCTGTTGGTGGTATCACCGAAGTTGCTGTAGTCCGAATAGCGGGATGCCAGGCTGACTTCCAGCAACCTCGCACCCGGGACGTCGGCCAGGATCGGAATCAGGATTTCAGCGAAGATCTCGTCCAGATCGTAGGCGCCAGAGGTGGCCTTGCGGCCGTTGCCGGACGTGTACCCGGCTGCCACAAACGCGTCGGGACGATCAAAGCCGCTTTCCTTGCGCGACTCGATGCCCAGAGCGAAGCCCATCATCCCGGCAGGCAGTTGGAAGATGTCGCCGGCGAGGTTCGCAGTAAAGCTCTCGCTCTTGTTCTGGAAAGTGTCCTGGGCAGTGAACAGGATGTAGTCCAGCATTTCCTGACTCACCGTACCTGCGGGTGAAAGCGGGTTGAACGGGACACAGCCGGCGATCACATTGCCCGCCGTTCCGCACTTGACTATCCCGTCATCATCCAGGAACGAGGGACCTACACCGGCTTTGACGTTCAGCATATTGGCGTCGCCAATCTGCGTGTCCTGCTGGTCGGATTTGTTGAAGGCGTAACCCATGTCCCAGTTGAAGTAGCGGTCGGCGAAAGTGAAATTGCCTTCAAAACCGGCATATACGTGGAACGTCTTGACGTTCTGTTCGTACACACGCGGTTGCTCGGTCAGACGGTGGCTCCAGTTGACCTCCCGGCCATCTCCACCGTAGAGCGGGTTGTAGGGGTTGAAGTAGCTGTCGCCCGTCATGCCGGCGTCGTTGCCGAACACCTCATCACCGCCGTTGAGTGGATAACCGGCCAGCTGTTGCGAGGAGCGACGCTCGTTGTACAAAGCGTCGCCACGGAACGAGATCTGGTCCGTGATGTCGTACCGCCCCTTGAGGTACATCGCAGTACGGGTCTGCGGGGTCAGCAGATAGTTGTCCTTGGCATAGTTGTACGCGTAGGCACGGCTCCACGGCACCGACTGGTCCAGGCCGTAGCGCTGCTGGCCATTCGGACCCACGCCAATTGCGTTCGGAGGAATGATCTTGAAGGTGCCGTCGTAATCGGCGGTCGGCCCCGCATTCCAGATCTTGCCGTTGGACGAGTAGCCGCTGAACATCGAGGAGCCGAAGTTGTACACAGGCACGCTCGACTGCTCGCGATCGCCACCCATCACGGCACCTTCCTCGACGCGCGATAGGCTCATGACGACGTTTCCGCGCTCACCGTTGGCGCCCATGGTCGCCTCGATCGTCTTGCGATCGCCGTCGCCCTGGCTGTACTGGCCGATGTGGGTACGGAACTCGGCACCTTCGAAATTGTCACGGGTGATGATGTTGATCACGCCGGCGATCGCGTCGGAACCGTAGATCGCGGACGCGCCGTCCTTCAGCACCTCGATGCGCTCGACCACGGCCGAGGGAATCGTGTTGAGGTCGACCGTGCCATCCAGGCCACTCACCCAGCGGCGACCATCCACCAGCACCAGGGTACGGGAGGCGCCGAGGTTACGCAGCGAAATGGTGGAAGACCCGTCGCCGCCGTTGTTGAACGTGCGGTTGATGGACGGGCCGGCGGCCGAAATACGGTTCAGCACCTCGGCAACGGAGGTCACACCCTGTTTCTCGATGGCTGCGCGGTCAAGCACCAGCACGGGCTGCGACGTTTCCGCATCCACCGAACGAATGCGGGAGCCGGTGACCTCGATGCGATCGAGGGTTGTGGCCTGTTTTTCGGAGCTCGCGTCCTGTGCAAACGCGACACCGGTGCCGGCCAGTGTGGTTGCGCCGGCCACGAGGGCGAGGGTAATCGCGTCGCGGAGTTGGGTGGTCTTGTAGGTCATGTGTGCCTCTCTCCAATTGGGTCTTGGTAATTGCCAAGTGCCCCAACCGAAAGTGCCAACTGACGAGACACGTTCGGCAAGGTCATCCGATGGTAACCGTCTGGCGCCAAAAATTAAAGTGTTGTTAATAATTCGACTAAAATTCGTTGGCTGCGGAATAAAGTCGCTGATACGCAAGCACTTGAAATCGGGCGGTACACTCAAAACACGGCTGCGCCGTCAATTTCCGTCCCCAGTGCGTATCCCAGCGCCCTGTGTCGATCCGATCTTCAACGGTGTCGGGTCATCGCGTAGTACCGTGCCGGCCCGCATTGCGCGGGGGAATTCTGCTCGTGCACGCATACGGACGCCGCCCGGCAGGGATGGCGAGGCATCGTTTTGAAAGTGAGTAAACCCGCGACGCGGGTAGCGCGGCCGGTGTGGTCCGGCTTAGAGGTCTTGCTCGTAGCGCACGTACGGCACGGTGCCGTCGTCAGCATCGGCGTCGGCCGCAAACGGGTTGCTGCCGCGGGTGATTTTCTCCGCGCCTACCGTCAGGCTGCCACTCCATGGAGTGCGCCAGGTCAGACCGATGCCCAGACCTTCCCAGCCGCCGGGCTGATTCGGCGTGTCCACGACACGACCGATGATGTTCGCGTCGAAATCGCCATAACCGGCGCCGACAGTCAGCGTGCGGCTGCTCCAGCGGTCGGCCAGCGCGGGTGCGTCCCCGGCCGGGATCAGTCGGGCACGTGCCCAGGTGCCGCCGATCGATACGGTCGCTTCGCGGCCGATGTTCTGTTTGCCGTACACGGTCAAGGTGTTCTGATTGACCTGGCTGCCGGAAGCGCCGGGGCTGAGCCAGGCAGGCAAGGTGTCGCGGGTTTTGCCGACCGCGACGCCGAATCGGGTATTGCGGGTGCCGATACTGGTTCCAGCGGTCAATTGATCGTGGCGCTCATTGTCCATCGACGCCAACAGGCAGTGGTTGGCCAGATTGCCGATCGCGCCGGAAAGTCCATTGCGGCGATCGCACACCAGGCCGAGGGTATTGCCGCCCTCCAAACCGAATGCCGCGTCCAGCGTCGTGCTGCCAACCCGCCAGCGGGCACCGGCGGGCGCCGTACCGGTGGGCTCCAGCAGCAGCAGGGCTTCCAGCTTGCCGCTGGTGTTGTTCCACACCGGCAAAACCGTCGTATCCGAACGTGGTGCCTTCTTCACCGACTGCGCATGCGCGCCTGTCACCACGCCAAGGGCGAGGAGCAGGGCTGTCGACAGTTGGAGGAGGCGGCTTTTCATGAACGATAGGACCGGATTGGGCCGGTTGAGTTCCCCGATACAGGTTTCACGATGTTACGACGTTTATGTTTCTTTAACAATCAACATGGCGTGAAAACCGCCCTATTGCAAGCGATCCGGTGCCTCCACCTGCTGGGCCGCGGCTTCGAGCAGCTCGTGGATGCGTGCTTCGCTGAAACGGTAGTCCTGACCGCAGAATTCGCAGCGGATTTCCGCCTCGCCCGTGGCTGCCGCAGCGAGTGCTTCCTCTGCGCCCAATGAGACCAGCATCGACTCGACGCGGGCGTTTGAACATGAGCAGGCGAATCCCAGCGGCTTGCCGCCGAGCCATTGCACACCATCCTCGTGGAAAAGCCTGTTCAGCAACTCCGCAACCGGCGTCCGCAGGAGTTCGTCAGGACCCAGTGTGTCGAACAGCGCTCCGGCGCGCGCCCATCCGTCCTCGTCACCCTCGTCGCCGGGCAACTTCTGCAGCATCAATCCAGCAACGTGCTGATCGTCGCCGGCCAGAAGCAAGCGCGTGGGCAACTGCTCGGATTGGCGGAAGTATCCCTCGAATGCACCCGCCAGGGAGTCGGCGTCAAGGGCGACCATTCCCTGGTACCGCAACGGGTCGCGGCCGCCCACGGAGGGATTCTCGATGGTGATCGCAAGTATCGCGTCAGTGCCGAGATGGCGAAGATCCGTTGACACCGTGTCCGGCTCGCCAGCGTCGGCGCGGGCCTCGGCACCTTCGGCGAGTTGAACGATGCCGCGCAACGTGCCGGCAGAGGTGCATTCCACGAACAGGGTCCGCAGCGTGCCGCTGGTACGCAGTTGCACCGACAAACGGCCTTCAATCTTGGCGTGCCCGGTGAACAAGGCGGCAGCGGCAGTGGCCTCGCCCAGCAACTGCACTGATGCGGGCGACTGCGCCACGGCGTCGCTCATCAGTCCACGGATGTGCTGCCAGGTGTCGCGCAGCTCTACATGCACACCGCGCACGCCGGCGCGATCGATCATGAAACGCGTGAGCCGGTCGCCTTCGGCGCCATCGACTTGGGGTGTTTCGGTTTTGGTATTCGTCTGTGGCATGGGATGCTCGCGTGACCGGGCGCGTGGTCGATAATGCCCGGGAAGACGGGTTGGCCGTCCAAGATGGGGACGCTATGCGGACGGGGCAAGGCGAGGGGCGTGAGATCGGGTTGGATGAAGTCGAGTTGGATGAAGTCGAGGTCGAGATCGCCGACGACGATCCACATGGGGCAGTGCAGCGTCCCCGTCCACGCCGGTGGCTGCGCTGGCTCATCGGTCTGCCGTTGCTGCTGGTCATTGCCAGCGTGATTCAGGTGGGAGTGCTCCGTTTCGTCGATCCTCCCTTCACCGCGTTCATGGCGGCGCGGCAGGTGTCGGCGTGGAGTCAAGGCGAGCGCGGATTCCGCATTACCTACGAATGGCGCGACCGTGATCGGATCTCATCACACCTCCCGCTGGCGGTGATTGCCTCCGAGGACCAGCGCTTCGCCGATCATCACGGCTTCGATCTGGAAGCGATCCGCAAGGCCCGTGCCCGCAACGAGAAGGGTGGCCGCCTGCGCGGCGCCAGCACCATCAGCCAGCAGACGGCGAAAAACCTGTTCCTGTGGAGTGGCCGCAGCTGGGTCCGCAAGGGGCTCGAGGTCTGGTACACCGGGCTGATGGAGCTGATGTGGCCGAAGTCGCGGATCATCGAGGTGTACGTCAACGTCGCGGAGTTCGGTGATGGCGTCTACGGTGCCCAGGCAGCCGCGCGCAATTTCTTCGGCAAGGACGCGAGCCAGCTGACGCCCGCCGAAGCGGCGCGTCTTGCGGCCGTGCTGCCCAATCCCAAGCGCTACAGCGTCAAACGCCCCGGACCGTATGTCCAGCGGCGGAGCGGGCAGATCCAGCAGCAGATGCGGCAGATCGGCGGCCAGTCGTATCTTGACCGGTTCGAGTGAGTGTGCGGGCGATCCTCCTGCAGCCGTCATCGACTTGCCCAGCCCGGACGTCGGATACCATGCGGTGATGACCGTTCCCGCAGCCCCCCACAACCGCCTGACCCTGGTCGTGGCCGCCTTCAACGAGGCCGACAGCCTGCCGCTGCTGCGACCCCGGCTGGCGGCTGCGCTGGACGGCGTCATGCGCGACCATGGGATCCTCGGCAGCATCCTGTATGTGGACGATGGCAGTACGGATGCCACCTGGCAGGTGATGCAGGAACTTGCCGCGCTCGATGGGCGGGTGTCGTTGCTGCGCCTGTCGCGCAACTTCGGCAAAGAGCTCGCGCTGACAGCCGGGTTGGACAGGGTGGTCGAGGGGGCCGCGCTCATCCTCGATGCCGACGGCCAGGATCCCCCTGAGCTGGCATCGCAATTCGTCGCCTTCTGGCTGGACGGATATGACGATGTTCACGGCACACGGCTGGCGCGCGAAGGCGAGGGTTGGCTGAAGCGCGCGACGGCCCATTCCTTCTATCGCGTGATGGGGCGGTTGTCGAAAACGCCGATTCCAGCTGACACCGGCGACTTCCGCTTGCTGTCGCCGCGGGCGCTGGACGCGTTGCGACAATTGCGTGAGCGGAACCGCTTCATGAAAGGGTTGTTCGGCTGGGTGGGATTCAACCGCATTGCGCTGCCGTACCACCGCGGCCCTCGTGCCGCTGGCACCACCAAGTTCAATTTCTGGCATTTGTGGAATCTGGCCCTGGAGGGGATCACCAGTTTTTCCACGGCGCCCTTGCGCCTGGCGACCTACCTCGGGCTCGCGACGGCGCTGGTCGCGTTCTGCTACGGCGTGTGGATCATCGGCAAGGCGCTGCTCTGGGGCGACGCAGTGCAGGGGTGGCCTACGATGATGGCGGTGATTCTGTTCCTTGGTGGCGTCCAGTTGATCGCCCTCGGGCTGATTGGCGAATACCTTGGCCGTCTCTATGAAGAGTCCAAGCATCGACCGCTCTATGTAGTGGATGCCTGGGAGCCCGCCGCAGAGGTATGCTCAAAGCGGGCACACCATGTACAAGGAGAGAGCCATGCGCAACGTGAGGCATCTGCTGGAGGCCAAAGGGCCTGAAGTTTATGCGATCGGTCCCGACGCGCCGATGATCGATGCCATCCGGCTGATGGCCGAGAAGCGCATCGGCGCACTGCTGGTCATCAAGGACGGAGCGCTGGCTGGAATCATCTCGGAGCGGGACTATGCCCGCAAGATTGTGCTGCAGGGTCGCTCCTCCGCGACCACGCCGGTGAGCGAGGTGATGACCAGCGAGCTGCGCACCGTGGGGCTAGAGGACACGGCTGAATTCTGTATGGCACTGGTGACCGACCAGCGCATCCGCCACCTCCCGGTAGTGGTCAACGGTCAGGTGCTGGGCGTGGTTTCCATTGGCGACCTCGTAAAGGCGGTGATCGAGGACCAGCAGGTGGAGCTGGAGCAGATGCAGCGCTACATCGAAAGCTGATCCCGAAGGACAACGTGGCGACCGGCTATTTGGCGTATTGACCGCCGCAGCCGGAGTCCTCGCCAGGCCCGAGTTCCAGCGTCGCCAGCAATGCCGCCGGCGGCGCGATGCTGCCGAGCACCAGGGCAATTGCCGCGCGCAGACCGACGCTTTTCAGGTCGGGGCGAATGGCCGGATGCCTGAAACTGCCGTCCACAAGCAATGGCGAACGGAACGCGAGGATGCTGCGGTCTTTCGGCCGCGGTCGGATCACCAGATCCAGCTGCTCGTGCTGGAGGTCGATGGTGCCCTCACCGATCAGGATCGTGTCGGTGGTGTCGAATGCGAACGCGCCGGCGGTCATGACGCCGCCGTCCACCTTGAAGTCCCCGAATGCACAACGGATGGGGATCAGCCGGTCGCCGGTCAGCTTGAACTTGATGATCTCGGCGATGTCGATCCCGGCCATCTCCAACACCATGTTGCTGATCTTGCCGCGGCCCATGCCGACATCCACCTGCCCGTTGCTGCTGCCCAGCATTGCTGCAATCGAGTTGCCGGTGCCTGTCAGATCGACATGCCCGGACACCTTTCCGATCGCATTGTCAGCCAGCTCCACATCCGGCAGCAGCTTGGCCAGATTCAGTCCGCTGGCGCGCATCCTGGCGCGTGTCTTGATGGTGGATTCACGTGCGTCCATCCGTACGGTCGAGCTGATCTTGCCGCCTGCAACGCCGAAGTCGAGCGGGTCGAGCACCAGTAGTCCCGCCTTCAACGAAAAGTGGGTGTCCATGGTGTCCAACGGCAGCGGCGGCGAACTGATCCGTGCCGCCTTGAGACTTACTTCCGCGTCCATGGCCTGCAGTTTGTCGAGCCGGTAGGGGGTGTCGGGCAACACGCGCTGGCTCGCCTTCATCCGGGCAGCCTTTGCCGTCAACTCCGGATTGCTGGTCTCGCCCGCTCCGGTCTGCGGGGCGCCACCGATCATGCCGGCCAGGTCGTCGAAGTCGAGCCGCTTCGACTGCAGGTCACCCGTCAACAACGGGCGCTCACCGCCGGTAGTGAATGCGGCACTTCCGGCGAGGTCGCTGTCGCCCACCTTGCCGGTGAACCTGTCGTAGTGCCAGGTTGCCGTGGCACCGCTGATCTCGCGAGTGAGGCGGCCGTCAAGCGTGTAGGGCGGGGTCGGCGGCAGGGCAACGCCTATCAACGGGTACAGGTCGTCGAGGTTCTTGCCGGACAGGGCGAGTTTCAGGTCGAAGTCGCGCATGCGCAGCGGATCCAGCAAGGTGCCGCGCGCATGGGCCTTGGTCGCCCCGGCTTGAGCATGCGCGTCGATCCGATAAGGCGAGTCGGCGTCGCGCAGCTCAAGCGGGGATTCGGCGGTGCCCTGCAAAGTGAAGTCGCTGCCCCTCCACAGTCCTCCGCCATCGACCTTGACGTGCGGTGCATCGCCCGCATCCGTCGCTGCCGCGCTGGTGATGTCCACCTTGATATCGGTCTTGTTCGCCGCGTCGAGAAACGACAGTTCACCACGTGAAATCCAGATCCGGCGGAATTCCATGTTGCGGTCGCCGTCGCCGTGGTTGCGCAGTTGCCAGTTGCCGCCGCCGTCGGGGTTCGCTTCCAGATCCAGTCGCGGCCGTGTGAGCCGCAGGTGGGGTATGTACACCCTCCCGCGCAGCAGCTGGGGCAGACTGATGGCAAGTTCGAGCTTCTCGGCACTTCCCATTTCCGGTTGCCGTGCCCAGCCCGCGTTGCTGAAGTGGACATCGTTGGCATGGATCACCGGCACCCAGCCCAGATCCACGTCCAGATCACCGCCGATCTTCAGCGTGCGCCCCGTCGTAGTCTCGACCCGGCGCTCAATGGGGCCTTTGAACCAGTTCCAGTCCCACAGCACGAACAGCACGGTCAGCCCGACCACCAGCACCGCCAGTGCGGTCCACCACGGATGACGGCGAGGTTGCTGCCACCAAGTGGCTCCAGCCTGCGGAAGGGCGGAGCGGGACTCGGGGTCATGTCCGTCGGCAAGCGGGGAGTGGGTCATGGGACGCGGACGAGAAGAGGCAGTAGCCCGAGCATCTCCGCAGTCCGGTAACGCGCCGGTGAAACGCGACCCAGCTGGTTCAGGTGTGCGCCTGCTCCCGTGTGGCGAGGAACTCCACGTCCGGCGCGCGCTCCTGGGCCAGCTGCAGGTTCACCCGGGTCGGCGCCAGGTAGACCAGCTGGTCGGCGGCGTCGAGTGCGAGGTGGGTGGCGTTCTTGTCGCGGAACTCCTCCAGCTTGCGGTCGCTGGCACAGCGTATCCAGCGCGTGGTCGAGATGCTGACCGGTTCGAAGATCGCATCCACGCCGTATTCCGCTTTGAGCCGGTAGGCCACCACCTCGAACTGGAGCACGCCCACCGCACCCAGGATCAGGTCGTTGCTCATCAGCGGTCGGAAGAACTGGGTCGCTCCTTCCTCGCTGAGTTGGGCCAGCCCCTTCTGCAGCTGCTTGAGCTTGAGCGGATCGCGCAGGCGGGCGCGCCGGAAGAGTTCCGGGGCGAAGTTGGGGATGCCGGTGAAGGTGATTGCTTCGCCTTCGCTGAAGCTGTCGCCGATCGACACGGTGCCGTGGTTGTGGATACCCAGCACGTCGCCCGAGTAAGCCGTCTCGGCAATCTCGCGGTCGCTGGCCATGAAGGTCAGAGCGTTGGCGAGCTTCAGCTCCTTGCCGGTGCGGACATGGAACGCCTTCATGCCGGCGGTGAACTTGCCCGAGCACACGCGCATGAAAGCCACCCGGTCACGATGCTGCGGGTCCATGTTGGCCTGGATCTTGAACACGAAACCGGTGAGCTTGTCTTCGGTCGGATCCACGTCGCGGGTGGTGGTCGCGCGTGGCTGCGGTGCCGGCGCGTACTTGACGAAGAAATCCAGCAACAACTGCACGCCGAAGTTGTTGACCGCGGACCCGAAGAACACGGGCGTCTGCTCGCCGGAAAGGTATTTCTCCACGTCGAACGGGTGGCTCGCACCTTGCACGAGCTCCAGCTCATCGCGCAGTTCGGCCAGCGCCGGCGCGCCAATACGCTGTTCGAACGCCGGGTCGTCAATGGACTTGAAGATCGTCGAGTCCTGACGGGTGAAATTGCGGCCCTGTTCGTACAGGTGCACTTCGCCGGTCATCAGATGCACAACGCCCTTGAGGCGCTTGCCCATGCCGATCGGCCAGGTCACGGGCGCGCACTGGATCCCGAGCACACTCTCCACCTCGTCCAGCAGCTCGATCGGCTCCTTGCCTTCGCGGTCGAGCTTGTTGATGAAGGTCATGATCGGCGTATCGCGCAGCCGGCAGACTTCCATCAGCTTGATCGTGCGCTCCTCCACGCCCTTGGCGACGTCGATCACCATCAGCGCGGAGTCGACCGCCGTCAGCACCCGGTAGGTGTCCTCGCCGAAGTCGGCGTGTCCGGGGGTGTCGAGCAGGTTGATGATGCGGCCGTCATACGGGAACTGCATCACCGAGCTGGTCACCGAAATGCCGCGCTCCTGTTCCAGCTTCATCCAGTCCGACGTGGCGTGGCGTGCGGCCTTGCGGCCCTTCACCGACCCGGCCATCTGGATCGCGCCGCCGAAGAGCAGCAGTTTTTCGGTCAGCGTCGTCTTGCCCGCATCGGGATGCGAGATGATCGCGAAGGTGCGGCGGCGCAGCGCCTGTTGGGATACGTCGGACATGGGCTTGGCGCACACGGGCACGCCGGCAGAGCGGAAAGGGCGCAATTATAGGTTCTTGCGTCCTTGCGCGGGCGGAACACCGTACGCAGCGTCCTCATGGACGTCGGGCTACCGCGCCATCCGACCGCAGTCATCTGTTTCGCCTGAAAAAGAACGCCCCACACAAAGGTGGGGCGTTGCGGACTAGTGCAGCTGCCCGCCTTCCGCGGCAAATCAGCCGCCGGTCAGCACCCGGTTCATGCGCTGCACAAATGCGGCCGGGTCGGGTAGTGGCGCGCCAGCGGCGATCTCCGCCTGTTCCAACAACAGGGTCGCCAGGTCGGTGGCCTTCGCATCGTCGGTTTCCGCTTCGACCCGCTTCAGCAGCGCGTGCGCGGGGTTGATCTCCAGCGTTGGCGTGCTCTCGGGCATCTGCTGGCCGGCTTCGCGCAGCATTCGGGCGAAGTGCGGGGCCATGTCGTAGTCGGCCAACGCCAGGCACGACGGCGAGTCGGTCAGACGTGAGGACACCCGGACGTCGCTGACGCGGTCGCCCAGCAGGGACTTCAAGCGTGTCACCAGCGGTTCGGCCGACTTGGCCGCTTCTTCCTGCCTGGCCTTGTCCGCGTCGTCCAGCGGCAGTTCGCCCTTGGCAACGTTCTGCAGCTTCTTGCCGTCGTAGTCGGTCAGCGAGCCGAGCATCCATTCGTCGATGCGGTCGGACATCAGGAGCACTTCGATGTCCTTGGCCTTGAACGCTTCCAACTGCGGGCTGCCGAACGCGGCGGCGTGGCTTTCAGCGGTGATGAACCAGATGGTGTCCTGCCCGGTCGCCATCCGCCCGATGTAATCATCGAGCGACACGACCTTCCGGCCGGCCTCGCCCTTGGTGGACGCAAAGCGCAACAGCTTGGCGATGCGCTCCCGATTGGCATGATCCTCACCGATGCCTTCCTTGAGCGTGTTGCCGAAGGCTTTGTAGAAGGTGGCGAACTTTTCCGGTTCGTCGCGGGCCAGGGTTTCGATCAGGTCAAGCACGCGCTTCACGCAAGCGGATTTGATCCGGTCCAGTTGGCGATTGTGCTGCAGCAGTTCACGGCTGACGTTGAGTGGAAGGTCGTCGGCATCGATGACGCCACGCACGAAGCGCAAATAGTTGGGCAACAGTTCTTCGGCGGCGTCCATTACGAACACGCGCTTGATGTAGAGCTTCAGGCCCTTGCGCTCGTCGCGTCCGCCCATCATCAGGTCGAACGGTGGCTGCGCTGGCAGGTAGAGCAGGGTGGTAAAACTCTGGCTGCCTTCCACGCGGTTGTGGGTCCACGCCAGCGCGTCATTGAAGTCGTGGCCGAGGGACTTGTAGAAGCTCTGGTAGTCCTCGTCGCTGATCTCGCTCTTTGGCTTGGTCCACAGCGCGGAGGCCGCGTTGATGGTTTCCCACTCCGGTGCGGCGCTGTCGTCCTTCTTCGGCTCTTCCGACTCGTCGTCAGCGGCCTCGTTGGCGGGCTTCTGCATCCGGATCGGGAAGGCGACGTGGTCCGAATAACGGTTGATCAGCGAGCGCAGCTTCCAGTCGTCGAGGAACTCGTCCTCGTCGGCCTTCAGGTGCAGGGTGACCGTGGTGCCACGCTCGGGCAGTTCCACCGTCGCCAAGGTGTACTCGCCCTTGCCGTCGCTTTCCCACTTCACGCCTTCAGCGGCCGGCGCGTCGGCGCGTCGGCTGAGCACGGTGACGTTGTCCGCCACCACGTAGGCGGAATAGAAACCGACGCCGAATTGACCGATCAGGCGCGCGTCGGCCTTTTGCTCGTTGCCCATGGCCTCCAGAAAGCGGCGGGTGCCCGAGCTGGCGATCGTGCCGATGTTGGCCACCACCTCATCGCGGTTCATGCCAATGCCGTTGTCGGCGATGGTGATCGTGCGCGCGTTCTTGTCCCAGGTCACGTCGATATGCAGCTCGCCATCGCCTGCGCCCAATGCAGGGTCCGCGATCGCCTCGAAGCGCAGCTTGTCGCAGGCGTCGGAGGCGTTGGAGATCAGCTCGCGCAGGAAGATCTCCTTGTGCGAGTAGAGCGAGTGCGTCACCAGGTGCAGGACCTGGGCGACTTCGGCTTCGAATTTGCGGGTTTCTGCAGTTGTGCTCATGGGTGGCATATTCCTTGGCGCAATAACGGGTTGACTGCCCATCAACATGGGCAGGCGGCGGCTGAAATCAAGCCCGGCTGTCCGGTTACTTGAGTTCACGGGCGTGCATTGCTGCTGGTAACGGGGCTTGAACTCGCGCGGTATTGGCCGCTTGTGTCGCCAGACCTCGCATGTCTGGCGATACTTGGATCAAAGCGCGATCGGGGGTAAGGCATGGGCGTATACCGGCCCGGCTGGAAGTACCAGGCAGGACTACATCGCCACCGTGGAGGACGGCGGTGCCGAGTACCGCACAACACGGAAGCTGTCCCCGCGGGAAGGACTGACCATCGTGCTGACGTTTCCCAAGGGCATCATTGCGGCGCCGAAAAGGACGAATTGAAATCCTTGCAGGCACCCGGAGCCAGCGCGCCGCCGCTGGATGCAGGGCGCTACGAAGCGCTTCTGCCCTATGCGCTGGCCCTGGATGTCGAAGATGCCTGGACGGCGAAGTTCACTGCTGCTGTGGGCGTTGCTGCTGCCGCTGCTGCAGGGATGATGCACTGGTACCACGGAGGCCGCAGTTCTCTGGGGAGTCTTGGCGATATGAACCGAGCGCTCGGCAGCGCCTTGAGCCAGCAGATCGCCTCATCTTCCTCGCCGCCGGGCAGCAGCTCGGGCAGTGGGGGTGGGGGATCCTCGGGAGGCGGTGGCGGCGGAGGCGGTGGAGGAGGTCGTTAGCCGGTTTGTTCTGGCAGTTGCTGGTCACACGCCCATCGCGGGGCTCGTCGATACGCTGGTTATCAACATTACCTCCGCAGCGTGTCGCGACGCCGCCAAAAGTGGCGGCAGTGGCTCCGGGACGGTCCGGTGGGAAGCATGGTGGATTTGGAGGGCAGCATGAGTGTGATGGAAGAAATCGGACAGGCGCTGGCGCAGGAATTCGCGCTGCCCGACGTTGGCACCACGACGATGATTGTCGCGCGCTTGCTGACGGCCGCGGTGCTCGGCGGGCTGGTGGGGATGGAACGCGAGCGCACGGGTCATCCCGCGGGGCTGCGAACCCACATCCTGGTATCGATCGGCTCAGCGCTGTTCATAATTGCGCCGCTCTTGGCAGGCGTCGAGGTGGAATCGATCACCCGCGTGATGCAGGGCATCGTGCAGGGGATCGGCTTTCTCGGCGCGGGAGCCATCCTCAAGCAGCAGGGCAGCGGCGAGCGCGTGGAGGGCCTGACCAGCGCGGCGGGCATATGGATGACCGCCGCCATCGGCATGGCGGCTGGCATGGGGCAGGAAGTCGTTGCGGTCGCTGCCACCGTCTTCGCGCTGGTCGTGATTGCGGTGCTGCCGCGGTTGGTGCCTGCGCGTCTTCATCGCGCCTCCCGCAGCGAATGACCCACGTTCGACGATAGAGTCGGGCCGCCTTGGCGTCTGTTACGGCAACGACCCGCCCGATCTGATTCAGTCGGCCCGCGTGCCAAAGATCTTGTCGCCCGCGTCACCGAGGCCGGGCAGGATGTAGCCGCGCTCATTGAGGCGCTCATCAATGGAGGCCGTGTAGATCTCGATGTCGGGATG
>RCMY010001218.1_pt1 | contig 24598 bp, 21 predicted proteins | sample 2041341 | NCBI WGS metagenome assembly RCMY01 (sample SAMN09708234, study PRJNA481090) | Marine sediment metagenome, whole genome shotgun sequencing project.
GAACTTTCGGGAGTAACGCAGGGCGCGCGGCTCCATCTCGACAAGCGGCTGCCCGTTGCCTCGGGGATCGGTGGAGGCTCGGCCGATGCCGCAGCAACATTGCGATTGCTCAACCGCTATTGGAATCTCGACCATTCCCTCGCTGCGCTGGCTGATATCGCAAAACCGCTCGGCGCGGATGTTCCGGCCTGCGTCCACAGCCAGACATGTCGTGGTACGGGCATCGGTCAGGATTTGGCGATCATAGCTGGCGATGATTTGCGCAACCATGCTGCGCTGTTGATCAACCCCTTGGTGGCGGTGTCGACGGCGGACATTTTCGCTGCATGGGATGGTGTTGATCGCGGGGCGCTCGGCGAAGGACGAACGATGGAGGTCGCGAGGAACGGCAGAAACGATCTCCAGAAACCCGCGATTGCACTGGTACCGATATTGACAAATATGTTGCAATTGCTCGACGAGAGCCAGCCGGTCATGGCGCAAATGTCCGGCTCCGGCGCTACCTGTTTTGCCTTGTTTGACACGCTCGACGCAGCTGCAGAGGCCGAGCGCTACTGCCGCAAGGCAATGGACAATATCTGGACGATGATAGGAGAATTTCGATGACTGACGCTTTTGAAATATCCGGAGTTCCATATGAAGGCGGCGTGCTGATCGTGGTCGATCATGCGTCCAACCATGTTCCGGACGATGTTGATCTGGGAATTTCGTCGCAATTCACGGATGATCACATCGCGTTCGATCCCGGCACCGCACCGATTGCCCGTATGATGACAGAGACTAACGGTTATCTCGCGATCCTCAGCACGGCTTCCCGGTTAGTGGTGGACCTCAACCGTTATCCGGATGAAGTCTCGGTCATCCAGCCGCGCAGCGACGGGGTTGAAATCCCGGGAAATCATCTTTCCCCCGAAGACAGGAAGGCAAGGATAGATCGCTATTTCACGCCCTATCACGACCGGGTCCGTTCGCTGGTTCTGGATTTGAAACCCGCGCTGGTGCTCTCACTGCACAGTTTTTCACCGACGCTCCGAACCGACCTGCAGCTAAAGCGGCCTTGGGACGTCGGCATCATGTATAATGAATATGAGACGGCATCCCGCTTTGCGATCCAGTTTCTCGAAGAAGAATCGGTGCTCAACGTCGGCGATCAGCGTCCTTATTCGGGAAAAGAGCTGAACGCGACGATGAACCGCAATTGCGAAACGGTGGGCCAGCCTTATTTCGGCGTTGAAATCCGCCAGGATCTGATCATGGAAGAGGCTGGGCAGCGTCGATTTGCCGACATTTTATTGCGTACTTGCGATAAAATAAGAACGGCTCTTGCTTAAACGCCGGAGTTTTGGAAGGACGATCCGGAAATTGGAATAATGGAACCCGTAATGAGCGATAGATTCGATAAGTCCCGATTGCCGAGCCGGCATGTCAGTGTTGGCCCGGAGCGCGCGCCCCAGCGTAGCTATTATTATGCGATGGGCATGACCGAAGAGGATATTGCCAAGCCCTTCGTCGGCATCGCTTCGGCGGGCAATGACAGCGCCCCTTGCAACACTTTGCTCGACGGACAGGCCGATATTGCGCGCGAAGGCGTGATTGAAGGCGGCGGTACACCGCGCCGGTTCAACACGATCACGGTCACCGACGGTATCGCCATGGGCCATCAGGGCATGAAAGCCTCGCTGGTTTCCCGCGAAGTCATTGCCGATAGTGTCGAGCTGAGCGTTCGCGGCCATTGCTACGACGCGGTCATTGGCTATGCCGGCTGCGACAAGAGTCTGCCTGGCATGATGATGGCAATGCTTCGGCTCAACGTGCCGTCGATATTTGTCTACGGCGGTTCGATCCTTCCAGGTCGTTTCCACGACAAGGACGTCACGGTTGTCGACGTGTTCGAAGCCGTCGGGCAGCACAGCGCAGGCAATTGTCCGCTACAGGAACTTATCGAGCTCGAAAAAGTCGCTTGCCCGGGTCACGGCGCTTGTGGTGGCCAGTTTACCGCCAATACCATGGCCTGCGTCGCCGAAGCGATTGGCCTGTCGTTGCCAAACAGTAATATGGCGCCAGCGCCCTATGAAACCCGCGACGATATGGCGAGAGCCGCTGGCCGCCAAATCATGAACCTGATCGAGCTCAATTTGCGACCGCGCGATATCTGCACCAGAGACGCATTCATCAACGCGGCCCGCGTCGTTGCTGCCACCGGTGGTTCGACCAACGCCGCCCTGCATCTGCCAGCCATGGCGAGCGAGGCTGGCATCGACTTTGACCTGTTTGACGTTGCCGAGATATTCAAAACCACGCCTTATCTTGCCGATCTCAAACCGGGCGGCAAATATGTCGCGAAGGATATGCATGATGCCGGCGGCGTCTACATGCTGATGAAGACGATGATGGATAACGGCCTGATCAACGGCGACTGCATAACGGTCACCGGCAAGACACTGGGCGAGAATATCGACGAAGTCGTCTGGAACCCAGATCAGAAGGTCATTTATGACGTCCAGCACGCGATAACCGCAACCGGCGGTGTCGTCGGCCTGAGGGGCTCGCTGGCACCAGAAGGTGCGATCGTCAAAGTGGCCGGTATGGCGCGTCTGCAATTTCGCGGACCGGCTCAGGTATTTGAATGCGAGGAAGATGCCTTTGCTGCCGTCAAACAGCGGGAGATCAAGGAAGGCTCGGTCGTCGTCATCCGCAATGAAGGGCCGAAAGGCGGTCCGGGCATGCGCGAAATGCTGGCGACAACAGCTGCGCTCTACGGACAGGGCATGGGCGAGAAAGTCGCGCTTATCACCGACGGCCGTTTCTCGGGAGCAACCCGTGGTTTCTGTATCGGTCATGTCGGACCGGAAGCCGCCGCTGGCGGGCCGATCGGGCTGATCGAAGAGGGCGATATGATCAATATCGATGCTGAAGCGGGGATCATCGATCTGGAAGTGGACGAAGCGGTGCTCGCAGATCGCCGGACAAAATTTGTCCAGCGCGAAACCGATTATGGTTCTGGCTCCTTGTGGCGTTATGCCCAGAATGTCGGGCCTGCATATCAAGGTGCGGTAACCCATCCCGGAGCGAAAGCGGAAAAGCATGTCTATGCGGATATCTAGTGTCATCGCCTTGACCCTGTTGCTGGCCGCGTGTGACAACAAGCCGGACAATGGCGTGCTTGCAGAAGCAGAGCAGCGCGCAGGTAATCAGGCGGGCGATGACGGCAAGATCGAATGCGCGATCAACGGTGATAGCGACTTTACCCGAGGCTGTTTCACCGAACGGTTGAGCGGCGAGGGCGGAGTGACGATGATCATCCGTCATCCCGACGGAGGGTTTCGGCGGTTCAATGTTCTGACCGATGGCCATGGCCTTGAAGCGGCGGATGGTTTTGACAAAGCGAAGATTTCAATCGTCGAGGATGGCAAGATTTTGGTTAGTGTTGGTCCCGATAAATATCTCCTGCCGGCGCAGATCAAAGCCAGCGCCAACTCCGAAGCATCTCCCGAGACGATACCGGCTGCCGGCAAAGAACCGGCACAAGCCGGAAACTAGAGGCATAATTGCTCAACCACGGGAACATCTTGACCGCGGCAGAAATGCAATCAGCGGAACAGATGCTGATCGATGGCGGGGTTTCGGTTGACGAACTGATGCGCCGGGCCGGGCAGGGCGCCGCACAAATGATCTGGCGTGTTTCTGCAGAGCTGCCGACTTTGGTGCTGTGCGGTCCGGGCAATAATGGCGGCGATGGCTATGTCATAGCGCAGTGGCTGCTCGAAAAAGGTGTTGATGTCAGCGTCGCGGCACCCCTCGAACCGAAGACCGAGGCGGCGTGTAACGCAAGATCACAGTGGCGCGGCAAAACGTTTTCACTGGCCGATGCCCGGCCCGCAGCACAGTTTGTTGATTGCCTCTTTGGGACCGGATTGACTCGCGCTGTCGGACAGGACTGGTTCGATCATTTCGGGCGCCTGTTTGCAGGAGCAAAACGACGGATCGCAATCGACCTGCCGAGCGGGGTCGAATCCGATTCTGGAATATGTTTCAATGAGCTTCCGCCATTCGATATCACCATAGCGCTGGGTGCGTTCAAACCATCCCATTATCTCGAACCGGCGCGGAGCATCATGGGCGATCTGGTGGGGATAGATATCGGCATCGCGGCCGAAAGCCAGCTTGCAATATTGCCGAAACCCCGGCTTTCCGGGCCAAGCTCGCAAGATCATAAATATAGCCGAGGGCTGGTTGCGATTGTGGCTGGCGCGATGGCCGGTGCGGCGCAGCTAACCGCGATGGCGGCCCAGAAATCTGGAGCCGGCTATGTCAAAATCTTTGCTTCCCCTGGCTTTGCATCTCCGCATCCCAGCATAGTCGTCGAGACGGTAGAGGATGTTGAGGACCTCAAGCAAAAACTCGCCGACAACCGTATATCTGCGCTTGTTGTCGGCCCCGGTCTGGGGCGCGATAATCAGGCAAAAGTGCTGCTGAGAGCAGCATTGGCAGTGAATGCACCGCTAGTGGTCGACGCCGATGCTTTGATGTTTGCTGGATCGCGGTTCAGCGAACTGGTCGCAGGGCGTTCCGCAGAAACGGTCGCAACGCCGCATGCTGGCGAATTTGCAGCTCTGACGGGCGATTCTTTGGCGCATAAGATAGCCGACAGCCGCAAACTCGCGGCGCAATCAGGGTGCAATATATTGCTGAAAGGCTCCGATAGCGTGATTGTCAGACCCGACGGCTCGGCATCGATTTCAGCGCAATCCTGTCCATGGCTGTCTACCGCAGGGACCGGTGATATATTGGCCGGGATCATCGCAAGTCGCTTGGCAAGCGGCGTGAGTGGCTATAGGGCAGCGTGCGAGGCCCAATGGCTGCACAGCAGGGCGGCACATCTGGCTGGCCCCGCTTTCACACCGGAAATGCTGATCGACCAGCTCCCCGCCACTCTGCAGGAATGTTTATGACCGAGACTCCCGATCCCGACCTGATCATTCGTGTCGCCGCCAAGGGTGACGGCGTGACCTCCGATGGCCGCCATGTGGCATTCTCCGCCCCGCTGGATCGTTTGAATGACGAAGGTGGCCTGATCAAGGGACCGCATCATGTCGATGCTCCTTGCCAGCATTTTCAGTCCTGTGGCGGCTGCAGCCTGCAGCAGCTGGATGCGGAGAGCTATATCCAGTTTCTTACTGACCGCGTGGCCTACGCGCTGGAAGGGCAAGGATTACAAGCCGAGCTAATGCATCCGCCCCAGATATCGCAACCGAAAACCCGAATCCGTGCCAGCTTGCGCGCAGCCAAGCTCGGAGATCAATTCAAGCTCGGGTTCAGCGGCGCCGGTAGCCACCGGATCATCGATCTCAAACAATGCGAAATCATGGTTCCCGAGATGTTCGATCTGCTGGTACCTTTACGGAAATTTCTCAAAAATGCGTCTCGCCGCAAACATGATATGAATATCGAAATGACGCTGGTCGATCAGGGCATCGACTTGCTGATCAGCAATTACGAGCCCGAGGGGCTGGAGCAACGCGAAGCCCTGTCTAATTTCGCCAAGGCCAATGGCCTGGCGCGCCTGTCGGTCGACGGAGGCTATGGCCCCGAGACGCAGTGGGAACCGGAGCCGGTGACCGTCACGCTCAACGGCACCGCGGTAAACTTTCCTCATAGCGGTTTTCTGCAACCTACCCATGACGGACAAAAAGTTCTGATTGCCGCGATGCTGGAAGCTGTCGGGGATGCAAAGCTTGTTGCCGACCTGTTCGCCGGACTGGGTACATTTACCTTCGCGCTCGGTGCGGAGAAGAAAGTCTATGCTGCCGAAGGTGCCCGCGACGCGATCGGTTCGCTGAAGCTGGCGGCCAATCACTCTACCCGCCAGATATTCTGCGAACATCGCGATCTGTTCCGACGCCCGCTCAGCGTCGAGGAACTCAACCGTTTTGACGCCGTCATTCTCGATCCGCCACGCGCCGGTGCGCGAGAGCAGATCCTGCAACTGGCCCAATCGGACGTCGCAAAAATCTGCTATATCAGCTGCAATCCGGCGAGCTTTGCCAGAGATGCAAAACAGTTGTGCGACGCCGGTTACAAGCTTGAACAGGTCTGGCCGGTCGGGCAATTCTTGTGGTCGACCCATGTGGAGATTGTTTCAAGCTTCACTCGCTAGTTGCCAATCCTGCTTCCCAGACTAATGGAACACCGCAATGGCGGCATGGATAGCCATGGCTATCAGGCAAAGGCTGGAGAGGACAAAAGCCAGAAACCGGAAGAGCACCCGGTTGCTCGTCACCTGAATCAGACTGTGCAGGACGCGCAGGCCGACATAGGCCCAGGCGAGAGTCACATTCAGTCCAGTTCCCACATCTGACAGGATCAAAACGACGCAAATTGCATAGAAAAGCGTCGGTTCCGCCAATAAATGGTTATAATTATGAGCCTTCCACTGGACCGCGGGCGGTAGCAGTTCATCCAGATCACCACCTTTGGTCCCCACCAGATTGGCAGAGTCGATCTTGGCCTTGTTCATCGCCGGGATGCGAGTGACATACATCCACAACCAGATGAGCATCGTCCACAGGATGAGTGCTACCATCGGTTGCAATAATAGGCTATTTTCCATCATAAAATCTTTCGTTAGACTGTTGTGAACTCAAACAAGTGTGGCCCACAGGGCGTTGATCGCCATGATCAGCAGGCAGATCGTCGAGGCGATGAAAAGCAGAAAGCGGACATTGACCAGATTGACCGTTGCTTGCCAGATGCTGTGAATGATCCGGATGATGACATAGCCCCATGCGAGATAGAGATTCATGCCATGGCCAGCCCCGGCGATCGCCAATATGACGACAGTGGCGTAAAACAGCGTCGGCTGCTCCATTAAATGAGTGTAATTATGGGATTTCCAGTTCACCTTGTCAGGAATAACGCCTTCCAGGTCGCTCCCCCGGCCACCGGCCGCGGCCTTGGCAAGGTCCGCCCCTGATTTTGCCATGGCTGGAAATCTTGTTCCCGCCATCCACAACAACATGATCAGCGACCACAGGACGAGCACCGCAGCGGGTGCTAAAATAGCAATATCCATGATTCTTGTTCTCCCGAAACCCGGGAGAAACTGCTTCAACTGTAACCGATTGTCAAATGCAACCTAGTTTGCGGGTCAGATGCTTGGAAACGACACCACATTGTCGCGGTCGGAGCGATCCAGATTATCGCCGACATAAAGGCTCGCCATGGGTTCGTCTGTGACATCATATTCTTCGCTGCTGCCATAGCCGTTAAACTTGGTCCGCATAGCCGAGCCATAAGCGCCAATCATCCCGATTTCGATATAGTCATCGGCTTTGATGCTGTCGGGCAGGGTAAACGGACCCGCCATGAAATCCATGTCATCACAGGTCGGGCCGTAAAAACTGAACCCGGTGGTGGCTTCGTTCTCCGCTTCAACGCCAACCTGGCGAACCGGAAACCGCCAGCCGATATGCGCGGCGTCGAACAAGGTGCCATAAGCACCGTCGTTGATGAACAGCTCGTTGCCGCGGCGTCGTTCGACCTTGACCACCAGCGAACTATATTCAGCCGACAGGGCACGGCCCGGCTCGCACCACAGTTCAGCGGAATAGCTGATAGGCAAATCCTCGAACGTGCGGTCGATGGCAGTGAAATAGTGATTAAGCGAAACCGGCTCGAGATCGGGGTAGATCGACGGAAACCCGCCACCGACATTGACGATGTCGACGGTTACCGAAGCGCCGACAATGGCGGTGCGGACGCGTTCCAGAGCATGGACATAGGCAAGTGGCGTCATCGCCTGGCTGCCGACGTGGAAGCAAATGCCAAGGCTGTCTGCCCTCTGTCGGCTGCGCTGGAGCAATTCGGCCGATTCATCGACATCGATGCCAAATTTCGAAGCGAGACTGATTTCAGCAAATTCCGAAGCAACCCGGATCCGGACGCAAAGCGTCAGGTCTTCGGCAAGCTCGGTTCCCAGTTCGATTTTTTCCAGTTCTTCGAGACTATCGAGCGAAAAAATCCGCACGCCATGTTCCCGATAGGCTTCGCGGATCGATCCGAGCTGTTTCACCGGATTCATGTAGCACAGCGTCGCCTCTGGCAAGGCTGCGCGAACGGTGCGGACTTCGTCGATCGATGCCACGTCAAAATGGGTTACGCCTTCCTGCCACAGCAATTGCAGCAATGCGGGCGAAGGATTGGCTTTGACCGCATAGAGAGATTTGCCGGGAAACTGATCGACAAAATAACGCGCGGCACGGCGCGCTGCATGCGGCCGATTCAACAAAAATGGAATATCTGGGCTTAGAGCCTTCGTCAGCTCCTCAGCGTCATGGAAAATGTGCAACTCAAGGGACCCCCTTATAGGCTAAGATCGATTGAGCTGCCTTGCGGATACGCAAGCGGCCATGGGGCAGCAAGGCGCGGATATATGGCCGCTTTCCTGTTCTGTAAAGTCCTGCATTGAGAGAAATGTAGCAATTGGTCAATTTTCTAGCTCAACCGGTCCTGAAATGCCGTCCAATCGAAGGTTTTGACGCATTTTAGCGCGTCGCTTTCACTGTTCCAGAGCCAGATGGAGGGGAGAGGAACACCGTTAAACGTATTGGTCTTGACCATCGAATAATGGGCTTGATCAAGAAAAGCGATACGCTGACCGACATGCGGCTCATCGGGCAAAATATAATCGCCAATGATATCCCCGGCGAGGCAACTCGGGCCGCCGAGTCGGATAGCGGTTCCTTCGGGCTGCTCTCCGAGCATCGCAGGTCGATAGGGAGCTTCGATAACGTCCGGCATATGGCAGGTCGCGGAAATATCGGTAATTCCAACTGGCATGCCATTGTTGAAGACGTCCAGTATCTCGCCTACCAATATGCCTGCATCCAGCGCCACGGCTTCACCGGGCTCCAGATAGATTTCGCACCTGGACTTTGCCTTCAGGTGTTTAAGAAAATCAACCAGCGCTTCGCGGTCATAATCATCGCGGGTGATATGGTGGCCGCCGCCGAGATTGATCCATTTCAGATCATTATAATGCGGTGCGATTATCGGTTCGATCTTTGCCCAAGTCCGCTCGAGCGCATCGAAACCCTGTTCGCACAGATTGTGGCAGTGGATGCCGGACAAATGTTGGAAATGTTCGGACCGCATTTGGCTGATCGGAAAACCCAGTCGGCTGTGCAGCTGGCTGGGGTCATATTTTTCCGTCTCGCCGAGTGCGATTTCCGGGTTGATTCTTAACCCTAATTCACAAGTATCGAAGATATCATTTTGATTATATTTAATTTTCCAGCGCTCAATCTGCTCCGGATTGTTAAAAGTGATATGCTCGGAAATCTGGCATAGTTCTGCCAGATCATCGGCCTTGTAGGCTGGAGAATAGGTGCTGATGGGGCCACGATAATGTTCCTTGGCAAGCCGCGCTTCCCACAGGCCCGAGGCACAACAGCCGTCGAGAAATTCGTCGATCAGGGGCGCGAGCGACCACATCGAAAAAGCTTTGAGGGCTAGTAAAACCTTGGCTCCGGAACGCCTTTTGACGTCCGCCAGAATCTCCAGATTCCGGCGCACCGCCACTTCGTCGACCACAAATGCCGGCGAGGGCACCCGGTTCAAATCAAAATGCGCAAAAGCGCCGGGATCGCCAGCTTTGGTTTCCATATTAAAAGGGCAAAGGTCCTTCCAACTCTTCCAGTGTCCATGACAGGCCATGGTGGTTGAGCATCTCCATAAACGGGTCCGGATCGAACTGTTCCATGTTGAATACACCCTTCCCGCGCCACTCCCCCGATACCATCATCGCCGCGCCGATCATCGCCGGAACGCCGGTAGTGTAGCTCACGCCCTGATTGCCGGTTTCGGCGAACGCCGCTTCGTGGCTGCAGATATTCTTGACGTAGAGGGTTTGCTGGACGCCGTTTTTCTCACCCGTCGCGATCACGCCGATATTGGTGTTACCCTTGGTCGTTTCGCCTAGACTTGCGGGCTCTGGCAGCACCGCTTTCAAAAACTGCAACGGGATGATTTCACGGCCTTCGTACATCACCGGATCAATCCGGGTCATACCGACATTCTGCAATACCTGCAGATGGGTAAGATAGGCATCGCCAAAGGTCATCCAGAAGCGGATTCGCTGGATTTCCGGGAGATGGGTCTTCAGCGATTCGATCTCCTCGTGATACATCTGGTACATGTTCTTCGGGCCGACCGCTTCAAAATCGAATGTCTGCTTGTGGGTTAGCGGCGGTCCGTCGACCCAGTCGCCATTTTCCCAATGGCGCGAATTGGCCGTCACTTCACGGATATTGATCTCGGGATTGAAATTGGTCGCAAAATGCTGGCCATGATCGCCGCCATTGCAGTCGAGAATGTCGATAGTGTCGATCCGGTCGAAATGATGTTTTTTTAACCAGCAGGTAAACACGCTCGTTACGCCAGGATCAAAGCCGGATCCCAGCAAAGCCATGATTCCTGCATCTTTGAAACGCTCGTGATAATCCCACTGCCACCGATATTCGAATTTCGCTTCATCGCGCGGTTCGTAATTGGCGGTATCGAGATAATCGGTTTTGGTCGCCAGACAGGCATCCATGATCGGCAGATCCTGGTAGGGCAGGGCAAGATTGACTACCAGAGCCGGTTTCTCCCTTTTGATCAGCGCGGTCAACGCTGGAACGTCATCGGCATCAATCTGCGCTGTGGTGATGTTCAGGCCGATGCGCTGCTTGACCGATTCTGCAATTGCGTCGCATTTCGATAACGTCCGACTGGCCAAGATTATCTCGGTAAAGGGCCCGCTACCCGCTGCGATCAGCTGAGCCATCTTGTGTACTGCCACCGAACTGACGCCGCCTGCGCCAATCACCAATATTTTACCCATGAATTCCACTCTAAATGCTGGAGAAAGTTGAGACCCGCATATAGGAAGAGACCATGACAGAGCAATACCTGATGAACCCGGATCGCCTACCTTCCTTGGTCGGGGTCGAAAGAGCGGCAATGAAAATTGCGGCCATCCTGCCCGCCACCCCTATGTTACCGCTCGAAGTTAACGGCACGACTATCTGGTGCAAAGCAGAATGTCTGCAACCGATCGGCGCGTTCAAAATTCGCGGCGGTTGGCATCGTTTGACCGATTTGACCGAGGATCAGCGGATAAACGGGGTGGTCGCATTTTCGAGCGGCAATCACGCACAGGGTGTGGCTTGGGCAGCGCGCAAGCTGGCAGTGCATGCGACGATTATCATGCCGGAGGATGCTCCTCAGGCGAAACTGGACAATACCAGGGCGTTGGGTGCCGACATCATCACATATGATCGGACGAGCGGTTCTCGCGAACAATTGGCTGCTGATTTTGCGGCAAAGACCGGAGCTGTCGTGGTTCCGAGCTTCGACGATCCCTGGGTCGTCGAGGGGCAGGGTAGTTGCGGGCTGGAGATCCGGAAGCAGATGCTGGTGCAAACCGGGTCAGAACCCGATCAGGTCATCGTCTGCTGCGGTGGCGGCGGACTGGCAAGCGGTACCGCTCTGGCCAATCCAGAAGCGCAGATTGTGGTTGTTGAGCCGGAAGGCTGGGACGATATGAAGCGTTCGCTGGAACTCGGAACTATTGTGCCGGTAGGTAAGAACCCCCCAGCAACGGAATGCGATGCGCTACAAACATTGATGGTTTCACCAATCACATTTGACATATTGCGGGATCGCAAAGCCATCGGCGTCGCCGTTACACCCGACGAAGTGCATCACGCGATGCGCGTTGCGTTCGAGAAATTGCATCTGGTTGTTGAACCGGGCGGTGCGGTTGCGTTAGCGGCGATATTGGCTGACAAGGTGAAGCTAACTGATCGCACCGCGATCACGCTTTCAGGAGGCAATGTCGATCGTCAGTTATTCGCGAATATTATTGCCGCCAACTAGGCTGCGATTGCCAGTTCCAGATCCATACGGCCCCAGATTTCAACCAAAGCCTCGGCCAGACCTTTCATCATCGCTTCGGTATGAGCCGGGCCGGGCGTGAACCGCAACCGTTCGGTGCCGCGTGGCACTGTCGGATAGTTGATCGGCTGCACATAGACGCCATATTCAGCGAGCAATATATCGCTGATTTTCTTGGCTTTGATGGGATCGCCAACCAGTAGCGGCACAATATGGGTTGAGGAATCCATCAGCGGCAGACCGGACTCGGTAAACAAATCTTTGAGTCTCTGGGCGGAGGCCTGTTGGCCGTCGCGCTCTGCGCTAGATTGTTTGAGGTGGCGGATACTCGCCAATGCGCCGGCAACCAATACCGGAGACAGGCTGGTGGTGAAAATGAAGCCTGGAGCGTAGGACCGGATCACATCAACGATCTTCTGGTCAGCTGTTATATAGCCTCCCATGACGCCGACGGCCTTGGCCAGCGTGCCTTCGATGACAGTAATTCTCTCGGCCGCGTTGTCGCGCTCGGATATCCCGCCACCGCGCTTGCCGTACATTCCGACAGCATGAACTTCGTCACAATAGGTGAGCGCGTTATATTTGTCGGCCAGATCGCAAATCGCGTGCAGAGGGGCGATATCGCCATCCATCGAATAGATGCTTTCGAAAGCGATAAGCTTTGGTACTTCCGGGTCTTCAGTAGCCAACAATTCTTCCAGATGTTCCAGATCATTGTGGCGGAAAACCCGTTTTTCGCAGCCGCTGTTCTTGATTCCTGCAATCATCGACGCGTGGTTCAGTTCGTCGGAAAAGATAATGCATCCCGGCAAGATTTTGGTGAGCGTTGAAAGAGTTGCTTCGTTGGACACATAGCCGGACGTGAATAGCAGCGCGCCGGATTTATTATGCCAGTCGGCCAGTTCCCGCTCTAGCTGGATGTGATAGTGGGTGTTGCCGCCAATATTGCGGGTGCCGCCAGAACCGGCGCCGACATTGTGCAGTGCTTCTTCCATCGCAACGATGACATCGGGATGCTGGCCCATCGCCAGATAATCATTCGAACACCATACGGTAACCGGTTGCGGTCCGTTGTGATGCGCGAAACAGCGGGCATTTGGAAACGAACCCTTGTTCCGTAATATGTCGATGAATACCCGATAGCGGCCTTCGGCGTGCAGCCGGTCAATCGCTTGCGAAAAAATCTTGTCGTAATCCACTGTTTACAAAATCCTGATTCAAATTTGCTCTTGCGGTCGTCGTGAAATGGCCCTTAGCGGCCTTTTCTTGGAATTTCCAGCGCAAACCATTCGCAGTAAGATATGTTGGTCATAGACTTAGAGGGTTTCGAACCGTTTTATGCCATATTTTCCGATCGCCGGTCGATAGGGTTCGATGTCGGAAATATCGCCGGTGGTTACAAATATCCCATCGCGATTGTCGCTGGACCAGGCGGTTGCGCTTGTGAGATAGGCGATCCGCCGGGCAATGCCCTGCGCTCCATCGATAAACTGAATCGGCCTATGCGCCGCTTCAGATAATTCGTTGCGCAACAGCGGAAAATGGGTGCAGGCGAGAATGACCGTGTCTATTTTCCCGCCTCCGGCTTGATCGGTAAGGCCTGCCATCGCCTCTCTGATTACTCGCGGGTCCGGTGTTTCTCCGCGCAATTTGGCTTCTGCGGCATAGACAAGATCGGGTGCGGCATGGCGGAGCAACATCTTGTCCGAAGCAAAATCGGCCGCAAGCCGGTCAACATAGGGCTGCCGGATGGTTGCCCTTGTGCCCAGAAGTCCGATCACGCCGGTTTTGGTCAGCACGCTGGCGGGCTTGATAGCCGGCACTGTTCCGACCACCGGAATATTCAACGCCGACCGGACATGATCGAGGGCGATAGTCGAAGCCGTGTTGCAGGCGATGGTTACTAAAATGGGCTTGTAGCGCTCGACGAGTCGGCCAAGTAGCGCCGGAACCCGCGCCGCCAGTTCCGCTTCGGATTTCATCCCGTACGGTAATCCGGCATAGTCCGCAGCATAGACGATCGGAGCATGGGGGAGCAGGTCTATCGTTTCGCGCAATACCGAAAGCCCGCCGACGCCGGAGTCGAAAAATAGCACGGGGGGGCATTGAACAATCGGTGTTTCGGTCATCCTTTTGCCCATAGCCAACAATGTGTCGTGACGGCAACTGCTTCGGTTCGTCTGACAAGCGTTTGGCCTTAACCGTTTTTTACCATGAATTACTTGCCGAAGATCAACGGTGAATATAGCGCAAACGAGACAAGGGGTAATTACAGTGCAGTCTATGTGGATAGAACCATTATTGGCGTTATTGTCCGGCTATTTGCTGGGGTCCATTCCGTTCGGCGTTTTGCTGACCCGGGCGACGGGCGGCGGTGATCTGCGGAAAACGGGATCCGGCAATATCGGGGCAACCAATGTATTGCGCTCCGGCAACAAGGGCTTGGCCGCACTGACCCTATTGCTTGATATCGGCAAGGGATATGCTGCGGTCTATCTTGCCCTTCAGATTTTCGACGGATTGGGGGTGTTGGCCGGCCTTGGAGCCTTCCTTGGCCATCTCTACCCGGTCTGGCTCAGGTTTAACGGCGGCAAGGGGGTTGCGACCTTGCTCGGTATTGTTGCTGCCCTGATTCCCACCGCAGGGTTGATATTTGCGGTCACATGGCTTGGTTCGCTCGCGCTTTGGCGCTATTCGTCCGTGAGCGGAATGCTTGCGGCCATTTCAGTTCCGGTAGCGGCCTTTGTCCTGGGAGAATATGCCATGATGCCCATGTTCATCGGTTTAACCTTGCTGGTTTTATGGAAACACCGCTCCAATATCGAACGGCTGATTGCTGGCGAAGAACCGAAAGTCGGAGCATCAAAGAGGGCTTGAAGTGAATGGGGAAAAGCCAGGAAGCGTTTGACCGACTTCGGCTTATCCGATCCGAGAATATCGGACCTGTTACCTATCAGCAAATGATCAGAAGATTCGGGTCGGCAGCGCGTGCGCTGGAGGCCATTCCCGACATGGCGAAACGAGGTGGCGGTCGGGTGCCACGAATTGCCGAATCGAACCAGATCGACGCCGAGATTGACGCGGCGCACCATCTCGGCGCCCGGTTTCTTTTTCTCGATGATCCTGGCTATCCGGCGTTGTTGGCAGAGCTTGGCAACCCGCCACCGGCATTGCTCTGGCAAGGCCGGTTGGAGCTTCTCGAACAGCCCATGGTTGCGATCGTCGGCGCGCGAAACGCATCGGCGGCCGCTTGCCGTTTTTCCCGTGATTTAGCCAATAGCCTGGTTGAAGCGGGCGTATCCATCGTGTCCGGGCTGGCAAAAGGCATAGATACCGCTGCCCATCAAGGTTCGCTGGGGAAAGCGACAATAGCTGTGATCGCGGGTGGGTTGGATGTTTTCTATCCGCCGGAGAATGAAGCGCTGCAGCGCAATGTTGCAGAGCGTGGTCTTTTGCTGGCGGAGCAGCCTCCGGGAACCGAGCCCCGCGCCCGACATTTTCCCTATCGAAACCGGATCATCGCCGGATTGTCGAGAGGCACAGTGATTATCGAAGCCGCGCCGCGTTCCGGTTCGCTGATCACTGCGAGACTGGCGGCAGAAGCCGGACGACAAGTCATGGCCATTCCCGGTTCACCGCTGGACCCTCGCTCGAGAGGCTGCAACATGCTGATCCGTGAAGGCGCAACGCTGGTCCAGTCGGCCGACGATGTTCTGGAATTGGTTCGTCATTTTGATGATCGGGCGGAATCGGCATTGCGCAGCGAGGAAGTGGAGAGCAATTGTAAATTCTCACATATTCAAGAACCGAGTCATTTGGACGTGAGTGATTTGGATCGAGAGCCAGTCTTGAACTTGCTCAGCTCCACGCCGGTGGCAGTCGATGAGTTGGTCAGACAATCCGGGCTATCTCCGGCATCTGTGCAGTTCGCGCTACTCGAACTGGAACTGGCCGGACGGCTCGACCGCCATGCCGGCGCTCGGGTGAGCCGGTCAAACTAACCGCAATCCAACCGGCTAATTTTTCATCGCCATTGACAAAAAACTTCAATCAGGGCCTTGACCTAGCCCCAATCCCTGTCACAGCCTCGCGCGTATACGTGAGAACAAAGAAAATCGGAACATATGCAGCTAGTAATCGTCGAGTCACCCGCCAAAGCCAAAACCATTGAAAAATATCTGGGATCGGATTTCAAGGTATTGGCTTCCTATGGTCACATCCGCGATCTGCCGCCCAAGGATGGCTCGGTCGATCCGGACGATGGGTTTGCCATGACCTGGCAGAATTATCCCGACAAAGCCAAGCAGCTGAAAGAGATCACGGCTGAATCGAAAAAGGCCACGCGATTAATTCTTGCGACCGACCCTGACCGTGAAGGAGAAGCGATTAGCTGGCACGTTCAGGAAGTGCTCCGGAATAAGAAGGCGCTTCCCGACAAGGTCGACCGGGTGACGTTCAACGCGATTACCAAGGCCGCCGTAACCGAAGCCATGACTCGCCCTCGCGCGCTGGATGAGGATTTGATCGACGCATATCGCGCGCGTCGAGCGCTTGACTATCTGGTCGGATTTACATTGTCGCCGGTATTGTGGCGCAAGCTTCCCGGCGCGAAATCCGCCGGCCGCGTACAGTCTGTCTCGCTCCGGTTGATCGTCGAGCGGGAACGCGAAATCGAGATATTCAAACCGCAAGAATATTGGTCAGTCACTGCACAAATGGAGCAGGCCGGACAGGCATTTGAAGCCAGGCTGACAATCCATGATGGCAAGAAGCTCGGCAAAATGGATCTGGAAAACGAAGGTCAGGCGATGCTCGCCAAGACGGCCGTGGAAAATGGCCTGTTCACGATTGAGTCGATCGAGACAAAACCGCTCACCCGCAATCCGCCACCACCGTTCACTACGTCGACTTTGCAGCAGGAAGCTGCCCGCAAACTCGGTTATTCTGCTAGTCACACCATGCGGATTGCCCAGCAGCTTTATGAAGATGGTGCGATCACCTATATGCGTACCGATGGTGTGCAGATGGACGGTAGCGCTATCTCGGAAGCACGCAAGGCGATCTCGGATCGCTATGATTCAAGCTACGTTCCGGACAGTCCACGGATATATAAATCCAAGGCGAAAAACGCTCAGGAAGCGCATGAAGCCATTCGTCCCACCAGCTTTACCAAGAAGACCGTCGGAAGCGGCGATCATGCAAAACTCTATGATCTCGTCCTGAAGCGGGCGATGGCCAGTCAGATGGCTTCCGCTCGGCTCGAACGCACAACCGTCGAGATGCTCGACGGCACTGGTAAAACCGGTCTGAGAGCGAACGGGCAGGTCGTAAAATTCGCTGGATTCCTCGCGCTTTACGAAGAAGGCCGCGACGATGACAAGGATGAAGATGGTGGCTTGTTGCCGGCGATGTCCAAAGGCGACAGCCCGGCCAAGAAATCTGTCGATGCGCTCCAGCATTTTACCCAGCCACCGCCTCGCTACAGCGAAGCCAGCCTGGTCAAGAAAATGGAAGAACTGGGGATTGGTCGGCCATCAACCTATGCGTCGATCATCAAGACGCTGAAAGATCGGGCCTATGTCCGGATCGAAAAGAACCGGTTCTTCGCAGAGGAAAGCGGGCGCTTGCTAACCGGATTTCTCGAACGGTTTTTCGACCGTTACGTAGCATATGATTATACCTCCGCGCTCGAAGACGAGTTGGATGAAGTCAGTGGTGGTCGTGCGCAGTGGCAGGCCATTCTTGAAGCCTTCTGGCACGATTTCAAGCCAAAGACCGTCGAAGTTATGGAAAAAATGCCATCGGAAGTGACGGCAGAGCTCGACATATTCCTTGGCGACTATCTGTTCCCCGAAAAGGAAGACGGCAGCGATCCGCGCTTATGCCCCCGTTGCAGCGAAGGCAAACTGGCTTTGCGTGGCGGACGTTTCGGCGCATTCGTGGCTTGCTCCAACTATCCGGAATGCAAGTTCACCCGGCGCTTTGCGCAAGGCGGCGGCGCCAATGCCGACGAGGATGAAGGTCCACAGGAGCTCGGTGTTGATCCCGACAGCGATGAAAAGATCACCAAGAAAGTAGGACGGTTCGGACCTTATGTGGAAAAAGGCGAAGGCAAAGAGGCCAAACGCTCTTCGATCCCCAAGGATATCCCGGCGGAAGACTTCGGGCTCGAATGGGCCGTAAAACTTCTGTCTCTACCACGCGAAGTCGGTATCCATCCCGAAACCAGCGAGCCGGTGACAGCGCAAATCGGCCGCTACGGCCCTTATCTCAGCCACAATGGGAAATCGGCGCGGCTCGAGAACACTCTGGAAGTTTTCGAAATCGGCATGAACGCTGCTGTTGCCAAATTGGCGGATGCCGCGAAAAATGGCGGCGGTCGAGGTCGTGGCAAGATGGAGCCGCTCAAGATCATGGGCAAGCATCCGCGCACCGAGGAAGAAATCAAGCTGATGGATGGTCGCTTTGGTCCTTATGTGACTGACGGCACCACCAATGCTTCCTTGCCCAAGACGGTCGATAAGGACCAGTTGACATTGGAAGAGGCGGCTCAGCTGATCGATGATCGCGCTGCCAAGGGTCCGGCAAAGAAACGCGCCAAGAAAGCTGCGCCGAAGAAAAAGGCGGCTCCGAAAAAGAAGCCGGCAGCCAAGAAAAAACCAGTTGCGAAAAAACCGGCGGCGAAAAAGAAACCTGCTGCCAAGAAAGCCCCCGCAAAAGCTGAAACGGAATAAGCTGGAAGACTGGCCACTTTCTTGACGAGGGTGGCCAATCTCTTGGTGTCTGCGGTTTAAAGCGTAAGGATCCCGACATCTGCTCCCTGCGCCATCTCGCATTGAGGAAATTTTGCTCCGGAATTGTTGATACTGCTTCGTGCGGAGGGAGCCGATGTGTCGCTGACGAATTGGGGGCGAGGCCTAGATTACGCGGCTATCTCTAGCCGATTGCGTCCGCCATTTTTGGCAGCATAAAGCGCGTTGTCGGCCATCAACAACATTTGCTTAAGGTCACGGCATCCAGAGTTTTGCGCTAACCCGGCGCTAATGGTCACTCCGATGCCCGGGTCGGACGAGCGGGCATTCATGATGGCAAGGCGCAATGTCTCGACCTGCACTTCCGCCTCGGCGATAGAGATGTCGGGCATCACGACCAGAAATTCTTCGCCGCCCATGCGTCCAATCAGCTGGTTCTTACCCGTATTTCGCTTGGCTACCTTGCCAATCGTCCGGAGCACTTCGTCGCCTACGGCATGACCGAATTGGTCATTGACTGATTTGAATTTGTCGACGTCGAAAATGGCTATCGAGAGAAGCTTGTTTTGAGAGCGGGCCAGTTCGAAGGCCTTCTCACTCTCTTCCAGAATATGGCGTCTCGAGGAGAGACCGGTTAGTTCATCTAGAGCAAGCAGGCGTATTTTTTGCAGCTTTGCCGCTTCCGCTTTTTGACGATCTTTTTCAGCCATGATCCGGAGTAATTTTTCGGTTTCGATGATCTTTTCGACCTTGCGCTGGCTGTCCGCCAATAGCGACGCAACAGGCAGGGCTAACATCAGCTGGCTAGCAATATAGGCCTGCAATACGAATATTTTGATGATGTTGCTGGTATCGAGCCCTGCAATAGGACCGTAGCCCGAAATGGTGAAAAATTCGGCGACAATGGCAACGATCAATGTCGACATCATCCCGCCTAGCGGTCCGAAGCGGAACACGGCAATGAACACCGGGATCGCTGTGAGAAACAGCAGCGGAATGACCGCTTGCACGAGGGCCATCGCCGACACCGCAAATACCAGCAGGAGCACGCCTACGAATTCGAGGCGCCTGTTTTTTGGCCAGGTATATTTCTCGATGCCCGTCAGTGTCGCGTGCAGAATATTGAAACAGGGCAAGAAAATCAGCAGGCCGAGCAGATCTGATCCAAACCAGGATATCCAGTTGTTGCGGAGTTCGCCGGTGCTGCCCAGAGAGGCGGTGGTGGCCGAGACGGAACTTACAAATACCGCAATTACGATAAATTTTACCAGTTGTATTGGATTATAGAGGCCTGTTCTTGGTAAGCCCATCTTCGAGATGATGTGAAACGCCAGTATCGCTTCCAGCACATTTGAAGCCGAAAAAATTATTGATGTATGTAATGGAAAGCCCGACACGAGATTGACTGCGGTGCTCGCGAGTAAAACGCTCGCACATTAGAACAGATGCTCTTTTCGCGGAAAGACCATCAACATGAACACAAGACTGGCATTGGCAGACCACAGAGCTGCAAAGCCGCCAGTGTGGTTTGATGCTCCGATTACGACCAGCGAGTTGACGCAGAACACCGCCGCAACAAAAGCCGCGCGTACGATAATATGCCTGATGCCGGTTAAATCTGAAGTCTGGTGCTGCAAGTTCAATCCCAAAGCGGAATGGAATTCGTTCCAGCAACCAGCCATCGTCACAATAGGCTAATTTATCACTAACATTACCATTGTTTACAATTTTCTAGCGCACTCGCCAACTAATCCACAGCGTGGCATGATGGTTCGGAATTGGTGCTGTCTTCGTCGGGACGAAGGAAATTGGGTCTACTTCACCCAGTCCAGCCCCATGTCCTGATACAGGCTTCTGTCTTCATCCCAGTTCGCGCTGACTTTGACGTGGAGATAAAGATGGACAGGTTTGCCCAATATCGCGGATAGTTCTGCGCGCGCTTTTGCGCCAATTTCCTTGATCTGGTGACCGCCCTTGCCAAGGATGATCGCTTTCTGGCTGGCCTTTTCAACCAGGATTTGCTGGTGAACCTCTAGAGATCCGTCGGGCCGTTCTTTATATTGTTCCATCGCAATGGCGGTGGCGTAAGGCAGCTCTGCATGCAATTGCCGGAACACCTGCTCGCGAGTGATTTCCGCGGCTAGGATACGCTCGCTGGCATCAGAAACCTGATCGGCAGGGAAATGCCAAGGGCCTTCGGGCATCGCGTTGACCAGATAGGATCGCAATTCTTCCAGCCCGTCACCGGTTTTTGCGCTGACAAAAAATGTCTCGTCAAAATCAGCCAGTTCGTGCAGCTTGACGACATGGCCGAGCATCTTGTCCTTGGCGGCAATATCGACCTTGTTCATGACCAATATGGTCTTTTCCGACCGGTGCTTGATCCGTTCGACAATCGAGGTGACCTTTGTCCCGAGCCCGGCCCGTGAATCAACTAGCATCACGATAATATCGGCATCTTCGGCGCCTTCCCAGGCGGCGGACACCATAGCCCGGTCAAGCCGGCGGTGTGGCTCGAATATACCCGGAGTATCAACAAGCAAAAGCTGTGTCTCGGCTTCAAGCGCAATGCCGAGCAGCCGCGTCCGCGTGGTTTGCGGTTTGGAGCTGGTGATCGCGACTTTCTGTCCGACCAAGGCATTGATGAGGGTTGATTTGCCCGCATTGGGCGCGCCTATCAAAGCTACGACGCCGCATTTTTGTGTCATGTGAATTTTTCCAGAAATTTCTTTGCTGCTTCGGTTTCGGCAGCCTGAATAGCAGAAGCGGTTGCCGTCACCTCGCCGATATTTCGAACGCTCAGCTTGACGGTGAATTTTAGATCGTGATGAGGGCCGTTTTTGTCGATCAATTCATATTCCGGAATCTTGCGATTATTGGCTGCGGCCCACTCCTGCAGAGCAGATTTTGGATGTCTGATGTCAGCAACCGTTGCCGAAACCCTCCCATTCCAGTGGCGAAGTATGAAGCTGCGAGCGGCCTCCATTCCGTGGTCGAGATAGACCGCGCCGATCAGGGATTCCATCACGTCCCCCAAAACCTTGATGCTTTGCCGCGCACCGTCATCCCGCGCCTGTTTCCCGAGCAGGATATGATCACCGACACCGATATTTTTGGCGACTTCGCCGCACACCGGACCGGACACCAGACCGTTGAGGCGCTGTGACAATTGCCCTTCAGGCTCTTCGGGGAACTGATGATAAAGATGGTCTGCAATGACGAGACCCAAAATCCGGTCTCCGAGAAACTCCATCCGTTGATAGTCTTTGTGTCCGTGGCTGCCGTGGGTCGCGGCCCGGACATAGAGTTCCGGTGTCACAGGTTGCTCATCGGTGATTTTGGCAATCCAGTCGAGAAAGTCAGGACGGTTCAAAAGCCTTCTCCGATCCGTTCCCAGCGAGCGGCCGTGAACCATGTCCACGGCTTGATCCACTCAGCCGAGCCGTCTGTCGAGAATACCGAGACCCACGCCCGGCCGACAAGATTTGCTTGCGGTACCATCCCGATAGCATGACCGTCTACTGCGGGAAAGCGGCTGTCGGCGCTGCGGTCGCGATTGTCACCCATCAGAAACATATGGCCATCGGGCACCACGAAAGCTTCCGTACTATCGCCTTCGGAATCTTCGTAAATGTCCAAGATGCGATAGCTCACGCCGTTGGGGAGAGTTTCCTGGAATTGCGGATAGCGGCAGATCCTAGAGCCGTTGCTGCCCGGCGACTCAAACTCGTCGCGGTAGCAAGGACTGTTTGGCGTGACGAGATGTTCGAAATCCTCGACCTGTTTCCGCTCGACCTCGGTTCCGTTTATCGAGACAACGCCCTTGGTGACTTGAACAATGTCGCCCGAGAGAGCGATTACCCGTTTGATATAGTCCTCCCGCGCGGTGGGCGGGGCTTTGAACACCACAACATCGCCGGGCGTTGGTGCATTGGGCAAAACCCGCCCGGGGAAAAGCGATATATCGAACGGCAGGCTGTAGTTGGAGAAGCCGTAAGGCCATTTAGCCACCAGCAGATAATCGCCGACGACCAGCCGTGGCTGCATCGATTCCGAAGGAATATTGAATGGCGAGATGATGAAGCTGCGCAATATCAGAATGAATAATGCAAGTTTTACAAGGAACGCGACAAAGTCCCGCGTTTCGGATCGTTCTGCTTTATCTCGCGCCATGGCGCCCCTTCGCCGACATTGGCGGTGGCGTCAAGAATTCTTGCATTCTCTTGCTCTGCGCTATTTTCAACTTGAGACAGGTCGGTTCGGCCGATAGGGCAGGGGCGCTTAACCGGTGCGCGCAATTCAGACCCAAGAGATCGGAAGATTGAATGACTTCAGAACAGTGGCAGACGATCAAGGCACTCCCCCGGATTCCGCTTTCCAGTCTCTTCGAGCAGGACTCCAACCGGACCGCCAGCCTCGGATTGGAGCAGGCGGGGATCTATTTTGATTTTTCGAAAACCCATCTCGATGATGCGGTGGTGAAAGCTTTTCACAAGCTCGCCGAAGATATGGATCTGGCTGGCAAAGTGAATGCTTTGCTGGCCGGAGAACCGATCAATATCAGCGAAGGCAGGGCGGCGGAACATAGCGCCGAGCGGGGGACGGGAAATCCGGCGAGCGTCGACAATGCCAATATGCTGCACCAGCGCATGAAAAGCCTGATTGAAGTCATTGAAACCGGTGTGCTTGGTGATTTTACCCAGATCATCCATCTCGGCATCGGCGGATCGGCGCTGGGCCCGAAAATGCTCCATCAGGCGCTCAAGCTCGGTGACGAGAAATATGAACTTGCTGTTGTTTCCAATATCGATGGCGCCGCGCTCGAACCCGTGCTGGAGCGCTTCACTGCCGCCAAGACGCTGCTGGTGATCGCGTCCAAGACGTTCACCACCGCAGAAACGTTGCTCAACGCGCATGCTGTGCTCGACTGGATGCGGGAAGACGGCGTTGCTGATCCGCTCGGGCAGGTTGTGGCCTTGACGGCTGCACCGGAACAGGCCGTGGAATGGGGCGTCGATGAAACCCGCATATTGCCATTTTCCGAGACGGTCGGCGGTCGCTATTCTCTATGGTCCTCGATCAGCTTCAGCCTCGCGCTGGCGCTGGGATATGAAGTGTTCGAAGATATGCTTGCCGGTGCTGCGTTGATGGACCAGCATTTTCGGGACACTCCCTGGCCGCAGAATATTCCGGTAATCGCCGCCTTTGCTGATCAATATTATGCGCAGGTTCGCGGATGCGAAACCCGGGCTGTATTTGCCTATGACGAGCGCCTGGGCCTGCTTCCGGACTATCTCCAGCAGCTAGAAATGGAGAGCAATGGCAAATCTGTGACATTGGATGGCAGGCCGCTGGAATTGCAATCGAGCCCGATCGTCTGGGGTGGCGTCGGCACCGATGCGCAACATGCCGTGTTTCAGCTGCTCCACCAAGGCAGCCATCTGGTGCCGGTGGAGTTTCTTGCGGTGATCGAACCGGGGCATTCTTTAGGCCCCGCTCACCAGCACGGTCTGTTGCTCAACTGCTTTGCGCAAGGCGCGGCGTTGATGGCGGGCAAAAAATCCGATGACAGTCATCGAAATTATCAAGGTGACAGGCCATCGGTCACCATATTAATGGAAGACTTGGAAGCATGTTCATTGGGTGCGCTGCTGGCTTTTTACGAGCATCGCACTTTTGTGAACGCGGCTTTGCTGAATATCAATCCGTTCGATCAATTTGGCGTGGAGCTCGGGAAGCAGATGGCGAATGCACTGGCTGCCGACGATGGTAACCAATTGGACGCTTCAACCGAAGAACTAAAAAAGCGGGCTTTCGGACCCGGACAATAAGGAAATTTACATGGCTGAATATGATTATGACCTGTTCGTTATCGGTGCAGGTTCCGGAGGAACGCGCGCGGCGCGGAT
>RCMY010001566.1_pt1 | contig 24561 bp, 25 predicted proteins | sample 2041341 | NCBI WGS metagenome assembly RCMY01 (sample SAMN09708234, study PRJNA481090) | Marine sediment metagenome, whole genome shotgun sequencing project.
ATCGAGACCGGGCGGCTGGCCGTCCAGTGCGTTGTTGACGCCGGCTCCGACGGGGCGAGCGCAGCGGAGGCCTACGAACGATCGCTGACAAGAGGGATGGTCAAGGATCACCGACTGGCGCGATCACTGTCCGCGGTTTTGGCCACCCGGCGTGGTTCTCAGTGGAGCGTCACGGTCGCGGCTGCGACCCCCTGGACACGACGAAACTTCGCCCGCTGGCTCTTCGAGGACTACCCGCGAGCCGTCCTGGCCACGCCATCACGATGGCACCGTCGACTCTTCTCGAATGACGGCGCCTATACGTCGGTTGAATGACGATTCGGGCCCTTCGAGGGGCGGATGACCAGCGTGTACACAAGAAATCATCACCTCGTTTACGCAACCGTCACGAAAGTGTCCTAAGGTCGCCCCTCAAGAGCTTTTGAGGCGGTGGACCGCCTCTCCAACTCAACAACAAGCCGTCGGCGCTCCTCCCCAGCACCGGCGGCTTGTTCGTTGTTCTGACTGACCACCGAACGCGGTCACAGCAGCTCACGGAGCGAGCGAATCGTGCCGATCGGATCCGGTCCCACCGGCGAGACGTTCAGATACGTGACACCCGCGTCGGCGTATGCCTCGAGCCGCTCCTTCACATATCCCTCGTCACCGATCAACGACGACGCCTCGAGGAATTCGTCCGGGATGGCGGCTTCAGCTGCCTTCTTCTGGCCACTCAGGTAGAGCTCCTGGATCGAGTGCGCCTCGGCCTCCCACCCGTAACGGCTGAAGACGTTGTTGTAGAAGTTGCGACCCACGGCACCCATGCCACCCACGTAGAGGGCGGTGCCCGGGCGGCCGTACTCGCGATAGGCCGCCACCTCGTCCTGCTTGCCGATCGCGACCATGCCGCCGGCCATGATGTCCATCGTCCCGAGTGCAGCATCTCGCTTCGCGTACCCGCGTTCGAGATCGTCGCCCCAGACCATCGATGCCCGCTCGGGAACGAAGAGGGTAGGGAGCCAACCGTCGGCGATCTCGGCAGTGAGCTCCACGTTCTTCGGACCGAGCGACGCCAACAAGATCGGGATGCTGGGACGAGGGGGATGCGTGATGATCTTGAGCGGCTTACCGAGCCCGGTGCCCTCGCCATCGGGGAGCGGCATCGTGTAGTGCTTGCCGTTGTGGACGAGCTTCTCCTCCCTGGCCCAGACCTTGCGGCAGATCTCGACCACCTCCCTGGTTCGTCCGAGGGGAGCGTCGTACTTGATGCCGTGGAATCCTTCGATGACTTGAGGGCCCGATGCGCCGAGGCCGAGCACACAGCGACCGCCGCTCAGCACGTCGACACCGACCGCCGTCATGGCGAGGAGCGTCGGCGTCCTGGTGTAGATCGGCAGGATGCCGGACGCGATCTCGACGGTGTCGGTGATGGCGGCGAGGTACCCCATCACGGTTGGGGCGTCCATGCCGTACGCCTCGGCCACCCACACGAGGTCGACACCCGCCTTCTCGTATTCGACGACCTGGTCGGCCATCGCCTTCACGTCACCCGAGTAGTTCACAGCCATGGAGATCTTCATGGACCGCAACCTAAACGCTCACAGCGAGACGAGCTAACGCTCGCTCGACGCCGTCCTTCGGCACGGTTTCGATGCCGAGCCTGTAGCGACGCCGAACAGCATCGTCAGTTCATCGCCGTGTCGGAGCACGCGCTGGGTAGCCAGTTGAGAACCTGTACCTGACGTAGCGATCGCAACGCAAGATCGGTGTCGCCAGCCCGGTTCTCCAGCGCCGCCTGTCGGAGCGAGTCCGCGTAGTTGCGAAGGATCGCGACCAGATCTTCTGAAAACTCACCCGATGAGGCGATGTCGATCATCAGGATCTCCATCGCGTCCCCGGCAGCGGGAAGCACGTCGTCGGGCACGGGCTCACCCCGTTCCAGTGATCGAGCCACGCCGAGCAGGAGCGGACTGGTCTCCGCGTACCGTTGGCAGGCCAACTCGGGGTCGTCCAACACAGGCACGACCGACACAGGAGCCGCGGTCGTCGTTGGATCGTCACTCACATCGGTTTCGGTGCCCGTGGCCGAAAGTTGGATCCACCCGACGAAACCGGTAACGACAAGCATCGCAGCAGCGACCGCATAGACCAATTGGCGGCGCCGCTCAGCTGCCACGGTTTGCGTCGTCGTACTGAGGAGTACGACCTCCCCGTCACGACCGGTGAGTGAATGGTCTGCGTGTGCCGAATGCGGTCGGCTTCGGGCGTTCGGGTCCAATGCCTGCTGCAACTCCGCCCGCAGCTTGACATCGAACCCCGCCGGCGGCGGTTCGGTCGAGCCATCGACCGCCCGTAGGAGTTCTTGAAGCTCTTGTTCGTTCACCTCTGCACCTCCCCGTACGCCCTGCGGAACGACCTTCGGGCCCGGGCCAGCGCTGACTCGATCGACGAAGGCGATGCTCCCAACGCCTCGGCCATCTGTGGAGCCGAAATCCCATCCACATAGTGAGCAACCAGAAGCGCTCGGTGCCTGGGTTTGATCGAATCGAGCGCGGCCATGACCTCGTGGCGCCGCTCGCTCTCCGACCAATCTTCAGGAAATGACATCAGGTCTTCGGGTCGAGGTCGGTGCAGGAGTGCAATAGCGTTCCGCCTCTCGGCCCTTCGCCAACGGTCGATCACCTTGTTCCTGGCCACCGCCATGATCCACGCCGGGCTGACTTGCTCCGATCTCCCATCGTTGAAGGCAACCGCGGCGGCATGAAAGACTTCGGAAGTCACTTCCTCGCCGTCGCTCCGGCCCAGACGAGCAACAGCAAAGCGGTAGACGGTCGGCATCATTGCCGTGTAGAGGTCTTCGAGCACGCCCAGATGTGCGACCGTGCCCAAGAGAGATTCTGAATTCTGCATGTCTGAGTCATGGGTCATTTTCCGCAAGTTCTCCAGGAGGACCATCGGGAGTTCCATCGACTGGACCCAATCGATCCTGTCGGTCCATCGTCGCATGAAGTCCGGTGGCGACCGACAGGAACCGGTCGTATCGCTCGATAACGGCAGCAATGGGATTTCCGAACCCACGAGCGAGCACGCTCGGCGACTGACAGGATTTGAAATGACGACTCGTACGAGAGTGGCAGCGGCGTTGCTGAGCGCGATCGTTGCAGCGTCTGGCTGCACGGCCGAAACGACGACCGCAGCTGAACCGACGACAACAACGATCTCTGCTGCCACTGCTGCGGCCTCGCAATCACTGGACGACGTGTCAGCCCAGATCATTTCAGCATGGGACCAGTATCAATCCGACCAGGAGAGCGGCAGATTCGCTTTCGCTGAGGATCAGCTGGCTGGAGCTTCCGAATTCGAAGCGATTCAGAACATCAGCCGCCTCGAGGTAGCGAGCACTCTCGCAGCGCTCGACGCGCTCCCCGTGTCGGTTCATGACCCAGACATCGACGCCCCGCTCCAAGATCTCCGTAGCAACCTCAGCCGTTTGGTCGAAGTGACCGAACAGATGGTCGCCGCGGGCGAGGCGGGTCCCGAGGCGGCCGAGGCTGAGGTCGAAGCCGCATTCAGCGGTGAGTTGGTCGCCTCGGAATACGTTGATCTGTTGTTCGAAGGCGAAGATTCGTTCAACAGCGTGAGCGAATCCTGCTTCGGTCTGCAGGAAGCATTGACGAGCGCTGGGTTGGGACTCCTCGATTGCACTGGCGCCAATGTCGACGGTGACGAGATCCAGGCTGACGCAGTCGCCGACGTGGATCCGACCACCGAAGCCACCGGCACTGCCTTTGCTCGGTTGGAGGCCGGAAATCATGACTTCGAATTGTTCGGTCCTGGGCTGACACTCGACATCGCTTCGCCGATCCAGGTGCGAACCAGCTCCGAGAACGTCGACCTCCAACCACTGGATGGCCCCAACCTCACGGTGACCATCCTGGCGATGGATCGTGCAACTGTGCCCGGCGTTCTGCACTCGGACGCCAGTCAGATGTCGTTCGCTCCAGTGCCCGAAGACATCGAAGTGTGGCTCGGCGAGCTCCCGTTGAACGTGCTGGGCACAGGTGCAATTCAGCTCGGACCAGATGTCGGCACGTACTGGGACCTGGAGGTGGACGAGGATCGTTTGCCAGCCGAGCTCGGTTGGCCCTCCTTCCTCACGCTCGCTGTCTTCGCCGGTGAACCAACGGACAGCGCCTTTGGAACCATCGGTTTCATCCCAGTTCCCGGATCGTCACTGAGGCTCATCGAATGGCGACGGTCGACCCGAGGCGACCGACTCTTCTTGAGCTGGCTGAATGACGGGACGATGGACGTTCCCACAGCCGAGGCGTTCCTGGAAGAGGTTCTGGCTGGCGCGAGCTAGTGCCCCAGGCTTGCGCGCTGACCCCTCAGCGTTGGGACTCTCGCCAGGTCATCCCGCGACTCTGATCCGGCTCACGGGGCAGGCCGAGCACTTTCTCGGCCACGATGTTGCGCTGCACCTCGCCGGTGCCGCCGCCGATGGTCAGCGCCTGCGAGAACAGGTAACCCCAGTGCCAGGTGCCTTCGCCCTGGCGGCTGCGGATGTTGCCGCCGGGCCCCGGGCCGCTTCCCTCGAGCATGCCCGAGGCGCCCGCCAAGTCCTTGGCCAGCGCCATGACCTTCTGACCGTGCTCGTCGGCCAGGATCTTGCGGATCGACGCCTCGGGACCCGGCCCCTTCCCCGCGAGTTGCGCCATCAGGGTTCGCTGGCGAATCAGGTCGAGAATCGTTCCCTCGATCCAGGTGTCGGCCAGCCGCTGTCTCATGAGCGGGTCATCACACCCGCCGAGCGATCGAACCAGGTCGATCAAATCCTCGGTTCGAGGGCCCATGCCCCACAGAACGCCTCCCGTTGACAGCGACACCCGCTCGTTGGCGAGCGTCACCTTGGCCAGACGCCAACCATCGTGTTCGTCGCCGACGAGGTTCTCGGCCGGGATCTCCACGTCGGTGAAGAAGACCTCGTTGAACGAATAGGCGGTCGTCATGTCGATGATCGGCCGCAGCTCGATGCCGGGTGCGTCGGTCGGGCAGATGAAGTACGAGATGCCCTTGTGCTTCGGAGCGTCTGCATCGGTGCGGGCGATGAGGATGCCGAACGCCGAGTTGTGGGCGCCGGACGTCCAGATCTTCTGGCCGTTGATCCGGTAGATGTCGCCGTCCCGCTCGGCCCGAGTGCTGAGGTTGGCCAGGTCAGAACCCGAGTCCGGTTCAGAGAACATCTGACACCAGATCTCCTCGCCGGCCAGGATCGGCACCAGGTACCGATCCTTCTGCTCCTGGGTACCGGAGTGCAGGATGGTTGGTCCGGCCCAGCCGATGCCGATGGCGTTCTGCGGCCGTGCGACTCCAGCTCGGTCGAGCTCTTCGTCGATGATGAGCTGGTCGATGGGCCCGGCGCCGAGGCCGTACGGGGCGGGCCAGTGAGGCGCCACGTAACCGGACTCGGCCAGCTGCCGATTCGACGGCTCGGGATGGTCGGCGAGCCACTGCCGGAACGCGAGCCGGGTCGGATGATCCTCTGGTGCGAGCTCCATGAGCAACCGACCGTAGATTGGGCCGATGGTCGACGCCAAGAACCGCAACAACGACGACGAGATTCGACCACCGCACGGCAACAAGTTCCTGAGGGAGAGCCTCACCATCCTCCAGGTGCCGCGGCTGGCCTTCCGAACCCCGTCACTCCTGTTCCGAGCGCCCCGCGGAACCCAGCAGCCCGCGCTCCTCCTTCCCGGGCTCAAGTCAAGCGATGTCTCGAACGCGCCGATGCGCTCCTTCCTGCGACAGAAGAATTTTGCCACGTACGGGTGGGGGCTGGGAACGAACCACGGCGATGTCGCCGGCCAATTGCCCGCCGTGATCGAACGAGTCGAGGACCTGTTCGAGCGGAGAGGCGAACAGATCTCCCTGGTCGGGTGGAGCCTCGGCGGCGTGCTCGCCCGCGAGGTGGCTCGCGAACGCCCGGAGCTCGTCTGCCAGGTGATCACCTACGGGACACCGGTGGTCGGAGGGCCGCTCTACACGAGCGTGTCCGGGGTCTACACCGAAGAGGAACGACACCAGATCGCCGAACGGGTGGCGGCCCGCAATCGGATCCCGATCGACGTCCCAATCACGGCGATCTACAGCAAACGCGACGGCATCGTGGCCTGGCGTGCCTGCATCGACGACTTCAGCCCCGACGTCACGATGCTCGAGGTACGCAGCACCCATGTCGGCATGGGCATCGACCCGGACGTGTGGCAAATCGTTTCGGAGCGACTCGCCGGCTGAGGCTGGCCTGCAATCGACGCTGAAGCTGACCTGCGATCGACGCTGACCTACGATCGACGCTGTGACCGACATCGATGCCAGCTCCGCGTCCAATACCGAGGGGCCCATCACCACCAACGGGTGGACGTTCGCCGACGTCTGGGAGACGGTTGCCGAGGTCCAGCCAGACGCTGACGCCCTGATCCACGGCTCGACCCGCATCAGTTGGTCGCAGTTCGAGCAGCGAGCCAACGCCGTCGCCCGGTACCTGCTCGACAACGACTGCGCCCACCAGTCGAAGGTCGCCTTCTATCTCTACAACCGGCCGGAGTACTGCGAGCTCCTCTTTGCCTGTTCGAAGGCATCGCTGGTGCACGTCAACACCAACTACCGCTACGCAGACGCCGAGCTCGTCTACATCTGGGACAACGCGGACACCGCGGTGGTCGTGTTCGGGTCGTCGTTCACCGAAACGTCAGCGCGGATCCGATCCCAGCTTCCGCGCATCCACACATGGCTCTGGGTCGATGACGGCGACGGTTCTGTCTGTCCTGAGTGGGCGCATCCATACGAGGCGATCGCCTCCGCAGACGCGGGTGACCGGGTGTATCCGCCGACGGGACGCAGCGGCGACGATCTGTTGCTGCTCTACACCGGCGGCACGACCGGCATGCCCAAGGGTGTCATGTGGCGACAGGACGACCTGTTCAGGGTCACCGATGCTGCCAACAAGCAGCCGATGGGCGACGAACTCGATCCTGCAGCGCTACGAGCCCGCACGACTGCCCCAGGGCCGACCAGCCTGCCTGCCTGTCCGCTGATGCACGGCACCGGATTGTTCAACGCTGTCAACACCCTCTCGCTCGGTGGCGCCATCGTCACCCTCGAGTCGACCCGTTTCTCGATCGATGAGTTCCTCGACACGCTCGAAGGCGAGCGGGTCAAGAGCACCTTCATCGTCGGCGATGCCTTCGCGAAGCCGATGCTGGCGGCGCTCGACGCCGAGCCGAAGCGGTGGGATCTCTCGGCGCTGCGGGTCATCATCTCCTCCGGCGTCATGTGGGGTGCCGAATCGAAACAGGGTCTCATGGGCCACTGGCCACAACTGATCCTGGTCGACACCTACGGATCGTCCGAGGCCGTCGGCATGGGATCGTCGGTGTCATCGAAGTCGCAGGCAGCAAAGACGGCGTCGTTCTCACTCTCGGATCGAGCGACGGTGCTCACCGACGACGGGCGCATCGTCGAGGCCGGATCGGGCGAGATCGGACGCGTCGGCATCGCCGGCCGCACACCGATCGGCTACTACAAGGACGAGGCGAAGAGCGCGTCGACGTTCCCTGTGGTCGACGGGATCCGCTACTCCATTCCCGGCGACTTCGCGACGGTCGAGGCCGATGGGTCGATCACGTTGCTCGGGCGCGGATCGGTCTGCATCAACACCGGCGGCGAGAAGGTCTTCCCAGAGGAGGTCGAAGAGGCCCTCAAGACATTCCCCGGAATCGACGACGCCATCGCCGTCGGCATCCCCGATGACCGATTCGGTCAGGCGGTCACGGCTGTCGTGGCATCGCGGGCGGGTGATGCGCTCGACGAACAGGCAGTGATCGATCACGTGAAAGCAGCGCTGGCCCACTACAAAGCGCCGAAGCGGGTGTTTGTCGTCCCGACGCTCGAACGAGCAGCCAACGGCAAGGTCGACTACAAGCGATGGACCACCCACGCCGAATCCGCCGACCCCGCTCACTGACGCAGTAGCTCGGTTGGGCTCCCGACTCCCGACTCTCGACTCCCGACTCCACGCCAGTCGTGGGTACTCAGCCGCCATCCGCGTTCTGTGCCCGAGGGCACTGTGCGCTAGACCAACGTGATGTCTCTCAGCCAGACCAAGCGATGGAACTTTGCCGACCTGTGGGAGATCTGCGCCGAGGACCGGGGCGACCAACGAGCGGAGGTGCACGGTGATCTGACGGTGTCGTGGAACGCGTTCAATCAGCGGGCGAACGGGATCGCCGCCGCCATGCTCGACGCCGGGGTCACGCAGCAGGACAAGGTCGCCCAATACCTCTTCAACTGCCCCGAGTACCTGCAGGGTGTGTTCGCATCGTTCAAGGCCGGTCTGGTGCCGGTCAACACGAATTATCGCTACACCGACAACGAGCTGCTGTACCTGTGGGACAACTCCGATGCCGCAGCGGTCATGTTCCACGCCACCTTCGTCCCGATCATCGAACGGATCCGCATCCAGCTCCCGAAGGTGAAGCTGTGGCTCTTCGTTTCGGACGACTCCGGTCACGACTGTCCGGACTGGGCGACAGACTGGGAGACCGCCGCCACCACCGAGACTGGCGGCAACGTGTCCGGTCCGTGGGGTCGGTCCGGCGACGACCGCTGGTTCCTGTACACCGGGGGAACGACGGGTATGCCCAAGGGTGTCATGTGGGACCAGGACACCCTCGTCCAGATCAACACGTCTCGCCATGCAGTTCCGCTGACCCCCGAGGGTGATGTGGAGATCTGGCGGTCAGCGGTCGGGGCCATGGGATCTGCCGCTCCCGTCGTGCTGCCCGGAGCGCCGCTCATGCACGGCACGGGACACATCACCGCCCTCGGCGTCCTGCTGCAAGGCGGTTGCGTCGTCACGATGCCGGAGCGCCGCCTCGACCCCATCCAGCTCCTCGACACATGCGAGGGGAATGGCGTCAACTCGCTCGTGATCGTCGGCGACGCGTTCGCCAGACCGATCCTCGCCGCCCTCGACGCCGAACCGGATCGGTGGGATCTGTCCAGCCTGCTGATCATGGTCAGCTCGGGGGCAATGTGGAGCCAGCCGGTGAAGGAAGCTCTCATCGGCCACATGCCGCAGCTCACGATCTTCGATTCGCTCGGATCGTCCGAGGCGATCGGCATGGGCGCCAGCTACTCGACGAAGGACAACATCTCGTCGACGGCGAGATTCGATCTCGGCGAACGAGCCGTCGTCATCCGGGACGATGGCGAGCTCGTGACCTCCGGGTCCGGTGACATCGGACGGGTCGGGGTCGAGGGCCTGATGCCCGTCGGCTACTACAAGGACGAGGTCAAGACTGCCACCACGTTCCCGACGATCAAGGGGGTCCGGTACTCACTCCCGGGCGACTTCGCCACGATCGAGGTCGACGGCACCATCACCCTGCTCGGACGCGGATCGGTCTGTATCAACACCGGTGGCGAGAAGGTCTTCCCCGAGGAGGTCGAAGAGGCACTGAAGACTCATCCGGCCGTGGTCGACGCCATCGTCGTCGGCGTGCCGGACGAGCGATTCGGACAGGCGATCGCGGCCATCGTCGAGACCACCGTCGCCGTCGCCTCGATCGACAGCGACGAGCTCATCAACCATGTGAGGGGACAGCTCGCCAGCTACAAGGCGCCCCGTACGGTGTTCGCCGTCAAGTCGCTCACTCGGGCGCCCAACGGCAAGGTCGACTACAAGAAATGGACGGCGTATGCCGCAGAGAAAACTCAGGATTGAACAACCGGTCGAGGTCGTCTGGGATCGTCTGCAGCTCCTCGCGACATGGGAGGGCATCGGCGGCATGGACGACCTGCGCGATGGCCGACATCGCAGCGACGGGACGTTGGAAGGCTTTCGTTACTCTCTCGACACTCCGCTGGGGAAGGTCGACGACAACGCCGACGTGATCGCCGAGGCCGACCACCGCACGATGCACGTGCGGACCCACACCAAAGGCCTCACGGTCATGATCGACCTCCGGCTGCATGAGGCTTCGATCACGACCACGGCCGACTTCACCATCGACGTCGAGGCCAGCAACTTTCTCACCCGCCCGCTTGCCTCCACGCTGCGTCACACGCTGGAATCGGGGATCGTGCGGGAGAGCGACAAGATGATCGAACGCCTGGAGGCATCGAAATGACCGAACACGAGGTGGCGTCGGGGAGCTGTTCGCTCCCTCCGGCCGACTACATCGATGAGACTCGAAAGCTGTACAGCAACCTCGGCTACGACGCGTACCGCTGGGCCGAGCGACCCGAGACTCCGCCGTGGACACCCATCTCCACACCGATCGACGCGGCCCGGATCACCCTGATCGGATCTGGCGGTGTCTACCGCAGCGGCCAGCGTGCCTTCCACACCAAGGACGACACGTCGATCCGCTCGATCCCGACCGACACGCCAGTCGACCAGCTGCGGACCGCCCACTTCGCCTACGACCAGACCGATGCCCGCAACGACCCGAACTGCGTGTTTCCCCTCGACCCGTTGCGAGGCCGTCTCACCCCCAACGCAGCTGCCTTCATGGGCGGCATCTACAGCACGCGCCGACTCGAGGAGGAGACCGTGCCCGCGCTGCTCGCGCACTGCGCGGCCGAAGAACCCGACCTCGTACTGCTCGTACCGGTTTGACCCGTCTGCCACCAGTCGATCGGTCTGATCGCACGCCATCTCGAAGCCGCCGGGTACCCGACCATCGGACTCACCTCGGCCCGCACCATCACGGCCGCCGCCAACCCGCCCCGATCGGTGTTCGTCGACCTTCCGCTCGGCCACACCGCAGGGCCTCCGAACGACCCGAAGATGCAGCACCACATCGTCTCGCGTGCGCTCGAGCTCGGAGCGGCGATGACCGAACCGGCGCCCGGTGAGCCAGGGCGAATCGCCGATCTCGATCTCCGCTGGCACGACGACGCCTGGAAACAGCATCCGCTCTCGTGGTCGCGCCGCCAGGAGGCCTCGGGCTCGAGCGGCACAGACGACGGCGACACCCGGACCGGGCGCAGCGATCAACCACAGTGGCAGCGGCCCGAGGACGAGACCGAGACCGAGACCGAGACCGAGACCGAACTGCCAGCGTGACACGTTGCCAGGGCAACGTGTCACGCTGGCAGTTGGGGTTTTTCGAGGAGTTTCGAGGAGTTCTGAGCCGTGTCAGCCCGTGTATGGGTCGAAGCGGGGCGCCCGCTTCTCGAGATACGAAGCAACGCCTTCTTTGAAGTCCGCTCGCCGCAGCGACTCCTGCATGAGCCGAATGGAGTCCGACACCGCATCATCGAGCGACATCGCCGGGTGACGGTAGACCTGGTCCTTGATCACGGCCATGGACGTCGGGGCTGCCGACTGAGCCATGGCTTTCGCGTAGGCCATCGTCTCGGGGAGGAGATCCTCCGGAGCGAACACCCGGTTGACCACCCCGAGCTCCTTCGCCTCCTCGGCCAGAAACACACGACCGGACATCAACAGGTCGAGCGCCACTGATTGACCGACGAGGCGCGGGAGGTACCACGACGATCCGTACTCGGCGATGAGACCACGGTGGGAGAATGCGGTGGTGAACTTCGCACCGGCGGCGGCGAACCGAATGTCGGCGGCAATGGCGTAGACGAAACCGAGTCCGGCGCACGCCCCGTTGATCGCCGCGATGATCGGCTTCTTGATCTCGACATGGCGGCGGGTGTCGCGGGTGTCCGGCGCACCGTTCTCGTCGACGCTGTTGACCGAGCCGCCGATCGACTGCAAGAGATCCATGTCGGCTCCCGCGCACCATCCGCGGCCGGCACCGGTCACCACGATGACGCGGACCTCGGGATCGGCCTCGGCCTGGTCGAGGTAGTCGTGGTACGCCCGCCCCAGATCGGCGTTCCAGGCGTTGAGTCGATCCGGACGGTTCAGGGTCAGCAGGGCGACGCCATCCTCGACCGCATAGAGCACCGGGGCCGCCGCGACATCGGCGGACGGGGGGTTTTCGATCGTGGTCTCGGTCATGGCCCGACGCTACGACGGCATTCGTTGGACCGCCAGTTCCGCCCCTATGCTCGATCCGCTCTCGACCAACCACCCACGAGCGGAGAACAGCCATGACAGACCTCGGATTCGACGGCAAGGTAGCGATCATCACCGGCTCGGGCGGAGGCCTCGGCCGGGAACATGCGCTGGAGTTCGCCCGCCGCGGCGCCCGCGTCGTCGTCAACGACCTCGGTGGTTCTCTGGACGGGAGCGGCAGCTCCGCGACGGCCGCCGAGAAGGTCGTGGCCGAGATCGAGGCCCTGGGCGGCGAAGCCGTCGCCAACGGCGACAGTGTCGCCACACCGGAGGGCGGCAAGGCGATCGTCCAGACCGCCATCGACGCCTTCGGCCGGGTCGACATCGTGGTCAACAACGCCGGCATCCTGCGCGACAAGACCTTCCACAAGATGGAACAGGCCGAGATCGAATCCGTTCTCGATGTACACCTTCGCGGTGCGTTCTACGTGACACAGCCCGCGTGGCTCCACTTCCGTGAGCAGGGCTACGGCCGCGTGATCAACACCTCGTCCAATTCCGGTCTCACCGGCAACTTCGGCCAGGCGAACTACGGGGCAGCGAAGATGGGCCTCGTCGGTTTCACCAGGGTGCTGGCGGCCGAGGGAGCCAAGAAGAACATCATGGTCAACGCCATCGCTCCCGTCGCCAAGACCCGGATGACCGAAGACCTTCTCGGCGGTCTCGCCGATCAGCTCGACCCACGGCTCGTGACTCCCGTCGTGATCTACCTAGCGCACGAGAGCTGCGACACCAGCGGCAACGTCTACTCGGCTGCCGGCGGCACGATCGCCCGCTACTTCATCGGCCTGACCCAGGGGACTGCCCGGGGCCAGGAGATCACCGCCGAAACCGTGCGCGACGATTGGGAAGCGATCAACGACGAGGACGGCTACATCGTGCCGTCCGGTCCGGCCGACGAGTTCGGCAAGCTCATGCAGCAGTGGACCTGATCTTCCCGCCTCGTCGGTCGATCCGGCTGGCGCCCGGAACGGCCGGCGTCGCATTTCCCATAGGCTCCCTGAGTGCCGATCTCCCTGCCGGACACGGCGTCCTTCGACGACCGAGTCGACCAGTTCTTCGATCCACTGCGGGGCAATGCCATCGCCGACCGGGTGTTCTACTCGGCGAGCAAAGCTGCCGAGTTCTCGATCGGATGGCATGTCCTGTCCTTGACCGGCGCGCTGCTCGTGCCATCGCTTCGACCGCATGCACTGCGGTTGACGGTTGCGCTCGGAGTGGAGTCGGTTCTGGTGAATGCGATGATCAAGCCCATCTTCGATCGTCAACGTCCCGATCTGATCGATGGGGCCCCGCACCTGCGTCGCCCGAAGACCGCCAGCTTCCCGAGCGGTCACGCCTCGTCTGGGGCCATGGCGGCAGTGCTGTTGAGCGATGCGGTCCCCGTCCTTCGTCCCCTGTGGGTGGCAGCGGCCGGCATCGTGGGTGCGAGTCGGATACACGCTCGCATGCACCACGGCTCAGATGTCGCTGCTGGTTTCGTCGTCGGGACGGCGCTGGGTCTCGCTGCCAAAGCGATCAATCCCCTGCGCTGAATGCGGGAGCGCTGAGTCAATCGGGGCTGAATGCGGCAGTGCTGAGCCCGGCGGGCCGGCCCGATGGTTCAGGCTGGATCGGCGGCTGGCTCGACCGGAACGCCGATGACGGCCTCGCTCAGGAGTGCACGAACATCGAGCAGGAGATTCGTGACTTCGTCGGTCGACACGAGCTCGCGGTCAGTCATGACACCGAGTCCGGCGTCGATGATCTGGAGGGCTGCGCTCACATCTTGGACCTGCGTCATCGCCACAGCGTACCCACCCGGCCGTCAACGGCACCGTCAACGGCTGGCGCCGGGCCGGCGCGCCGCTACGCTCTCGTCGAGTGAGCAGCAGTCAGCATCTCGTCAGGGCGGCGAGCGACGACATTGGTCTCCGTAGGGAGTCACGAGTCGATGCGGGTGAGATTCCGCTGTGGCTGGCGCGACTCCATCGATCCCTCCCGACCGGGGCCGAGGTGCGAATCAGCATCGGCGGGGATCTGCCGATCTCGTTGGACGACCTCATCGAGGGGGCCGGTTTCAGTGTCGACGGCGCACTGTCAGTGCGACAGGAGAGCCTTCCCGATTCGGTGCAGCCGAACATGAAGATGCTGGTGTGCGGCCTCAACCCCGGCGTGACCTCGGCCAAGGACGGCGTGAGTTTCGCCAAGAAGGGCAACCGGTTCTGGCCGGCGGCCCTCGCTGCAGGCGTCGTCACGCAGGACCGGGCCATCGACCACGCTCTGCTCCACCATGGGATCGGATTCACGGATCTGGCCAAGCGGACCACCAGCCGTGCCGACCAGATCACGACCGCCGAGTTCCGAAGCGGTGCGTCTCGAGTCGAGCGACTCGTCCGATGGCTGACGCCCCGGAGTGTTGTGATGGTGGGACTGGGCGGGTGGCGAACCGGTGTCGACCGTCAAGCCGAGAGCGGTTGGCAGGCCAAACCGTTCGGTGGGGCGCCGGTGTATCTGATGCCGAGCACCAGCGGCCTGAACACCCATGAGTCGGTTGACTCACTGGTCAAACACCTCGAAAAGGCTCAAGCAGGGCCCTTTTAGAGTCGTTTCTCGAAAACGATGCTGAACGGTTTTTATCGCCTTCTCCTGGGCGTCCTCCATGTCGCTGCCGCCGTCATCGCGGTCCGCGCCATCAGCATCGCCAGAGATGACCCTCCCCCTGCCACCATCAGCTACGAGTCACCGAGCGTGCAGGCCCTCGGCGGGCCGGCGATCGAAGCAATCACCTACCCGTGGGAGCAAGAGCTACCGGGCTGGGAGATCGAGTTCGTCACCGGAGCAGGCAACATCGCCGGCTACACCTGGAGTCAAGAGCAACGCATCGAGGTGTTCGTGCGCCCGGGAGCGACCTCGAGTGACCTGGCGCGCATCTTCGCCCACGAACTCGGACATGCGGTCGATGTGACGAAGAACGACGGCGACGAGCGCCGATCCTGGCTGGCCATTCGCGGCGCCGATTCAGCGCCGTGGTGGCCAGGCAACGGGCTGGCCGACTTCTCGACCGGTGCCGGCGACTTCGCTGAGGCCTTCGCCGTATGGCAGGTGGGAGCCGGTGACTATCGGGGCGAGCTCGGACCTCCACCGACGCCAGAACAGATCGAGCTGCTGCTCGAGCTCAGCTTCGACTGACGCCGGGCTCGAGGGAACCAGGTACGAGGAGCAGCGCAAAACGCAACGATCCCGATGCTGGGCGACGAGCGCTCGGCATCGGGATCCTCTGCGTTCTCATTTTCAGACGAACAGTCGAGAGGTGTTCACACCCCTCGATCGATCACGGAGCTGGCGTGTCCGGCGTGACCGGGGTCACCGGAGCGCCTGGGGCCTCCGGGGTGTCGTCAGTGCCGTCGATCTTGTCGGCCGCGTCGCGTACCTTGTCGATCTGATCGGTGAACTTTCCTTTGGTCGCCGAGTCAGCGGCGTCAGCCACCTTGTCGACGGCTCCTTCGACCACACCACCAACGGTCTCGCGGGCACTGCCGGCAACATCGCCGACCTTGTCTGCCATTCCGCCGACGCCAGCCTTGTCAGCCAGGTCACCGGCCTTGTTGGTGGCGCCTCCGAAGAAGCCCTTGATCTTGTCCATGAAACCCATGGTGTTCTCCTCTATGCAGGGATCACCGTCACGTTGCGTACGGCGAACGCAACTAGTCTGCCTGTTTTCGAGGGCAAGCGGGCGAACGCTCCGAGCGCCCTCGTGTTTCCAACCACACTGAGCACGGGCTCCGGCCCGGAAGGACATACACATGGGCATCGAACGCGGTCAGGGCGAACTGTTCATCGGCGAGGAGATCTCCGCCGAGAGCGGTGATCGCACCGGTGAACGGGTGCTGCTCGACAGCGCTGACTTCACCACTCACGGTGTCATCGTCGGCATGACCGGTTCGGGTAAGACCGGCCTCGGTGTCGTTCTGCTGGAGGAGGCGCTGCTGTCGGGAGTGCCGGTGCTCGCCATCGACCCGAAAGGCGACCTCAGCAATCTGAGCCTCACGTTCCCGTCCCTGCACGCGGACGAGTTCGAGCCGTGGATCGATGCCGGCGCGGCGCGGGTCGCCGAGACCACGGTGCCGGAACTGGCTGCTTCCACCGCCCAGATGTGGTCGGACGGGCTCGCATCCTGGGGCCTCGACGGCACCGACATCGGCGAGCTCCAGAAGGCCGCTCGGCCGGTGATCTACACGCCTGGTTCCGACTCGGGTGTGCCACTCAACGCCCTGGGGCGCTTGTCGAAGCCATCGAGTGACGACCCCCAGGTCCTGCAGGACGAGGTCGACAGCACCGTGGCCGGACTCCTCTCGCTGGTGGGTGTCGAGAGCGATGCACTCTCGGGACGCGAGCACATCCTCATGGCCAACCTGATCACTCGGGCATGGGAGGCCGACTCCCCCATGGACCTGCCGACACTGCTCGGACAGATGATGGACCCGCCGATCCGCAAGCTCGGCGTCCTCGAGCTCGATTCGTTCTTCCCACCGTCCGACCGCACCGCCCTGGTGATGAAACTGAACGGTCTTCTCGCTTCACCGTCCTTCGCTGCGTGGTCGGTCGGCGAGCCGCTCGACATCGCATCGATGCTCTGGGACGGGAACGGTGATCCTCGGGCCGCAGTGGTCAGCCTCAGCCACCTCGACGAGACCGAGCGGCAATTCGCTGTCACCCTCGTCCTGAGCAAGCTGATCAGCTGGATGCGATCGCAGTCGGGTACGGGCGAGTTGCGGGTGCTGGTCTACATCGATGAAGTGGCCGGTTACGCACCCCCGGTCGCCAATCCGCCGACGAAGGGACCCATCCTCACGCTGCTCAAGCAGGCGAGGGCGTTCGGCGTCGGACTCGTGCTGAGCACGCAGAATCCGGTCGACCTCGATTACAAGGCCATTTCCAACGCCGGGACCTGGATGATCGGACGGCTGCAGACCGAGCAGGACAAGAACCGCTTGATCGACGGGTTGCGAGGCGCGGACGGCTCGGTCGACGTCGACGAGGTCGAGCGAATGATCAGCGGTCTCGGCAAGCGACAGTTCGTGCTTCGAACCACGCGGTCGACGGCCCTGCCGCTGCTCACCACGCGGTGGGCGATGAGCTACCTGGCCGGTCCGTTGACTCGCGATCAGATCGGCGGACTCATGGCCGATCACGTTGCCGCCGCCGGGTCGGCGGGGACGCAGGCAACCGGAGGCGCTGGTGCCGCTGCGACGTCTGACGCTGCTGGCTCGGACGCTGGCACCTCAGCCGCTGCTCCTGCCCTCGCCGACAACGAGTCGACCGTGCCGCCGAAGGTGCCGGACAGCGTGACGGTTCGCTATGTGAACCGATCGAGCCCGTGGCTCGAGGCCGTCAACGGCTCGGCCGAAGGAACGAGGCTGGCTCCGGCCCTCGCCGCTCGCGTGACGCTGTTGTTCGACGAGACCAAGGCCGACCTGCGCCACACCGAAGAGTGGGAGGCCATCATCCCCCTGACCGGCGCCGAGATCGACGTCGACGCCGCCGTGACGGTCGACTTCGACGACCGCGACTTCGGGACGGACGCTCCGGCCGACGCCATCTACGTGATGCCCGAGTTCAGCCTTACGGCGACGGCGCTCAAGAAGGCACAAAGCGCTCTGAAGGCGTCGCTCTACGCCGATGAACGCCTGACCCTGCAACACAATCCCGACCTGAAACTGTGGTCGCGGCCGGGTGAGTCCGAGGCCGAGTTCGCGGCTCGCTGCGAGAAAGCCGCCGATGACGGAGCGGACGAGGCTGCGGCGAAGCTGCGGACGAAGCTCGAGACGAAATACGACCGGGTGCAAGCCGCCTTGGCGAAATCCGAGGACCGGGTGGCCGAGCTCGAGGAGCAGTCGAAGGGTCGCAAGACACAGAACCTCGTCAACATGGGCACGTCGATCCTCGGTGGACTGTTGGGTGGTCGCAAGTCGGCTCGCTCACTCGGGAGCGCAGCACGGAGGATGACGTCGGGGAATCGCCAGTCGAAGTCGACCGAGGCGCGACTGCAGACGGCGCAGAATCGCGTTGCTGAGAAGATCGACGAGCTCGGTCAGCTCGAAGCCGACTTGCAGGATGCGGTGATCGAGATCGATGACGAGTGGAGCGAGAAGGCAGCCAACGTCGAGCCGACCGAGGTTCCGCTCGAGAAGACCGACATCACGATCGAGGACTTCATGGTCGTCTGGCTCCCGACCGAGGCTCGGCTCTAGGGCGACCCGCCCCTCGACCCCCAACCCGAGGCTATGACCCCCGATTTTGTGGGGCCCAAACCCGAGGTTTGGGCCATGCATTTCCGGGGGTCATAGCCTCGGGTTGGGCCGCAGTCGGCTGGGGGCGGGACGTCAGCGGGGTGCGAGGTCGCGGGCGGCTTGACGGATGTCGACGCCGGCGAAGGGCATGACGGCAATCGCCGCGGTGTCGACCCCGGCATCCAGGTACGCATCGATCTGCTCCCGACACGATTCTGGCGATCCGTGGATGATCAACTCGTCGACGACCGAGTCGGGAATCGATGCCAGTGCCGCCTTGCGATCCCCGGCCTTCCACTGATCCCACATCCCTCTCAGAGCGTCGCCTCGTCCCACCCACTCGTGGAACGCGGCGTAGACCGGCACGTTGAGATAGGCGGCGATCGCAAATCGAGACTGAGCCCTGACGGCATCGGCATCCTCGCTCGGACACACAAAGATCCGGGCTGCGATCTCGGGCGCCGGCTTGCCGGCCGCAGCCGCCGCGTCGTGAACGATCGGGGCAACCGTCCTGACGTCGTTGGCCGACAGCCAGTTGATGATTGCCCCATCGGCTTCTTTGCCGGCCATCCGCAGCATGCCTTCACGCAGAGCCGCGACGAGGATCGGGGGTTGCTGGGCGGGCCGGATGCCGAGTCGGAATCCCTTCACCTCGAACGTTCGATACTTCTCGGTGACCTTCTCACCGGTCAGCGCCGTCTTGAGGAACCGGACGGCGTCGCGGGTCCGGTGATAGGGCTCGTCGAACTCGATGTCGTTCCAGCGCTCGACGATCACGTTCGACGACGAGCCGATGCCCATCACGAACCGTCCTGGCGCCGCATCGGCGAGCGAGGCGACGCTTTGGGCCAGCAACGCTGGCCCTCTCGTATAGGCCGGAATGATGGCCACACCCAGGCGCAGCTCGGGCGCCCAAGCGGCGGCGAGCGCGAGCGGCGTGAACCCGTCGGCACCGTCTGCTTCAGAGCTCCAGACGTCGGAATAGCCCAGATCGACGAGCTCCCGAAAGACCTCGCGGTGGTCAGACAAGGAGATTCCGCCGAAGGGAATGGTGATTCCGTGACGTGGTGAATGACTCATCTGCACACCATCCCACCGATTCGAGAGCCGTCCTAACCTGGCCAGGTGCGGAGTCCGGCGGTAGTGGTGCTGACAGTGGTCGCGGTGATCGCTGCTGCATGCAGTGACCCGGCACGCCTCGCCTCCTCGACCGACGAGGCACCACTCGGACCGACGATCGATCGCTCGGCCGAGGAATTGACGACCGCGGCCCCGCCAACGCCGCCCCCACTCCCGACGCCTCCCCCGCTCCCAACGACCACGAGTACCGAGCCACCGGCACCCGTCAGCGTGGCTGTGGTCGGGAACCTGTCGGACTGTGATCGCCGCAGCAGCGAGGTCGCGGCATTGGTCGACGGGGCCGACGCCGTGCTGGCCGCCGGCAACCTGACGGCCGGCGGCACCAAGGCCAAGCTCGACGAGTGTTTCCTGCCCCTCTACGGCGACAGGCTCTCGACGCTCTACGCCGTGCCGGGCGACGATGACTTCGCCGTCGACAACGGTGGCCCGTTCTTCGACGTCGTGGCAGCATCGGCGACCGGATCGACTCGAGGCAAGGGGTGGTTCGTCACAACCCTTGGTGGGTGGCAGATCATCGGGTTGAACTCGCGATGCGCCGACATCGGCGGCTGCAACGTCGGCTCGGAGCAGTACCAGTGGCTCGACGAGGTTCTCCGCTCGGAGCCGGCCGAGTGCCGCATCGCGGTCTGGCACGACGCCCGGTTCACATCGGCCGCGGGCATCGCCGACGCCAACAACATGGGCCCGATCTACGGTCGGCTCGACGGAGCGGGCGCTGACATCCTCCTCACCGGTGGCCCGGCCCTCTACGAACGCCTCGGTCCGCTACGTCCGAGCGGAGACCCAGGTGACGAGGGCATGGTGAACTTCAACGTTGGCACCGGCGGGGTCGGCGAGTCGGCGTTCGACGATCCACGTCCCGGCTCTCGCTACCGATCAACCGGGATCGACGGCGTCCTGTTGCTGCGGCTCTCGGCCGGGGGCTACGACTGGGAATTCGTCGGCACGCCCGAGAGCGTCGACCGAGTCGGTCGGGCGTCAGACGATTCCGGGTCCGGAACCTGCTGACCGTACGCATCGAAGCGCCTGGACCACTCGCCGTGCGGTGAGCGGGCAAGCAGCCGAAGGTCGGGCCGCCCCTTGCTGCGCCACCAACCCAGCATGACCGCCGGCCCCCCGATCGAGCAGCGAAGCACGCCCTGCCCTTCGTCGAGTGGGCTCACCGCATCCGACGCATCGGTGAGGTCCAACACGAGTGCTTCGTGTTCCGAGTCGAGCGCGTCGAGCAGTCGACGAGTCTCGGGGAGGTCGTCGCGATCTGTGCCCAGCCACATGGCCGACGTGGCACTCCGCAGCCGAAGGCGGTCGGCGAGCAGATGGTATGGACCACCCTCCTGCCATCGGCGGGCGAGCCGCAGCGGGTCGAAACCGGGCCGGATCGCCAGCTCGGAGTGGTCGAGCGATTCCCTCACCATCGCCAACAACACACTGGGATCGGCGTGGTCGGCGATGGCGCCGATCCGCTGCACCTCCACGCCGAGGCCGAAACCGACACGCGACCGGCTCACCTCGACGGTGCACCAGATGCTCGGGTCCGAGGCGTGCTCGAAACGCAGGAAGGCCCGTTCACGGCCGAAGACGAAAAGGCCCCAGGTGCGCATCTCGCCGAAACCGATCCAGCGTGGAGGTCCGGCGCCGGCAACCGCTCCCGGCCGAACCTGTTCCCACCGCTGCCTGGCAGCAAGGAGTCGACGCCTCGGTCCGTCCTTCATCTGTTCGATCGGGGCAGGCCCACGCTGCGCGCCGGGTGCGTACAGATCGATGCGCACCGTGCCGGCCGGGACGTTCTGCGCTTCGAGCGCTGCCTCGTAGCGGAAGACCTCGGCGGTGAAGAGCGTCTGCGCCGCCATCAGTTCGTTGAACGCCGCTCGTGTCTCGGAGCGTTCGAGTGCTCGGCTCAGTTGTTGACGCCGATTCCGGGCCCACCGCCGATCCCCGAGCGCGACAGCGATCGCTCCGACGAGAACGAGGCTGCCGAACGCCACGGGGACGAGTTGTTGCACGGGAAAAATCTAGCCGTCGACCCCGTCCAGATCGGGGAACCTCCCTCGGAAGCGCTCTTTCGCCTCTTGAAACAGACCTTCTGCGGGGTCAATTCGTGTCATCTGTCACAATTCGGGGTCCTCCGGGAACTCTCTGTCACACCCCATCGTCATAGTTGTTGACATGAAGAACGCACAGCTCACCCTCCTCACCGAAGAACGCTCGTGGCGGCCTCGACGAGGGCACACGTCGGGTCGGCCGCGAAGGTCTCCAGAAGGCGCGGGCGGCACTTGCCGCTCACACCGCCGTTCGCGACGACCACGAACTGGCTGCCTGACCGCCCCCGGTCATAGGCTGCCGCGCATGTCCGAACCCACGCTCGATCCGACCGACGTCGTCATCATCGATGCAGTTCGCTCCCCCATTGGCCGCCGCAATGGCGGCCTGTCCACCATGCACCCGGCCGAACTGCTCGCAAGAGTGCAGACCGCCCTGTTCGAGCGCACGGGCGTCGATCCGAAGGAGGTCGGCCAGGTCATCACGGGGTGTGTCAGCCAGGTCGGCGAGCAGTCGTTCAACATCGGTCGAACGGCCTGGCTCTCGGCCGGCCTGCCCCAAGAGACAGCGAACACCACGGTCGACGCCCAGTGCGGTTCGTCGCAGCAGGCCACCAACATGGCCAGTGCCCTCGTGAAGGCCGGCGTGGTCGATGTTGCCGTCGCCTGCGGGGTCGAGGTCATGAGCCGCATCCCGATCGGGGTCAACTCCTCGAAGAAGCTCGGCCTCGGCGTGCCCATCCCGAAGACCTACTTCGAGCAGTACGAGATGACCAGCCAGTTCGAGGGGGCCGAGCGCATTGCCGAGAAGTGGCAGATCACCCGGGACGACACCGATGCGTTCGGTCTGCGTTCCCAGCAACTCGCTGCTCAGGCTTGGGCCGAGGATCGCTTTGCCACACAGATCGTCCCGATCGAGGCCCCAGACGTCGACGACGACGGCAAGCCCACGGGGACCACCCACACCGTCACCACAGACGAGGGACTCCGCGAGAGCTCGCTCGAAGGGCTCGCAAAGCTCAAGGCGGTCGGACGCGAGAACGGCGTGCACACCGCTGGTACGTCATCCCAGATCTCCGACGGAGCTGCCGCGGTGCTGCTGATGACGGCAGCGAAGGCGGCCGAGCTCGGCCTCACCCCGATGGCGCGCATCGTCGACACCTGCAACGTGGGGGTCGACCCCGTGTTGATGCTGACGGGCCCGATCGACGCGACGAAGCACCTCCTCGAGCGAAACGACCTCTCGATGGCCGACATCGATCTCGTCGAGATCAACGAAGCGTTCGCATCGGTGGTCTTGGCGTGGGAGAAGGAGCTCGGCGCCGACCGCGACACGATCAACCCGAACGGCGGAGCGATCGCCCTCGGCCATCCCCTCGGAGGCACCGGAGCCTTCCTCATGACCAAAGCGGTTCACGACAAGCAAACGGCGCTGGTCACCATGTGCTGTGGTGGTGGCCTTGGAACCGGCACGATCATCGAACGCGTCTGAGCCTCGGGCCCGCCGCGACGGGCCGACACTGCTCTTGGCGTTGGCAGCGCTGCTGTTTGCAGCACTGCTGATCACGGCCTGCCCCGGCCCGGAGCCCGATACCGATGCTGCCGCTGACGCATCAAGCGCCGTGGTCGAGTTCGTGATCGACGGCGACACCGTCGATGTCGTCATCGCCGGCGAGGAGGAGCGCGTTCGGCTCATCGGCATCGACACACCCGAGTCGGTGAGTCGCGACGTGCCCGTGCAGTGCTACGGGAAGGAAGCCTCAGACGCGCTGACGGGCCTGCTTCCGCCCGGCACCGAGGTTCGAGTCGAGCGGGACCTCGAGGCTCGGGATCGCTACGGCCGACTGCTCCTCTATCTCCATCGCTCCGACGACGACCTGTTCATCAACGAATGGTTGGTCGAGCAGGGTTTCGCCGACACCTTGTTCTTCGAACCGAACACGACCTACGAAGGATCGTTCACCAGGTTGCGCAACGATGCGCGGGCTGCCGGGCGGGGGTTGTGGTCGGCCTGTGATGGACCCGACCAGCCCCTGGAGTAGCGTTCTCGACGTGTCGTCCTCTCTCGAACGCCTCGGCCGACCGGCGGATGCACGCCTCGTTCTGATCGTTGCCGACTCACTCGGGGCGTCCAACGCTTCGAACCTCGCCGTGTACCGCGCCATCCGCGACGGAGTCGCGACCAGCGCCGGACTCCAGGTGCCGTGTCCGTGGGCTCGCGGCGCCGCCGTCGAGTACCGGGGAGAGGACGTCGGGGTGTGCCTCACCGTCAACGCCGAGCACGAGACCTATCGCTGGGGCCCTGTCACTCAAGCCCCTTCGCTGCTCGGCGGCAACGGCGGCTTCCCCGCGCTGCCGTCCGACCTCTGGGAGCACGCCGATCTCGAGGAGACTCGGCGTGAGTGCCGAGCACAGGTGGAGCGAGCTGTGCTGTGGGGTTTCGACGTGACCCACCTGTCGGCTCACCTCGGGGCGTTGTGTGCCCGCCCGGAGTTCTTCGACATCTACCTCGATCTGGCCATCGAGTTCGATCTCCCCATCAGTCTTCCCGATCCATCCATCGATCTCGGGTTCGAGGCTCGAACGCTGGCTGCCGACGAAGGAATCATCGTGCCGGACCGTGAGGTGCCGGCGACGCTGCACCGGGCAGCCCGCAGCGACATCGACGCAGTGATCGCCAACCTCGAGCCTGGCATCACCGAACTGCACGTTCGACCGGCCGACGACACACCCGAACTCCGCGCCATCACACCTCACTGGGCAGCAAGGGTCAGCGATGCGCACCTCGTGACCCAGGACTGGGCGTTCCGGGCCGCACTGGAACGATCCGGCGCCGAACTCATCAGCTACCGAGAGCTCCGCACCGCCCAACGCCGAGGGCGTTGATCGCTGGCCCCACTGAGGGTCAGGCCGTGACAGCCCAGTCGAGCAGCTCGAGCGCAGCGAACAGCGGACCGCTGGCTCCGACCGGCTTCAGATCACCCTTCATGTAGGCCTCGGCCAACACGAGCGAACCGGCCAACCACTCTGGCACCTG
>RCMY010001222.1_pt1 | contig 24537 bp, 23 predicted proteins | sample 2041341 | NCBI WGS metagenome assembly RCMY01 (sample SAMN09708234, study PRJNA481090) | Marine sediment metagenome, whole genome shotgun sequencing project.
CGATATTGCGTTTTTCCGACGCGCAAATGTCGCTGATGTCAGTGGTGCCGATATTGCCGCAATTCAGACATTCGCGGGCTGTGGCCCCGACGCGGTGCATGGCTTCGGCCAGCGGAATGAGCACGAGGCTCCGCTTTTTGATCAGGTGAAGGACTGCGCGCCGTGCTGACCTAGGGCCGAGGCCCGGAAGTTTGGCCAGCAGGGCAATCAGGTTGTCGAGATCGTCGGTGCCATTGCTCATTTAGAACGGCAGGTTCATGCCTGCGGGCAAGCCCATTGCTTCGGCCATTTTCTGCATTTCGGATTGCGACCGCTCGCTGGCTTTTTGCTGCGCGTCTTTGATCGCGGCAAGGATCAGGTCTTCGACCACTTCTTTGTCGTCGCCGTTGAAAATTGACGGATCAATATCGAGGCCCTTGAGGTCGCCCTTGGCCGTTGCCGTGGCTTTCACAAGCCCTGCACCAGAGACGCCCTCAACCATGATATTGCCCATGTCTTCTTGCATTTGGGCCATTTTGCCCTGCATTTCTTGTGCTTGCTTCATCATCTTGGCCATGTCGCCAAGTCCGCCCAAACCTTTTAGCATCGTGAAATCCTCTTTCATTGTTGCGTATAAGATAGGGCGTTGTGAGGTCGCTCACAAGGTGCGCTTAATCTTCGTCGAATGGGTCCCACTCGTCTTCGACCTCTGGCAGCGCATCCTCAAAGGCGTCGTGTTGCTTGTCGGCTGCGGTGCTGATTTTAGTAATTTTGGCTTTGGGAAAGGCGTGGATGACGGCCTGCACCAGTGGGTGGTTTTCGGCGGCGGTGCGCAGGGTCGTCTCGGTCTCGTCGCGGACCTGTGCGATTGTTGCGGCACCGCCTTCATTCACCACTGTGATTGCCCAGCGGTTGCCTGTCCACGCCTGCAAACGCGAGCCGAGCCGTCCGATCAGATCGGGGGCAGCGTCGGCGGTCGGGTTCACCTCAATACGGCCCGGTTGGTAGTTGACCAGTTGGATGCCGGTCTCGACTTCGACCAACAGTTTCACGTCGCGGTGGCTGCGGATCAACGCGACCACATCCTCAAACCGGGCGTAATGCGCCAAGGCATCGGGTGCGCGTGCGACGGCGGTTTGTGCAGAGCCAGAGGGGCCTGATGGTCCTGTGTGGGTTGGCGTGTGTGTGCTGCCCACCGCGTTGGTGGTGCCGCCTGATGCGGGTGCGGGGCGGCCCGTGGGTGGTCCCCCTGCGGGCGGTGTCGCATGTTCCAATCTCTTGACCAGTTCCTCGGGCGAGGGCAGGTCGGCTACATGGGTCAGGCGGATCACGGCCATCTCCGCCGCCATCATCGCGTTGGGGGCCATCGCTACTTCTTCGAGCGCTTTCAACAACATCTGCCACATGCGTGACAGCACACGCATTGGCAAATCAGCGGCCATGGCTTGACCGCGTGTGCGCTCGTCAGGGCTGATTGTAGGGTCCTCGGAGGCCTCCGGGGTGATCTTGATAACGCTAATCCAATGGGTGATTTCAGCAAGATCGCGCAGCACGGCCATCGGGTCGGCCCCGTCGGCATATTGCCCCGAGAGTTCGGTCAGCGCGCCTGCGGCTTCGCCTTTAAGGATCATGTCAAACAGGTCGAGCACGCGGCCACGGTCGGCAAGCCCTAGCATGGCGCGCACTTGGTCGGCGGTGGTTTCGCCTGCGCCGTGACTGATCGCTTGATCAAGCAGGGATTGCGCGTCGCGGGCAGACCCTTCAGCGGCGCGGGTGATCAGCGCAAGCGCGTCGTCGGAGATGTTTGCGCCTTCAGCGGTGGAGATTTTACGCAGAAGTGCGATCATCACTTCGGGTTCAATGCGCCGTAAATCGAACCGTTGGCAGCGCGACAGAACCGTGACAGGCACCTGACGAATTTCCGTCGTCGCAAAAATAAACTTCACATGCGCAGGCGGCTCCTCAAGCGTCTTCAACAGCGCGTTGAAGGCGCCTTTCGACAGCATGTGAACCTCATCGATAATATAAATCTTATAACGGGCCGAGGCCGCGCGGTAGTGCACCGAATCGATGATTTCGCGGATGTTCGCCACGCCTGTGTTGGATGCGGCGTCCATTTCCATCACGTCAACGTGCCGCCCTTCCATGATCGCCACACAGTGTTCGCATTTGCCGCAAGGCTCGGTTGTCGGCTTGCCTTGCCCATCAGGACCGATGCAGTTCATGCCCTTGGCAATGATCCGCGCAGTGGTGGTTTTACCCGTCCCCCTGATGCCCGTCATCATAAACGCCTGCGCAATACGGTCAGCAGCGAACGCGTTTTTCAGCGTGCGCACCATCGCGTCTTGGCCGACAAGATCAACAAAGGTCTCGGGGCGGTATTTGCGGGCGAGGACTTGATAGACGGGGGTGTCGGTCATGGGCACTTTCATCTGTATTAAAGGCGGCACACTGCAAGGTAAGGTGTGCAAGGCGGCGCGTCCACCCTGACTTGTGCCTGTTTGCGCCTCGCGGCATGGTTGGCGGAAACAGGCGAGGGCGTAACGGCGTGGGCTTACACAGACCCCGCACGCGCATAGAGGCTTTGCAGAATTGCGCTTACGTCGGGCATGGCGCAGTTGACGACTTTTGAGGCGGCGGTATCGCTGAGGATGCGGTTGCCCCATCCGCGCCGCAGCGACCCCAGACCAGCCACGTTTGTCGCAGTTGAGGCGGTCGCGTAGACATAGCCGCTGCGCACATCCATCAGCATGATCTCGGCGCGACCCGTGGCGTTAAAGCCCCCGCCTTCGCGGTCCAAAACATAGATCAGCACGTAATCAAGGTGCTGGCGTGCGGCGGTCAATCCCTTGTCGCGACTGGTCGCCATGTGGTGCGCGGATTTTGACGGCGCACCTTTGGCCCGTAATGGCGAGGGATCGTTTGCAACCCTTGCGGCAACGATCCGCAAGGACGTGCATCCGCGCACATTGCTCGAACAACTGGTCGCGGCAGGCACGGTCGAGGTGCGCGGTGACACGGTGCATTTGCTGGCGCAGTCGTATCAACCCTTGGCAGGTGCGCAGGATCAGTTGGATTATCTGGCCGCAAATGGCGCCGATTATCTGGCCGCAGGGGTTGCCAATGCGGTGCAATCGCCTGCGCCATTCTTTGAACGCGCCGCACATTTCAACCAGTTGTCGCCCGCAGCGATTGCCGAATTGGATGCGTTATACCGCGCAAAACAGATGGTGGTTTTGCAGGAGATTGCGGCGCGGGCTGCGCAATTACAAGACACCTCGGCGGGGACAATGCGGTTTCGTGCAGGTGGGTATTTTTACAGTTAGGATGAAGCGTGATGCGCAAGTTTTTGATTCTGGCGGCGCTATTAGGATTGGCCGCCTGTGCCGCACCACATCAGGCATGCGATGGCACGCGCGACGGCGGGATCGGCGGGACAGGGGGATGCGTGCAGGTCCCGATCGCTGTGTAGGACTACTTGCCCTTTTTTTTCATCGCCGCTTTCACGACTTTGCCGAATTTGCGCGACCGCGCATGGGCTTGGGCGATGGTCTCTGTGGCTTGGGTGTCTTCGCGGACCAGTTTTTGATAGCGTTTGAGCCGTTCTGGATCAATTTCGCCGGAGCTGATCGCGGCTTGCACCGCACAACCCGGCTCGGTTTCGTGTTTGCAGTTGCGGAACCGGCAATTGCCTTCGATTTCCGAGATTTCGGGGAAGGTTGCAGCGATTCCTGCCGATACATCCGCCACGCCTAGCCCGCGCATACCGGGGGTGTCGATCAGCCAGCCACCTGTCGGTAAGCCGTGCAGTGACCGTCCTGTCGTGGTGTGGCGTCCGCGCGCGTCGTCCTCGCGAATACCTCGGGTCAGGAAGTTTGCGCCTGTGAGCGCATTGGCGAGGGTGGTTTTGCCGACGCCCGAAGACCCCGCCATCGCGACCGTTTGCCCTTTGCCGATCCACGGGGCCAGTGCGTTTGCCACATCGCCGTTCAGCGCATCAAGGGCTATGACCTCTAGGTTGCGACCCAAGGCGCGCGCTTGCTCGATATAACTGTCAGGATCGCCCGATTGGTCAGCTTTGGTCAGCAAGATCACCGGTGTGATGTCGGCGTCATGGGCCAGCGCCAGATAGCGTTCTAACCGTGCGACGTTGAAATCGGCGTTGCACGACGTGGTGATAAAAAGCGTGTCGATATTGGCGGCGATCAACTGCCTGTCGCCGAAAACGTAGTCGGAGCCGCGCTGCAATGTGCTGATCCGGTCCAAACGGCGGATCATTTTAGCGGCGTCTGGATCACACAGCACCCAATCGCCTACGGCAATACCTGCGGTCGAAAGCCCCGAATCCAGCGCCAGATCAAAGGGGCCTTTTTCCGTCAGAACTGCGATTCGTGTCCGGTGCACGCCGTTCACGCGCGCGGGAGTTACGGTGCCGATCTCGTCGATCTCAAGTTGTGAATTATAGAATGCAGTCCAGCCAAGGTCCGCGTTTGTCAGGGCTAACGTCATTTTTGGGGTCTCACATAAAGTCGCATGAGGCCAGCGCATTGCACGGCCATGAAGCGGCTAGGGAGACGGAGATGGATCAGCGCGTCCCTGCCGGGGATGTTACAAAAACAAACATTTTAATCCTCCAAAACAGGTCGCGAGCCACCCCAAAACGTATGGGACGTGTAGGTGAGAGGCTGGACATCGACCCAAGTGGGGCTCGTTGTGGCTGCTTCCTTCCGGATCTGACCAGGTTGGCGAGGCACTCGCCCGCGCCAACCTCTCACCCCTCATATAGGCCGCAAAACCCGAACACGCAAGATGTCACAGGGTCAAAGTGAAAATGCCAAAACCATCGCGGGTTTTGCCGCTGGGGTGAATGTTCGAGGCGCGGGGCGGAATCGCGGCAGCACTTGAAGTAAACTGTGCGGCGGTGTCTGTCATAGGCGCAAATCCCCAAGGCTTGCGCGGCACAAGGTTTAATGTGGTCGCATCACGCAGGGTCTCGATCAGGATATCGCGCGTGGAATCGAATGACACATAGGCAATGTCGTCGGGCGTGGCCGCAAAGAAATTGCCGCCCCCGTTCGCACGGTAACTATTGGTGGCGACAATAAAGGTGTCGTCGTCGCGCACGGGGCGGCCTTTGTGGCGCAGGTCAATCACGCGGTTTTTGTCGCGGGACAGATCAAACGTATAGGTCAGCCCAAAAAGCACATCAAAGTCATAGGGCGGCACGTCAGGGTTCGCGAGTGGTTGGTTTTGCTCGCCCTGATCCAGAGTATTGAAATACTGCGCAGCTTTTTCCAGCCATGCGTTGATCTGTGCACCTGTGCGCCTCACCCCGTATAGTTTGTTGGTAAACGGATAGATTGCCGCCGCATCGCGCAGGGTCAGTGGACCCGCAGGGATTGCAATAAAGTGGTTCGGCCCGCCACGTCCACCCACCCGGTAAGGGGCAACCGCAGACAGAATTGGCAGGTTTTCCCAATCGGTGCCGATGCGCTTGCGCCGCAAATGGGCCATCTGAGCATCGGCCAAAAGTTCCAGCGTCAGGTCGGGGGCTGTGGTCGCAAAGTAGCTGCTAATCGCGACGGCACTTTGGGCAATAGGCTGGCGGATATAGGCGAGTGTGGCCTGATGTGCGGGGTTTGCAAGTGCGGTTAGCTGTGATTGGAGGGCTGTATGCCGTGCAGGATTCGGGCTTTCAAGATGGCTTTTTGTGCCGGTGATCACCCACCCGTCGTCTGTCCAAGTCAGGTCCATTGTGATCACGCCCAAATGCGAGCCGTAAAAGCCTGCAAGCACAGTGGGTTTGCCGTGCAATGTGCCCTTTTTTGCGTCAATCGGCCCACAGACCTGTCCGCGTGGGTCGGGGACGTGGTCATGGGTGTGCCCGGTCAGGACCGCGTCAATGTCAGGCAGTGCGGCCAATGGAACGGCGGCGTTTTCCATGTTGCGTGTCCATTCGGTGGCCCCGATGCCCGAATGACAAAGCGCCACAATCACCTCCGCCCCCTCGGCGCGCATTTTTGGGGCAAGCGTTGCTGCGGCTTCGACAATATCGGTCGCGGTTATTTTCCCCTCAAGCAGCGCCTTGTCCCAACTAAGGATTTGCGGTGTCACAAACCCGATGACCCCAACGCGCAAAGTTCGCATTTGGCCGTCATCACAGATGACCTGTTTGTCGATCAGCACATATGGCGGCACAAAGGGCGCGCCATTTGGAAGGCTGATATTTGCGCAGACCACGGGGAATTGTGCATCTTTCAGCACGCGCGCGAGCACATCAACGCCGTAGTTAAACTCGTGATTCCCCAAGGTGACCGCATCGTAGTAGAGCGCGTTGAACGCGGCGATCATCGGGTTGGGCACCGTGGGGTCGGCCTCGTTAATCACGAAGTCAGCCAGCGGATTGCCCTGTAAGAAGTCGCCATTATCAAAAAGCAGGGTGCTGACGGTTGGATCGCTGCGATATGCTTCGATCAAGCCTGCAAGGGGAATCAACCCTAGGTCGGGCGTTGGGTAATCCGCAAAATAGTCGTATCCCAGCAATTGCATGTGCAAATCCGTTGTTTCCAATATCCGTAACTGCGCCTTTAACGCGGGGGCGTTGCGGTTTGGTTCGGGATGGGTTTGGTCGGCAGATTTCATGAATACAACTCAGACGTGTTAATTTTTGTTAACCATGCGGTAGGCTATGAAACGTTTGAAATCATGTTCAAATCATGGCATTTGCAAGGCATGTTGATTGCAGAAACAGTGACGTTTGGTGGCTCGGGCTTGGACCGTGCGGCGCATTTGCGCAGTGACGCGGCGCGTCTTGCACAAGATAACGCAGCCCGCGTGGTGGTGTTTTGGCGCGGCAAGGTTTTGCAGGCGCAAAGCGATGATTTAGCGCGGCTTGCACTGGATCATCCAATGTTGAAATCCGCCCGCGCCGAGATGATTTACCTGGGGCAAGAGGGCGATCAGCCGTTGTTTGCGGCCGACATTTCGACATGGGTGCCTGAGGGCTTTGACGCGGACGCGCCCCGCGTGTTTTTGGATGATACGCGGCAGACGCACCCGACATTACCTGATGCGGGCTTTGCCGAGATTCGTGCGATCATGACGCGACTTACGCCGCGTGATGCGGAAGTGGCGGCAACCGGTAAGGCGATTCTCGAATGGCATCGCGGCCACAGGTTTTGTGCCAAATGCGGTGCCCCGAGCCAGATTGCAATGGCCGGCTGGCAGCGCGATTGCGCAACATGCGGCGGGCATCATTTCCCGCGCACCGATCCTGTTGTCATTATGTTAATCACATCAGGCAATTCTGTGTTGATGGGCCGCTCGCCGGGGTGGCCCGAGGGCATGTATTCGCTGCTTGCGGGCTTTGTCGAGCCGGGGGAAACTATTGAGGCGGCGGTGCGCCGCGAGGTATTTGAAGAAGCAGGCGTGCATGTGGGCCAAGTGTCTTATCTGGCTAGCCAGCCGTGGCCGTTTCCCGCGTCCTTGATGATGGGCTGCGCGGGGATCGCCAGCAGCACCGACATCACGCTTGACCCCGATGAGATCGAAGACGCGCTTTGGGTGACACGCGAAGACATGGTGTCTGTTTTTGCGGGGCAACACCCGTTGATAAAACCTGCCCGAAAAGGGGCCATCGCGCATTTTCTGCTGGAAAATTGGCTCGCGGACAGGTTGGACTAATATAAAGTCGTAAAGCGATGGCGCAAAGACGCACAACTTAAGGCAAGATGACGATGAAATTCAGCACGCGCGAAGATATTGAAGCCCCGATTGATTACGTCTTTGCGCGGGTCACAGATTTTAACAGTTTTGAACGCCAAGCCCTGCGCCGTGGCGCTGATGTGCAGCGCGTTGATCCATCGGCAGTGATCCAGCAGGGGTCAGCATGGGATATCGCGTTCAAGTTTCGCGGCAAAGACCGCAAGATGAAAGCCACGATTGCAAGTCTGGATCAGCCGATATTATTGACTATACACATTCTCGCCAACGGAATTGAGGGCGAAACGGTGATCGAACTGGTCGCACTGTCACGCAACCGCACGCGGCTTTCGGTGACGATTGATCTGACCCCCAAGGGCCTATCGGCGCGTCTGTTGTTGCAGTCGCTGAAGCTCGCCAAGACCAACCTGACCCGCAAATTCAAGCTGCGCGTCTCGGAATTTGCGATAGATATCGAAGACGGTTTCGGAAAGCGGGTTTAGCGTTCTAGCCTGCGCGGATCGGCGGGATAGACCCCCATCATTTGCAGGTGGTCGGTGAAATAGCCCAACTCTTCAAGCGCCAGTTGCACGTTAACATCATCAGGATGCCCTTCGATTTCGGCGTAAAACTGCGTCGCGGTGAAATGCCCGCCGACCATGTAGCTTTCCAGCTTGGTCATGTTCACACTGTTGGTCGCAAACCCGCCCATCGCTTTGTATAGGGCCGCAGGAATGTTGCGCACGCGAAACACAAAGCTGGTCATCATGCCGTAATCGCCGCGCCGCGTAGTGTCGGGGTCGCGGGCCATGACCAAAAATCGGGTCGTGTTATTGTCACTGTCTTCAATGTGACGCGCCAGCACGTCGAGCCCGTAAATCTCGGCGGCCAATTCGGACGCCAGTGCGGCGGCGCTCATGTCATCACCTTCTGCCACTTCACGGGCAGCGCGCGCATTGTCAGAGGTCGCGTGTGGGGTGATGACATGTTGGCGCAGGAATTTTCCGCACTGTGGCAGGATCACAGGATGACCGTAGGCGTGTTTGATACCGTGCAGCGGCGCGCCCGATTTGCCCAGTAGGTTTACATGCACACGCACAAAACTTTCGTCCACGATATGTAAACCACTCTCAGGCAGAAGCGAATGAACATCGGCAACACGGCCATAAGTGGAGTTCTCGACGGCAATCATACCCAAATCAGCGGCACCACTGCGGACAGAATCAATGGCATCATCAAAGGTTTCACAGGGCAGTGGGGCGAAATCGGGGCGGGCATCAACACAGGCCTGATGCCCATAAGCACCTAATTCACCCTGAAATGCGATTTTTTGCGGCATTGTGGGTTCACTTCCTTTAGATGATACAAGAATGGGCAATTGGTCGCGGGAGTATACCTTGCAACCAAGGGTGTGAAGCAGATAGATAACTGCAAAACTGCGAACGGAATGGAACGCGACATGTTCGACACAATGACAATGACTAAAACTTTGGGCGGCCTGTTTGGCGCCTTCCTGATTTTCCTGCTGGGTGGCTGGGCCTCCGAGACGATTTATCATAGTGCCGAAGGCGGCCATGGTGATGGGCAAGTACAGGGCTATATGATTGCTGTGGAAGATGGCGATGCGCCAGCAGCCGAAGCAGAACCAGAAGTCGACTTTGCGGTTGTATTGGCATCTGCCGATGCAACGGCTGGTGAAGGCGTCTGGCGCAACTGCCGGTCTTGCCACGCTTTGGAAGAAGGCAAGAACGGAACCGGTCCATCGCTTTACGGTATTGTAGGGCGTCCGGTCGATGCGATTGCCGATTTTAACTACTCTGGCGCATTGGAAGCAGTCGCAGATGTTTGGACACCTGAGCACCTGAACGGGTTCCTTGAGGATCCTGCTGGTTACGCACCGGGCACAAAGATGAGCTTTAAGGGTATCTCCAAAGTGGAAGACCGCGCAAACCTGATCGCCTATCTTGACGGCATCGGCGGTTAACACGCCACACATTGCATCAAAGGGGCCGCGCACATCAGTGACGCGGCCTTTTTCTTGCGCAAATGGCGCATGATCACGGGCAGATCACGCATTCTCAACTTGAATGTTACGCCCTTGCCCCGTTAGCGTTACACAAGTGAAAACGCGCCTGAAGGGGTTAGATATGCACAACCAAAAACCACGCCACAAAGCGATTGCACAAACGGCAATACCCGTGTCGCCATTGCGGACCTTGCTCGGCGGTTCCGTGTTGTTGGTTGGTGCGGTGATTTGGGCGGATCAGGCGTTTGCCGACAGCCATGGCGCGGTAACCGTGACGCATCGGTATTCCAACTTTGACGACACAAAATACCCCGCTGATTTTGCGCATCTGGACTACGTGAACCCCATTGCCCCCAAAGGCGGCGAGATTTCCCAATGGGCGATGGGCACCTTTGACAGTTTCAACATGTCGACCCGCAAAGGCACGCCCGCCGCCCTCGCGACCATCGGCTACGAGACCATTTTGGTCGCCACCGCTGACGACGCATATGGCGCATACTGCTATCTGTGCACCACGATGGAATACCCCGAAAGCCGCGATTGGGTGATCTTCAACCTGCGCAATGACGTGACCTTCTCGGATGGCACAGGCATGACAGCCGAAGATATCGCGTTCACCTTCAACCTGTATATCGAACAGGGCATTACCGAATACCGCGAGGTCTACTCAAAGTTTATCGACAACGTTGAAGTGATGGATCCCTACACAATCAAATTCACCTTCACCGACGATGCGCCGCGCCGCGATGTGGTCACATGGGTCGGTGGCACGCGGCCCCTGTCCAAAGCATGGTTCGCACAAACGGGCGCAGAATTGGACGCATCCACCGACGCGCCGTTCATGGGCACGGGGCCTTATCTGCTCGACAGCGTCGACATCGGCCGCCAGATTATCTACCGCAAAGACCCGAACTGGTGGGGTGTGGACCAACCGATGAATATCGGGCGCAACAACTTCGAGACGATCCGTGTCGAGTACTTCGCCGATAGCTCCGCCGCTTTTGAAGCATTCAAATCGGGCGCATATACGTTCCGCACCGAGAGTAGCTCGAAGGAATGGGCGACGGGCTATAACTTCCCTGCGCTTGAAAAAGGCTGGGTGAAGAAAGAGGAATTGGCCGATGGATCGATTGGCTCCGCGCAGGCATTTGTGTTTAATCTGGACCGCCCGCAATGGCAAGATGCCCGTGTGCGCGACGCGATCGGGTTGATGTTCAACTTTGAATGGTCCAACGAGACCTTGTTTTACGGGCTTTATGCGCGGGTCAATTCGTTCTGGCAAAACTCTGACCTAGAGGCAAAAGGCACGCCCACTGAGGGCGAATTGGCGATTTTGCAGCCGTTGGTTGATGAAAGGTTATTGCCCATGTCGATCTTGACAGACGAGGCGGTCATGGCACCGACGTCTTCAACCACAAACCGGCCGCTAGACCGTAGCAATCTGCGCCGCGCCTCTGCACTGCTGGACGAGGCGGGGTGGATCGCAGGTGCTGACGGGATGCGCCGCAAAGACGGGCAGACCCTTGACGCGGTTTTCCTGAACTATTCGCCGCAGTTTGACCGTATCGTGAACCCGATGATCGAGAACCTTGCGCGCTTGGGCGTGAACGCAAAACTCGACCGCGTGGACACCTCGCAATATATTGAACGCCGTCGCACGGGCGATTTCGATCTGGTGAACCACACGTTAACGCAAGATTTTGAACCCGGTCAGCAGTTGCGCCAATGGTTCGGGTCCGAGACCGCAGACGACAGCTCGCGCAACATCATGCGCCTGCGCTCGCCGGCCGTGGACCGGATGATCGACGCCGTGGTTGCGTCAGAAGGGTTGGACGACATCCAGACCGCATCGCGCGCAATGGACCGCGTGCTGCGCGCCCAAGGGTTCTGGATTCCGCAGTGGTTCAATGACAAACACACCGTCGCGTATTTTGACCACTATCGTTATCCTGAAGATCTGCCGCCCTTCGCGCTGGGGGAACTGGATTTCTGGTGGTATGATGCAGACGCCGCAGCTGCGTTGAAAAACGCTGGCGCGTTCCAGTAAGTCAAGGCAAGGACCCCTCATGGCCGCATATATCCTGCGCAGGCTGCTGCTTGTGATCCCCACGTTGCTGGGCATTATGATCCTCAATTTCGTGCTGACACAGTTTGTGCCCGGTGGGCCGATCGAGCAGATTATCGCCAAAATGGAAGGCGGCGGCGATGTGTTTGAAGGCATCGCAGGCGGCGGCAGCGAAGTTATGTCGGGGGCCAGCGATGATTACGTCGGCGCGCGCGGTCTGCCCGCTGATTTCATCGCCGAACTAGAGCGCGAATTCGGCTTTGACAAACCACCACTCGAGCGGTTCCTCACAATGATGTGGAACTACATGCGCTTTGATTTTGGCGACAGTTACTTCCGCTCGATCTCCGTGGTTGACCTGATCTTGGAGAAAATGCCGGTCTCGATCACCCTTGGGTTGTGGTCCACCCTCATCGCCTACATGATCTCGATCCCGCTGGGCATCAAAAAAGCGGTGCGCGACGGCTCCAAATTCGACACATGGACCTCTGGCGCCATCATCGTGGGCTACGCAATCCCGGGCTTCCTGTTCGCAATCCTGTTGATTGTGTTGTTCGCAGGTGGATCGTTCTGGCGGTTCTTCCCGTTGCGCGGACTGACCTCTGATAACTTCGCTGACCTCACGATGATGGGCAAAGTCCTTGATTATCTCTGGCACATCACATTGCCCGTGCTGGCCTCGACCATCTCCGCCTTTGCGACGCTGACATTACTGACTAAAAACAGCTTTCTTGACGAGATCAAAAAGCAATATGTCATGACGGCCAAAGCCAAGGGTCTGACAGAGCACAAGGTGCTCTACGGACACGTCTTCCGCAACGCGATGCTGATCGTAATCTCTGGCTTTCCCGCGCTTTTCATCGGCGTGTTCTTCGGCGGATCACTCATCATCGAGACGCTATTCAGCCTTGACGGCTTGGGCCGCTTGGGGTTCGAGGCCGCCGTGGCCCGCGACTACCCCGTTGTTTTCGGAACACTTTTCGCGTTTTCACTCATGGGGCTTGTGATCGGGATCATCACCGACCTGACCTATGTCTTCATTGACCCCCGTATTGATTTCGAGGCCCGTGGCTGATGCGATTATCCCCTTTAAACCAACGCCGTTGGCGCAATTTCAAACGCAACCGCCGCGCGGTATGGTCGTTGTGGATCTTTTCGATCCTGTTCGGATTGTCCCTATTTGCGGAATTCATCGCCAACGACAAACCCATCCTTGTGTCGTATCGCGGCGAACTGCGCATGCCCGTGCTGTCGTTCTACGCCGAGACAGATTTCGGCGGCGATTTCCCGACAGAAGCAGGATATTCCGACCCCGAAGTGCAATGCCTGATCGTGACAGGCGGCTTGCAAGACTGCTTTGACACCCCCGAAAGCCTGATCGAAGCTGTAGCAAATGATGTGACTTTAGACATCGAAGGGTTCCAAAAAGGCTGGATGCTCTGGCCTGTGATCCCCTACGCCTATGACACGATTGTCGACGTCGCAGGCGTCGCCCCCGCACCCCCCTCCGAGACAAACTGGCTCGGCACCGACGACACCAAACGCGATGTGGTCGCCCGCATCATCTACGGCTTCCGCCTCTCCATCGTTTTCGCGTTAATCGTCACCACAGGCGCATCGCTGATCGGCATCGTCGCAGGCGCGATCCAAGGCTACTTCGGCGGCTGGACCGACCTCGTATTCCAGCGCTTCATCGAGATCTGGACAGGCATGCCCTCGCTCTACGTCATCATCATCGTCTTCGCGATTGTCGGACGAAGTTTCTGGCTACTCGTCTTCCTCACCATACTCTTCGGTTGGCCGTCCCTCGTGGGCGTGGTGCGCGCCGAATTCCTGCGCGCCCGCAATCTGGAATATGTGCGCGCGGCCAAAGCCTTAGGCGTATCCGACCGCGTGATCATGTTCCGCCACATGCTGCCCAACGCGATGGTGGCGACGGTCACGATGCTACCGTTCCTGATCACAGGGGCGATTGGCGGCTTGGCCTCGCTCGATTTCTTGGGTTTTGGTCTGCCATCCTCCGCGCCGTCCTTGGGCGAACTTACCCTGCAAGCCAAACAAAACCTGCAAGCCCCATGGCTCGCCTTCACCGCGTTTTTCACCTTTGCGATCATGCTCTCGCTTTTGGTGTTTGTGTTTGAAGGTGTGCGCGATGCGTTTGACCCTAGAAAGACATTCTCATGACCCCGATTCTGGATGTCCGCGACCTCAACGTCAGCTTCCGGCAAGACGGGACCACCACCCACGCGGTGCGCGGCGTCACCTTCCACGTGAACAAAGGCGAGACTGTGGCACTGGTCGGCGAAAGCGGCTCGGGCAAATCAGTGACAGCACTTTCAACCGTGCAACTGCTGACCGATAGCGCCACCGCCACAGGCTCGATCACCTACGCAGGCACCCAGATGATCGGCGCATCCGAGCGTGACCTGCGCGCCGTGCGTGGCAACGACATCAGCTTCATTTTCCAAGAACCGATGACCTCGCTCAACCCATTGCACACCATCGAGCGGCAATTGCGCGAAAGCATCGAGTTGCACCAAGGGCTGCGCGGCCCCGCCGTGGCGGACAAGATCATCGAACTGCTCAACCAAGTCGGCATCCGCGATGCAGAAAGCCGCCTTGGCGCTTATCCGCATCAGCTTTCTGGCGGGCAACGGCAGCGTGTGATGATCGCCATGGCGCTGGCAAACGGTCCTGAGTTGCTGATCGCGGACGAACCCACAACCGCGCTTGATGTCACAATCCAAGCGCAAATTCTTGACCTGCTGGCCGGCCTGAAAAACGACGTGGGCATGTCGATGCTGTTCATCACCCACGACCTGACCATCGTGCGCAAAATCGCGGATCGCGTCTGTGTGATGCAGGGCGGCGAGATCGTCGAACAAGGACTGACGCAGGACATCTTTAGCAATCCACAGCACCCCTATACACAAACTTTGCTGGCCGCAGAATCCACTGGTGTGCCCGCACCGGTGCCAGAAGACGCTGAAATCATTGTTGAAACCCGCAATCTGAAAATCTGGTTCCCGATCCACGCAGGTTTCCTGAAACGCACGGTCGGCTATGTGAAAGCGGTGAATGACGCGACCCTGCAAGTCAGGGCAGGCGAGACCCTTGGCATCGTGGGCGAAAGCGGATCAGGTAAAACCACACTGGCGCTCGCAATCATGCGGCTGATCCGCTCGGAAGGCCACATCAGCTTTCTAGGATCAGACATCCATAACCTTACCCCCAGCCAGATGCGCCCGTTGCGCGGCGATATCCAGATCGTATTTCAAGACCCCTACGGGTCGCTCTCCCCGCGCATGACCGTGGCGGAAATCATTGCTGAGGGGCTGGCGATCCACGGCCTTGCGCCGGGTAAAAACCGCCGTGAAATGGTGGGCGAGATCATGGTCGAGGTCGGGCTTGACCCATCCTTGATGGACCGCTACCCGCATGAATTTTCAGGTGGACAGCGGCAGCGTGTCGCGATTGCGCGCGCGATGATCCTGCGCCCCAAACTGCTGGTTCTCGACGAGCCGACATCCGCACTTGATATGACCGTGCAGGTGCAAATTGTTGAGTTGCTGCGCGATCTACAGGTCAAATACGGGCTGGCCTATTTGTTCATCAGCCACGACCTGAAGGTTGTGCGCGCGCTGTCGCATAAGGTGATGGTGATGAAGCAGGGCGACGTGGTCGAGGCAGGGAATGCCGCTGATATTTTTGATGCGCCCAAGACCGACTACACCCGCGCGCTTATGGCCGCAGCCTTTGAAGGCCGCACGCTCTAGCCTTCGGAGCCAATCATGAAACACGGCGTGCCGCGTGCGGTCAGGCGGCGGCAGGCGAGGTCTGCGGTCTCACGGCTTAACCCCATGAAATTCGCGTCATAGCCGCGGGAATTGCTGACCACTTTGCGCAGTGAGCCGTCCAGCGTGCTCATCTCGTTCAGCGCGACTTTCAGCAATACGCGTTCGGCCTCGTAACGCGACCCGTAACGGCCGACATTCACGCCCCATTGCCGTCCACCCGAGGTCGAAATGCGGGTGACGATTTCGGGCGCGGGTTCGGCTGCAACGGGGATGTCAGCCGAGGCTGTGACAAGGTTTGTCGGGCGCGATTTGGGCGCAAGATCGGCTGTGGCAAGGGCCAAAGAGACAGCGTCGAGCGCCTCTGTTGGCGCAAGTACAGGGGCGGCCACTGTTGCCACGGCGGCGACAGCTTCGGCCAATGCAGAGTTGATCACGTCTGTGTTCACGGCCAACAACACTTCAGGTTGTGGCGCAGGGCGATGCTGCGGGCGTGGGCTTTGCGAGACGCTACCTGTGACGCGCACGGTTTTGCCGGCACCGCCGTTGGTCGCAGGGCGCGAATTGCCTTGCACAATCTCGGGATCAGCAGTTGCCACAAGATCAGGGCGGTCGATTGTGGCCCGTGAAGGCGCGCGGTTGAACCCGAGGTTCATCAATTCGGTGATTTGTACGTTACGCGCAGCGGTGGATGTGCCACCAAAAACGGTCGCAATAATCCGCTCGTTGCCGCGCTGCGCAGAGGCCACAAGGTTGAAACCAGCCGCATTGGTATAGCCGGTTTTGATGCCGTCCCCACCTTCATAGCTATCAAGCCAGCGGCGGTTTGTGTGGCGCACTTGGGCGACGCCCGCGTCAGCGGTACGGCGTGAAAACAGGTTATAATACTGGGGATAATCATAGATCACATGGCGGCCAAGGATCGACATATCGCGGGCTGTGGACAGATGGCCGCTTTGCGTCAGGCCGTTGGCGTTGCGGAATGTGGTGTTATTCATCCCCATCGCCTTTGCGGTGCGATTCATACGGGTCGCAAAAGCTTCCTCTGATCCCGAAATTGCTTCGCCAATCGCGGTGGCCGCGTCATTGGCGGATTTCACCGCAGCGGCGCGCAAAAGATAGCGCAGTTTGATCGTTTGACCCGTGCGCAGACCCAGTTTTGAGGGCGGCTCTGCGGCCGCGTTCGAGGTCACTTTGACGTCGGTATCAAGAGTGATTTCGCCGCGCTGGATCGCTTGAAACGCAATGTAGAGCGTCATCATTTTAGTCAATGATGCCGGATGCAACCGTGTGTCGGCGTTGCGTGCATGCAAAACCTCGCCGGTCCGTGCATCCATTACAAGTGCTGCATAGGGGGCCGCATGGCTTTTGGATCCCGCAAAGGAAACGCCAAGCAAACAAATGCACAAAAATACCCACTTAAGGGCCATTGGTCCTGAACGATTTTTCACGTCGGTTGCCTCGATTTTAACTGCCTCTGACCCCAGATTAATTCCAGGTGCCTTTGAATTGCCATGAAGCTAGCACAAAGGATAAATCCAGAAAATACCCTAATTTCAAAGACTTTGGGTGTGACATTCGCGTGCGCGGTGGCAGATGTGGGGTGTAACATGCCGCGGTGCCCTAGATCGGCGATTGTGGCGGAAATGTGGCGGATTGGTTAACGTCAGAATCGCAATTAAGCGATCCATCCCCTAGGGGTTTTATCTCGCGCAGGGTGGTCTATATAATGGAGGGAATCCAATTGGGATGCGTTGATGCTTGCTGACTTTTATATGATGGCGGACAATAAGGATGACGACGACGGTGACGTTGGCGTTGTGCTGGCGACGAAGCCAAAAACAAAGCGCCCGCCGCTTTATAAGGTGATGATCCTCAACGATGATTTCACCCCGATGGAATTTGTTGTGATGGTGCTGGAGAAATTCTTTGGCATGTCACACGCGCAATCTTTTGAGCTGATGCTTGTGGTTCACAAAAAGGGCATCGCCGTTGCGGGTGTCTACAGTCACGAGATTGCCGAAACAAAAGTGGCGCAGGTCCTGGACTATGCGCAACGTCACCAGCATCCGCTGCAATGCACGATGGAAAAGGAATAGCCTCAGGCTGTCCGTTAGGTTCACATGTCAAATTCGCGTCTCTCCACTGCCATCCAAGATGGTGCCTTGATCTTGCCCGAAGGTAAAATCACACTCATCCGCCCGCCTGCGGATTATGATGTTGCCGCGTTGAACCGCGATGATGTGATGATCTCTCAGGGGTTCTATCCCGATTTCGCCAGTTGGAATGACGCGGGCTATGTTGTGACCGCGCGTCCCGAGCCCGCGACTGTCGCAATCGTTGTTGTGCCGCGCTCCAAGGCGCTGGCCCGCTCATTGGTGGCGCAGGCAGCATCTTGGGCGCAGATCGTGATTGTTGACGGGCAAAAGACTGATGGCGTGGACGGGCTGTTCAAGGATTGCCGCAAGAAGATTGGCAATATCGCCTCGATTCCCAAAGGCCACGGGCGGATTTTCTGGTTTGCTGGCACGGATGTGTTTGCCGATTGGATAGCACCGCCCCCCGCAAAGGGCGCGCATGGCTACTATACCACGGCTGGCGTGTTCTCGGATGGGGCGGTGGACAAAGGCTCGGCGCTTCTCGCGACCTCCCTGCCCGAAAAACTGCCCGCCCGCATGGCCGACTTTGGGGCTGGCTGGGGCTATTTGGCCGCACCTGTTTTGGCGCGCACTGGCGTGCAATCGCTTGATTTAATCGAGGCCGAGGCGCTATCGCTGGATTGCGCCCGCCTGAATGTGGACGATCCGCGCGTCGATTTCCACTGGGGGGATGCCACCGCATTCAAGCCCAAAACCGCCTACGACGGGATCGTAATGAACCCGCCATTCCACACAGGGCGCGCCGCAGAGCCGCAGATTGGCCGCGCCTTTATTGCCTCAGCTGCGCGTGTTCTCGCGTCACACGGCAAACTTTGGATGGTGGCAAATCGGCATTTGCCTTATGAACAGGCTTTGCGGGATCACTTCCGTAACGTTGATGAAATTGCTGGGTCCGCTGCGTTTAAAGTGTTCCACGCCACGCGCCCGACCCGCTAGGAGAAAACCCATGTCATTTTCGATTGCTGGCAAGACTGCGATTGTTACAGGGGCCGCCAACGGTGTCGGGCTTGCCATCGGGCGGCATTTTATCGCGCAGGGCGCGAATGTCGTTTTTGCGGATATGGATGAAGAGGCGCTGCACCGCGAAATGGGCGATTTGGCCGAAAAAGAAGAAAACGTGCGCATTTTCGCGGGTGACCTGCGCAAGAAATTGACGATTGCAAACCTGCTTTCGGCGACAGTGGACGCCTTTGATCGGGTCGATATTCTGGTGAATGCGGCGCGGCAGATCATGCCGACAGATGCGTTATCGGCGAATGATAATTCCCTCGAAGAGTTGTTGCAGCAAAACCTGATTGTGGGGCTGCGGTTAAGCCAAGCGGTGGCGCGACGCATGATCAAGCAGGCGGGCAAGCCAAGCGAGGATGATCCCCACGGGCCAATCGGCTCGATTGTGAACATCTCGTCGATTGCCGCGCGGCGCACGCATCCCGACCTGTTGGCCTATTCGGTCAGCTGTGCCGCACTTGATCAAATGACCCGCTCGCTGGCCGTGGCTTTGGCGCCAAAGCGGATTCGCGTGAACTCGGTGGCCTTCGGCTCAGTGATGAGCGCGACCCTCAAAGGCTCGTTGCTTGACGACGAGGACATCCGCGATAGCATCATCGAGAGCACGCCATTGCACCGGATCGCAAGTCCGGGTGAGGTCTCGGACGCTGTACAATATTTAGCCAGTGACGCCGCAGGGTTTGTCACAGGGCAGATTATTACGGTTGACGGCGGCCGCACCCTGATCGATCCGGCCGCCGTTTCCGCGCATTAATTATTCGGGATATGTGGCAATGCACTGCTGACGCGCGGACTCTGCGTTGGACCGCATCTGCTGTTGGCGTTCCTCCAGCGAGGCAAGTTTGGCGCGCTCCGCATTCAGGTCAACCGCCACCGGCACATCCACGTTGCGCACTTCGACATCCGAACAGCGGACCCGAACGACCGTTCCGTCGGCCAGTTTGGAGCGACACCGCGACCGCACCTTGCGCACCCTTTGCTCGGTCTCGATTGCGTAGCCCCGATTAAGGTTCCCGCGAGTCTCGACGATCAAGGTCTCTAGCACGCGTTGTTCTTTGCTGACAGATGCAAGGCAAGCCTCGCGCGGCGTGGCACAAGCGGCCAAGAGCGGCAGCAAGGCAAGTGTGACAAATCGCATATTTCAGACTCCAGTATTGATCTTCGGGTTTAGCTATGGTGCTACATTATCAATGATCCTACAGGGCATGTTATACAATATCAAAGGTGGAGACACAGATGTCAGACGCAATGGAACAGCAAAAGGGTGAAGCTTCGGCGTGGTTTAAAGCCCTGCGCGATGAAATCGTCGGCGCATTTGAAGCACTGGAAGACCACCAGACGACAGGCCCGACAGCCGCCCTGCCAGCAGGCCGTTTCGAGGTGACTGAAACAACGCGTACCTCTGACGACGGCTCAGACGCAGGTGGCGGCTTGATGTCGGTGATGCGCGGCGGCCGCGTTTTTGAGAAAGTCGGCGTGAACATTTCCACCGTCTACGGCCAGCTTGGAACCGCAGCCCAAAGCGCAATGGCCGCACGCGGCATCCCGGGCATGGAAAGCGATCCGCGTTTCTGGGCCTCTGGCATATCGTTGGTCGCGCACATGCAAAACCCGCACGCCCCCGCCGTGCATATGAACACCCGCATGTTCTGGACACCCCATGCGTGGTGGTTTGGTGGCGGCTCCGACCTGAACCCCTGCATCGAATACGCGGATGATACCGCCGCCTTCCATGCCGCCCAAAAATCCCATCTCGATCCACACGGCACTGACATATACCCGCGCCTGAAAGACTGGGCTGACGCATACTTCTACATCCCGCACCGCAACCGCGCGCGCGGCGTCGGCGGCATCTTTATGGATGATCATTGCACAGGCGATTGGGCCGCAGATTTCGCCCTGACCCAAGACATCGGCCGCGCGTTCCTGCCTGCCTACGTACCACTGGTCGACCTGCGCCGCAACACAGTCTGGACCGACGCCGACAAAGACGCGCAACTCATCCACCGCGGGCTTTATGCCGAATATAACCTCGTGTATGATCGCGGCACCAAATTCGGCCTGACCACAGGCCATGACGCGAACGCAGTCCTCATGAGCCTGCCACCCATGGCGAAATGGGTCTGATAAAACAGGTCGCGGGGGTTAAACCCCGCGCACCGTATCAATCATCAACTGCACATTGTCAGGGTTCGCATCGGGTGTGATGCCATGCCCAAGGTTGAAAATATGCGGACCGTTGGAAAACGCTTTGCAAATCGCCTTTGTCTCACGCACTAAATCGTCACCACCTGTGACCATATGGCGCGAGGCCAGATTGCCTTGCACGCAGCCGCCCGTTTGCACGTTGGTCGCCGCCCAAACAGCCTCAACACCATCATCGAGTGCGATACAATCGGCCCCCGTCGCTGCATGTAGCCCGACATACCGCTCACCCGCACCGCGCGGAAACGCGATGATCGGCGTTGTCGGGTGCTTGGCTTTCAGCGCCGCGATAATCTTTTGCTGCGGTTTGATCGAATAGTTGATGAAATCATCACCCTTTAGCGACCCCGCCCAGCTATCGAATAGCTTCACAACTTCGGCACCCGCCTCGATCTGCTTGGATAAATACGCAATCGTTCCTTGCGTAATCTGGTCGATCAGCGCTTCGAACACCACGTGGTTCTCGTCCTTCAACTTATGCGCAGGCCCTTGATCCGGCGTGCCTTTGCCTGCGATCATGTAAGTGGCAACAGTCCAAGGCGCGCCAGCAAACCCGATCAATGTGGTTTCCTTAGGCAGCTCGGTTTTCAAAATCTTCAAGGTCTCGTAAATCGGGCTTAACGTCTCATCAATATCTTCCAGCGGCTTCAACGCCGCCAATTCTTTCGCCGTGGTAATCGTCGACAACCTTGGCCCCTCACCCGTCACAAACCACAACTCCGCACCCATCGCCTGCGGCAACAGCAAAATATCCGCAAACATAATCGCCGCATCAAACCCGTAACGACGGATCGGCTGCAACGTCACCTCGGCGGCCAGTTCAGGGTTATAACACAGCGACAGAAAATCCCCCGCCTGCGCGCGGGTCGCCTTGTATTCGGGCAAATACCGCCCCGCTTGGCGCATCATCCAGATGGGCGGGGTGGGCAGTGTTTCGCCGGCTAGCGCGCGGAGGATCAGTTTGTCTTGGGTCATAATGCGTTTCCTTTTGTCGCATCTGTCGTCCCAAGTCCGCACACCGTTGTCAATGGCACAACCCGCGTTTAGAAGTCGCAGTATGACACAGAATAAACCCACCCCCGCAAAACCGCTGAACATCGGCACCCGTGGATCACCTTTGGCCTTGGCTCAAGCCAACGAAACGCGCGCGCGTCTGGCTACCGCGTTTGATCTGCCATTTGAGGCCTTCGCGATTGTTGTGATCAAGGTCACAGGTGACATGATCCAAGACCGCGCGCTGAAAGACATCGGCGGCAAGGGGTTGTTCACCCGCGAGATCGAAGAGGCGCTGCTCGACGGCTCCATCGACATCGCCGTGCACTCGATGAAAGACATGCCCGTCTTGCAACCCGGCGGTCTGGTGCTGGACACCTACCTGCCACGCGAAGATGTGCGCGATTCGTTTGTGTCTCTGACCCATAACCGGATTTCCGATCTGGCACAGGGTGCAACCGTCGGCACCTCGTCCTTGCGCCGCCGCTCGCAACTTCTCGCACGGCGTCCCGACCTGAACGTGGTCGAATTTCGCGGCAACGTGCAAACGCGCTTGCAAAAACTCGCCGACGGTGTGGCAGAGGCGACATTCCTTGCAATGGCGGGCCTCAACCGGCTTGGCCGCGACGATGTGAAACGGACCGCCATCGAAGTTGACGAAATGCTCCCCGCCATCGCCCAAGGCGCTATCGGCATCGAGCGGCGCGGCGACGACAGCCGCATCGCCGATATGCTTGCCGCGATCCACGATACCCCCACAGGGCAACGCTTGGCCGCAGAACGGGCGTTCCTTGCGGCTCTCGACGGGTCCTGCGAAACCCCTATCGGCGGGCTGGCAGACCTGAACGGCGGCACATTGCGCCTGCGGGGCGAAATCCTGCGCCCTGACGGTTCAGAGGTGCATACCGACGACGCAACCGCCCCCATAGAGGACGGTGCCGCCTTGGGCCGCGAGATGGCCGCAAAAATGCTCGCCATCGCGGGGCCAAACTTCTTGCATCACTAGTCGGGATACATCTTTCCGGGGTTCAAAATCCCCTTGGGGTCCAGCGCCGCTTTGATCGCTTTCATGGCAGCCAGCGCCACTGGATCCTTGCAGCGGCGCATCGCCCCCAGCTTGGAAATCCCCACCCCGTGCTCGGCACTAAACGACCCGTGCAGATCCCGCACCACATCCTCGACCGCCTGCTTGATCGCATCAATCAGCTCAGGATCATCGCGTGTGGGATAGGCAGTGTAATGAATATTCCCGTCGCCCAAATGCGCCACTGATAATTCCGTGGCCTCCGCATCCAATGCAGCCAACCGTGCCGTCATACGGTCCAAAAACACCGCCACATCAGGCAGGGCCACGGCCACATCCGTATCCACAAACGGGCGCTTGGCAAAGGCGATCTCGGCGGAAGCCTCGCGCCTTGCCCACATCACCCCGCGCTGCGTGTCATTCTGGGCAACCACGGCGTCCAGCACCAAACCCTGTTCAAACAACCCCGCCAAAGTGTCCTCCAACAACGTCGCAATCGGGATCGACCCATCGGCAAGCGGAACAGCATCACGCGGCGCAATCGCGCCCACTTCAACCAGAATATTCACATCATAGGTCGCATCAAACGGCGGTTTGGCATCGGGGAATAGTGCCAGATGCCCGTCAATAAACGCAGGCGACATGAACTCGAACGCCTCAACCGCATTTCCCGTCGCCTCCTGAAGTGCATGTAACAACACCAATGCAGCAGGCAAATCAGCCGTAGCCACCATCGCCGTGGCATAGGCGCGCGGCTTGGGATGCAGCTTTAGCACCGCAGCCGTAATCACCCCCAACGTGCCCTCGGCCCCAATCATCAAATGCTTGACGTTCAGCCCGGAATTATCCTTATGCAGCGCGCACATCAAATCCATGATTTGACCGTCCGCCATCACCACCTCGATCCCCAAAACCAAATCACGGGTATTACCATACCGCACAACATTTGAGCCACCCGCATTGGTCGCCAAAACCCCGCCAATCATCGCAGAGCCACGCGCGCCAAACGTCAGTGGAAAAATCAGCTCATGCGCGGCCACAGCCCCGTGCAAATCCGCCAAAATCACACCCGCACCTACCGACGCCGTGCGGCCCTGCGCATCAATGCGGCCAATCTGGTTCAAACGGTCCACAGACAGTAACAGCGCATCCTTGGCATACGCCCCGCCATTTAGTCCTGTATGCCCCGAAACAGGCACCACAGGCGTCGCTGTGGCATCGGCAATGCGCATGATCGCGGCGACTTGGGCCGTATCCGCAGGCCGCAAAACCGCCAAAGGCTCCGAGCGATACGCCCCCGTCCAATCATCGCGCCACTTGGACATCTGCGCAGAATCCGTCAAAACATGTGCCGCGCCAATAGCATCACGAAGTTGATCTAATAAGTGCACGGCCGACCTCTGAATTGTTTAAACAAACGCTAGCGGCAGAAGCATGGCGATGCAATAAACCACGGGCTCATAATATCTCGGAAAAAAGGGGGTAGGTGGTGGCGTGAGGGAGACTTGAACTCCCGACCTATCGATTATGAGTCGATCGCTCTAACCAACTGAGCTACCGCGCCAACGTGTGACCGATTACGT
>RCMY010001225.1_pt1 | contig 24506 bp, 15 predicted proteins | sample 2041341 | NCBI WGS metagenome assembly RCMY01 (sample SAMN09708234, study PRJNA481090) | Marine sediment metagenome, whole genome shotgun sequencing project.
TCGACAATAGCAAAATTGTAAATGTAGGTGATGTTATGTTAGATGCTACAAACTATTATGGTGCAAAAGCCGAAGACCGATCATGCATCCTTGCCGATTTAAAACTAACCCCGAAAGAGTTTGTTTTAGTAACCGTTCATAGGGCAGAGAACACCAATAGCTTAACCAAGCTCAAAAGCATCTTCGATAGCCTTGAAAAGCTAAGCTCGGATCACAATTTGGTAATGCCGGTCCATCCGCGTACAATGAAAAGTTTGAAATCGATCGATTTTTCTATGGAAAGATCAAAAATCAAGTTCATTAGTCCAGTGGGTTACTTGGATATGATGATGCTTGAAAAATATTCCAAGACGATTATTACCGATTCTGGTGGTGTTCAAAAAGAGGCGTATTTCCACAAGGTGCCCTGTGTTACCCTCAGGGATGAAACAGAATGGACCGAACTGGTCATAAATGGATGGAATTTTTTGGCCAATTCCGATAATTTGTTTGAAAGTTTTAGCAAAGCCCAAAATATTAAATTCTCGGATGAAGATAATATTTATGGCAACGGAGATGCTGCGTTAAAAATAGTGGACAAACTTCTCCAGTATCATACTATTATGGAACCCAGAAAAAATTGACCAACCTATAGCGATGGTTTTTGCATTTTTAAAACCCAAAGTTCCACATTCATTCCCATTAGAATCGTTGCTATCAATTAATTCGCCATATCCTAATACCCATTTAAAGCTACCAATAGTTCATAATACTCCCGAATTTAGGACAGGAAGTTAAGCTGTAATTTTAAATCTTTAAGCTGTCCTACAAATCGCGAGTATCGTAAAGCTTCAATTGCAAAAATAGCAAGAATTATCTTTAACTATTTGTGGCACTTATCTTTACGAAAATTAAAAATTTTACAGAAGATTGCATTACAAACGATTTTTAAGGTCTTTTATCTATTAATTTATCAAATTTGTTGGTATACCATTAACTTGGTAGTTAGACCTGCAAGAATGAACCGACCAAACAAATGAAAAATTAAAAGTGGTACACAACTGTAAGAAATGACCAATAATCAAATCTGATTAATTTTTTTCAATTTGATTTAGACTGATTTCATTTTATATCCGCACAAAGTTTAAGTGTCTAATATTCATTAAAAATATTAGAACTACTAGCTATGCTTCCCCCAATTTTTACGTGTAATTATTTAAAAATTTGACAATTCCTTCTAAGAGTGGAGTTATTGGTGCCATTTTTTAATCTGAGAAATATATTTAATCGATTTATGCTTTTATAAGGGTGTTTTAAACCATCATTTTTAAAAAACCAAACCACCAATCCAATCATTGATGAATTCAAAAAATAGATTTGTACTCATAAATTTGCTGGTCTTTGAATTTATTTTACTGAATGTAGTAGCTTTTTTATACTTTTTTTTCTGGCTACCCGAATTTTCGTTTAACGACGCGACATTCCTAATTAATATGGCTATGGTTGCAGTCATATATAATCTAAGTTGGTTGTTTATTATTCTTTATATAAGGGAAAATGAATTTTATTTTAATCCTGATTACGGTTATCTAAAGAGTATCGTTACTTCTTTATTTTTCTTTGTAGGTTTTACCATTTCCTTGATAATACTTCTAAAAATGACCTTTTTTAATCGCTCTACGTTTATTATCCCGATTTTCATTTTTTCTTATCTCAATATGATCAGTCAAAAGTATTTGTTGAAATATTTGAAAAAAAAAGGTGCACATCTATTTTCTGACGTCTTGCTAATAGGTTCAGGTTACGATTCTTCAAAACTAACGGGCTTTACCAATGCAATGACGCAGTATGGCTATAATATTATGGGTTACCTCGAAAATCGAGATAAAAAGCCAAAAAATGAACTAGACTTGAGTATTTTTGGCGACATTGACGATTTGGCAGATGCGCTGAGCGATAATTCAATCGATGAAATTTTTATTGCTATGTCCAATTTGGAGCACGAAAAGATTATACAGTCCATACAAATTGCCGATAGTTTTGGTGTACGTGTAAAATTAATTCCTGAAAACCCATTACTTATGTCAAAAAGCTTCAAGGCCCTTACCATTGGCGATCTCGCCGTTTTTAAACTGCGCCAATCCCCATTAGATAGTTTTAGCACAATGATTTTGAAACGTATGTTCGATTTTAGTTTTGCTTTATGTGTTGTTTTACTATTATCTCCGATCTTCTTACTTATTGCCCTTTTGATATATCTAGATTCAAAAGGTCCAATTTTATACACCCCTTATAGAAAAGGTGAGGGAGGTAAAACATTTAAGTGTTACAAGTTTAGAACTATGTCGGTCTGTGAGGATACTTTGAACGGTACCAAATCGACGGTTGTAAATGACCCTAGAATAACGTGTGTTGGTAAGTTCTTGAGAAAAAGTGATTTAGATGAGTTGCCGCAGTTTTTTAATGTTTTGAAAGGTGAAATGAGTGTTATCGGTCCAAGACCGCATAGATTAAACTTACAAAATGATTTCAGGAAGAGTGTAAACGACTACATGGTAAGGAGTTACGTAAAACCTGGAATTACGGGTTGGGCACAGGTAAATGGCTGGCGTGGGCCAACGATAACCGATGAACAGAAAAATGAACGTGTAGTACATGACTTATGGTATATTGAAAATTGGAGTCTTTGGTTAGATGTCAAAATAGTTTTTTTGACACTTTTTGGAAGCCATCATAAAAAAGCCTTTTAATTAATTTAGTATTGCATCGCGCGTGGACTTAAACGGAAACAAAAGTTTTATTTTTATGCAATAAGTATCCCAACGGATAATAGCCGAATTTGAAAAGAAATTCTATTACGTACTTTGGAACATTGTTTTACTGGAATTGAAATTTGAAATAATTGAACTGCTAGACTACTGGCTTTACTAAGCATATAAAAAAATTAAGCTATTTTTCCAAAAAACCGATTCGGCAATCTCTAGGGTAATGATTGAAGAAAGTATAGTGATGAATATTATAAATTAGTTCCAGAAAAATGAGCAAAGCTACTAAGATCTTAACCAATCAAAAATTGTCGTCTTCAAGCAATCGCAGTCGTATATATTTTAGTGTGACCAAATTCTTTTTTCTGCTATTACTTCTGTTCTTATCGTCATGTTATAGCTCGAAGAAGCTCGATTACTTACAGAGTAATAAGCAAGAACTTATGCTACCCCTTAACCCGACTGTTTATACGGTTCAACCCAACGATGTGTTGAGCATCAAAGTACAGAGTAGAGATCCTGATCAATCCGCTTTTTTTAATACCACTACCGTAGAAAATAGAAATCTTCAGGCAAACTCTGCATCATTATTCCTTACCGGATATACGGTCAAGAGCGATGGTATGATCGATCTCGCAATTATCGGAGAATTGAAAGTAAGTGATTTGACCGTAGAGGAAATCAGGGATCTGGTACAAGTCGAAATAGACAAATATTTATTGAATGCTTCGGTTTCCGTAAAACTAATAAGTTTTAAAATTTCCGTATTGGGAGATGTTAAAAATCCTGGTACCAATTATATTTATAATACACAAGCTACCATATTTGAGGCGCTTAGTGCCGCAGGAGATTTAAATTTATCGGCGAAGCGAAAAAAAGTAAAGTTGATAAGGCAGGTTGGCGATGAAGCCAAAGTTGTGAATTTAGACCTGACCAGTCCCTCAATTATTGAATCGCCATACTATTTTTTGCATCCGAACGATGTTCTATATGTAGAAACATCAAAGCCCAATATTTCCCAAAGCAATTTGGGCGTATTTGCACTTATTTTATCTGCCATATCAACCACTTTATTAGTATTGAATTTTACTTCGAAATAGTTTATACCTTAGAATATGCTAAGGAAGTTTTGAATCTGTTTTTCCTTTTTTGATCCATGTGAAAATAAAATTCGAAAATGTTTAAAAACATACCGTAGCGTTATAAATTTAGGGTTATAGTATAAAATCTAATGCTTAGGAAGTAGCTACTATAAAAATGAAGAAGACAAGAGATAAACATATTAATACTGGACAAGAGGTTAATTTGAAGATTTTTTTACAAAAACTATTGAGGTATAAATGGATGTTCATTTTAAGTATTTGTTCTGCTGTAGCCATAGCCTTCATTTATATAAAATTGGCTACACCGATCTATGAGGCTTCTACATCGATTTTAATCGACTCTTCAGGGAGCAATCGAGTTTTGGGTGACAGCAAATACGTAGAAGGTGGAGTAAGCTTAATTGAAATGGAGAAAAATCTTTACAATGAAATCGGCATCATCAAATCATTTAGCATTATGCGTCAAACGGTTGAGGAGTTGGGTTTTGACGTTTCGTATTATGCCGGTAACTGGTTGAAGAAGCGGGAGCAATATGGTTATTTTCCGTTTGAAGTGATGCTCATAAAGACTAAACCACAGCTTTATGGTATCCCTTTTGAGGTAACCATCCTTTCACAAGACAAATATAAACTAACAGTTGTAGGAGATGAGTTTTCGGTTACAAATCCTGCTACTGGCACAACACGCGAGGTAAACAAGGATTTTAGTTTTTCGGAAGAATATAGTTTTGGCGAACAAGTCAGCAATGACTATTTCACTTTTATTGTAAAAAAACCCGATTATAATGTCAGCGTTCAAGATTTTGAAGGAGATAAACTCAGCTTTTATATTAATAATTTGGATGCTGTTGCAAACAACTATTTAAATAAGATTGAGGTTAATAATATCGACCTTCAAGCTAGTATATTTAAAATTGTTTCTTCAGGACCTGTAGTTGAAAAGGAAATTGACTTTTTGCAAAAGCTAACTGAAAATTATGTTCAGAACGAACTTGCTTCCAGAAGTAAAATTGCCTCAACTAAAGTAGCTTTCATTCAAAACCAACTGAGAATAGCCGCAGATTCCTTGACGAAGTTCGAGTTAAAATTAGAAACCTTCAAAAAAGATAAAAGCGCGATTAATTTAGGGGCAACGGCAACCAATGCCATGAGCCAAACATCAAATTTGTTGGCGGAGAAGTCCAAAATTGAATTGGATATCAACTATTATAATTCACTGACACAAGAAATTCAGCGTAATCGAAACAGCGAAGACTTTGTAATAGCAACGGCGGTCGGAATTGAAGATCCTTTGATAAATGAGAACATTTTAGAACTCAAAAGGCTTTATGCGGATAGATCAAAAAAGAAGTTTTTTGTTACTAGCAGCAACCAAGAGATGAGTATACTCAACAAACAGATCAACGAGTCTACGGAACTATTATTGAATAATTTGCGCAACGCCGTTAAATCTTCAGAGTATGCATTGCAAAGAGTTACTTCTCGATTATCAAATTTCAGTGGAGTTATGAGTTCATTGCCGACGAGGGAAAATCAATTGCTTAATATCGAAAGGCAAAGCACCTTATATGAAAATATGTTCAATTATCTAAGTCAAGAATTGGCTAAAGCCGGAATTGCGAGATCCGAGAGCACGTCCGATACAAGGGTCTTGGACGAGGCAAGAATGGTAGGGGGTGAACCGGTGGCTCCTAACAAAATGCTGCTATTGATTTTGGCCGTGACGCTTGGGATAATAGTTCCTTTGGGATGGATAGCATTAATTGCAGCGAACGACATTATTCGCAACATAGGCCAAATTATGGAAAATACCGACATTCCGGTGATTGCGAGTATAGCCAATCGAGGTAAAAAATCTAAAAAAGGCACTACGGATATTTCTCTTTGGAAAATAAAGGAGTCGTTCCGGGACCTAAGTGCCAATATTGAAATTGTTCGTCCAAAAACGAGCTGTTGTTCCGTGGGCATCACTTCAATTATGCCGGAAGAGGGCAAGACCTTTTGTACAATAAATTTGGGAATAACCCTTGCCGAATCGGGAAAAAAGACACTTATAATCGATACCGATCTGAGGAAACCAAGCCTTGTAGATCAAATCAAGAAAGTAGAGGGAAAAGGACTTTCGAACTATCTGCAGGGTGAAATTGGTTCCTTGGAAACGATTATTTATTCCCACGATACATTAAAGAACTTACAGTTTATTCCCACCTTTATTGCGGATGTTAATATTCAGGAATTACTTTCAAGTGTCAAAATGAAGTCCCTTATCCATGAACTTCGGGAAAGATACGACTATATACTATTCGATACTCCTGCTTCTGGACTGGTATCCGATTTTCTATTGGTTCGGGACGAGCTGGATGTAAATTTATTTGTTCTCAGAAGAAATATAGCCAAAATTGAATTTCTGGAGGACCTGGAAAAATTGATTCCCCTTAATAAAAAGGAAAAAAGTTTTATCATTTTTAACGACACATTGATGAAGGACCACAAGTATGGCTATGAGCAAAAATATGGAATTGATCGAGCCTCGGAATTGATCCAAGGTGTTTTGGCCGTTTAAGTTTCCAATAAACAGGTATAATATTTAGAACATGATATCATGATAAAATGACCGATTATCAACAATATTTTCAACATGCCGACGTACAGTTGTACCAATTCTATATTTACTTCATATTTGCGGTAGGACTTGCATCGTACTTGGTTTTTAAGAGTAATTCAAAATACAAAATTGAGCTATTTTTTATATCCTTTTATGTATTGACCGGAAATATCAATGATCTTTTAACGGTCAAAATTCCGGGATTCAGCCTTTTTGAGATTCAGCCTATTCGATTTATATATTTGATGTTATTGTTTTTTATAGTTAGAAAAACGTGGTTTTCAAAAGAAAGATTCGAACTGGCTTTCAAAAAAAAGATTCCCTGGTTTGTAGTGTTTCTATTTGTCTTTGTGATGCTTCTTATTATCTCCGTTTTAGTCAATAGTGCTTGGAAAGGACCGACAGTGATAGTGGATGCCATCGCTTTTGTTATTATAATGATGGCATTGCGACAAATGGCCGACAAGGCCTCCTATGATCTCATTGGAAAATCTATAATTATTGGCGCCGTGGTTTCAAGTGTGTTGAGCTTTGTGCAACTGTTGGTTGAACCGTTTTTTCTTCGTATCGGTGGTGATCGCTTGGCGTATGATGGCATCTTGAGGTCGAATGGTTTATTTAGCGGGGAATATAACAATGCATATTTTTTGATAATAGCGATTACTTGGACCCTGACCACAGTAAAAAAAAGATGGTTGAAAATGGGATTGGTTTGTTTGTTTTCTCTAGGAGTTATGACAACCTTTCATAGAATGAGCTGGATAATCTTGGCTTTGGTCATTCTTACGTATTTAATTTTTATTAAAAAAATGGCTCTTGAAAAATTGGCATTGGCAGGAATGTCTTTTTCCGCAATTATCATATCGATTTTTATTTTTCATTATCAGGATATCATGAAAAGTGATTTGGTAAAGGAAAGGCTTAATGATTCAGTGGGTGGTCGGGAAGGTTACTATACTATGGTGTTGGATAATTTTGACAAGAGACCATTATTTGGATATGGGGATTTTAAAAATGAAGTTTATTATACCAATCTTTTACGCATAACGACCGATAGAAAGAGAGCTACTGCAGAGACCGGAGGTCTGCATAACGGTTATTTAACAACACTTTTTCTCTATGGCATTCCCGCACTTATTTGCTTTACGTTATTTGTGCTGTTTTCTGTGTTTTACTATGCGAGGTCATATCAAGAAAATTTATATTTTGTAATCCCTTTTCTTGTCAGCATCATTTTTATGATAGGCAACCTCACCAATACATTTTTATTCTTATCATATCTTTCGGTTCTCTTTGCGATTCATATAGGAATTGGAATGGGAATCAATCAAATAAGGGAAACAATCGGGTATCATGAGGCGCGAGGGATAACTTAGTGATTTAACATGATATTTACTTGTGTAGGTAATGGGAAATATGAAAAAGATATCATTGAAAGGATCCAGCAATAACATGCTTTCATGACAAAAAATTCGGTAAAAAAGATAATAGCCATGTATGGCGCAAGTATTCTTGCCATTGTATTGGGTTTTTTGGTCAGTATATTTAATTCAAGAGTTCTGGGCCCAGAAAAATTTGGGGATTATAAATTTATTCAGACCGTGGCTACCTTGATCGCCAGCTTGGTTTCAGTGGGCTTCTTTATTTCTTTGACCAGACTATTTGCCATAAGTCCAGATAAAAGCAAGGAACAAAAATACGCTGGCCTTTTCGTTCTTATTTTTGGAGGTGTATCTGTAATAGGGATAATACTTATGTTCTGTTTTTCATTGGTGGAGCCCTATTATTTTGAGCACGGATTGGATTCCAAATTCAAAATCTTCGCCTTTATAGTGCCCGTAATCATTGGGTTGACAGCCCTTCAGGAAGTGTTAAAAGGTATGCATAAAATTTATGCGCTCTCGCTTTTGGGCATCGTACCTGTTATAGCTTATCTCGGTATCATATTCCCGTTAAGCAAAATAATCTCCGTGAACCTTGACGAGGTCCTTTTCATATCCTATGGAGCCGGGTTACTGACTTTAATTTACTATATGGTAAGGCTTAAACCGGATTTTGGTTTCGAGAAATCAATAGTTAAAGAATTGTTGTTGGAAAATAAGCAGAATGGCAGGCCCATTTATTTTGGTAGTTTGGCCGGAGTCGCTACCCAACAAATTTCTGGATTAAGCATATCTTATTTTATGGACAATACACAGGTTGGCTTTTTTATGCTTGCCATGACTATCTGTAGTCCGTTGCTTATGATTCCTTCTGTTATGGGGACCATTTTTTTCAAACAATTTACAACTTTAAAGACAATTCCCAAGAAGGTAATTTCTTTTAGTATTCTAAGTGTTATTGCGGCTTTACTGGTTTTTTATGCGTTGATCGAAAAAGTTATCGTAACCTTCTATACGCAAGAATATATATTCGTTTCCGATATCGCAAAATATTTAATAATTGCCTTTATATTCCATGGTCTTGGAGATTTGTTCAACCGATTTCTAGGGGCAAAGGGAAAAGGTAAACTCTTACGAAATGGAGCGTATCTTGTCGGAATCGTCAATGTTTTGGGATATACGGTTTTTGTCAAACTGTATGGATTAAATGGGGCTATTATAACCAAGATTTTGGCTAGCGGTGTTTATATGGTCGCTATGGGTTTCTATTATTTTAACTACATCAAAAACAATGGTAATACTATAGTTTCCTAAATCAAAATTCCTTGTCGGCCGTAAAAGTGAAAAAAAGGATTGAGGTGGATATGATAGGATTGTCACAACACTAAACGGCCGTAAAATATTATAATAGATGAAAATTCGGAAGCATATTCGATTTGGGGTTATCTGTAACAGCGGTCATCTATTTGCCTGGCAGGAAATTGTGGTCAAAAAGCTAATTGCGGAAGCATATATTGAACTGAAATTGTTGGTTTACCTTGGGAAACATGACAATAAGGAACATTTAACTCCTTCATTTCACCACGCTTCCGCCAAATCCTGGTTTTTATGGGACCTTTACCATCATCATTGGATAAAGGAGAAATCGAAGGCTTTGCAAATGGTAGAAACCAATACACTGTTTGCGGGCGTACCAGAAATCCATTGCAATTTTATTGATGATAATTATGGCAAGGCACAACTGGAAGATGCCGACATTGAAAAAATAAGAAATACAAATCTTGATTTTATCATTAATTTTTCTTCTATACGATTAACGGGCAATGCGCTCCACACTGCCCGTTATGGAATTTGGTACTTCCTGTTTGGCAATCCAAAGAAATACAAAGGAAGTATCACCTGTTTTTGGGAAATTTATAACGAAGATGATTTGACCAGTGCTTTTCTAGTTCGGCTAACCGATGACCCAGATATAATGATCGTCCTTAAAGAAGGACATTTAAAGACCAGTATATCTTATCTCAAGAATATCGATAAAATACATTTTGAATGTACAATGTGGCCGACTATGATTTGTCAGGATATAAGAAATAAGAGTACGGACTATTTAACCTTTTCTTCGAAAATTGAGGAAAACAAAAGTCGCTTTCCTCCAGATAATCTACAGCTACTGGCATTTTTTCTCATTCAGCTCAAATTACGGATCAAGAAAGTGTGTAAATTACTTTTTTATACGGACTACTGGAATATTGGCGTGGCGAATGCCCAGATTCATGAATTTTTGGATCCCCAAAAAAAACCATCTGTAAAATGGTTTTCAAACCTGCCCAAAACTCGGTTTATGGCCGATCCTTTTGGTATTAAAGTCAAGGGCAAGTTATATGTTCTATACGAGGATTTCCGTTTTGATCAGGGAATCGGAAAAACTGCGAGCTTTTTGTTCCATGAGGGTTCGTTTGTGGAGAACAATATAGTCATCAATGAGAAATTTCACATGTCCTACCCGTTTCTTCTAGAATATGAAGATGAGATATATTGTATCCCAGAAACCTATCAAGCAAATCAGGTTCGCCTATACAAAGCGGTAGCATTTCCTAATAAATGGAAACTGGAAAAAGTACTTATCGATAATTATGCGGGAGTTGACAGTACCCTATTTAAATATAATGGAACTTGGTTCTTATTTTCGACAAATAAAAATTCCGGCCATCGCTATAATCTTAATATACATTGGTCCGAAAGTCTTTTTGGCCCATGGGAATGCCATCCCAAAAATCCCGTAAAAACCGATATCAGATCTTCAAGGCCGGCGGGTACTCTTTTTGAACACAATGGTGCAGTTTATCGGCCGTCCATGGATTATTCCCAAAAGGTAGAGGGCAGAATTGTCATAAACAAGATATTGACCCTTACAACGAAGGACTTTAAGGAAGAAGCACACACTATTATAGATCCGTTTAAGAATATTTATTTTTCCGATAAAGTACATACCTTAAGCCAGGTTGGCTCCCATACCTTGGTAGATGGCGCCAAGGAGCTGTTTATTTTTGGCAACTTCCATGCTTTTAGATACAAGGTCAAGAAAGTACTGGCTGAATTGAAGAAATAAATTTTTAGCAAAAATGTATTGAAAAACTTGGGTACGGTTTAATAGGAAAGAGCATAAAACGCAGTGAAATTTCAGATGAACAGAATGGCAGGTGTAGGGGGAATCTGAAGTTCGTATTTAGGTTAAAAAGATTGACTGATTATTGATATAATTGGGTTATATTACATATAATTTATTGATAAGAAAAACCAACCAACGATAGGCATGTGCGGAATTTGCGGAAAGATTCATTTTGATTTGGACAAACCTGTTCTTCAAGACGAAATTCATAAAATGACCGAACTGATCCACCATAGAGGACCGGACGATAGCGGGTATTATATAAAGGAAAATGTTGGCCTAGGATTTCGGAGATTAAGTATTATCGATCTGGATACAGGGCATCAGCCTTTATCCAATGAGAACGGTACAGTATGGATAGTCTTTAACGGGGAAATCTATAATCACCTTAGCTTGCGCAAGAAGTTAATAGGGAAGGGGCACCGGTTCAAAACAAAAACCGACACGGAGACCATTGTCCATCTTTTTGAGGAGTATGGAAATGAATGTGTCAAACATCTACGGGGTATGTTTGCCTTCGTCATCTGGGACGAGAAGAACAAGAAACTGTTTTGTGCCAGGGACCGTTTTGGAATTAAACCATTTTTTTATTTTATGGACAGGGATAGGTTTGTTTTTGGTTCCGAAATAAAGTGTATTCTAAGCCAGACAAACTCAACTTCCGCACTATCAATTCCAATGCTGGACCAGTACCTCACCTACGGGTATTCATCTGAAGATGGTACTATTTATCAAGAGATCAAAAAATTGAGGCCCGCACATACCCTGGAAATTCAGATTGGTGGGAGTATTAAAATCACTCGATATTGGGATATCCAGTATAGACCTGATTACAGCAAAACGGAAGAGGAATGGTGCAGATTGTTGGATGATAAACTCTCGGAATCCGTTAAATCACATTTGATGAGCGATGTGCCCTTGGGTGCTTTTCTCAGCGGGGGAATAGATTCCAGTTCGGTGGTTGCATTGATGTCCATGCACTCGACCACACCGGTAAAAACATTTTCCATTGGTTTTAAGGAGGCCGAATTTAATGAATTGAGGTATGCCAGGGAAGTAGCGAAAAAATACAGTACGGAACACCACGAGCAAATCGTGGAACCGGAGTCCGTAAGTCTTTTACCGGATTTGGTCGATATGTACGACGAGCCTTTTGCGGATTCCTCGGCCATACCAACCTATTTTGTTTCCAAATTTGCCAGGGAATTCGTAACGGTAGTGCTCTCTGGGGATGGTGGAGATGAATTATTTGCCGGGTACAACAGGTACCAAAGAATGAACAATATGCGTCGTTTCAATATCTTGCCCAGTGCCGTGAACAAGTATTTTTGGGGAGGTCTGCACAATATGATTCCCAACAGCGTCAAAGGAAAAGGAGCCACCTATTACCTCTCCAAACCGAAAAATAGTTTTCCCGCATTCCAAGCCATTTGGCAACAAGCGGAGCGTAAAAAGCTTTTCAGAAAGGAAATATGGGAAAATATGAAGGAATCCCTTGCTGAATCCCGAAGGATTTCCTGTTTCACCAACTCGGGATCTGGGGACTTCATATTCGATATGCAAAAAATGGATATGCAACGGTATATGGTCGATGATATCCTTACCAAGGTTGACAGGGCAAGTATGCAGAACTCCCTTGAGGTCAGGGTTCCGATTTTGGATCATGAATTTGCGGAACTAGCCGCTACCATTCCTTCAGAATTAAAATTGAAAGGAAATAACAAGAAGTATATATTTAAGAAGGCCATGAAAAAGCATTTGCCGGAATCTATAATCTCACATAAAAAACAAGGCTTCAGCGTGCCCCTGAAAGCGTGGTTCAAAGAGGACTTGAAGGAATATGTCAATGATCGTTTAATCCTTACAAAAGGCCCCTTGTACAACTATTTGGAACCGGACTATATAAGCAAAATAGTCAATGATCATCATAACGGGATGCGCGATTTCAATGATAAAATATGGACACTGTTGATTTTAGATCAATGGCTAAATTCAAGGAAACAATAGTAACATAAAATTTTATTTGGCCACGAAATTCTTTTTGACTAAAGACATGCTGTAATCCTGAGGTATCGGTAACATTGTATTATAAGCAGGTTTTGCCTTGGTATTAATGTTTAGAACGGAAAACAACAAATGACATTCAACAATTTTTATATTTATAGTAATTGTGATTATTTGGTAAAAAGCGCGGCTACGACCCGGATGTTATATTATGCAAAAGCTTTGGCGGACAAAGAAAATAGGGTGTATATGGTGAGTTGTTGTTCTGACAAGTTGGCGCAGGATAAATTCGTCGAAGTAGAGCCGAATATTTTTGTTCTTGAAAGGAAAAAGTTGACTGAAAAATACTTTTCGATCATTTCCTTTCTCATTTCGTTAAACAATTTTTCAAAAGCCAAAGAAGGTGAAAATAGATTTATTTTGGATCCATATTCTTATTTTTCTTTACAACTCATGTCGGTTTTTTACATGATTTTTATGAAAAAACATAAGGTCTATTATGAACTCAACGAGGTAGTGAGACATTCATCATATTTTCACGATTCTGTTTCGTTCCTTCGAATAAAGTATTCCCTAAAAAAAATGCTTTATAGACCCATTTTCAGAATAACAGATGCCCTTTTGCCCTTTTATGAAGGACTCATATGCATTTCGACCAATATTGAGGCTTATGGTAGGCGCTATAATAATAACACCCTCCGAATACCCATTCTTACAGATCCCGGGATAACCATTAAAACTTCTAGCAAAACCTATATGAAAAAAGATTTTTTCAACATAGGTTTTTCGGGCTCTATTGTACCGAGCAAGGAGAATTTATTTGAATTTGTTGAAGTCATCAAGAAATTAAAAAAAAACGGTTATAAAATAGCTTTTAATTTATGCGGCACCATTTCAAAAAAGGACAAAGGGATTCTTGTTGGGGATGGGGGTATGGATAATACCATAAAATATTATGGAAATCTGGACGAAAGGGAATTATCCGGGTTTTTGAGCCAACAAGACCTGTTGGTCGTTCCACGTGGGTATACACTACAGAACAAATATGGTTTTTCCACCAAACTCTCCGACTATCTGAACCACAAAAAGGTTGTTTTGGTTACCAATATTAGTGATAACAAGCTATATATAAAAGATGGTATAAACGGTTTTGTGGTACCACCCAACAATAAACAAATGATGTACGAAAAATTGATATACATTATTGATAATTTCAAGGAACTTGAAGAATACATTATTGCAAATGCGTACCAAACTTCAAAAGTGAAATTCGATTATCGATTGTATAAAGAACCTCTGCATTCTTTTTTGAAATAAATTGAAGATATATCTTAAAATTCCAAAAAATGAAAACCAACCAAAGCAAAAACACAGACTACTCCGATCCAAGTGTGGTCTATGAGGCTCCTCCCAATGTAAATAATAGATTGTACTTCTTGGTCGGCCTCGTTATTCTAATATTAAATAAGGTTCGGCATGAACTGCAAGGTTATAAAAGTACTAGAGGTTTTTCTTCCCATTTATATGAAAGGGCGGTAGCCCATAGCTTAACGATCGTGACAAGATGGGACGATTATCTAAAAATATATAATAAAAGTTTAAATGATAAATCCATTTTCGAAGGCAAAAAAATACTGGAACTGGGACCAGGAGCGGATTTAGGGGTAGGTTTATTTTTACTGACCAAAAAAGCGAAAAGCTACACTGCTTTTGATATCCTAAATTTAGTAGAGTCGGCTCCACCCGGAATTTATGAACATTTGTTTAAGTATCTAGTTAAAAATGGGGCGAACAGTAGAACTATTGAAAATCTGAAGTTGCAATTAGAATTGGCCCAAGGTGAACATAGTGAAAGGCTCAGTTTTCAACACAGTAGGGATTTTGATCTTTCAATATTACCTAAGAACAATTTTGATTTGGTTGTCAGCAATTCAGCCTTTCAACAATTTATCGACCCAGTAAAAACAATTTCACAATTGTCTAAAATAGTCAAACCAGGAGGGCAGTTTGTTGCACTTATCGATCTAAAAACCCATTCAAGATTCATAAAAACTAAAGATCCATTAAATATTTATCGCTACCCAGATTCTTACTACCGACCCCTAAAGTTTATAGGTTCTCCGAACCGGATGCGCCCTAATGAATATGAAAATGCTTTTATATCCCACGGATGGACAAATATTTGGATATCGCCCAGACTTTTATTGAATACGGAATATGTGCAAAAAGTAAAGCATTCATTGAATGAAAAGTTTAGAGACGATTTTAACCAAATGCAAGATTTAACGGTGATGATCTGTGCTACCAAACTATAATCTTCGTGACTAGGTCACTACTTCCTGCCCAGTGTAAGCTACAAGGGGATGGAATCTAGATTCTATGGTTTTTTTGAGTGCGTACAGAATGTTGGAACTATAATGGAAAACGAACTGTTGTGAAAGTCCAGTCAAGATTTTGGTATAGAGGGAGTCGCTTAGGCATAATCAAAATATCCATTGTTGTTTGAATTTTTAAACTCTAGAATATAAATGTGCGGAATAGCGGGAATTTTCAACTTTGATCTGGAAAAAGACATCTCCAAGGAAGTGTTAAAAAAAATGGCTGATACTATTGCCCATCGAGGTCCCGATGGTGAAGGCTATTTCATTGATACTTTCATTGGGTTGGCCCATAGGAGATTGTCCATTATTGATCTTGAAGGGGGAGATCAGCCAATGTTCAACGAAGAAGGAGATATCAGTATTGTTTTTAATGGTGAGATTTATAATTATATAGAACTTAAAAAAGAACTTAAAGACCTAGGGCATTCGTTTGTTACAAATTCAGATACCGAGGTTATTATTAAATCGTACGAGCAATGGGGTTTTTCCTGTCAGGAAAGATTTAATGGCATGTGGGCCTTTGCCCTGTGGGATACCAGGGAACAGCATTTGTTTCTGTCAAGGGACCGATTGGGCGAGAAGCCCTTGAATTATATGTTGTACAAAAACACTTTTCTATTTGGTTCTGAAATAAAGAGCATCTTGGCCTATACCGGAAATATTGAGGTAGATTATGACATGCAGGAACTGTACTTGTTTTTGGGATATGTCCCTGCACCATATACTTTTTACAAATCGATCAAAAAGCTTGAAGCTGGCAAATACCTGGTGGTAAAAAGAAATAGGATCAATGAATATACTTATTGGGCCCTGCCGGAATTTGGTGAGGGAGATATGCTAAAGGACGAGTACCTAGTTACCGCCCAATTGGAGGAACTGCTCCATGATTCCGTAAGAATTAGAATGAGGGCCGATGTCCCCTACGGTGCTTTTCTCAGTGGTGGACTGGATTCCTCCTCCATAGTGGCCCTTATGAGCCAAATATCCTCACATCCCGTAAAGACATTTACGATCGGCTTTAACGAAAAAGCGTTTGACGAACGGGACAAGGCTCGAATTGTTGCAGAAAGGTTCCGCACCGAACATCATGAGGAGATTGTCGATAAGACCTCCTTGGAAGAGTCCATACAAAAAATATTGCACCATTATGACGAACCTTTTGCCGATCCTGCGGCGATACCCACTTCCTATTTGGCCAAAAGTGCGGCCAGGCATGTGAAAATGGTTTTGACAGGAGACGGAGGGGATGAGGTTTTTGCAGGATATTCCAACTATCAAAGTGAACGTTTTGTCACGATATATCAAAATAGAGTGCCGAGATTTATAAAGAATATCCTACCGGGAATGATTGGTCTTATCTCAAAGTTGGGTACAGGAAATAGAAGATATGAGCTGAATAGAATGGAGAGGGTGCTAAAATCCTTCGATCTTCCTTTTGACGAACGATTGATTACAAAATTTGTAAAAATTCCTCCTAGCCGGATAAAACAATTGTCTCGGAACAAATCCTATCCTATTCAGGATTTTATTACTACAACTTTAAACAAATGTAAATTAAATGACCCCTTCTATCATTTAAACTATTTTCAGCTAAAAGTCTCGCTTCCCGATCAAATGCTGGTCAAAGTCGACAGAATGAGCATGGCCAATTCCCTTGAAACACGTGCCCCCTTACTGGACTATCGTATCGTCGAGTTGCTGTATCAAGTAGATAAGTCGTTAAAAATGCCGACCTACAGGCACTCAGGGGTAAAGCATCTGCTAAAAAACAGTATGACGGATAAATTGCCACTTGAAATTTTGAACAGGAAGAAAAGGGGTTTTGAGGTGCCCTTGAGGGAATGGTTCAAGGATAACGAATTTGAAAACATATTAAATACCTCGACGTCTCTAAAAGGGTTGAATACTTCCATGATAAAGGGGCTATTGGAAGAAAATAATAAAGGCCAAATAGATCATGGAACTTTGTTATGGAGATTGTTATTGTTACAAAGATGGTCGGTCAATACTATCGCATAGGGAGTTAATATTGCAATGAAGGTAGAAAATAAAAATATTTGTATAACTATAAATTCCTTGGTAAGAGGAGGGGCGGAAAAACAATGTTTGCTATTGGCCAAGGCCTTAAAGCCGTATCACAACACCATCGTTGTTATACTTGATTCTCGATTTATCCATCCACCCCGTCTGAAAGACATCGAGGAGGAAGCTTTGGATCATATATTTCTGGCAAGAAATCCCATAAAGAGAGCATTGGAGTTTACCAAACTGCTTAGAAAGGGAAAAATAGACATCATATTTTCTTTCTTGCCAACGGACACTATATGGGCCGCTATTTGTGGCAGGGTGGCAGGTGTACCCCATATTTTGGGCGGGATTAGGAACAGCTACCTACCGTGGTTCAAATTTGCGGCGTTGCGAACGACGCATAATTATATGCTCAACTATACCATAGCCAACAATTACGCCGTTTATAAGACCTCGATCGAATTTGGATTTAAAAAAAATGTGCTCGTAGTCCATAATGGAATAGAAATTAGGCCAATTCCTGAAAGACCAAGGACCGATCAGAAAACAATATCAATAATTAGCGTGGGTAGGTTGGTCAAACAAAAGGATTATGAAACAGCAATAAAAGCTATTGCCGAATTAAGGAAGATACTCAATGACGACTATAGGATACATTATAAAATCGTTGGTATAGGGCCAGAACAAAAGAGTATTGTTGCCAGTATTGAAAAGTATGGAGTTCAGGAGGAGGTGGAGATCATCACAGATCCATCCGACATTTATATCATGTTGGAATCATCGGACCTTTATCTGTGTACTTCTGCTTTTGAAGGTGTTTCCAATTCCATCATGGAGGCCATGAATTGTGCTCTGCCCATCGTGGCGACCGATGCGGGAGATAACAAATATCTTGTAATCCATGGCAAAAGCGGATTTATTTCCGTAGTCAGTGATTTTAGAAAATTGGCCGATTATATGTGCCAACTAACTGAATCTCCGAATTTACGCCATCAAATGGGTTTGGAAAGCTATGATCATCTGGTTAAATCTTTTGGCTATGACATATTCCAAACGAAATATTTGAGTCTGATCAAAAATATGGAGGCCCTAGAGATAGATGAAGGAGATCCAGTATTCCCAAATTAGAATTCCTTTACGGATCCAAGTACTAATTTTAGTTTGTTCGAGTGAAAATACTATTACTTATAGACAGCCTGGTTTCAGGAGGTAGGGAGAGAAGATTGATCGAGCTGATCAAAGGGCTTGGCGAATATTCCTATATTCATTTAACATTGGTAGTTTTTTCGGATAAAATCCATTACCAAGAAATTTTCGATTTGGGCATTCCCGTTAAGATTCTAAAACGAGTGCCAAAAAGAAACCCGATGGTTTTCTTTAGGTTGTTCAAAATATGTAAGGAATGGAAGCCCAATTTAATCCACAGTTGGGGCACTATGTCCGCCATTTGGGCCATACCTTCTTCCATAATGCTCAAAATAAAACTTGTAAATGGAAACATAACAGATGCTCCGACAAAGATGCCGTTTTTTGATAAACGATTGTACAGGGCAAAACTTACCTTTCCATTTTCCGAAATTATTGTTGGTAATTCGCTTGCCGGTCTTAAGTCCTATAAGGTTTCTGAAAAAAAAGGAATTTGTATTTATAATGGATTTGATCAGAATCGGATATCAGGGCTTAAGGTCAAGACCTTGACTCGCGAGGAGTTCAGATTGAACACAGATAAATGCGTCGGGATGGTGGCATCTTTTACAGACCTTAAGGATTATATTACCTTCATAAGAGCAGCGCTAATGATTCTGAAAGAAAGAAAGGATGTCACTTTCGTTGCAGTAGGGGATGGCCCGAACCTTAAGGAATGTATTTCGATGGTTCCGTCCGAATTTACTTCACATTTCGTGTTCACTGGAATACAAACAGATGTAGAGTCGATTGTGAACGTTTTTGATATTGGCGTACTATCCACCTACACGGAAGGTGTTTCTAATGCCATTCTGGAATATATGGCATTGGGGAAGCCCGTGGTCGCAACCTCCGGAGGAGGTACCAATGAGATCGTAGTTGAAGGTAAGACGGGATTTTTGGTTCTGCCCACATCGCCACAAGTCATGGCGGATAAATTGATGTATTTACTTGATAACCCTCAGGTAGCCACAAAAATGGGACAAGCAGGAAGAGCAAGGGTATCAGAATTTTTTAGCCTCGATACAATGACCAAAGCGTACCTTGAATTATATAAAAGCTTGATTAAAGGTGATTGATATACAATTGATTCCAGAGTTTGTACTTTATGAGATAGTCCCTACTTTATATATTGGTTAATTAAATCCACTGTTTGATCAATATGGCTTTTTTTGGACATCCCCACGACGACGGATTTAATCTCGGGGAATTGACCTATATATTCAAATGCTTCCTTAGGCGGAATTGCTCCAGCAGCTAACGTACTCATAGGAATAAAATTCATGCCAAGTTTTTTCAAGGTTTTCTCTGTTGCCTCTAAAGAAGGGTTGATATAGAAACCGGTTTTATTAAAAGCTGCCATAATAAGATATTCTTCCCAGCCTCTTGCGTATAAGGCGTCGACCAGCATAGGTGCGTTTTTAGTAATAAGTCCTCCAGGAACACCATACTTTTTATCTATGTGGTCTCTAAAAACATCAAATGCCTCGTGACAACCGAGACCTAGTGCTAAATCAACCAAACCATCGTGCATAAAAACGGCGCCCAATTTATGATTCTTAAAAGGAAGCATTTCTATATCAATTAAAATTTTTATTGTTTTGTAAAGATTCCCGCCAACAATGCTGCTGAGTCCATTCATAAACATAGAAAGACTTCCACCAGTACCCGCTTGGCCGAGTAAATCTCTTACTACATTAAACATGCCTTTCTCATTTGATGCTCTCACATATTTTATTACGTATGGTAAAAGTGGATAAATGGTAAAATCATCTTTTAGTATTGGATCTTTCTCGATAATATCAAGAATTACCTGTGCACGAGGATGTGTCGACATCATCATTGCTTTTACGCCTTTACTATGTGCGTATCTCAAAATCTCGGTCAAGGCACTTCTATTTTCGAACTTTTGATCTTTTGCGTTTCCCTGTACTTGAGAAAGATGATCCACACCAAATAGTGGATTATGTCCGAGTAGTATCTTATCTAATTTTTTCATTATTCTTATTGGTTATGCTTTTATCAAATCACTTTATAAATACTGGTGCTCCTTCTTTTGATGCTGATTCATAGCAAGAATCAACAATTTTTTGGATATGATACCCATCATGTATGGAGGGAGAGGTAGCACACTTATCTAAAATAGCACGTATAAATTTTTGATCTTGATACGTAAATTTCGCACCTGAAATATCGATGTGAACTCCAGAGAACAAATCGTTAGCCGATAGATAGGTCTTTCCTTTTTTATAATCGCCAACTGCTGAATCTAGAAAAAGATCAAGGGAATCATCGCTTAAAACGAGGGACCCATTTTCACCAAGAATATCTATTTTCAATTCCATCTTCCTTTTGAATCGAACACTCCATGAAGCATCGATCCAACCCTTTAAACCACTTTCAAAATCCATGATTACGTGTGAAAAATCTTCAATTCCTTTGGAGTACACAGAAAGGATATCGGCATTAACCTTTTTGACCGGACCAAAATACCAATAGAATAAATCGAACAAATGTGAACCTTGGCTTTCAAGAACACCACCACCAGATATTTTTGGGTCGTATCGCCAACCTTTTCCCTGTTTAAAGAGTTGTGACACATATACGGTACCCTTAACGTTTATGATTTTACCTAAGGCCCCTGAATCAATTATTTTCTTTCCTTCTCGAAAACTATCAATATTTCGCGCCATGTACCCTATCATATTTGGCACCGGATTCTTTTCCAATTCCGCAATTAGAGGTTGGGCTTGCACGGCATTTAGCGCCAATGGTTTTTCCATGAGGAAAGGGATATTATGGCGTACACATTCTATGGCATTTTCTATATGAAAACCTACCGGACTTGCTATCAAAACCCCATCAATGTGTACGTTTTTCAGCATTTTTTCAATGCTTTTAAATACTTTGATTTTAGGATTCATCATTTTTAACGGTCTTGCAGGAAATAGGGCTGGATCAACCACCGCTACTACCTCACTTTCTGGTAGTGAGTTAAAAATGGCGGCATGAACCAATCCCATTCGTCCAAGTCCAATAATTCCAATTTTTAATTTGTTTTGTTTCATTCTTATTATTTGATGATTTATGTAATCGTATTATGCATTAGTTTTGAGGCTCAATACTTTGGACTTCTATGAATAATATTCATTTCCAAAGTCTTTCAGTTGTTTTCAATAGTGATTTTCTTGTGCTATCATTTTGTTAAAAATATCCTCATATCGGGTTGCAATATTTTTCCAATTGAATTCTAACAGAAATTTTCTTTTTGCCTTTTCGGAACGTTGTTTCAACGTTTCAAGATTTGAAAACGCCCAGCTGATTTTATTGGCTAAATCATCAATATCGTGTGTTTTAAAAAACAAGGCTTCATCTTCATCTAAAATATCTTTATTTGCTACAATGTCGCTACAAACGATGGGGGCGTCTACGGCTACAGCCTCCAGTAACATCATAGACATAGCTTCAATATGAGAGGGGTAAACGAATAGGCGGGCATTGGCGATGTAACTAAATAAAAGGTTCTTATCTTTTATTAACCCTACGAATTCAATATTCAAATTGCCTACAATGTTAAGGATTTCGGTCTTATATTTTGGTATTTGATTCATATCTCCAGCCACGATTACTTTACCTTTATAGTCGATTTTATGTAAAGCTTCTATCAAATCATGCAATCCTTTTGTACGGATAATGCGCCCTGAACCGAAAAAAATATACGGTTCGGAAATTTCTAATTGTGGTAATTTATTTTTGGTAACAGGATTAATGCCGTTTGGAATGAAATCTGCATCAAGATCCAGTAAATTTTTAAACTTACGCTTTTCGTCCTTTGATACGCAACATAAATAATCAGCTTTTCTAACCAGCTTGTTTGTGTTGTATTCCCAAAACCAAGCATACTTTTTCCATTTATCGACTACGTTGAATCCTCCATGAGTAGTTAAAACAATAGGGTATTTTTTTTTGAGTATTCCAATTGTAAAGGCTGCAAAACTATTATGGATATGAATCAAATCATAATCTCCCCTGTAACGTGCATGTAGCGCTGAAATTAAATAATACCAAAAGCCATTAAGTTTTTTATGTGGAAGGGCTTTAAAGACCTTTTGATAAACTCCGTTCCAAAAGCCTGATTTTTGATTTGTATGAGAAGATGTTGAATACACATAAAAATCAAATTTATTTTTGAGTTGATCAATAATATTTTCTCCAACAGTACCTGCCCCGGCATATGCAGGTAATCCTTTCAATCCAATTACAGCAATTTTTGGTTTCATTTTTGGTTCTTGTAGTCGTTGATTTTGAATTTTTTAAATCACCGGATCAACCTCATCAAAGCCCTTTGATACGATTGCAGTTTAATGATTTAACGATAGGGGTTTATCACTGGTAGATAATTTCAGTAAAAATTGTTAAAAGCAGAGAAATTTTGAGCCAAGAACATTTATTTTCTAGCAATACTAAATATCATTTAATTCGTTTCAAAGAGTTGTTTGTTCTTGCATTATATCAATTTTGAGATAATTCAAAATAGGTGGTGTAATATATGGATTTATTATTCGAAACTTTAGTTTACATCGTTCAAACTAGGGATTAAAACGATACAGGTAATTTTTTCTCAGGTCTATAATTTATTAGCAACCGAGTTGGTTGGATGAATATGAATTCATCTTTTAAAAAAGAGAATCAATTTATAAGTCTCGCCCTCATTAATTACGACAAAAGTACTATCGAAATTGAATTCGTTTTGGGCATACACAGTTCTTCTTATTAGTATTAGCACTAGACAAATCATTCATTAACATTTCAAGAATGCTTGATAAGCCAATTTCGAAATACGCTTTAACGAAAATAACTAGTACTTAATCGAGTGATTGCAATTTAATATTACGTTTCATCGAAAAAAGTGAACATTTAATCATTTTTATCGTTAGAACTATTAAATTTTTCGTCCCTAATCTAACACCATGAGCAACGTACCCGTATCTTACAACAAAATTTTTATGTTTTTAATTTTAGCTTTATCCATTTTTTATTCTTGTACTGCGGATGAAGATTTTTTTCTTGAATCAATACATCAAAATAGTAAAAAAGAATCAAGCCCGATTGCTAGTGCAGTCGACGAAACATCTTCTACGGATTCAACACCTTCCGGCGAAACGGAAAGTAGCACCGCAACGGATTCGGATAAACAAGATGCCGATTTTTCAGCCCTCGCTAGCCCTTCTTCGGGAGTTTCCCCACTTGAGGTGACTTTTACAGTAAGTAAGACGCTGACAAACAAATCGTTATCTAAATACGAATGGAAATTCAAAGATGGTACAAAGGTATCTTCTTCCATAGCTGTACGTACTTTTAAAGAGGTTGGTAAACATGAAGTTGAATTGACAGCTACCGATGAAGAAGGCCAGATCCTTATCGATTCTGTAACGGTAACGGTTATCGAATCGGAGAATGAGTTACCTGTTGCAGCAGCTACGGCAAGCCCCTCATCGGGCAACGTACCATTGGATGTCCGGTTCAAGGGAAGCGGTTCCACCGATGACAACGGGATAAAAAGCTACCTCTGGGATTTCAAGGACGGTTCCTCGTCCACCGAGACCGATCCTTCCCATACGTTCTTGGAACCGGGGACCTATCAAGTGGAGCTCACCGTAACCGATGAAAAGGATTTGACCGATAAAGCTACCGTGACCATAACGGTGGACGAACCGGCCAATCAAGCTCCCATTGCCGCTGCCAGCGCAAGCGTTCTTTCAGGCGATGCACCCTTACCGGTAGATTTCACGGGCAGCAGCTCATCGGACGATAAGGGTGTTGTAAGCTACTATTGGAATTTTCCCGGTAATGCCTCGTCAGATCCGAATACGACCCATACGTTCGACGCCCCCGGTGTTTATGA
>RCMY010001226.1_pt1 | contig 24504 bp, 19 predicted proteins | sample 2041341 | NCBI WGS metagenome assembly RCMY01 (sample SAMN09708234, study PRJNA481090) | Marine sediment metagenome, whole genome shotgun sequencing project.
AGCGCCACGGCCGCGCCGATCCCCAGATGATGCGGATTGCGTGGGCGGAATTGGCCATTCAACACCGGACGATCGCTCCCCTCGTCTTTGGTCATACTCCAATGTACGTTGCCGGCCAGCGCGGGTTTTGCCAGTATTCGTGGGGCGCCACGGTTCTGTGCAGTGTGAGATGCCAGATTGACACCTCACACTGCACAGATTCGGATTTTTGCGCTCCCGACGAGTTGACTCCGGGCTGGATCGCGTCAGCGCGTTTCTATTGGACAGCTGCGGGCAGCGGAAGAGAATCTATGGCGCCCCGCACACGGCCAAGGAGGCGTCGCGCCTCGGGAATCGAGAGTGCGAAGAGTTGGTCTGGGTCTTTGCTGGTGCCGCCGAGCCCGAGCACGATGACCTGTCGTCCGTTGTCCAAACTCGTCCGCGCCGAAAGTGCGAAATCTGTCTCGACAAGCCGCAGACGCACCTGTCCGCCACCATGAACCGTCGGGCGCATCAAACGCTGGTGCTCCTCCTGTTCGACAATCAACTCGTTGATGCGATCGCGATGCACAATCAGCTCCTTGCGACATCGACTCGTGAGCAGCCCGGCATCTCGTAGGAAGACACGGTTGTCCTCCGCCCATCCGACCGGCTCGCCGCCGTAGTGGGGCTTAGGCCGCATGCCGAGCGTCGTCGCCATGCTGCGGGCCAGGTGGGTGCACGACGTGACATCGAACCACCACCAGACGAGCCCGGCTCCCCGTGATGACGTTACGAGCCGATCCATGTTGCCAACGAGCGCCACCCACATCAGCGCAGCCGCCAGCCGGTCAGGAGATGTGCGTGTTCGAAGGGGCCGTGCCGGATGAACTGCCGCGAGTTCGATCAGCCGCTTCATCACCGTGAGGTACTCGGGGTCGAGACGATCCGCACACACCGGTTCGACCAGCCGCAGCACGGCATCCACCACGGTGCGATCTTCGGCTGGCACAACGCTCAACCTGAGCGGATGAGGGGAGAGAATCTCGCTCGTGAGCGCTTCAACACTGTCGAGTGCCCGCAGCGGTCGAGGAGGCTTCGCCCCAGATGAAAGCGCTCGCCTGAGGCAATAGCTCGACGAAGAGGCGAGCCCGTGTCGTTTGGGCCTGGCTCGATCGAGAGTTTGCGGTGGTTCGTGCGTCGGTTGCTGTTGCGTCGCCTACTCATCTCTCAACTCTGCAGCCCAGGTGTGACAGGCTGCAACGCGTTCGCTCGAGATGTGCGAGGTGATCCGGTTCTGTGCAGCTGTGGATGCCAGATTGACACCTCACACTGCACAGATTCGCAGCTGTCTACTCGATGCGCATGCCCGAGATGGCCCGGCTGATGACCAGCTGTTGGATCTGCTCGGTGCCTTCGAAGATGTCGTGGATCTTGGCGTCTCGATGGAACCGTTCGACCGGGAATTCACGGATGTAGCCGTAGCCGCCAAGAATCTGGATGGCGCGTTCGGTCACCCAGGTCGCCGTGCGGCCAGCCTTGAGCTTGGCCATCGATCCTTCGGCGTTGACGAACTCACCGTTCTTGGAGAGCCATGCCGCACGGTGAACGAGCAAACGCGACGCATCGATCTCGGTGATCATGTCGGCGAGCATGAACGCAATCGCCTGGTTCTGAATGATTGGTCGGCCGAACTGCACGCGCTCTTTGGCGTACTGCAGGCTGTACTCATAGGCCGCACGAGCAATGCCGACGGCCTGCGCCCCCACTGCCGGGCGGGTCGACTCGAAGGTCTTCATCGCCGAGTTGCTGACGGCACCACCGCCACCTTCACGGAGGCGAGCATGCTTTTCGTCCATGCGATCTTTGCCACCGAGGAGGAACGACCCCGGGATCTTCACATCCTCAAGGATTACCTCTGCGGTGTGGCTGGCGCGGATGCCGTGTTTCTTGAACTTCTGCCCCTGCCGAAGCGATCCGTTGAGCTTGGCCTCTGCAGGCACGATGAAACTTGCGTGGCCCTTCGTTCCGAGCGCAGAATCGACAACTGCAACCACCACGTGCACGTCGGCAATGCCGCCGTTGGTGATCCAGGTCTTGGTGCCGTTGAGGGTCCACTCGTCCTTGGCTTCGTCATACTTGGCGTTGGTGCGGATCGCCGACACGTCGGATCCGGCGTCGGGCTCTGACGAGCAGAACGCTCCGAGCTTGATGTCGTCGGCGGTGCCATACATCTGTGGCACCCATTCCATGACCTGCTCTGGGGTACCAGCAGCAGCAACACCAGCCGCGCCAAGGGCGGTGCCCATGAGTGACATCGCAATACCGGCGTCACCCCAGAAAAGTTCTTCGAGCAGGACCATCGACGAGAGCCCGGTCGGGTCGTTCATCATGGTCTCCGCGATAATCTCCCAGCCATAGAGGCCGATCTTCGCGGCTTCCTCGATGATGGGCCACGGCGTCTCCTCGCGCTCGTCCCATTCGTGACCAGCGGGGCGCATGACGTCCTCGGCGAATCCATGGACCCACTTTTTGAGTTGCACCTGGTCTTCATTGAGATCTAGCGAAAAATCAGCCATTTCGGCCTCCAGGGTCGTCGTCCACTTCCAAATCGGTCATCTGGGTAGAGAGTTGATGCGTCAAGTTACCCTTCGGTAACCAGACTACAGATCACCTGGTTTTATGCAACAGATCGAATGGATTATTCAATTGAATCTTGCCCGCTCTCGAGCACACCGCCGAACGACGCTGTCGTCGCTCGGTTCTTGAACTCGGCCGCCGTGAAGGCTCGCAGCGTCGCGTCGCCCCTCGCTCGCACCGTCGCCGACCGTGGAAAGCCGAGCAGCGGACCGAGTTCTCCGACGTAACCCGGTGCAGTCAAGACCGTCAAGATCTCTTCGCGCCCGTCAGCAAACTCGCGCACAACCTCAACGGTTCCGCGTTCCACCGAATAGATCAAGTCGCTGGCATCCCCCTGTCGAAAGAGCGTTTGGCCATCGGACAGTCCAATCGGCTCGACCGATGCAGTCATCGCCGGCAGCGAGCCGGTCATTTCGACGATTCGGTCCACCGCTGGTAAAAGCCTCGTGTCGTGCGTCGAGATCAGAATCGTCCGTCCGGCCGAACGAAGCTCCCGGAGCAGTCCAATGACCGCTTCGGCGCTGATGTGATCGAGGTTCGCCGTCGGCTCGTCGGCGAGTAGGAGAGCTGGGTCGGCCGCCAACCCTCGAGCGACAGCCACGCGCTGTTGCTGACCGCCGCTGAGCTCTCGAGGTTTGTGTCGAAGTCGATCACCCATCCCGACATCGATGAGCAGGTCGTCCGCTCGATCGAGCGCGTCGCGCTTGGACACACCAGCAACAAGTAGCGGCGCAGCGACGTTCTCTCTTGCGGTCAGCGAAGGCAACAGATTGAAGCCTTGGAAGACGATGCCTATGTCACGTCGCCGGTAGTTCTCCAGTGCCCGCCCGCTGAGCGCCAAGACGTCGACACCATTCATCTGGACGGTTCCCGATGTTGTCGGCACCATGCCACTGAGCACCGACAGCAGGGTCGTTTTTCCTGATCCCGACGGACCGACGAGCGCAACCAGCTCGCCCGGTGCTGCCTTCATCGAGAACGAGTCCAGAGACTTCACCGAATATCCGTCGGTCACGTACTCGACGGTCACCGAATCGACTACCAGACAAGGTTTTATGAGGGTCATCCGAACGCCTCGGCGGGACTTGTGCTCAGCACCTTGCGCACGCCGAGCACCGCTCCTGACAAGGAGATGAGCACAGCGATCGTTGGTATTTGCCACCACGTGGCACTCGGGATACGGATCATCAACGGAAAGAGCGGACGAGCAAGTTGCTGCAGAACAGCAGCGACTCCCGTGGCGACCAAGGCAATCAGAATTGCTTCGACGATCAACGATCCGGCGAGCAGCACGTCGCGCCCACCGACCGCCTTCAACACTGCGATGTCTCGCACCCGACCGGCGGCCGTCACATAGATGGTCGTCCCGATTACCACGCCGGTCACCGCCCACAACAGCAGTCGGACAATCGAGATCGAATCGATTGCTGCATTCAACGGATCGCGTATGTCGTCGGCAACCTCGGACGGGCTCATCAGCCGGAGCGTCGGAGCAATCTTCGCATCCGAATCAACCAGCGCACCAGACACGATGTCCTGATCATTCAGTAACGTCAGCTGCGCGGTCTCAAGGGGAACGAACGCCATCGGCAACCCGGCAAAAACGGTTGAATCCTCCATCAAACCAACGACCACGTTGCGCCGTCGACTCAAGATCACGACATCATCCAGTTCATATCCGGCACTGACATCGACCACGATCTCGCCGGCCTTCTCCGGGTGCCGGCCACTCGAAAGCTCCGGATCGATGGCGTCGATGGGAAGACCGATGAGCATGAGCGGCTGTTCCTCAGAGGTCGCTCGCCCCATCAAGAAGACCGTCGACCCCTCGATCGTTTCGATCGTTTCTCGTGGCACCGCCTGAGGGGTGGTGAGTGGCCCACTCGAGTTCGCAGCTACGACATAACTCTGCTCGCCACCGATCTGCTCGACAGCCAGACCTGGCTCTCGGTTGAACTGGCCGATCAGACCATTGATCAAGAACAGCAGGGCGATCACGACGGAGATCAGCCCGATCACGAGCAGAACTCGCCACATGCGGTACTGCAAATCTCTCACAACCAACGTCAACACGACGACGAGTCAAGCAGACGAGAGGTCTACGATGACGAGCCGGAGCGACCATCGCAGATCGCCTTCCACACCCACATGACATGCACCGGAGTTCGAGGTGCTCCAAGCAGTGCGGGTGTTGCGCCCAGGATGTGCCGAACGACACCGATGCCAGGGGGCACAAAGTCGCCGATGTTCGCGTTATGAGACATACGATTTTATTGTCCCCCCATGCCGAGGATGCATCTCATGACACTTTTTCGCTCACGCCACACGAACCACATCAACCCCGTGATCGAGCAGTCTCTGTCCGAGACGTTCTCCGACCATGAAATGGCGGTGCTCAGCCGAACCGGAACAGTCGTGACCATCGAACCGGGACAACGTTTCGCCACCGAGGGTTCGGTCGGCGAAGAAGCGGTCGTCGTGCTATCGGGGACCGCAGACGTCATTCAACAGGGCAAGACGATCGCCACCGTCGGCACCGGTGCCGTGCTCGGTGAACTAGCACTGCTCACCGGCGATCCCCGGAACGCCTCACTCGTCGCGCACGACGAGCTGAACCTTGTCGTGATGAGCCGACGTGAGTTCGACTCGCTTCTCGCTCAGTGTCCACGATTGGCCGCCGAGATCGACGACTTGGCGCGCGCTCGTAGCTCTGCGTGAGCTGAACGGTTTCGACCGTCCCCACCACCGGCCAGCAAGGTCACACCAGTAGCCTTGCTAGCTCATGAGTGACACACGCCCTGAACTTGCGAAGGTCTACGTACCGGCTGACAACGAGCCGAAGATCTCTTTGCTCTGGGAGAAGTCTGGAGCCTTTCACGCAACTCCCGGTCCAGATGGCGACGACACCCCCACCTACAGCGTGGTCATCCCGCCTCCGAACGTCACCGCGGCCCTGCACCTCGGGCACGCACTCAACAATACGCTGCAAGATGTGCTGGTCCGATACCACCGGATGCGCGGCGACAACACGTTGTGGATGCCCGGCACCGACCATGCTGGTATCGCGACCCAAACCGTCGTCGAGAAGCGCATGCTCAGCCAGGGCATCAAGCGTCTCGACATTGGGCGCGAGGCTTTTGTTGCACAAACACAGAAGTGGAAAGACGAGTACGAAGCGGTCATCCTCAGCCAGCTCAACGAGATGGGCGCCAGCTGCGACTACGACCGCACCCGGTTCACGATGGACGACATGTGCGCCACCGCTGTTCGCCATGCGTTCTTCGAGCTGTTCAAAGACGGTCTGATCTACCGGGGAAAACGACTGGTCAACTGGGATCCGGCGACCGGCACGGCGCTCTCCGACGACGAGGTTGAGATGGAAGACGTCGCGGGTCACATGTGGTACCTCGACTATCCGCTCGAAGACGGCAGCGGCCATGTCACCGTCGCGACCACCCGACCAGAAACGATGTTTGGCGACACCGCGGTCGCCGTGCATCCCGATCATCCCCGCGCGGCCGAACTCCGTGGAAAGTTCGTGATGCTGCCGATCGTGAATCGCCGCATTCCGATAATCGAGGACGACTATGTCGTGATCGGCGACCCAGAGAGCACCGACCCGAAGGCCAAGATGTCGAGTGGGTTTCTCAAGGTCACGCCGGCTCACGACCCCAACGACTGGGACATTGGACTGCGCCACGACCTCGAACCGATCAACGTCATGGCACCCGACGCAACAATCTCCGACCAGTACGGCTGGGATGACATCTCCGGTGACGCACGAACATTCATCGGGCTCACCCGCGACGACGCTCGCACTGCGGTCGTGGCCTGGTTCGACGAACACGATCTCCTCACCAAGGTCGTCGATTACAACCATTCGGTCGGGCACAGCTATCGAAGCCACGTTCCGATCGAACCATGGTTGTCCGACCAGTGGTACGTGCAGGTCACCGATCCGCGACTTCGCGGATCGGCTCTCCGCGCAATGGCCGACGAGCAACGCTCGAACGTCGATCCGTCGTTGCTCAGCGACCCTCAGGTCGGCGACGGCGAACTGACCTTCTTCCCCGACCGGTACGCCCGCACCTACCAGCAGTGGCACGAAAACATTCGTGATTGGTGCATCAGCCGACAGCTCTGGTGGGGGCATCAGATTCCGGTGTGGAATCGCAGCTCGGCGACCGTTGCCGACGATGCGGGCGAACGCTGGGTTGCAGCTGGCGCCGCCTACACAGTTCGCGAAGTCACCGACACCGAGATCGTCGAGAGTGTCTGCGTTCCCCCAGAAGGCACCCTCTTGCGTAGCGACCGAACCGACCGCTCGATGGACGAAGCCGCGCTGGTCGCCGCGCTCGAAGCCGACGGGTTCGAACGAGACCCCGACGTACTCGACACGTGGTTCTCGTCGGCGCTGTGGCCAATGTCGACGATGGGCTGGCCCCACGCCGAGGACTTCCCCGAAACCGAGGGACTTCTCGAGGCCTTCAACCCCACATCGCTGCTCAGCACCGCTCGCGAGATCATCACGCTCTGGGTGAGTCGGATGGTGATGTTCAACCGCTATTTCATGGATGGGCAACTCCCATTCGAAGATGTCTTCATTCACGCAATGGTCATGGACGGCCACGGCCAAAAGATGTCCAAGAGCCTCGGCAATGGCGTCGACCCGCGCGACATCATCTATAGCCACGGCGCCGACGCCATGCGCTTCACACTCGTGCAGATGACCACCGACACGCAGGACGTACGGATGCCCGTCGACATGGTGTGTCCCTACACCGGCGAGTCCTTCACACCCCAATTCGTCACCACCAAGGCCGGCCACGTCGTGGCCGCTCCAAACCAGGTGAGCCCCGGTGACCCATCGAACAAGATGGTCAGCGCGTACGGCGTTGCGGCCGGCGTCATCGAACCGAGCACCGAGGCCCCACTCGCCCGCAACACGTCGGCCAAGTTCGATGGTGGGCGCAACTTCTCGAACAAGCTGTGGAACGCCACCCGATTCGCTCTCTCGCGCCTCGATACCGAGACTTCGGTCGCAGCACCTGTCGACATGGCAAACGCCCGATTCATCGACCGGTGGATCGTGGCCAAACTCCACGAAACAATTGCCGCACTCGAGGCCGCCGTCGACAGCTATCAGTTCAATGTGTACGCAGACACGTTGTACGACTTCATCTGGCGAGACCTTTGTGATCGATATCTCGAGGCGATCAAACCCACGATCGACAACGACACGACCCAGCAGGTTGTTCTCGGCGCGGTCCTCGATGCGTCGTTGCGGATTATGCATCCGGTCTGCCCCTTCATCACCGAAGCTCTCTGGCCTCACGTTTCCGACGTGCAGGCAGGAACGATCAACGGCTTGATCCTCCCCCGGGCCGATATCCTCGCCTGCGCAGCCTGGCCCGTGGCCAACCCTGCGCTGACAGACTCGGCTGTCGTTGCCGACTTCGACCGCGCCTACAAGCTGGTCACCGACATCAGGACACTTCGGGCCACACAGAATGTAGCGCCCAAGAAACGAGTCACGCTCCACGCACCACCAGCGGTCCTCGACCTGGTTGCAACGGCAAACGGATTGGTCGAGACGCTCGCTGGCCTCGAAGCGGTCATCGAACTCCCAGCCGATCGCCCAACGGTGTCCTCGCCACTGGCATTCGAGGGTTCACAGGTCTTTCTCTCCGGGCTTGTCGCTGCCGTCGACGTCGAGGCCGAGCGTGACCGATTGAACAAGGTGATCGACCAGAAGTCGAAACAGGCGGCGGGCTTTCGCGCAAAATTGTCGAACGACGGCTATGTCAGCGGCGCTCCCCCACACCTTGTGCAGGAGACTCGAGACATGCTGGCGCTAACCGACGCCGATCTCTCAGCGGCCCAAGCGGCACTCGACGGCTTGAGCTGATGCACGTTCGAATCGGCGGTGTTCCGGAACATTTCAACCTCCCGTGGATACTCGCCATCGAGGACGATCTTTTTTCACACATCGGCGTCGACGTTGAATGGATCGACTATCCGGGCGGCACGGGTGAAATCATGCGTGCACTCGAGGACGACGAAATCGACGTGGCGACACCTCTGACCGAGGGCGCGATCACCGCCATCGCCAACGGCAACCCGTCACAGGTGTTACGCGTGTGGGTTGATTCGCCGTTGCTCTGGGGCGTCTTCGTCCGCCATGACGGACCACTTCGTCATCTATCGGATCTCCCCGAACAGAAGTCGCCACCTGCCCGATTCGCCATCTCGCGTTTCGGGTCAGGCTCCGAGCTCATGTCGAGGGTCATGGCCCAAGATCTCGACTGGCCACTCACCGACGACAATTGGGTTGTCGTTGGTGGCCTCGACGGGGCGCTCACGGCCCTCCCCGCTGGCGAAGCCGACGTCTTCTTGTGGAGCAAGTCGATGACCCAGCCACACGTCGACAACGGAACATTCGACCGAATCGATGTCTTGTCGACACCTTGGCCGAGTTTCTCGATGGTCGCCAGCGACAGGTTCATCACGGCCAACCCCGGACTGGCCGAATCGGTCGGTGAACTCGCTTCTTCTCGGGCGGCCGCCCTCATGATGGACGACAGTGCTGCAGCGATCGTGGCCGAACGTTATGACCTCGAGGTCGACGATGTTGTCGAATGGCTCGACCAGATCCGTTTCACGCCAAGCGGAACTCCCCTCAACCACGAGATGATCGAGAGCGTCGAGGCCCGAATGCGGGCGGTCGGACGTATTCCTTAGACGATGGTCCATCCGCCGTCCACGAAGAGCGTCTGGCCAGTCATATAACTGCTCGCGTCGCTCGCGAGAAACAGGAGCGCGCCATCGAGTTCGTGTTCACGGCCTCCCCGTCCCATCGGTGCGCCTCGTTTGACGAACTCGGCACCTCGATCGTCGTTGAACATCGCGTCTGCCGTCATCTCCGATTCGAACCATCCCGGCCCAATCGCGTTCACTCGAATGTTCTGACGGGCCCATTCGCTCGCCAATTCGCGTGTGAGCTGCACGAGACCACCCTTTGCTGCGGCGTAACCCGGGAGCGGCAATGGACCCCCGGCGACCCTGCCCAGCACGGACGCAATGTTGACAACCGAACCTGGCCTGCCGTTCTCGATCATCCATTTGGCCGACCGTGCGGCAAGATCGTATGGACCGACGAGGTCGACCTGGAGTTCGTGGCGAAACCCTTCCATCGTGTCGTCTATCGCCTTGATGGTGCGGCTGATTCCTGCGTTGTTGACCACGACGTCGATTGCGCCGAAGGTGCTGAGTGCGGCATCGACCACCAAGGGAGCCGCGTCGTCGGTGGCGAAGTCAGCTCGAACCGCGATCGCGTTCGTCAACTCCCCAGCGAGGTGCTCGAGCCGTTCGAGTCGACGAGCGGCCAACACGACCGAGGCGCCCGCTGCGTCACACACGCGGGCGAATCGTTCTCCGAGACCCGAACTGGCCCCGGTGATGATGGCGACCTTTCCATCGAGTCGGAATGTCGTGAGTGGATCGATCATCAAGAGATCGTAAAGCCCCGCCGGTCCTGATCGTCGACCGTTCGCCAAAAGCCGTTGACAAACCGGGCGAGCCGTTCCCGAGGTTGTGACGCCCGACACAGGGGCCTGACCCCTTTTTCGAATAAGGGGTCAGGTTGGTTTCTGTAAAAAGGGGTCTGACCCCCTCGTATCCGCAGGTCGGTCGAGGAGGCGCTAGCCGACGAATCCGGCCCCGTGGCGAGAGAGGCGCTAGCCGACGGATCCGGCGCCGCGGCGAGAGAGGTGCGTGAGCAGGAAATCGCGTTGGAGGTGCAGGAGGTTCTCGGCGACCTGCTCTTGCGGAGTCATGTGTGTGACACCCGAGAGCGGCAGCACCTCGTGCGGCCGTCCAGCTTCGAGCAGCGCCCGTGACAACGTGAGCGTGTGCGCGGCGACGACATTGTCGTCGGCGAGCCCGTGAATGAGCATGAGCGGGCGGTCGAGTGAGGGTGCGTCGCTGATCAAGCCACTCTGCTCATAATGCTCGGGATGTTCATCGGGATGGCCGAGATAACGCTCGGTGTAGTGCGTGTCGTAGAGCCGCCAATCGGTGACCGGCGCACCCGCGATCGCTGCGTGCACCGCATCGGGCCGACGCATGACCGCTAGAGCGGCGAGGTAGCCACCGAAGGACCATCCTCGAATTCCGACGCGACTCAGATCGATCTCCGCTCGCACGCGCGCCAACGCCTGCAATGCGTCAATCTGGTCGTCGAGCACCTTCGTGGCAAAGTCGCCGTAAATCTCGCGTTCGAATGCTGGGCCACGTCCGGGTGTGCCCCGACCGTCGACCACCACCACCGCAAACCCTTGCTCGGCGAACCACTGCGATGTGGCATGTGCATTTCGTGCGCGTAGCACTCGTTGCGCATGGGGTCCGCCGTACGGGTCCAGGAGAACGGGCAGCAAAGACCCGTCGTGACCGCTTGGAAGGCACAGGGCAAGGTTCAGCGAACGATCACCGACGATGTGGAATGACGGCGTGCACGGGAATCCCGGTGATGACGCGAACGAGTCGAGCAAAGTCGTCGTGCCATCCCCCCAGCGAATCTCGTACGTCGTGTCCTGGTCGGGTCGAGCCTCGACGGCCACCAGTGTTGACCCGTTGCACACCCCGGTCGTGTAGTGCTCTACCGACGACAACATCTCGACCGAACCATCACGTTGGACGCGAGCCAGAACCGAGTTTGTGGCATCGGTGGTGACGGTGACGAGCACACCCTCCTCGGTGGCTCCGAGAAGTTGACGGACCTGCACGTTGGTGTCGGTCACCGGCACCCCATCGATCGACAAGCGGCGGGCCACCGGATCATCGGCGATGGTGAGAAGTCCGACATCGTTCTGCAGAGGCGTGTTCTCGAACAACTCGACCCACCGATCATCGGTTTCACGTTGCAACTCCTCGACGGCACCACTCGCCGGGTCGACCTCGAGAACCACGCGAACGCGTTGATCACGGGTCTGCACGGTGAGCAGAACGCGATCACCCCACTGCACGTCTGCGAGGTATTCGAACTCGCCGCGTCGCCAGTCGATCTCGCGCATCGGGCCATCATCGACATCGACAATCCACAGCTGCACGTCGGCGTTGTTGGTCCCCGCCGCGGGATATCGAATGGCGCGGGGTGCCGTCGAGGGTCGTTCGGGCGACGAGATCCACCACTCTTCGACCGGCGTCGTGTCGACTCGACAGACCGCCATCTGCTGACCGTCGGGAGACCACCAATACCCGCGGACTCGACCCATCTCTTCGGCGGCGACGAATTCGGCCGATCCCCACGACACGAGTTCGCCACCCTCGTCGGTACCTGGAATCAGTCGGTCGTCATCGCCGTCGGTGAGTCGAAGCGTGGCGCCGCTCACGTAGGCGACTCGATCGGCGTCGGGCTCGAACTGTGGATCGAAAACATTGCCGTCGCTCGTCAACTCTTCGGAAGATCCCGTTGTCAGGCTGCTTCGATACAACGTGCCACCAAGGGTGAAGACGACGTCTGAACAGTCGGGCCGTGCCGAGTAGGCAACCACGCCCGATGCTTGTTCGCGCATGCGTTCGCGCCGAGCCCGTTCGGCGTCGGTCAGCGCCTCGTTGTCGATAGCGGTCGCATCGAAGACTGCGACAGGTGTTTCGCCAGGCTGAACCACCCAGAGGCTGTTCGTTGCGTCTTCGGGACCCGACGAGCGCAAGAACAGCACGCGAGAACCATCGGTGGACACCGTGAACGACCTCGGCGCACCGAGGGAGAACCGGCGCGTCGTGGCGTGACGACGAGGGAATGAGACGATCTGAGGGTGTGGTGACGAGAGAGACACACATTCATATTGGCCCGTCGCGCCAACATGACCGATGATGTGGGTGTGAGCACTGAGATTCAAGTCGATGATGAGACCCGAGCAGCGCTGTTGCTCTTCAACGAACGTGTTGAGGCAAGCGCTGCGAAAGAACGCGGCGCCAAGCGCGTGGCCAAAGCTGAACGAGCCAAGGATGAGGCTGCGGCGCTCGTTCGCAAGCTCGGCGAAAACCCCGACGCTTCGGGCGAAGACAAAGCCGAAGCGGAGACCGCCTACAAGGTAGCGGTCGCCGCGTTCAACGAGCTCAAGGACAATCCCCTTGCTGGCGAGCAACCCCGCAAGCCCAAGGCCGAGTCGGAGGCCGAGCCCGAGTCCGAGTCGGAGTTCAAGGCCGAGCCTGCTGCTGCTGACGAAACCCTCGCCGAAACATCGGCCGATGAGGAACCATCGACCGATGCCGGAACCGAGGCTGCGTCAACCCCGGCCGAAGCCGAGGAATGACCCGTTATTGCTTCTTGACGACGTAGGTGTCGGCGAAACGATCCATCACCGTCCGATGTTCGGGATCGGTGAACAGGAACACGAGCGACACGAGACCAACGATCGACGTCACCGCGGACACGAGGAAACCAACGATCGGAATCACGCCGATGATGGGCACGATGTTCATCAGACTGCGCTTGGGCCCGTCGGGCATCCCGAGTGGCTCCGTGCCATCTCGTTTGACGATGCGTAGTCCGAGTGCGAGTTTCCCGACCGTGCCCGACATGTAGGTGTTCATGAGGGTGTAATAGGCCGCGCCAACAATCCCGCCGAGCAACGCCAGCCCTATGTTGACGTCGATGTCGGTGCCATCAGCGCCACTTCGAAATGCGCTCACGAGCGCTGCAGCACCGAATGGCAAGGTGAGGAGCGTCGCCACGATCGAGTCGATGATCTTCGCTGCGATACGAAGCCAGGGGTCGGCCAGCTCGCGACCGTTCGCCAGCGACCCGGCGCCTGGAGCCACATACCCTGCTTGTTGCTGGGCGCCCTGCTGTTGAGGACCACCGACCCACTTGCCTCCGTCCCACCATCGGACGGTTCCCGGAGGGTCACCTTCGGCGGGATACCACCCTGGGGGTTGCGTTGCGTCGCTCATGTCTCATCACCACTTTCCGCAAATCCCAAACGGGCTGCGTCGTTCTTGATGCCGTACGTTACGCGATTGCGCGCGTCAACGCCGTAACCCCGGCTGTCTGATTTCGAGGGCATCTCACCCGATCGCAGTAGCGTTGGGCGGGTGGCTCCCATTCCGTACGAGTTGCATCCACTTCCCGAGCTCGACCGTCCCATCTTCGTCATGGCATTCAAAGGGATGTTCGACATGGGTTTGGCCGCGACGAATGCCGTGGATTGGCTCTCGATGCACCACGGGGGCAACGCCGCTGCATCAATCGATCCCGAGACACTGTTCGACTTTCAAGAAACCCGGCCCCATGTGCAACTAGGGGTGAACGGGAACCGTGAGATCATCTGGCCGGCGAACAACGTTCTGTGGGCAAAAACCCCGGAAGGAAGTCGGGATCTGTTGCTCCTCAGCGGTATCGAACCCAATCTTCGGTGGCGGTCTTTTTGCGAGACCCTCATCGAGTTGATGGACATGACCAAAACCGAACTGGTCGTCACGCTCGGGTCGGCTCTGGCAATGGTTCCGCACACCAGGTCGTTTCCAGTCACCGCGTCGACCGTTGATGAGGAGCTCGCGAAGTCGCTCGGAATCGGGCGCCCCACCTACGAGGGACCAACCGGCCTTATTGGTTCGCTCCATCACGAGCTCGCCGAACGCGAACGCCCGCTCGTCTCGCTTCGCGTGAGCATCCCGCACTACGTCCCTGGTAGTCCGTCACCGAAGGCAACAGCTGCACTGCTCGCAAACATCGAGCACATCTGTGGTGTTCCCACCGACCACGTCAGCCTCGCCGACGACATACGCGACTGGGAGGCTCGGGTGCATCTTGCGCTCGAGGATGACGAAGACGTGCGGTCCTATGTCGAGGATCTCGAACAGCGCGTGGACACCGAACCCGAGGTCGTCTACGACACCGAAGCCATGACTGCGGAGATCGAGAATTTTCTTCGAAACCGTTCTGATGACATCTGACCCGTCAGATCTGTAACGATCTCGGCTGTGGATCTCAGCCTCATCCTCCTCGTCTGCGCGATCATCGCTGGCCTCTCCGGGGGAGTCGCAGCACGATATCGGCGTTGGGGAACGGCTCTCGCCGACGTGATGGTTGGGTTCCTGGTCGCCGGATTGTTGGCGGTCGTCACCACGGTCGTCTTGGTGCTCGCTGCGGGCCTCAATAGTTTCGGCGTGATCCACTTCGTGTACTTGCTGGCAGTGGTGGGTTTCCCTCTCGGTACGGCCTGGATTGTTGTTCCGCACCTCATCGACGCCGAACGACGAACACCATTCGTCGGCTGGATCTTGACCATCTGCGCGATCGTGCTGATCGCCTTGGGGCTTTGGGCCACCCACGTCGAGCCTTTCCGCCTACAGGTCGACGAGCAGATACTCGGCGCCGACGGCGTGAACGAAACTGTCGTCATCGGAGTGATCGCAGACCTGCAGACCACGTCGATCGGCAGCCATGAGCGCGCTGCACTCGACGCCGTCCTCGATGCCGATCCCGATGTGGTCGTGCTCCCCGGCGACCTGTTCCAGCTCGACCCCGAAGACCTCACCGCCGCAATTCCCGAGTTCGTTGGCTGGCTCCGCAATTTGACCGACGCCGTCGATCATGTGGTGATCGTCAATGGGAATGTCGACGACGGCGAGCTCGTGAGCGAGATCGCCGACGAAGCCGGCGCGACGTATCTCGATGACGAGATACTCGAGGTCACGGTGAGAGGCCAACGACTGACACTCGTCGGGGTGAGCACATCGGCCGACCGTGCGCCACGAGACATCTCGCCAGCGGTTCTCGACGAACTCTCGACGGCGGCCGACCAAGACACACTCGTGGTACTGGTGAGCCACTACCCCGATCCGGTGCTCACGTTGCCGAGTGACACGCCGGTCGACCTCGTCGTGGCGGGCCACACCCATGGAGGGCAGATCTCATTGCCTCGAGTTGGGCCACTCATCACATTCACCGATGTTCCACGCATCGTTGCGGCCGGTGGCCTCCACGTGGTCAATGGCCACCCGATCTACGTTTCGACGGGTGTCGGTCTCGAGCGTGGACAAGCGCCACAGGTTCGCCTTGGTGTTCCGCCGTCGGTGGGGATCATCACGATCGTGCCGGCATCCTGAGACCGACATGACCGGGTCTCAGCGGCCCACGTCGACCACGACCCGGCCTCGAACGCGACCGTCGATGATGTCCGCTGCAACTTGTGGGGTCTCTTCGAGGCCGATTTCGGTGACCATCGACTCGAGCAGACTGATGTCGAGGTCAGAGGCGAGCCGCGACCAGGCGAGCGTTCGTCGTGCTGGCGACTCGTGGACCGAATCCACGCCGACAAGTGTGACTCCGCGAAGGATCAGGGGCGCCACCGATGTCTCGAGATCCATGCCTTGCGCCAATCCGCACGCAGCGACACAACCCTTCGGAGCTGTCGCGGCCAGCACGTTTGCCAACGTGTGACTTCCCGCGACGTCGATTGCCCCAGCCCATCGAACCTTGGCCAACGGTCGGCCACCTTCGCCCGACAATTCGGAACGGTCGATCAGTTCTTTTGCGCCGAGCGCTCGAAGATAGTCACCTTCGGTATCGATGCGCCCGGACGAGGCAATGACGTCGTAGCCGAGCCTCGACAGGATTGCGATCGCGACCGAACCGACCCCGCCGGCAGCACCTGTCACGAGAACCTGCCCCGACTCCGGCGTGACACCGTGGTCCTCGAGTGCGAGCACACACAACATTGCGGTGTAGCCCGCAGTACCGATCGCCGCAGCTTGATAGGTAGAGAACTCTTCGGGGATCGGCGTGAGCCAGTCGGCCTGCACCCGTGCGCGCTCGGCCAGTCCGCCCCAGTATTTCTCGCCGACATCCCAGCCGTTCAGCACGACTCGGTCCCCGACTTTGTACTGATCTTGCGTGGAGTTGAGGACTGTTCCCGCCAGATCGACGCCGGGCACCATTGGCCACGACCGCACGACCGGCGAGGTGTTGGTGATCGCCAAGCCATCTTTGTAGTTGAGCGTGGAATACTCGACGGCGACCAGAACCTCCCCCGCGGGAAGAGCGTCCTCACCGAGTTCGACGACACCGCAGGTGAACTCGCCGTCTTCGTTGTTCAACAACAGTGCGCGCATGCTCGACTCCGACCAATCTGCGACGTGCAGATCACGGGAATGGACCCTATTGCCCGAATCGGTCGACGCCGAGTTGGACAAGGTTGTGTCACATATCGTTCAGCGGGTTGTCCTCGCGTGGCGACATGGGAAGCGGCACGCCAGCGGCAGGTTTGGCCCGACTGATCGAGCTGAAGTTCTGATAGGCCATCATCCCGAGAATCAACGGGGCGAAAAGGCTCCCGAGGTAGAACCAGAGCCAGACCGCAGCCGACACCGCAAAGACCACCGAGACCATTGCAGCGCGTCGTCGACGCACGGCAACCGAACCCGGGATGAGGTCGGTCATGATGTGGCCGCCATCGAGGGGCACGATCGGCAACAGATTGAACACGCTCCAGCCAAACGTCGTGAAGAGTCCAATGAGAATCAGATCGTCGATGAACGGCGTACGTTCGAAGAGGTTGGCCTGGGAGAGGACGAGCACGGCTACGCCGAGGAGAATTCCGGCAAGCGGACCAGCGAAGCTGATGAAGATCGACTGCGACCGCGAGGGTTGTTGCTGTAAGCGATAGCGGGTCAGACCCGCCATTCCCTCCAACGAAATCGCCGGCGTCCCCAGTGTTCCCTGCGACCGAGCCGCAAAGGCATGACCCAGCTCGTGCACAACGATGGCGACCAGCGCTATGACGACGAAGGCGACGACGCGGTCCAGCTGTTCAGGGAACGAGGAGTACCCGAGGATCGCAATGATCGCCAAGAACGATCCGCGAATCGTGATGGGGAACCCAAACAACTGAAACGACACTTCAGCACCTCCGTGATCGTCCAACTCTAGGAGGGTTGAGACCTCTCTCGACGCTGACACTGTCGGGGACCACCTCTCCGGTCGTCACAGCTAGGCGTCGGCCAAGGCGGCACGTTCCTCGTTCGACAGGCAGCTCGAGATCTGACCATCGATCCGCTCGCGTTCGCCTTGGTCGCCGGAAAGGTCGGCCTCGATCGTCACGCGCACGAACTCTCGGTCTTTGTACAAGTCGTCGATACAGCCCATTGTCGGGGGCGAGAATTCGACGTTGGCCTGCTCGCTCACCGCCCGCCCAACCGACACACACTCTGCGTAGAGGTCGAGATAGCGGTTCTGCACCTCTTGGTCGGCCAAGAGGAAGTCGAACGGCTCCTCGTCGAGCAGCGCAACCCAGAACGGCCGGTACTCCTCACCTGACTGCAACCGACTCGAGACACACGCCGACTCGGTTGGTGGGAGTGGCTGGCCGCCTGCACGGATCAGACCCGATGCGAACGCGTCGATCGCACGCGGCGAGGCACAGTCCTGCACGGCGCTGACCACGGCATCAACCGAGTCGACGCCTTCGCCGATTGATTGTGCTGCAGCACTGTCAGCGCAGGACTGTTCAGCGAGCGTCAGCACCAACCCCGAGGCAGCGAGCTCGGTATAGGCCCCGGCGTTTTCCGAATTCTGGTTGATCACAACCGTGGTGGCAGTGGTGGAGCCACCGGGTTCTCCGTCATCCGACGGTGCCTCCGTGGTTGTCGACGATTCGGTGTCGTTGTCCTCACCAGTCGTGACGAGATCATCGGAGTTGTCCTCGGTCGCGAGCTCATTGCTCGATTCGGTCGTCGTCGTCGATTCCTCAGGGTCTCCAGGTCCGGGCTCGACGATGGATTCGCCGTCACCACAGCTCGTTGCAAGGAGCACCACGACAGTGAGAATCTGAAGCAATCTGCGCATGTGCCAAGGTTAGGGGTCGCGTGGTTCTGGGCGTGTTCACGCGGGTGCGCGCCCCACCTGCCCGTGACGCGGCAGACTGAGCCAGTGCTGTTCTTCTCCTCGACAAACGCGCGCGTTCGTCGGACCCTGACTCTCCTTGTCCTCATGGTGGGCCTGGCGATCTTCGTGCTGGGCGGTTGTTCGAACGGCGAGGCGAAGAACACCTCGTTTGAGCTGACCACCTCGACAACCCAGCCACTCAATGCTCGACAAGCGGCCGATCCGGTGCGAGGCGAACTCGATCCCGATCGAACCACCACATCGGATTCACCGACGGCAGAGTCTGCGGCCAATCGGACGTTGCATGTGCTCGGCAGCATTCGCTCGATCACGGATCCCTCTCCAAACTGGCAATCCAACATTGCACTGGTCGGCAATGATCTCGCCACTGTGGCGTCTCTCGGCTGCGATCCGACCAGCCCCGACTGCACGGCCGCGCTGGTGACCAGTTGGTCGAACGGGGGGATCGATCTCCTCAACGTTGCGACTTCCGACGCTGCATCGGCAGGCGACGCTCTCCCGGCGTTCGTCGATCAGCTCAATGGCGCCGGACTCACGGTGCTCGGTTACGGCCTCAATCGGGCGAGCGCAGTGAGCGGTGTGACCGTGGGAAGTAATGCGTCAGCCATTTCGTTGCATGCGATCTCGCTCAACGCCGACGATCAGGCGTCCGCCGGCGTCGACTCCCCCGGCATCGCCGGACCCTCGAGCTTCGACGCACTGCTCGACGCTGTCGCTGATCGTCAGGCCGCTGGGCTCGGCGTGGTCGTTTTTGTGGACGCCGGTTCGCTCGATGATCGAGCTCCGCGCCCTGCGCTGATCGACAGCATCCAGCGCCTGGTCGACCTCGATGTCGACGCCGTGATCGGTCACGGGTCGGACTTCATTCAGCGTTTCGACCGAGTTGACCAGTCGACGGTTGTGTACAACCTCGGCAACATCGTCATCGACACCCCCGATGTCTTGCGGACCGATACGGCCGTACTGCGCCTCGAGTTCGGCACCCCCGGACGTGCGTGTTTGCTCCCGGCGACAGCGGCGGCAATCGGGCCAGCTCTCGACGATGTGAACGTTCAGAGCTGCTGAGCATCAGCACAGCGAGGAATCACTGGTCAGACGTCAAAGGAGATTGCGCTCGACGAGCTGCTCACGAAGCCGATCGGGCCGTTCGAACAAGATCGCATCGAAGCCGAGCGACATCGCAGTCGCGATGTTCGCCCCCGAATCGTCGATGAACACTGCGTCTTCGGGCTCGAGGTCGTACCGCGTACACAGCCGATCGAATATGACGGGATCGGGTTTGATGACACCTTCCCGTCCGCTCACAACCATGCCGTCGAACAGCTCGAAGAACGAGTAGCTCGACTCGATCATCGCAAAGGTGTCTTGGCCCCAGTTGGTGAGCGCATACAAGGGCACACCCTTACGGCTCAGCTCGTCGAGGATGTCGACTGTTCCATCGATGACACCACCAAGGGTTTCCACCCAGCGCTCAGCGAACGCCATCACGAGATCTCGTTTGTCGGGATGTCGTTCGGCTACCGCCGACGCAACCTCGTGCAGTGGGGTACCACGATCGAGTTCCATGTTGTCTTCCATGGTGAATACCGTGTCCAAGAAGACTTGTAGCTCGTCTGGGTCGTCGATCAGCTTCTCGAACAGATTGCGACGATCCCATTCGATCAGGACGTTTCCGAGGTCGAAAACGACCGAGATCTGACGAGGCATCGTCGCACGGTACCAGGAGCGCACTCTCTACGATCGGTACATGCTCTCCGATGCAATACTCCCAAACGACCTGTCGATCGTCGGCGCACGAGCCGCAGATCTCGAGCGACGCAGGTTTGCTGGTGTCTTTACTGCCGAGACGTCACACGACCCGTTTCTTCCACTTGTGCTCGCGGCGCAGGCAACCGATCGGATCGACCTCGGGACGTCGATCGCCGTGGCGTTTGCTCGCAACCCAATGACCCTCGCACAAACCGCTCGAGACCTGAACGAGTACTCGCAAGGTCGGATGATCCTCGGTTTGGGGAGCCAGATCAAACCCCACATCACGAAGCGCTTTTCAATGCCGTGGAGTGCCCCAGCAGCAAGGATGCGCGAGTTCATCGCTGCCATGCATGCGATCTGGGACTGCTGGGACACTGGCGAACCACTCCGCTTCAAGGGTGAGTACTACACCCACATCTTGATGACCGACTTCTTCAATCCTGGCGCTGCCCGCCATGGGCGACCTCGAGTCTTTCTCGCTGCGGTCGGACCGATGATGGTCAAAGTCGTCGCCGAGCAGTGCAGCGGCTGGATGGTGCACCCGTTCACGACGCCTGAACACTTTGCGTCGGTCGCGCTACCGAAGATGCGCAGGTACATGGACGTCGCACAGCGACCCCATGAAGCGGTCGAGGTCGCGCTGCCGGCGTTCGTGGTGACCGGTTCCAACGAGGACGAGATGGCAGCAGCAGCCGCGGGGATCAAACACCAGATCGGCTTCTATGGGTCGACGCCCGCTTACAAGGACGTCCTCGACTTCCACGGATGGGGTGACGCGCACACCGAACTCCACTCGCTGACCAAGTCGAACAGGTGGGGAGAACTCGCTGCTGTCATCGACGACGAAATGCTGCAAACCTTCGCGGTCGTCGCAGAACCTGCCGGGGTCGATGCTGCGCTCGAGAGCCGGTATGGCGGGCTCGTCGACCGAATCAGCCGCTATACGGCCCCACTTTGAGGAGGTTCGCCCGACGCACGCAGCCGACCCTGCAACGCCCTCACGAGCCCGTGCACACGCTGGCTGCCGATGATGCATTCTTCCTCTGGAAGGTAGTGCACACCCTCGATGGTCACGACGTCGAGTGGACGACCGGAACCCTGGATCTCGGTCCACGGATCGACGGTGACCGCGTCATCTGAGGCACTGGCCGAGAAGTAGACCACGGGGAGATCGAGCGACTCAGGCTTGTAGTGCAACGCCGCACGCCGAATCACCGGGCCGAGCTGGCGCTCGGCATCTTCGAGCGATGGGGTCTCGCCCGCTTCTCGTGCCATCCGATACCGGCGACGTGCGAGCGCGAAGGTGACGCGTTCGCGGACACGAGACACTCCCTCCTCCACCGCCGTGAAGACACCCTCGTTTCGAAGCATGTCCACGTACTTGTTGGCGATCGTGCCGGTGTCGTCGACCTTGAGGCCCGCCATGACGGTGTCGACCATTGCAACGATTTCGACGTCGTCGCCGCGTGCCTGTAACAGTCGAGCGATCTCCCAGGCGAGCAACCCGCCCGTCGACCAGCCGAACAGGCGGTACGGGCCGTCGTCGACCGCGCTGTCGATCGCGTCGAGCATCGTGGCTGCCTGTGCGTCGATCGAGTCGACGATCTCACTTCGGGCGTCTGCCCCGGGAAGGCGGACACCGACGACGGGAATGTCTGCATCGAGGGCCTTGACCAGTGGCGCGTACCGAAGGAGGTTGCCACCACCAGGGGGCAGCACGATCAGCGGCTGTTGCGTTCCCGATGATCGCAGCCACTCGACCAAGCCACCAGCGGCTCGTACGACGCGGCCTCGGGCAATCGTTGCCTGGTCGCCGGCCGACGCGGCTGGTGTTCCGTTGGCGGCAATCGGTGCCGAGTCGAGCCGAGCGGCGAGCATCCGCGGCGTCGGTGCATCGATCAACTCACCAATCGCCACTCTTCGACCAAACTCGTTCTCGAGAAGCGAGACGAGCGCGACCGCCCGAAGCGAGTCACCCCCAGCATCGAAGAAGTCGGTGTCGGCGGTGATCGGCGCGCCGTCGAAGGCTGCGGTGAATATCGCCATCACCGAGGCGACGATGGGCTGAACACGTTCCGAGCCGGCCGACTCGATGACATCGCGAGATTCAAAACGATCGCGTGGATCGAGTGGTAGATCGCCAACAGCCCGACGATCTACCTTTCCGTTCGGTGTCCGTGGCAGATGGGGAACGACGACAACCTGTCTTGGCACATGTGTCTTGGGGAGCACCGCCGCAATGCTGGTCTTGAGGTCTTCGCCGGTGAGATCGCTTGTGCTCTCGACCCATGCCAAAAGGTCGCGTCCGCGGAGGTCGGCGATTGCGACCGACACGCCAGGAATCGCCGTGAGCGCGTTCTCGATCTCTGCAGGCTCGATTCGCACGCCGCCGACCGACAGTTGCGAATCGACTCGTCCGAGGAACTCGATGAGGCCGGTGCTGCGCCGAATGGCCAAGTCGCCGGTCCGGTAGGTGGACCCACCGTGCTCATCGGGCAGGAATGACGAGGACCCTTCGCCATCGAGGTACCCGTTGGCCACACCGGGGCCCGAGACCCAGAGTTCACCCGCAGTGTCCAGCGGGAGGGCGAGGCCCTTCGAGTCGACGACCTCAACGGTCGTTCCCGGTATTGGGCGGCCGATCGGAACGGTCAGCGTGTCGTCCACGGAGCATCGATGTGCCGTCGCCCAGACGGTAGCTTCGGTGGGTCCGTACTCATTGACGAGTTCCACATCGGGAGCGAGTTTGTAGTGTTCGGCGACCAGCGCGGTCGGACACGCCTCGCCAGCGACGACCACCGTGGCCAGCCCAGGCAGTGCCCCCGCCTGCCGACGCAACAGGGCGCCGTACAACGTAGGCACCATGAGGGTGTGGGTCGGGCGAGACTCCTCTACGAGGGCCAGCAGCGCGTCGACGTCGTGGACTTCATCCTCGGTGGGCAACACGAGTTCTCCGTGGTCCGCGAGCGTCCAGAAGAGGCCAGCGACCGAGGAATCGAAGCCTGCGCTCGAAACCAGCAGGTAGCGAGTCACCGCAGCGTCGTACCACTGGCGGCGAGCAGCCAGCGATGCACCGAGATTGGCATGCGAGATCGAAACGCCCTTCGGCCGACCCGTCGAGCCCGAAGTGAAGATGACGTAGGCCTCCTCATCGGCTCGAGTGACGTGCATCCTTGCCACCGGAAGCACCTCTGGGTCGCCATGGTCCATGTTCACCGTGGTCACCTCGGTCAGACCAGCGTGGCCAGCGCCTGAACTGACTGCGGCGGTGACGCTCGCCGCCGAAATCAGCTCGGTCACTCGGGATGCCGGCTGCGACACATCGATCGGAACGTAGCTTGCGCCCAAAATCCAGCTGGCGCGAACAGCGACCAGTAGGTCGACCGAACGCGGGAGAACAACAGCCACTCGATCACCGGGGCCCACACCAACACCACGAAGCCGCGCTGCCAGCTCTCGCGACTTGTCATCCAACTGCCGGTAGGTCAGCTGTGCGAGTCCGCAACGAATGGCGGGTCGATCGGGAACGGCGTCCACCGCCATGTCGATGAGGAGCGGCACCAAAGTCAGAGCCCGCTCCAGTTCGGGTCCGCGCAGCGCGGTTGGGCGCTGACTCAACGCGCCGACGACATCACCGGGAGAACTGACGAGCGCCTGCAGGCTGGCGGCGAATTCGTCGAGCAACCGGGTGGCGACGGCGCGACCCACCGTCGCTCCTCGGTATTCGACACCCAGTTCGACCACGTCTTCGCGAATCTGGACGAAGAACGTCAGATCGTTGACCGCGGTGCCCGAGGACAGGATCGTATGGAGCACAGGCTGCCCGTCGAGCTCGGCGGCGGCGAGGTCTTCGACCGCCAGCATGACTCTGCCTGACGGAGGCGTCAGGCCTCTCGACCTCGCCGACCGAACAACGTCGCCGAAGGGGACAGCTCGGTGCTCGAGCGCAGACGCAAGCTCCAGGCCAACGGTGTTGGCCAGCGAGGACATCGTCTTCGTTGGGTCGACGTCAACCAGTAGGGGCAGCGGGTTCAAGAAGTACCCGACCACATTGGCAAGAGCTGGGTGATCTCGGACCGAGGAGGTCACGGTGAGTTCGAAGGTCCCCCGGTCGAAGTACGGCGCCATCGAGGCAGCCAGGGCAGTGAGTGCGTTGGCGAACGGCGTCGTTGCAGGTGCGCGTCGCAATTGACTCATCGTGATCGGGGAATCGCGATATACGTAGCCGTCGACCTCGGGTTCTG
>RCMY010001227.1_pt1 | contig 24503 bp, 16 predicted proteins | sample 2041341 | NCBI WGS metagenome assembly RCMY01 (sample SAMN09708234, study PRJNA481090) | Marine sediment metagenome, whole genome shotgun sequencing project.
CGGTAGCCGGCCCCGCGGACGGTCACGATGTGCCGCGGAGCGGACGGGTCCGACTCGACGTGACGCCGAAGTCGATGCACGTGCTCGGTCACCGTGGCCGAGCCCTGCCAGCCTGGTTCGGTCGCCCACACGGCGCGAAGCAACTGATCTCGCGAGAACACCTGCCGCGGCGCCCGTGCGAAATGGACGAGCAGATCGAACTCCCGGTTGGTCAGCGCAACCACTTCTCCGTTGCGATGCACCTCCACCGCGTCGGTGTGGATCAAGAGGTCACCGAACGGAATCACACCTGCGTCGTCATCGGCGTGGTCGTTGCGATCAGCACGTCGAATCAGCGCACTGATCCGCGCAATGAGTTCTCGCGGGAGGAACGGTTTCACCACGTAGTCGTCAGCACCGATTTCCAGGCCGAGGACGCGATCGCTCTCGTCGCCATTGGCCGTCAGCATCATGATCGGCGTGTCGTGTTGCTTGCGGATCTCACGCACCACGGCGTAGCCGTCGATTCCTGGCAAGCCGACGTCGACCAGCACCAGATCGACTTCTGGACTCATCAATTGGAGTCCTTGTTCGCCCGACTCCGCGACGACGACATCGAAAACCGACGCTGCGAGCCGGGACGCGATGAACCCGCGAACGTCCTGATCGTCATCGATCACCAGCACCGTTCGGCGCCCCGCGTCCGAGCCCACGTCACCACCGTACGTGATTCATGTCACCACGTTCTGACATTGTTCGGAGGGCAACTCCTCACACAGGGCGGTTGCCCACGACGTACAGCCTCTTGATCGGCGAAGTGAGGCGGGGTATTGTCAGCGATCGAGCGCTTGAGGGGGCGGTTCATGTTCGACCTGAAGCAGGCCACACCACGGCAGACCGACGATCACCGCGCCCGGTCGGTGCAGTGGACCTTCCGCCAGACCTGGCCACTCGACGTCGGCCTCGTGGCAACCGTGATCATCGCCATTGCAACGCGCTCGGTCGTGGTTTCCTTCCACGTGATCTTCCTTCTCCTCGCAATGGCTGCGCTCATGCTCCCGTTTCACCAGTTCGCGATCCGGACATCGCTGGGCATGGCTGCGTCGTCGGCACTCGTCATCTGGGCTGTCACGTCATTCGACGTTCCGTCAGAAGAACTCACCGAGATTCCGCTGCTCACTGCCGTCTTGGTACTGATCTTCCTCGTTGCGCGATCACGAGCCGACGCCACGACCGATCGCGCTGCCACCCAGGACGAGTTGGCGCAGCGAGCGGACGCCGAACTCGACGATCTTCGGCGTCGGCTCGTCCACTCCCAGCGACTCGACATTCTCGGTCGGACCAGTGCTGGCCTCGCCCACGATCTTCGCAACGTCTTCACGGTCGTGGAGGGCTGCGCTGAGGACTTCCGGGCAATCGACGACCCCTCCGTCACCAGTTGCGCCACCGAGGTGTCCGACGCCTGCACACGGGGGAAGCTCTTGGTCGATGAACTGCTCTGGGTCGGCCGTCAGCATCACACGGCCCCGGCCGTGATCGACCTCGGTGCAGCAGTCACCGAGCTGCGGCCGATCTTGCAGCGTCTCACCCGGCGCGGCGTCCGACTCGACGTCCGAGCACCGAGACACGTCGTCCACGTACGTGTCGACAAGATGTCCATCACTCAGATCCTGATGAACCTGGTGGCGAACGCGAATGATGCCATCGTCGGTCCGACGGGCCGCATCACGGTCGCCGTGCACACGCTGCTCACCAACAACGCCGGCGCGGGCGTGACGATGTGCGCAGCGCTGACCGTCACCGACGACGGCCAGGGCTTTGATCCGACCACAGCGCAGAACGCATTCACGGCTGAGTTCACGACGAAGGGCACCGATCACAGCGGGCTCGGCCTCCACACGGTTGCACAGTTGGCCGATCGGTTCGGTGGATCGGTGCGCGTCGAGTCAGGAGACAGCACCGAGACAGTCGTCAGCGTCACGATTCCCATCGAGGAAGCAACATCGGCGAGCGGTGCCGACGGCAAAGCCGACACACCGAAGGCGTGCTCAGGTTCGCTGCTCGGTTCTGCGACCGACGTGCACTCAGCGAGCGATCTCGACGGCATCGCGTCACGATCATTCTTGACTTGAAACGATCTGCTCCTCGGCACCGATCGACGAGGCGCGCGGCCCGTCAATTCGTCAGCAGCTCGAGTTCCTCGGCGAGGTACTCGTCCTTGCATTTACTCCGCTGCAGTTTCCCGCTGCTCGTCTTCGGCAGCGTGCCGGGTTGCACGAGCATGATGTCGCGGGGCGGCAGACCACTGACCTCGAGGGCTCGATGATGAATGCGGTCGCGGACTGCACCGAGATCGCCAGATGTGTCGGTGAGGCGAGCCTCGGCGACCACCACCACACTCTCCTTGCCCTTGTATCCGTCCATGCCGAAGGCGATCACGTTGCCGGCGCGGACACCATCGAGCGGCCCGACGGCTCGTTCGATGTCTTCGGGGAACACATTGCGGCCGCCGACGATGATCACGTCCTTGATCCGACCACACATCACGAGCTCACCGTCGAGCAGGTAGGCGAGATCCCCGGTACAGAGCCAGCCGTCCCGGAACAGCGCGGCGGTCGCGTCGGGACGCTTGTAGTAACCGGGCGTGACCGACGTCCCGCGCAGCAGCAGTTCGCCGACGTGGCGTTCCGGGAGCTCCTCGAAGGTCTCGGGGTCGACGACCTTCATCTCCAGGCCCGGCACGGCGGGGCCCAACAGTGGGAGTTGGCGGGCGGTCACCGCGAACTCGTCGGGGTCCCTGACTTCGATCGGCTTGGCGATCCGCTCGGTTTCCAGCACGATCCGGTCGACGGTGTCGGTCCGCAGTCCGCGACCGCGCTGCGGGAAGGTCCCGGCGATTGCGACTTCTGCCATGCCGAAGGCCGGGAACACTCCCCCGGCGTCGAATCCGAAGCGCGATGCCTCGGCGACGAATGCCTCGACCGCCTTGGGGTCGACCGGTTCGGCGCCGGACAGTGCGAGCGTGAGCGGCGACAGGTCGAGGTCGGTCATTCGCTTGAGCGCGCGTGTGGCGAGGACCCAGGAGAAGTTGGGGCCGGCGGTCGCCGTGCATTCGTAGTCACTGAGCCACTGCATCCAGTTGCCTGGGTGGGCGAGGAAATCCTGTGGGGCGGCTTGGACGAGGTCGATGCCCTTGGTCATCGGGATGGCGAGGCATCCGACGAGACCCATGTCGTGGTAGAGCGGCAGCCACGACATCAGTGTCTCGCCCTGCCCGATGTCACCGGCGATGCATGCTGCGTCGACGTTCGCCGACAGGACACGGTCGGGGATCATCACACCCTTCGGTTCGCTCGTCGAGCCGCTCGTGTACTGCAGGATCACGAGTCGTTCGGGATCGTGATCCGGGATCTCCAGACGGTCACCACTCGGCACGTTGGGTGCTCCGGGCAGGATCGATCGCATCGGCTCGATCGGCGGGTCGCCCTCGACCGCGGTGTAGAAGTCGGCGAGTTGGTCGTCGATCAGGACGAGCTTTGCGTCGCCGTGCCGGATGCGTCCGCGGGTGCTCTCGATGAACGCGTCGAGTGAGCCCATTCTCATCGGGAGCGGCAGCACCATCGACGCGACGCCCGCGAGCCAGCAGCCCCGGACGATCGTCAGGAGTTCGCGACTCGTCGGCCCCAGGACGGCGACGTGGTCACCCGGCAGCAGGCCCTTCGCCTGCAGGGCGGCGCCGACGGCACGGGCATCGTCGTGGATCTCGCGCCATGTGACCAACGCTGGTCGGCCGTCGGCGTCGACGTCGCCACTCAGGACGGATTTGCCGACGAATCGCACGCCGGTACCGAGATCGGCGGCCTGTTCGAGGCGCGAGGTGGTGGAGTCGCCGGACCCGTTTCCGGCTGCTACGTCTTCAGACATGGACCCGAAGCTAGTTGGATCGTCGCGTTCGATCGCAGATCGTCAGCCGGTGGCGTACACGCTGTTCTGGATCACCACGGTGAAGAACTCAGCCCGGGCCGGTTCGTCGCGCACGGCATCCGAGCCGTCGTACAAGCCGACGATCGCATCGGGGAACACGGCGACCAGACGAATACCGCGGGTTCCCATGAAGTAGCCGACCACTTGACGACCTGGCTCCAAGGACCCGTCATCATTGCCCACCGGCAGGTTCTCGGGCAGGAGCCCCTCTTCGAAGATGTAGGCGGCGAGCGCGTTCGGGACCTCGATGGCCCGACCGCCGGTGGAGGCTTGCAGGATCGCCGCGCTCTCGGCGGCGGTGTCGGTGAAGATCGACTTGTCGTAGGTGTCGACTCGCAGCGGGTCGATGTCACTGGTTCCGAAGTAGAAGATGCAACCGTCCGCGCCTTCGTTCACCTTGGCGAGTTGGGTGGGGGCCAGATCGGCGACGACCTGATTGCCGATCGTCGGACACTGGAAGCCCTGCGACAGATCGACGTTGTCGAGCGTCTCCTGTTCGGCGGCGATGTCGGCGTCGATCTCGTCGAGATCCACCGACAGGTCGAGATTCTCGGTCACCTCATCCGGCGTCGCCTCACCAATGTCAGGGGATTCCGACGACGAGTCCGAGCCTCCACAGCTCGCGAACAGCAGCGCCCCGACGATGACGACGGCGAACGGACGGTGCGTGCGGATCATGCGCCCATCAGATCAACTGCGGGGCAACCCGTCAAGGGTCGACCGTGCGCCGGACGACGGCGAGGACACTCGGTTCGAAGCGCAGTCGCGATCGCGCAGAGGTCCGCTGTGTCGGCTACTGGCTGCCGTCGAGCCGCCCCGGGAGATGGTGAGTGGACCCGCCGCGCACCTTGACCTCTTTGGGCTGGCAGTCGTGGCAGCCGTACTCGAGATGGATCCCCTGGATCGACATCTGCGTCCCCCGAGACTTCTCGAGGATCACCTGCGGGAGGTGATAGAGGTCGTCACCACCGCACAGCGGGCACTTCGGTCGCGGGTCCCTGGTCCACGTCACCTTGCAGGCAGCGCAGGTCAGCTGGAGCATCCCGTCCGCCAGCGGTTCACCGCGCAGGTCGTCGTCGGAGTCGCACGACGGGCAGACGATCTCCAACGACATGATCGGAGTGTAGAAGCCCACCCCTGCCGGCTGTTGCCGAGTGTTGCGCCGACGAACACGGCCGTCAGAGGTCGCGTTCAGCGGCGACGACCTCGGTGGAGCCCGGCTCGCCGACGAACCGAACCTGCCGGCGACACATTCGTCGGCGCAAACCGTTCGGATGGGTTGGCCGGTCAGCCGTTGCCGAATGCCTCGGACAGTTGCGTCACGCTGCTCGCCGGCAGCGAGGTGTAGAGGAGTTCGGCGCCCTCGAATCGTTTCGCCTCCGCAGCGAGCTCGCGGACGTGGACATGTTCGGCGAGGATCACGACAGCCGTCGTGCCCTCCTGGACGGCCTGCTTGAACCAGCCGACCCACTCGTCGGGAATCCCGATGTCGACAACCTTCGCAGTCACGGCACCGACGCCGGCACCGACGCCCAACCCAGCGAGCCACCCGATCGGGCCGCCGACGACGAGTCCGAGCAGCCCGGTCCACATCGCGCCTGAGGCTGCTGCCCGGCCGGGAGTCGGGTCGATCGTCTCGGTGACGCTCACTTTGCCGGCGTCGTTCTTGGTCACGATGACGGCGTCCTTCAATCCGAGCTTGCCGGCGTTGCGGAGGCCGGACATGGCGAGCAGGTACTCCTGGGCCCGAATCGCCGTGTCGAATGCGACGCCGATGATGACCGGTGCATCCGGGTCGAGGCTGACGTCGGCTCCGGCGCGCAGGCTCGGATCGGGCGGTTCGAATGAGGACATGACCGCAGTCTTCCCGACGATGCGACCGAACACACATCTCTGTCCGCGACCCTCTTGCGCCACGACTCGCTCTCTGACTTGCTCCGGCGACTTGCGCGGCCACTTGCGCCGACGAAGACCCCCGCCGACTGCGGCGTCCGTCGGCACGACGCCGGGGCCCATCGCTACGCCGATGAACACCCCCGGGCGGCGGGACGTTCGTCGGCGCGAACCGGCCGGGTCGGCGGGTGCGCCAGCTCGTAGGCTCGGTCCCGTATGAGCGACCCCGAGCACCCCGAGCACCCCGAGCACCCCGAGCCCGCCGTCACGACTGCGAGCGGCGATGCACCCGCACACCGGTACACGTCGGCGCTCGCGCAGGACATCGAGGTCGGCTGGCAGGACTTCTGGGACGAGCACGGCACGTTCCACACCCCCAACCCGGTGGGCGAACTGGCTGACCCAGACCGCACGGAGCCGCTCGGCGACAAGGTGTTCGTCCAGGACATGTTCCCGTACCCATCCGGTGTCGGTCTGCACGTCGGCCACCCGCTCGGTTTCATCGGCACCGACGTCTACTCCCGCTTCAAGCGGATGACCGGCCACAACGTCCTCTACACGATGGGTTTCGATGCGTTCGGCCTGCCCGCCGAGCAGTACGCCGTCCAGACCGGCCAGCACCCGGCGATCACGACGAATGCGAACATCGCCAACATGCGCCGCCAGCTGCGTCGGCTGGGCCTGAGCCACGACATGCGCCGCTCGGTGTCGACCACGGATCCGGAGTTCTACCGCTGGACGCAGTGGATCTTCAGCCAGGTGTTCAACGCGTGGTACGACGACGACCCGGATGTCGACGGTGCCCGTCCGATCAGCGAGCTGATCGAACGCTTCGAGTCCGGTGAACGTGACACCCCCGACGGCACACCGTGGGCCGACCTGTCCACGGCGGACCGCAACGTGATCATCGACGATCATCGCCTCGCCTACGTCTCCGAAGCCCCGGTCAACTGGTGCCCCGGGTTGGGCACGGTCGTCGCCAACGAAGAGGTCACCTCCGACGGCCGCTCCGATCGCGGCAACTTCCCGGTCTTCAAGCGCAACATGCGCCAGTGGATGATGCGGATCACCACCTACGCCGAGCGGCTGATCGACGACCTCGAACTGCTCGACTGGACCGACGCGATCAAGGCGATGCAACGCAACTGGATCGGACGCAGCGATGGCGCCAAAGTCGACTTCGCCTCCGATGCCGGGCCGATCACGGTCTTCACGACACGACCCGACACGTTGTTCGGCGCGGCGTTCATGGTGCTCTCCCCCGAGCACCCCTACGTCGACCAACTGGCCGACCCGTCCAAGGTCGACGAGATCGCTGCCTACCGGACGCAGGCCGAGGGCAAGAAGGACTTCGAACTGCAGGACGACACGCGCGAGAAGACCGGCGTGTTCATCGGCGCGTACGCGACGAACCCGGTCAACGGTGAACAGTTGCCGATCTGGATCGCCGACTACGTCCTGATGGGCTACGGCACCGGCGCGATCATGGCGGTTCCGTGCGGCGACGCCCGCGACTTCGAGTTCGCGCGCAAGTTCGAGCTGCCGATCCCGGCGATTCAGGAGCCGCCGGTCGAGTGGTTCGAGGAGCACAACCTGCCCGTCACGCTCGACACACGTCAGTGGCCCGAGGCGTTCGTCGGCGATGCGCCGTACGTCAACAGCTCGAACGGCGAGCTGCAGTTGGACGGGTTGGTCAACAAGACCGAGGGCATCGCAGTGATGAACGGTTGGCTCGAGCGCACCGGCAACGGTGAGGCCACGGTCAACTACAAGCTGCGCGACTGGCTCTTCAGCCGCCAGCGCTACTGGGGCGAACCGTTCCCGATCGTCTACGACGCCGACGGCAACCCGCACACCGTGCCCGACGAACTGCTCCCCGTCGAGCTGCCCGAGACCGACCAGTTCGCTCCACGCACGTTCGAGCCGGACGACGCGATGTCCAACCCGGAGAGCCCGCTCGACCGGCTGCAGGACTGGGTGAACGTCGAACTCGACCTGGGCGCCGGCGACGGCGTCCAGACGTACCGGCGCGACACGAACGTCATGCCGCAGTGGGCCGGCTCCTGCTGGTACCAGATGCGCTACATCGATCCTCAGAACGACGACCGCTTCTGCGCCGTCGAGAACGAGGAGTACTGGATGGGTCCGCGCACCGACGTGCGGCCCGATCACCCTGGCGGCATCGACCTGTACGTGGGCGGCGTCGAGCACGCCGTGCTGCACCTGCTGTACGCCCGCTTCTGGCACAAGGTCCTGTTCGACCTCGGCCATGTCAGCTCCGTCGAGCCGTACGCCCGCCTCTTCAACCAGGGCTACATCCAGGCGTATGCGTTCAAGGACGAGCGCGAGATCTACGTCGAGGCTTCCGAAGTCGAAGGCAACCTTGACGACGGCTGGACCCACCACGGTGAACCGGTCACTCGCGAGTACGGCAAGATGGGCAAGTCCCTGAAGAACGCGGTGTCTCCCGACGAGATGTACGAGGCCTACGGCGCCGACACGCTGCGGCTGTACGAGATGACGGGCGGCCCACTCGACTCGTCACGCCCGTGGGAGACCCGAGACGTCGTCGGCATGTACCGCTTCCTGCAGCGGCTGTGGCGCAACATCGTCGACGAGGACACCGGTGCGTGCACTGTCGTCGACTCCCCCGCCGACGAGGACACGATGAAGCTCCTGCATCGCACGATCGACTTCGTCAGCTCCGAGATGGACGAACTCCACTTCAACACCGCCATCGCCAAGCTGATCGAGCTGAACAATGCGGTCACCAAGCTCGATGCGACGCCACGCGAAGTCGCCGAGCCGATGGTCCTGATGCTGGCACCGCTCGTCCCGCACATCGCCGAGGAGCTGTGGCGCAAGCTCGGCCACGACGACACCATCACGTACGTCCCGTTCCCGACTACTGACCCATCCCTGCTCGTCGACGACACCATCGAAGTGCCGGTCCAGGTGAACGGCAAGGTCAAGGGTCGGATCACGATCGCCGCCGATGCCGACCAGGACACTGCCCGAGCGGCAGCACTGGCCGACGACAAGGTGCAGGCCGCGCTCGGCGGCAAGGACCCGAAGAAGGTCATCGTCGTCCCCGGCCGCATGGTGAACATCGTCGTCTGACGAAGAGAAGGCTCAGGCGTCGACGAGTTCCCGCTCGGGTTCCGGTTCACCGTCACCGATGAGGTCGTCATGACCGCCTTCGACGTTGAGCGTCGGCAGGATGCGGTCGAGCCACTTCGGGAGCCACCAGTTCTTGGCGCCGAGCAGTTCCATCGTCGCGGGCACGAGGAGCATGCGGACGAGGGTGGCGTCGAGCAGGATCGCGGACGCCAGACCGAGGCCGAACATCTTGATGACGCGGGCGTCTTCGAGGACGAAGCTGCCGAAGACGACGACCATGATCGCCGCCGCTGCCGTGATGACGCGGGCGGTGGCGGCGAGACCTGCTGCGACCGAGTTCACCGGATCGCCGGTCTTGTCGTACTCCTCACGCACTCGGGACAGCAGGAAGACCTCGTAGTCCATCGAGAGGCCGAACACGATCGCGAACAGCATCATCGGCAGGAACGGCTCGATCGGCCCGCTGCCGGTGCCGAGGAGATCGACTCCCCATCCCCACTGGAAGACGGCGATGACGATGCCGTAGGCGCCACCGATCGAGAGCAGGTTCATGATGACCGCCTTGAGCGGCACGAGGACCGACCGGAACACCATCATCAAGAGCAGGAACGACAGGCTGAGCACGGCGATGAAGAAGACCGGCAATCGGGCCGACAGGTAGTCGGAGAAGTCGATGCTCGATGCAACCGCACCGGTCACCTTGGGATCCAGGCCGGAGCCGTCGATCGCTGTCGGGATCACGTCGCTGCGGAGGTTGCGGACGAGCGTGGAGGTCGCTTCCTCCTGCGGGCCGGTCTCGGGGACGACGAAGATCTGGAAGGCCCGGCCGTTGTCCGACGGAATGGGTCCCAGCGCACGTTCGACACCATCGGCGCCGTTCAACGCGACGACGAGTTCCTGGGCGGCGCCGAGCTTGCTCGGGTCGTCGATCTCGCCAACGACGAGCAGCGGGCCGTTGCTGCCGGCACCGAAGCCCTCGGCAAGCAGTTCATAGGCCTGGCGGGTGGTGGTGTCTTCGGCGAACGTGCTCTCGTCGCCGAAGCCGAGCCGCAGGCCGAGTACCGGGATGCTCATCACGAGGAGCAGCGTGGTGACACCCAGCGCCATCGGCCACGGATGCGCTTGCACGAATCGGCTCCACCGGTACGCCCAGGTCTCGTGCAGCGGCTTCTCGGTTCGGGGCGGCACGACGTCGCGCAGTCCCTTCACGAAGAACGACAGCACGAGGGTGCCGATCGACATCACCGCGAAGACCGCGGCGATGGGTCGAAAGCCGAGTCCGACGGCGAGCAGAGCGGCGGAGACGAAGCCGGCCATGATCAGGCCGCGCCAGCGGGTGACCTCCACCCGTGGACCGGCGAAGCCGATGAGTGCCGGGAGCAACGTCACCGACGCGACCATCGTGATCGCAACGGTCACGGCGGCACCGGTTGCGAGGCCGTTGATGAAGGCGAGTTGCATGACGAACATGCCGAGGAGGGAGATGACGACGGTCAGCCCGGCGAACAGCACGGCACGGCCGGCGGTGTCGATTGCACGCACGGTTGCATCGTGGGCCGACATGCCCTCCCGGGTTCCTTCGCGATATCTGGTGACGATGAAGAGCGCGTAGTCGATGCCGACGCCGAGCCCGATCATGGCGCCGAGAGTGGTGGCGAAGTCCGGGATCGACATCACGTTGGTCAGCAGGGTGATCGTGCCGACACCGATCCCGACTCCGAACAACGCCACGCCGATCGGCAAGCCCATCGCGAGGACCGACCCGAATGCCAGGATCAAGATGACCACGGCGAACGAGAGTCCGATGAGTTCGGATTCCGGCGGCTCGAACTCGGCGAGCGACGCTCCGCCGATCTCGATGTTGACGCCCTCGACCGCGACGTCGTCGACCAGCGCCTCGATGTCACGACCGATCTCACTCGCTCGGACTTCATCGGTGTTCTCGTCGAAGTCGATGCTCGCATAGGCGATTCGACCATCGGGTGAGGTCAACCCCCGCTGCTCCCCGATCGGCGAGTACGGACTGGTCAGGGTGACTTCGTCGTTGAGCGCGATCGCTTCGAACAGTGTCGACAGCGCCGACTCCACGTCGGGGTCCGCCACGCCTTGTTCGGCCTCGAAGACGATCGAGCCGGACAGAAAGCTCCCACCCACGCCGAAGTTGTCTTTCAGGATCTCGAAGCCCGCCAGCGAGTCGGAATCGGGGCTCTCGAACGAACTCTCCGATGAGCTGCCGATCCCACCGACCGCAGCGAACGTGGCGACGAGAACGACGATCCATGCCGCCAGCACGCTCCGGCGTCGACGGAAAGCGAACGAACCGAGCCGCGCCCACACCGATGCGTCCGGACCCAGTGGGGTGATGCCGACGTCACTAGAACCGCCACCGAAACTACTGGACACTTTGTTCATGATTGGGAGTGTGCTCGCTACGATGGGCCATTGCAAGCATTCGCGGCCCAGCGTGCCCGACGACACAGAACCAGAGCACGTCGAGATGACCGACCAGCAACAACGCCGCCCATCGCCGGCAACACCATCAAGCGGATCACCAAGCAGATCATCGAGCGGATCACCAAGCAGGTCGCTCGACCCGCGCATCGAGCGGTCGCGTCTCTCCGTGAGCCACGCCGCGGCACAGCTCCTGCTCGACGAGGGCCCGGATGCCATCACCCACGCCCGGGTCGCGGACGCCGCCGGAGTCAGCCGCACCACGGTGTACAAGCACTACCCGGAGCGCTCCGACCTGTTGTTCGCCACCGCCGAAGCAATCGGCAAGAACCTGCCCGACCCCGAGACGATCAGCGGGGACCTCCGAGCCGACCTGGCGACACTCTTCGATCATCTCGCGTCCGACCTTCGCGACCCGGTGCGGGCGCGTGTGATGGCGATGATGATGGAACGCGCCCTGCACGACGACGCCGTCGCTCTGGTCCGTGACACCTTCATGACCGAGATCCGAGAGGCGTTCGCAACGATCGTCAGCGCCGGCGTCGAAGCGGGCGAACTCGCCGCCGGCACCGATGTCGATCTCGGGCTCGCCTCGCTCGCCGGCTCGCTGCTCTTTTCGCGCTTCCTCGCGACCGTCGAGATCGAGGAACCGTTCGTCGCCGGGATCATCGAGAACTACATCCGTACCAACGCACCCCGCTGACGTCAACCGCCGCGGTCGTCAAACACTGCTGACGTCAACCACCGCTGACGCCGCCGAGCTGCCGGAGGGCTGCCGCAGTGACGTCGTCGAAGCGGGTGATCAGTCGTTCGAGCCACGCCGGGTCGTCATCGGCGAACGCTGCACGGACCTGCGCTCGGATGTCGGCTGCTGCGGGCGCCAGCGGATCACCGTGAGCATGGAGCCAGGCATCGGCGCGCAGCGCCTGCAGGACTGCGAAGACGTCGACGGTGCCGAACTCGAGCGCCGCCGCGGTGATCTCGACACCCGGAAGCAACGGCTCGATCGCGGCGAGCCAGTCGCCGCTCAGCGATGCCGACACACTCTCGCCGTCGTGCATCGACCGCACCTCGCCCCACCAATCGGTTCCACGGGCGTAGCCGGGGTCACCCGATGTCTCGTGCGAGATGAGTTCGCCGTGGCCCCAGTCTCCCAATCCCGTGTGGAGGTCGACGAGACCGAGTCGGGTGGCTCCACCCACGATCTGTGGCAGGTGTTCGATGATCCAACGGTGCGACCAGACCGGGGCCGAGCCACCGTGGAAGATGCCCGTCGGGTGGTCGTACTGCCCACCGCTGACCGTCTCCTGGAACTGCGGCAGGCCCACCTCCATCGCTTGTTCCATCAATGTTGCAGTGGTCGCCTCCTGGGTTGCTGCGTCCCACGTCGACGGCACGAGGAGGTCGGCAATCGCTCCGTAGCCGTCGTTGCGCAGGACGTCGGACCAGTCGACGAAGTTGCGGTTGAGGTCGACGTTGTCTTCGTTGACCCGCCGCACCCAGGAGAACCCGACCGGGTTGAACCCGTGGAGCAGGACGACGCGGACGTCGGTCGGGCGCGTCGCAGAGCACTCGTCGAGCCACCACGTCTGCAGCGCCGAGCCGGCGTACCCCTCGACGCCGTGCGTTCCGGAGACGACGAGCAGCACCGAGGCCGCGTCGTCGGCCCCGAGGGTCGCCACGTCGATCGCGAGCTCCTCGCCTTCTCGTCCCTGCTGCGGGTGCGGGAACGACGTCACATCAGCGCTGCGTGTTGCTGCTGCGTCGAGGAAGCGCCGACGAGCAGCCGCATAGGTCAGGTCGAGAGTGCGGGGCATCCACCGATGATTCCAGATCCGGTACGAGCCACTCGTCGTCGACTCCCGCAGCAGACGGGATCCGGGAGCATGATTGAGTCGCCCTCGAACGTGGTACGCCGATTCCCGCACGGCGGAACCACCCGCGTGCACGTCGAAAGAGGAGCCGTCAATGTGCAGAGTTCTCGCCTACATCGGGCCGGAGATTCCATGCGGGAGCCTGCTTCTGGCGCCCGAGAACAGCTTGATCAACCAGACGCTGGATCCAGAGATGCACCCGCTCATGCAGTTGGCGGGCTGGGGATTCGGTGCGTGGAGTGAGCACCTTTTGAAGCCGGAGGAGCCGTTGCGGTACCGACGTCCGATGGCGGCGTTCTACGACGACAACGCTGAGGGACTCATCCCGAGCTTGCAGGCGAGCACGCTGCTCGCACACGTGAGAGCGGCGGCCTACGACGCCGGCACGGTGCTCGCCGACGAGAACTGTCACCCGTTCTCGTTCGATGGGACACCCTTCATCATCGCCCAAAACGGTTCGCTGCCCCATTGGCAGTTGCTGCAGCGCGAATTGCTGCGGTACTGCAAGGACGAATACCTGGAACAGATGCGCGGCACGACCGACACCGAATTCCTGTACGTCCTGCTCCTCTCGCTGCTCGAAGGCGACAGCGACGACGAGGTGCAACGCGGCTTCGAGGAGATGCTGCGCGTCATCAGCAGCGCGATGAAGGAACTCGACCTCGCCGGCCTGACCAAGTTGAAGATGGCGCTGGTCGCACGGGATCGCATCATCGGAGTCAACTACGGCCTCGGCCACGACGCCGAGGCACACCCCGCCGGCGACTGGCGCGAGCTCCGCAAGGCAGGTTCGGGAACCGACGAACATGCGCTCTCCATGCTCCTCGAGCCGATGTACGTGATGACGGGGAGGAACTTCGAGGAGTACGAACAGTCATACGGCGTCGACGTCACCCCCGCCGACGAGGCGACCTCGGCCATCTTCGCCTCAGAGCCGCTGACCGAAGACACCGGCGACTGGTCAGAGGTCGAGTTCGGTCAGATGGTCGCACTCGAACGAACCGGTGACGGCATCTCGATGACGACCACCGAACTCGACACCTGATTCGCGGCACGTAGGAGTGGGAGGGGCACGGTCATCACTGCCAGCGCACCGTGAAGTTGGCGCGCCACAGGTCCATGAGGTCCGTGGCACCGCGCATGGTGACCTTCGAGTCGGGGGCCCGATTCCAGAGCAGGAGATACAGGGCCGATGCGGTGCCCTCGAGTGTGAGATCGGCGTGATCGCCCGAGCGGTTCGTCTCGGTGTGCTCCGGCCCAATGGAGGCGTACCAGTGCTCACCGGCGTCCTGCGCGTGCACGTGCATCACCTTGGGTCCGTCGAGGTCGAGAGAGCGGGGCCGTATCGCGAAGCCGCACATCAGCTCATCGATCATGTCGGTCGCGAACCGGGACTCGAAGTGCGACTCCTTGCCTCGCGCCTGCTCGGCATCGAAGCGATGGATGGCGATTTCGCTCGCCTGCCGCCGAACATCAAGCTACGACGATCTGTTCTCGAACTGCCCGATGATCAACGACTCTGAGCATCAACGTCGAGTTCGAGCGATGGACTTCTCCAAGACCGCTGCCGCCGCGAGGACGACGTGGTCATTCCATCGTGGTGCGGCGATCTGAACAGCCAACGGCAGGCCGGTCGCAGGATCGTGACCGAACGGCAGACTGATTGCCGGCCAGCCCGTCAGACTCCAGGGAAGGGTGAAGACGTAGTCCTCACCGACGAGCGGCCGATGTGTCGGCGCGACGTCGGCAACGACTGGTCCCACCACGATGTCGAAATCGGTCGCCGCCCGCAGTAACCGACCGGCGAACCGGTCCCAGTCGGCGAGCTGCAGCTCGGATTCGGCTCCTGTCAGGCCGACCCGCTTCCAGTACCGCTGGGTGATGTCGAGTGATTCCGACAGATCGAGACGTTCCAGTACACCCACATCGACAGCACCGTGCCCGACGAGACGAGCGACTGCACTGTCGACGGCGTTCTCGGTCGACAGTCCGACAGGCCATCGCTCGTCGGACGTCAGCCGAGCAAGGCGAAGACCCTGCATCGACACCGATGCGACCTCGCTCACGGCAACTGGGCAGCACGCCGGATCGACACCGTCGGGTCCGGCGATCACACCGAGCACCATCGCGACGTCTTCCACGGTGCTGGCCATCGGACCGATCACCGTGCGCCCGTCCATGTGACCACCGACCCGCGGAAAGTGGCCGGTCGTCGGAACCAGCCCGAACGAGGGCTTGAACCCGACCACGCCGCACCAGGCGGCGGGGAGGCGAATGCTCCCACCCGAGTCGCTTCCCAACCCGAGGGTCGATGCGCCACGACCGATCAGTGCGGCCTCGCCGCTCGATGTTCCGCCAGGGGTGCGGCTGACATCCAGAGGGTGATGACACCGACCGTGGATGGCGTGATCGGCACCGGGCTGCGTCTTCGCGACCACGGTCGCGCCAGCTGCACGCAGCCGCTCAACCGCAGTCGCATCACGTGTCGGCTTGCGCCCGGTCGGGCTTCGCTGCTCGCCTTCGCACACGAACCCCGTGACGTCGATCCAATCCTTCACCGTGACCGTCCGTCCGGAGAGGACGCCCGACGACTGGCGTGTCGCGGCCGCTCGGTCGAGAACCGAAGCATCATCACGATCGACCACGGCGCCGAGATCCTCCGCAGCATCGAGCGCAGCGAGCGCCGACCGCACTGTGCTGACCGGATCCACGTCGTACAGCATGTCAGACGAGGACGACGACTCAGCGCCCGTCTTTCCCGCCTTGCGTTGACAGATCGCCCTGTTCCTGGCTCCGACCCGAGCGGCGCTCCAGAGCGGCAAGGCACCGAACGAAGGCCAGCGTGCACGAGCGCCTGCTCGCCGGGAGGGACAGTCACCGGGCAGGCGCTGGCGTCATTCGCTGCGGGAGACGCCGATGGGATGGCCGTCGACGACCTGGTCGAGGAACTCGCTCATGCCGATCCCGACCCGGCCATCGCACTCATACCGTGTCATTGCCTCGGTGATCCGCGTGTGGAGTTGTTCGCCATCGGGCGTCGTGCGGCGATTGCGCAATGGAATCAGCGACAGCACCTCACCGGTGATCTCGTACTCCCGATCAGCGGTCTTGGCCCAGCAGCGCATCGCCGTCTGCTCGCCCTCGTCGTTGTAGTCCGCATCGATTCGACAGTCGAGCACCCGATGATATTCGTCGTCGACGAGCACCATCCCGCTCGCTGACGGAGTCCGCCCCTCACCTCTGTCGATCACCGACAGCATCATTGCAAAGTCGTCGGCGAACACCATCGGCAGCCAGCGGTACCAGGTGAGCGCCTGCCAGTAGCGCGGCCCCCAGGACTTGTCGCGCAGACCCAGGCCGTCGATCTCCATGACCGCTCCCGTGCCCCCGTCAGGGTCGGCAATCGTGATCGTCCCGGTGACCGCACAGTGCTGCTCGTAGTGCGCCTTGGCGAAGCTCGTGCCGGGTTCGACCTCGATCTCGCGCCCGTCGGCGTACTCGGGTTTGCCGCCGTACATCGGCGACACGCCTCGGTAGTCGAGCGACACGCTGCAGTCGACCATCGGGTTGTTCTTGAATGCCGTCCTGGGGTCGGCCATCTGACCAGGGTCATCGAGGAGGCAGATCCGTCCCGCGTACTGCACGCGAAGATGTTCGAACGGTTCGACCACCTCGATGCGCAGTCCGCCGGCGTCCATTGCGTCGTTGTCGTCGATCTTCGGCCGGTCGTAGATGAAGGCGACACGACCGTCGGGAAGGTAGATGCACACCGTCATCTCGGCGTACCCCTCGTTGACCCGGTTGCCGAGTCGGAACCAGGCACCCGCCTGCGACCCGAGGTCGAATGCGTTGAGGTACATCGACTCGTTGTAATTCTCGACGTCGTCAGGGGTGTGGGTGTACTCGTCCTCGGGCAGGAGCACTGTCACGATGGTGTCATTGCGTTCCTCTGCTGTCATCCCTGCAACCGTATGAATGGCGAGTCGATGTGCCGCTACCGGAGGCCGCTGGACTCGTCGCCACCGCGAGTCGCTGGGCCGGATCGGTCGAGGCCGGTCGGCATCGCGATCAGGGCATTGCGATCAGATGGGAACTTCAACGTGCGCTCCGGTGAACCACCGGCACCTTCCGAGTGACTACGGTCACTTTTGACATGGGGGTGTCCACAGCAGGCCGATCAGCCACAGACGTCCGTCGCGTCGCTTGGCAGCTGGCCCCGGCCGCAGGCCTCATCGTCGTGCAACTCGTGTTCTTCGGCATGCCGGCCGGTGCGTGGGTCCGCGGCATCGTCATCGGGCTGCTCACCGCATTGCTCGCCGTCGGTATGGCGCTCGTGTACCGCGCCAACCGCGTGATCAACTTTGCGCAGGCCGACCTGGGTTTCGTGCCCGCATCGCTCGCCGTCGGGCTGATCGTCTTTTCAGGGCTTCCCTACCTGTTCGGACTCGGTGTCGGCATGGTCGCCGCCGTCGCTCTCGGAGCGGTCGTCGAGCTCGCATTCGTGCGCCGCTTCTCCAAGGCATCGCGACTCGTGCTGACGGTCGCCACCATCGGCATCACCCAACTCCTCGCCGCCTCTGCACTACTCGTGCCGGAAATGTGGGATCGCAACGCCGCTTCGCAGCGCATTGCACCGCCGCTCGATTGGAAGTGGACGATCGGAACGTTCATTCTGTCGGCAAACGACATCATCGCGCTCATCGTCGCACCACTCACGATGATCGCCGTCGCCGTGTTCTTGGGCACCACTCGACTCGGGACGGCCATCCGCGGCTCCGCCGAACGCAGCGAGCGAGCGCTGATGCTGGGCATTCCCGTCGCCTGGCTGTCGACGCTCGTGTGGATGATCGCCGCCGGGCTCTCCTTCCTCGCCCTCTTTCTGCGTGCCGGCATCCTGGGCGTCCCGCTCGGCGCGGCGCTGAGCCTCGTTGCACTCGTGCAGGCGCTCGCGGCGCTCGTCATCGGTCGCTTGCGCAACCTCCCGACGATCGCCACCACGGCGATCGCACTGGGAGTCCTCGAATACGGAGTCGCTTGGAACGCGACCAGCCCACTGCTCGTCACGCCGATCGTCGGCGGTTTCGTGCTCGTCGCGTTGCTGCTGCAGCGCCGCCAGCACGGTCGCGCCGACCGCGACGAGGCCGCAGCGTGGCGGTTGGCCGACGAGGTGCGACCCCTCGCCCCGGACGTCGCCCGACTCCGATTGGTGCGGTTGCTGCGATGGGGCGTCGCCCTGACCGTGCTGATCGGGCTCGTCCTGATCCCGCTCGTGCTGCGCACGGACCAGATCATCAAGGCGACTGCGGTCGTCATCTTCGCGGTGATCGGATTGTCGCTCGTCGTCCTGTCGGGCTGGGCCGGGCAGATCTCGCTCGGTCAGATGGGCTTCGTCGCGATCGGTGCCGCCGTCAGCGCGAAGTGCACGATCGAGTGGAACGTCGACCTGTCCATAGCGCTGCTCATCGGTGGCGTCGCCGGTGGCGCTGCTGCGCTCGTGGTGGGCCTGCCAGCGCTCCGGCTCCGCGGCCTGTACCTCGCCGTCACCACCCTGATCTTCGCGTTGGCCGTCAATTCGTGGTTCCTCAACCGCTCGTTCTTCGACTGGATCCCGCAGCAGCGCGTCGAACGGCTCCCGTTGTTCGGTCGCATCGACGTGTCGACCCCCACCAGGTTCTATGTCTTCAGCCTCATCGTGCTCGCCCTCGTGTTCCTGGCGCTTCGCGGTATCCGACACAGTCGAACGGGGCGAGCGATCGTCGCGCTTCGCGAGAACGAACTCGCCGCTCAGGCATTCTCGGTGTCACCCGTCCCGGTGAAGCTGACGGCATTCACGCTGTCGGGTGGCGTGGCCGGTGTCGCGGGCGGCCTGTTCGTACACCTCAGCCAGAGCTTCGACCTGTCGAGCTATGGCGCCGGTGCGAGCCTCGATGTGTTCACCGCCGCCGTCGTCGGCGGGCTCGGTTCACTGTTCGGCGGCGTACTCGGTGCCGTGTTCCTGCGGGGAACCGAGTGGTTCGTGACCGCACCGGAGTGGCGCCTGCTGTCATCGGCGGCCGGCGTCCTCTTCGTGCTCCTCGTCGTGCCCGGCGGCCTCGCCAGTCTCGCCATCAAGATCCGCGACCGACTGGTGAAGCTGATCATGGGCGCCGACGAACGCGACGCACCGCAACCCGTCGACCCGAACGCAGGGCCTGACTCGAACGTCGACTCCGACGTCGGTGCCGAGGAGCGCATCGCATGAACACCCAGACCACGGTCGCGACCAATCTGGCGAGCTTCGGTCGCGGCGTGCGCCACCCGATGGCCTGGCTGCAGGACCTGTGCGGCGGTCAACCTGCATTCCCCCTGGTCGTGCTGTTCGGCCTCAACGCCGTCGACGAACTCGACCGCACGGCGTTCGGCGTGCTGCTCCCCGAGATCCGCGAGCACTTCGGCATCGACATCCAGACGGCGCTCACGCTCGTGGCGCTCTCTGCGGTCGCAGCCCTGGCGCTGCAGGTGCCGATCGCCCAATTCGCGGATCGCTCCAACAGAATCCCGCTCGTCGTCATCGGCGCGATGGTGTGGGGCATGTTCTCCGGAATGACCGGGTTGGCGACCGGGCTCATCCTGCTCACCGTCGCCCGTTCTGGTTCGGCGCTCGGCAAGGCGGTCATCGACCCGACGCACAACTCCTTGATTGCTGACTATTACCCCATCGAGACCCGGGCGCGGGTCTACAGCTTCCACCGTGCAGCCAATGCGGTCGGTGCCTTCATCGGGCCGCTCACGGCGGGCTTGTTGGCCTTCTATTTCGACTGGCGGATGCCGTTCCTCATCTTCGTCATCCCGACCGTCGTGTTTGCCGTCATGGCAATGCGGTTGAACGAACCCAAGCGTGGGCGGTGGGAGCGGCAGGCCGCTGGCGCCAGCCAGGAGGTCGTCGACACCGAGGAGGAGGCACCGTCGTTCGCTGAGAGTTGGCGAACCGCTCACAAGGTGCAGTCGCTGCAACGAATCTGGTGGAGCCTGCCGTTCCTGGCCACGTCATTGATTGGTTTCGTCACCCTCGCCGCATTGCTGTACGAGCAGAAGTTCGGCCTCGACGAACGTGGCCGGGGTGTCGCCGCCGCCATCGCCGAACCCTGCGCCATCATCGGTCTCGTCTTCGGGGCTCGGATCGCCACCCGGCGGTTCATCGGCAACGTGCAGGGCCTCATCCGGTTCGTGTCGTCGGTCGCCCTCCTGACGTCGGTGGCGTCCGCCGGCTTCGCGCTCGCCCCGAACATCTACCTCGCAGTCGCGCTGAACTGCATCATCTCCGCAGCGCTCGCCATCGTCGGGCCCGGCATCCTCGCCGCTCTCTCGCTCGCCATCCCGCCTCGGGCCCGGGCGACCGGATTCGCGATCGGTTCGCTGTGGATCATCCCTGGTTTGGCGATCCTGCCGGTGATCGGATGGGTGGCGGACAACTGGTCCATCGAGATCGGCATGCTGATGATGATCCCGATGTTCATCATCGGCGGTCTGCTGTTGCGCAGCGTCGCCGACGTGATCGACGATGACATCGCCCAGGTCTGGCAGTCCGCTGCAGCCCGATCCGAGGTGTTGTTCGACCGGCGTCAGGGCAACACCAACCTGCTGCTGATCAAGGGCGTCCAGGCCGGCTACGAGAATCGGACGGTGTTGCACGACATCGAGTTGCACCTCGACGAAGGCGAGATCATTGCGCTGCTCGGCACGAACGGTGCGGGCAAGTCGACACTGCTCAAAGCAATCAGTGGCATCGTCGAGGCGGATCGGGGGGCGATCGTGCTCGACGGCCGAGACATCACCCACGCCCCTCCGAACGAGATCGCGGCGCTCGGTATCGTCCAGATGCCGGGTGGTCAGGGCGTCTTCGGCTCGCTCACCGTCAAAGAGAATCTGGAGCTCGCCGGCTGGACGAATCGTCGGGATCGCACTGGAGTCGCTGCGGCCACGGCTGAGGTCGTCGAGATGTTTCCGATCCTCGCCGAGCGAATGGATCAACCTGCGGGGAACATGTCGGGCGGCCAGCAGCAGATGCTGGCACTGGCGATGAGCTTCGTGATGCGTCCCAAGGTGTTGTTGATCGACGAACTCTCGCTCGGCTTGGCACCGGTGATCGTCGGACAACTCTTGCCCATCGTGCGTCGGATGGCCGCTGACGGCGTGACGATCGTGCTGGTCGAACAGAGCGTCAACGTCGCGCTGACCGTTGCCGAGCGCGCCTATTTCATGGAGCGCGGGCAGATCATGTTCGACGGTCCGACTGCTGAGCTGCTCGAACGGCCCGACCTCCTCCGTTCGGTGTTCCTGGCCGGTGCTTCGGCCGACGACGCCGCACCGGCATCGGCGCCGTCCGAGGATGGGACGGGTGTGGCGATCGACCGGTCGTCGCGGCCGGTCCTGACCGCGACCGGTCTTGCGGTGTCCTTCGGTGGCATCCGTGCCGTGAACGGCGCGTCGTTCGAGGTCTGGCCCGGCGAGATCGTGGGGGTCGTCGGGCCCAATGGCGCCGGCAAGACGACCATCTTCGATCTGATCTCGGGTTTCACCCCGCTCGATGGAGGTCGAATCGAGTTCATCGGCCACGACGTCACGGCGATGAGTGCGTCGCGTCGAGCCGGCATGGGACTCGGGCGTTCGTTCCAAGACGCCAAGCTCTTCCCCGAGCTGACCGTCACCGAGACGTTACAGATCGCGCAGGAACGTTTCGTTTCGAGTCGCAACCTGTTCGCTGCGGCGGTCCACTTCCCGACCGCGGTCGAGTCGGAACTGCGGGTTGCCAAACGAGTGGATGAGCTGATCGAACTCATGGGCCTCGGCGACTATCGCCATGCCTTCGTCCGGGAGCTGTCCACCGGCACCCGGCGGGTCGTCGACCTCGCGTGCCTCGTCGCGCACCGGCCGGCGGTGATCTTGTTGGACGAGCCCAGTTCGGGCATCGCTCAACGTGAAGTCGAAGCGTTGGCGCCGGTGGTTCGGCGCTTGCGTGACGAGATGGGTGCGAGCCTGATCATCATCGAACACGACATCCCGTTGGTGTCATCGGTGTCCGATCGTCTCATCGCGCTCGAACAGGGCCGGGTCATCGCGACCGGCTTGCCAGCGGACGTTCTGGCCCATCCGGACGTCGTCGAGTCATACCTCGGTACCACTGGTGCCGCGATCGCCCGATCAGGGGGAACGGAGTAGACCATGCAACCAGCACACGTAGAGGGTGACGACCAGTCATCCAATGCCTTGAAGAAGTGGGGTCCGATCGGCGCAATCGCGCTCATCGTCGCAGCAGTCGTCGGCATCGTCGTCGTCTCCGGCGGCGATGACCCCGACGACGCCGTCGTGTCCGACACCACCGAGGAGACGACACCCGCCACGGATCCAGTCACGACCGACGGCTCCACGACCGACACCGGTGGTGGCGACACCGCTCCCGATCCGGTCGAGACCGAGCCCGATTCCAGCGAACCCGACTCCACTGACGCCCCGGCAAGCGGAGGCGACATCACGTTCCCGCTCTCGTTCAGCACTGCCCAAGAACAGGGTATCGACGTCGACTGGGGCGATCGCTGCGACACCGCAACCGGGACGGTGGCCATCAAATGGTTCTTCGCTGATGAGTGCTACGCGCCGTTCGACGGCGACAACGGCGGCGCCACCGCCACGGGGGTGACTGCCGACTCGATCAAGGTCGTGCTCTACCAGGGACCCGACGAGGACCCGATCATCAACTATCTGTCCGATGCAGTGGCGGTCGACGACACCAATGCTGAATCGGAGCAGACCGCCCGTGACATGTTGGAGATGTTCGATGGCGTCTATGAGTTCTACGGACGTTCGATCGACCTCGAGGCATACGTCAGTACCGGTCTCGCCAGCGACGAGGTGACGGCGCGCGCCGATGCCGTTCGTATCGCGGAGGACTTCGAGCCCTTCGTGGTGCTCGGAGGACCGGCCCTGACCAGTGCGTTCGCCGACGAACTCGCCGCACGCGATGTGATGTGCATCGGCTGCACGCCCGGTCAACCGCCAAGCTGGTACGCCGAACGAGACCCCAACGTCTGGGGTCTGGCCATCGGTGCCCGACAGGCACGCGTGCACGATCGGGAGTTCATCGCCAAGCAGTTGATCGGCAAGAACGCCGAGTACGCGGGTGACGAAATGTTCACCAGCCAGACTCGCAAGTTCGGCCACGTCTACATCTCGTCGAGCCCTGAGTCGGACGCGATCGCCACCGAGTTCATCGACGGTCTGCGCGAAGACGGCGCAGACATCGCCGAGGTACTGCCGTACGTACTCGACCCGGCAACGATCCAGTCGCAGGCGTCGCAGATCATCGCGAAGCTCAAGGCGTCGGGTGTCACCTCGGTGATCCTCGCGTCCGATGGCATTGCGCCGCGCGACCTCACCAACGAGGCAACGGCGCAGGAGTATCGTCCCGAGTGGATCGTCGTCGCGCCAGCCCTGTCGGACCTCACGGCGTTCGCCCGGACCTACGACCAGGAACAGTGGGCACACGCCTTCGGCGTCACACACGGCGCCGCACCCGTCACTCCGGAGGTCACCGGCTACTACGGCTTGTACGAGTGGTACACGGGTAATGAGCCCCCAGCCAAGGACACCATCGGGTTGCTCATGCCGAACTTCACGCTGTTCTACGCGACGCTCCAGTCGACCGGGCCGAACCTGACCCACGACACCTGGCGCGACTCGCTGTTCGACCGCGATGGGACCGCGCGGGCCATCAGCCAGCCGTACCTCACCTACGGCGACAAGGGCATCTGGGGCGAGCCGGACTACAGCGGTGTCGATGACGCCACGTTGTTCTGGTGGGACCCTGCAGCGACCGGCCCGGACGAGATCCGCAAGGAAGGCTCCGGTATGTACACCTTCGTCGATGGTGGTACCCGCTACCTCCCAGGCGAGTGGCCGACCGACAGCAAGCTGTTCGACCCCGAAGGTGCCGTGACCCTCTACGCCGAGCCGCCCGCCGGCGAAGCACCGCCGGACTATCCGAGCCCGGCTGGCTGATTCGCCGCCAGAGGGCCATAGCCGGCCCTGGGCCCACAACCCGGAAAAAGTAAAGAGCCCCAGGTCGCTGACCTGGGGCTTCTTCGTGGAGCTTAGGGGAATTGAACCCCTGACCTCTTCCATGCCATGGAAGCGCTCTACCAACTGAGCTAAAGCCCCGCATTGCTG
>RCMY010001228.1_pt1 | contig 24500 bp, 26 predicted proteins | sample 2041341 | NCBI WGS metagenome assembly RCMY01 (sample SAMN09708234, study PRJNA481090) | Marine sediment metagenome, whole genome shotgun sequencing project.
TCAGCTGGGGTTATTTGGTGTGCGCCCCCTGGGACTTGAACCCAGAACCTGCGGATTAAGAGTTCGTACAGAAAAGTCCGGTGAGTCCTGTGCAGTCCGGGGAGCAGGGGTTCTGTCCGGCACGGATTCCGGTGGGTCCTGTGTGGTCCGGTGGAGTCCAGTGAGTTTGGCACCCAACTTGGCACCCGTCAGCGAGACAGACCCGGCTGCAATTCCTAACTGCCGATGTCGATCCTGGTGACAGTGCCGCTACCCGTGTTGGGAACCCAGAGTGCGCCTTCAGCGAACACGGGCGTGCCGGGATCGGTGCCGACGTCGATGGTGGCGGTGACCGTGTTGGTGGCGGGGTCGATCCGCTTGATGTTGTCGCTGCCCTCGTTGGGGACCCAGAGTGCGCCTTCAGCGAACACGGGCGTGAGCGGGTCACGGCCGACATTCATGGTGTGGGTGACGTTGTTGTTGGCTGGGTCGATCCGGCTGACTGTGTTGGGTCCCCGGTTGGTGACCCAGATTGCGCCGTCGGCGAACACGGGCGTTCTCGGGTATTCATATACCTCAATGGTGGCAGTGACGTTGTTGGTGGCTGGGTCGATCCGGCTGACACTGCCGCCGTCACTGCCGCTGTCACTGTTGGTGACCCAGAGTGCGCCGTCGGCAAACACCGGCGTCTTCGGAGACCCGCCGACGTCGATGGTGGCGGTGACTGTGTTGGTGGCTGGGTCGATCCTGGTGATGCTGCCCTGGTTGGGGACCCAGAGTGCGCCGTCGGCGAATATCGGTGTGATCGGGAAGCGACCTACCTCAATGGTGGCAGTGACTGTGTTGGTGACGGGGTCGATCCTGGTGATGCTGCTGCTGCTGAAGTTGGGGACCCAGAGAGCGCCGTTGACAAATATCGGTGTGCTCGGGAGGTTGCCGACGTCGATGGTGGCGGTGACCTTGTTGGTGGCTGGGTCGATTCGGCTGACAGTGCCGCTGGCACCGTTGGGGACCCAGAGTGCGTCGTGGGCGAACACGGGTGTTCTCGGGTGGTCACCGACGTCGATAGTGGCGGTGACCTTGTTGGTGGCGGGGTCGATCCGGCTGACAGTGCCGCTGTCACGGCTGGGGACCCACAGTGCGCCTTCGGCAAACAGCGGCGTCTCCGGAGACCCGCCGACGTCGATGGTGGCGGTGGCGTTGTTGTCGGCGGGTTTCGAAGTGGTGGATGTGGTCTCGGTTGTGATGGTTTCGAGGACAGTCGTGTCAGTGGCCCCGGTGCTGGAAAGGTTGGTCCGGTTGTTCGCGAGGTAGGCGCCGCCACCAACGACGAGGGCAGCGAGAACAGCGACAATCGCGGTGCGCTTATGTGTCCGGGTTTGGTCGTCTGCCAGCGTTGGTTGTTGTGTGGTTTCCTCGTCTCCCGGCGCTGGTTTGGGTGGCTGTGATTTCAGTGTCGCTACCGGCGAGGATTCAGTTGTTTCACTGGGCAGCGATTGGGTCTCTGCGCTCGCGGCCGTGTTTAGCGAGGACCTGGTTGTGGTGTCGGCCACCGGGTTCTGGTCTGTCGTCGGGTCTTGTTCGGTAGCTATGGGTTCAGGGTCAGTGCTGGCTGCTTCCTCGGACTGTCGGTCGGGCTCGGCTGCTTCGGGCGTCGCTGACTTCTCGACAAGGTCGGGTGGGTGCTGTTCAGTGGTGGGCGGTTCAGTGTTCGGGTGTGGTTGTGGCACTCGGGCAGTGACTGGTGGTGGTGTGAGGGCAGCACCGGAAGCAACCATGTGCTTCGGGTGCGCGTCAGACAGAACGGGTAGCGCTAACTGTTCACCGATGACTTGGGAGACCAGCGGGATACGGGAACTACCACCAACAAGTAGTACAGCGTCAATATCGCTGACGGCGAGGTCAGCTGACTCGATAGTGGAACGCATCACGGTCGTCGCGTCGATGAGGGGTTGACGGATCATCGTTTCGAACTCGACACGCGTGAGCCTGATCTCAGTGTGGATTCCGGGCAGCATGACGGGTACGTAGGCGGCCGTGTCTGATGACAGGCTTTCCTTGGCTTCTCGGCAGTCGAGACGGAGACGGCTCACGGCGCGGCGGTTCTCGATCGTGTCTTCAAGCCCGGATAGGTCGATGCCGGTGGATGCGAGGACGTGCGCGAGGACGGCTTCGTCGAGGTCGACACCGCCGAGTTGTTCAAGCCCTTTCGGTTCACCAAGAAGCACAAAACTGTGGTTGTCGGTGGCTCGTAGCACGGCGGCGTCGAATGTTCCGCCGCCGAAATCGAACACGGCGATATGTTGCCCGGGGGAGATCCGGCCTTGGGCTGCGTAGTTGCGGGCGGCAGCGACCGGCTCAGGGATGAGTTCGCCGTTTTCGCATCCGGCGAGCAGCATCGCTTGTCGGAGACGGTCGAGTTTGAATTCGTGCCAGTTCGCGGGATGTGTGACCACCACGGTGTCGGGTGGTGCGCCTTCGGTTTCTTTCACATGGTTGAGGACGTGAGCGAGGAGACGGCCGGTAAGGGCTTCAGCGGACCATGGGGTGCCGGCAACGATTATTGGGGTCGGGTCGCCGATGCGGCGTTTGAATTCTCTGGCGATTGATCCTGGCCGGTTGAGGGCTCGTCGTTCGGCTGCGCCGCCGATGAGGACTTCGTGGTCGATGACTGCGAGAACAGAAGGGATTTCTGGGTGACGTAGTCCGAGAGTCGCCATGCGGACGATTCCGTCTCGTTCAACGGCTGCTGCGGTGAACGTGGTGCCGAGATCGACACCGAGGTGGTATCGGTTGTCGCTTGTTTCGGCCTTGTTCACTAGTGTTGTTTAGCCGCCAAAGCCTTGTAGAGGCAACACTGCGGGTTCCATAGACAGGTCAACCAATCTCAGGGCAGCCCCTTCTTCTGGTTCGCCGTGTGCGACGAGCGTTCTGCTGAAGAACGGGCGGGCGGCTTTCGTCACGTTGCGGGCCGCCAAGATGCTGATGATCTGGCCCAACGAACGACCGAGCGGTTGACGCTGCTTCTCTCCGATCAGTCGGTTTCGGTGAGTTTGAGGTCGGCTACGATGGGTGCGTGACCACTGCCGGCGTCGGTTACCCGGTCGTCGAAGGTGCCGATGGTGACGGTTGCTGCTGGGGCCGATTGTTCGGGGAGTGGTCGGTGGGTGCGGCGGTTTACGGCCCAGACGGCGATGAGGATGAATTCGGCTGGTCCGGTGACGCTGAGGGGGAGGACCCATTCGGGTTGGCATGCCTCGGGTACGACGGCGATGTCGGGTTCGAGTTCCATCAGGTATTGCCATTTGCGGTGCATGGCGTCTCCGCAGTTCCAGGACACGATCCCGGAGCCGGTCGGCATGCGGTTTGTCCATGGGTCATCCTTGGGTGGTGCCAGGTGTGGTGTCGGTGGAGTCGGCACCCTCGACGAGAAGAACGGTTGGTCGACCTGGTTGTTCGCGTTTCTCTTGGTTTTGTTGTCACAAAACCGGGTCTCGGTGAACGTAAGACTAGGTATGAAAGACGAAATCCAAGACTTACGGCAAGCGAATACGGCTCCCGCGAACAAGCGACGCGCTGCGTCGAGTGCGACCGGTTGTTCGGTAGTGCCTGCGGGGCGTGAACCGCCTCGTCGGGGTTAGCGCAAAAAAGTCTACCGCGAGACTTTGGCACCCAACGTTGCACCAGCCCCGAGAACCCAAGGATCGGCACAACCATGTTTGCGCCTGCTAATTGCCTGTGTCTAATCGCTCGATCTCGATCCCGCGTCCGTGTTCGACGGTGTCACTTGAGCGCTGTCAGGATCTGAGGAGCCGGGCAATCGCCGCCGTGGCCTCGTTGATCTTGGCGTCACCGGCCTCGTCTCCCTCCGCGATGGCGTCCTTTACACAGTGGTGGAGATGCTCGTCGACGAGGCCAATGCCGACGCTTTGGAGAGCCTTGGTGACGGAGCTGATCTGGGTGAGGACGTCAATGCAGTAGGTGTCCTCGTCGATCATGCGTTGCAGACCGCGCACTTGACCTTCGATGCGCTTCAGCCGTGCCGAGAATTCGTCTTTGGTGTAGGAGTATCCAGCCATATTTTAAGAAGTTTAGTCGTCTTGTGGGTAGTTGGAGCTTGATGATGAAGTGTGAAGCGGCGGGGCGCCGTCGTCTGATACGTCTTCGGTCGACGTTTCGTGTGGCAGGCTCGAAAGGTGGGCTCGCATGCGGGACAGCGTGCCGAGCTGATGATCAATGCGTAGTCGCGTTGATGCAATGAGCGTGGCGTCGTTGGAGCTTATGGGCCCGGGGTCATCGCAGACGTGGACAAGGGTCGCTATGTCGGCGAGGCGGAGCCCGGCATGTTGGAGCGCCCGAACAAATCGGACTTGATCGACTGAGGTCTCGTCGTAGTCGCGGTAGCCGCCAGGCGTCCGTTTTGACAGAGGTAGTAGTCCTTCGGCTTCGTAGAAGCGGAGGGTGCGGGTTGCTTCGTTGGTTGCAGCTGCGAGTTCTGAGATTTGCATGGCACCTCGGGTCCGGTCGGTTCAGCTCGATGGTTCGGATGATGACTCAGCGGTAGCGTCGTCGGGGAGCGTGGTTAATGAGGTCATTGGATCCTCCGACGTGTTCTGCTCAGTGGTGTGCGTGGTCGGCTTTCGGGGTTGTGCCGTGGTCGGGGTCGGCGATGGACTGGTCGGCGCCGACTTCAATGGTGGGCTCGGCCACGGGGGCGAGTGTCGTCGTATCGATGGTGTGGGGGTGCCAGCGGCGAAGCCGTCCAGCGTTGGTCACTACGGACAGGCTGGAGGCGGCCATGGCGCCAGCGGCGATCATTGGGGACAGCTGAACCCCGATGAAGGGGTAGAGCACACCGGCGGCGATGGGTATACCGACGCCGTTGTAGATGAACGCCAGGACCAGGTTCTGGCGAATGTTGCGCATCGTGGAGCGGCTCAGAGTGATAGCGGTGACAACACCGTCGAGGGCACCGGAGATGAGTGTGATGTCGGAAGATTCGATGGCGACGTCGGTCCCGGTGCCGATGGCGAACCCGACGTCGGCTTGAGCGAGGGCCGGGGCGTCGTTGATGCCGTCGCCGACCATGGCGACCACGCCGCCTTCGTCTTGGAGGCGTCGGACTTCGAGGGCTTTGTGTTCGGGCAGAACTTCGGCGAGGACCCTTTCGACGCCGACCTGACGGGCGATAGCCGCAGCGGTGCGAGCATTGTCACCGGTAATCATGGCGACCTTGATGCCGAGGGCTCGCAGGGTGGCGATGGCGGCGGCGGATTCGGTTTTGACGGTATCGGCCACGGCGATAACGCCACCCGGGGCACTATCGATCGCGACGAGCATGGGTGTCTTGCCCGCCTCGGCCAGGCGGTCCATCTCTGAGGTCAGGGCGGTGGTATCGATGTCGGCATCGGCGAGGAGGCGACGGTTTCCGATCAAGACCTCGTGACCGTCGACGATGGCCCGGATTCCCTTGCCGGTGATCGAGTCGAACTCGGCCGCGTCGACCAGGTTGAGTCTGCGGTCGCGGGCGCCGATGACGATGGCCTGGGCGAGAGGATGCTCCGACGACTGCTCAGCCGAGCCGACGAGGCGAAGCAGCTCGCTCTCGTTGACGCCGGGTGCGGTGATGACATCGGTGAGGGCTGGTTTTCCTTCGGTGATGGTGCCAGTCTTGTCCAGCACGATGGTGTCGATCTTGTGGGCGGTCTCGAGCGCCTCGGCGGAGCGGATCAAGATGCCATTCTCGGCGCCCTTGCCGGTCGAGACCATGATCGAAAGAGGCGTTGCGAGACCGAGCGCGCATGGACAGGCGATGATCAAGACCGCGACCGCGGCGACTAGCGCCAAAGTGAAAGCCGGTGCGGGGCCGACAACGAACCACGTCGTGAAAGTGGTGATGGCGATGAACATGACTGCCGGCACGAAGTACGACGAGACAAGGTCGGCGAGCCGCTGGATCGGAGCCTTCGATCCTTGGGCTTGTTCGACCAGCTTGATGATCTGGGACAGCATTGTGTCGGCCCCGACCTTGGTGGCCTCGAACCGGAAGGCGCCGGTCTGGTTGATGGTGGCGCCGATCACCGTGTCGCCGGCTTCTTTGGTGACGGGTATCGATTCTCCGGTCACCATTGATTCATCCAGCGTGGAGCGCCCGTCGACGATGATGCCGTCAACGGGGACTTTCTCTCCGGGGCGGACGAGCACGACATCGCCGGGCACGACTTCTTCGATGGGGACCTCAACCTCAGCGCCGTCGCGTATGACGGTCGCGGTCTTTGCTTGGAGGCCTATGAGTTTGCGAATCGCTTCACCAGTGCCGGCTTTGGCTCGCACCTCGAGCAGACGTCCAAGCAGGATGAGGGTGATGATGACGCCGACTGCTTCGTAGTAGACCTCGCGGACGCTTTCGGGAACCAGTGAAGGGGCGAAGGTGACGAGCAGGCTATAGCCAAATGCGGCGATCGTGCCGATGGTGATGAGGCTGTTCATGTCGGCGGTGCGGTGGCGTAAGGTCAGCCAGCCGGTGCGGTGGATGGGCCAGCCGCTGTAGAACATCACTGGGGTGATCAGCCCGAGTTGGAACCATCGGTTTAGTAGCAGGCTAGGCATCCAGGTTGCGCCGAAGAGATCGACGGCCATCACCGCAAATACGATTGGGGCGGCCAGGATTGCGCCGATCAAGACTCTGATGGACAGGTCTCGGATTTCGGCATTTCGTTCGGCTGCTTCATGGTCTTCGGTTGCGACCGAGCCGGGAGCGTTGCGGGGGACGAGCTTGTAGCCGGCATCGGCCACCGCGGCTCGGAGTTGGATGGGGGTCACCTGGTTTGGATCAAAGGCGACAGTTGCCCGTTCGGTCCCGAAACTCACATCGACCCGATCGACACCTGGGATATCGCTCAGCACAGATTCGATATTGACGACACACGAGGCACACGACATGCCGCTGACCCGGAACTCCACCTGGTCGGTGGTTATTGTGGCATCGGTTGAGGGGCCAACACCGACCGCTCGTGCCACGTCGTGGGTTACCGTTTCGCCGGGAGACGGTGCAGTCGAGCCCGCCGCTTCAACCACGAGCGTGCCGTGGATCATGTTCATGCCGCAGGCGAAATCGAACTCGCCGACCTTGTCGGGAGTGAACTCCAACGTCGCCGATCCGAACGCGGGGAGGCTCTTCGAGGCGCCGAAATCGGCGAACACAACCCGAGATGTGCAATCGCCAGACTCCTGGCGGTCGAAGTTCAGGCGAAGGGGCACCCCTTCAGTAACCCGAATGAGGTCAGGGGAATATCCACCCTTCACCGTGATGTCCACCACTTGTACGCCGCCTCGGACTGACGCACTGCTGGCCTTCTTCGGTCCGAAGAAGAACCACCACAAGAATACAGCCAGCCCAATGCTGGCCATGATGACGACGAGTTCAGCTAATCCCATGGCGAACCTCCAAGTTCACAGATACACCATAGGGGTATGCCGCATAAGGCAACTGTAAGTTAGGTGTCTTGCGTGCACCGTATAATCTCTCGTTCGGGTGACGTAGGGTCGTTGGTCCCTACCCCTACTGGGTATCAGGGCGGAAGGTGGGTGTTACTGGATTGAGCAATAACGGAGTCACGATGACGAACCAGAGATGGCCGAGAGGATCTCGCTGATGGAACCAACAGGAGCCGTGCAAGCGAGCAACGAAATCGCGATGCCGGGCCAACAGTTGTTGAACGCCTCGGCTGTGCGGAAGGCCTATCAGCGAGGCTGGTGGCCTCGCCGCCGAACGTTCCCGGTGCTCAAGGGCTCGGATTTGATTATGCAGGCTGGCGAGATCGTGGGCCTGGTCGGCGAGAACGGGTCGGGCAAGAGCACGCTGATGAAGGTGTTGGTCGGGGATCTCGCAGCGGACTCAGGACAGGTTGACCGCACCGACAGCTTCGGGTACTGCCCGCAGGTGCCGGTGCTCTACGAGCGCCTGAGCTGCGACGAGCACCTCGACCTCTTTGGTGCTGCCTATGGCCTGGAAGACGCCGAACTGGCCACGTCGCGCGATCGGCTGTACTCGGACCTCGATTTTTCCCGGTTTGCCGACACGCGAGTAGAGGAGCTTTCGGGCGGGACGCGTTCGAAACTAAACCTGGCGTTAGCGATGCTGCATGACCCGGCTCTGTTGTTCTTGGACGAGCCGTACGCGGGGTTCGACTGGGACACCTACCAGCGGTTCTGGGATATGACCGGCGAGCGTCGACAGGCCGGAGCGGGCTTGTTGATTATCAGCCACTTCATCGCCGATGAGGAGCGCTTCGACCGTATCTATGACCTGATCGACGGTCGCACGGTGCAGCGATGACCGCGACCTGGTCGTTGAGTCGACGGTGGCTCATCGACTACACTCGCCGGCCGCTCAACCTCGTGCTGCTGGTGGCTGTCCCGGTGATCTTCGTGACCCTGTCGGCCGGGGCGCTGGGCGATTTTGCAGAGATCTTGGGTGGCGGCAGCGACCTTGGCGAGGTTGAGGCCGCAACGGCGGGCTGGGCGGCGGCGGTTCTGGCCGGCGTAGCCGGATTCTTCCACGTTTCACAATCACGAGACGCCGACCGCCGTCTCGCAGCGGCCGGCGCCGGAGCAGGCCGCCTGGTGGCATCTCGCCTGATAGCCGTGGCGGCGTTGGCTGCGATCGCGTCGATCGGAGCTCTCGTGGCGTTGGGGGTCCGAACCGACATCGCCTGGACCTGGCGGGTGATCGGCGCGACCGCGTTGTTCGCAGTGATTTACGCCGGGTTTGGAGTGCTCGTCGGGGCGCTCGTGCATTCGGAAATGAACGGTTCGTTGATCGTTGTGTTCGCATGGATCTTCGACGTCTTCTTCGGTCCGGCTATGGGCGGCACCGCAACTTTCTTGCAGCTCTTTCCGCTGCACTACCCGACCTTGGTGGTGACCGACGTTGCGTCGGGCCACAGCGGAGTCCTCGGCGACCTCGGCCTGTCGATGTTGTGGGCCACGAGCAGCGTAGTTGCAGCCGCATGGGCGCTCCTGGTGGCCACACGTACCCACGAGCACAACAGGCGGATGGTGGCGCCGGGCCGCCGTCGTCTCGGCGCCGGTCTCGGCGCGGCGGGACGCCAACTGCGCCGCATGCCCGTGATGTGGGTACTGATCATCGGTCTACCGGTGGCGTTCATCTCGGCGTCGATCGCGGCCACGCCCGACGACCCGACCCCGGTCGAACTGATCGAGAACGGCAAGCGAGGATTGTCGATCCTGTCGATGGCCGACGTGCACGGGGCGGTCATGGTGCCGATCACGATCGGCTTCCTCGCGTCGCTGGCCGGCCTCTTCGTGATCTTGGACTCGGCGCAGGCCGACCGGCGACTGTCGCTTACCCGCTTTCGTACAATCGAGATCCTGGCCGTCCGGACGACGGTGATCGCCATTGCGTCGCTGGTCGCCACGGCGGTCTCGATCGCGGTCACCGCCGTGAGCTTCAACGCGGTCAGTTGGACCATATTCATTGCCGCAAACGTTTTGATCGCGCTGACCTACGCCACTATTGGCGTGATCGTGGGCCCACTCTTCGGTCGCCTCGGCGGCCTCTACGTCTTACTCGTGTTGCCGTTCATCGACATCGGACTGGCCCAGAACGCAATGTTCGACGCAGCCCCACCAGCGTGGGGCCGCTACCTGCCCGCCCACGGAGCGGTTCGGGTGATGATGGACGGCGCCTTCACACCGACATTCGACGAGACCGGTGCTCTGCTGTTGGCCCTCGGATGGCTCGCCGGATTGGCGGCGCTGGCAATAATTGTATTCAGGCGGGTGACCGTCAACTGAGCTGATCGCAACAGCGCTGGGGATGGGTCATCGGGAGGTGATGGTCGGCGTCGGCGATGAAGGCGATCGATGATTGTGGCCCGATGATCGTGCGCCCACGTGTGTTGAGGCACGGCTCGGGCCACCTGAGTAGGTAGCTGCGGTTCGGTCGCAGCGGTCAACCATCCCGCTGCTACGCGGTGACGGCAGCTGATCGCGCAGGCCCGCGCTGCCCACGCGGGGTCGACCACGAACAAGCGGGTTACTGCGCTGCCCGATATATGGGCTCGTGCCGCGGCGGGTGACGGGTAGATCGGGGCACCCCAACACACCACACGATCAATCCGATCCGGGTGGCGAGCGGCCCACCGCAGAGCGAGCGCCGAACCCATGGAATGAGCCCCGAGGGTTCATCGACGATCGAACAATCCCGTGCAGTCAGCCAGCTCATCGAGAGCGTCCAGGTGGGCTTCGGCGGGGAATAATTCACGGTTGTGGCCGATTGAGCGACCGAATCCTAGGAGGTCGGGTACGACAAGACGGTGCCGGTCCGCCAACTGGTCGTACGTGGCACCGAAGATGTCACCGGCCGATCGGTTGTGTCGCAGCGTCCAGACTGCGGGGGCCGCGACTGAGGCGCCGACGGCAAACGGGTTCATGCGCGTGCTGGATCGCAGCATGCGGGGAGTTGCTCGGCGATGGCCGCCAAGGCCCGGCCCGCCTTTGTAGGGAAATCAAGAGTGCTGTCGATGATGGTTCGTCGTGGATGTTCGCGCCATGCCGCTTCGATCCGGTGATCGATCTGTTGGGCCTGCGCGGCTCCTTCGATCCGCAGCGGGTTCGAGTGGTCATAGCCCTCATTTACACCGGGCGTTCGGAGGTGTATTACCGCTTGATAGCGATCGAGCTCGTCGGCCTGGGCGACCCCGAGTTCGGCGAAGAACTGATCGGACGCGCCGGGCCAATAGGCGATCCCATCGAGCGTACCGCGATCACACAAAATGACCGCTGACCGATGTTCGTCGAGATGGAGCTGCTCGAGCTCTCGCTGGATGTGGAAGATCGCTCGCTGTGCCGCACGCCGGGCCGCCTTGGTCGATCCCCGCGGGAAGCCGCCGCTAAACACGATCCCGGCCGCCTCGGGAAGAACGAGAACGTGGCGGCACAGGCTGCGTCTGGCCATCTCTAGGACTGCCGTTTTGCCGGCCCCCGGGCCGCCCGTGACCACCACCAGACGCGGGTCGTGGACTTCCTGCGCACAGGAACAGGTGCTTGTGCAGGCCCCGTCGGTTCCGGTCATTTGCGTAGCCTCTCAGTAAGTAGGGGGTAGGGGTAGGGTCCTTAGGCTCTGGCCAATAGAGAAGATGGAAGCGACGATGTGTCAAGGCCCCAACGTGGGGACAATGCATCCAGAGGATGCAAGAGGAGATCACGATGTTTGCATTCGCAACGACCGTGGCCGACAACAACGGCTGGGAGCACATGAATGGTTGGGGCGGCGGATGGATGTGGCTATGGGGTGTGGTCATGATGGTTCTGTTCGTCATGGCCATTGTTTGGCTGATCCAAGCTGCCGGTGGCCCTGCCCGACCAACCAAAGATTCACCAACGGATCCGGCCGGTCGAGCCCGGGCGATTGTCGCCGAGCGGTACGCCAGCGGCGAACTCACCACCGAGGAGTACCGCGAACGGGTCAACGAACTCCAATGACCGAGGCGACATCGTCGACGTCAGCTCAGGACGAGGTGACCGCTCGATATGACCGGATCGCACGCTTCTACGACCTGATCGACAAACCCATGGATTTGATGGGTGTTCGACGGCGACGCAAACGACTCTTGCAATTGGCTCGCGGTACGACGCTCGAAGTCGGTGTGGGTACGGGCCGCAATCTCGGTTTGTACCCAGAGGGCATCGATCTGACTGGTATCGACATCTCTGCGAACATGATGGCCAAGGCGCGGCACGTCGCCGCCGCTGATCACATCGACGCGACTCTTGAGCTCGCTGACGTGCAGGACCTTCCCTATCCCGACGGATCCTTCGACACCGTCACCGCCACGTGCGTGTTCTGCTCGGTCGCCAACCCGGTCGCGGGTCTCGTTGAGATCGCTCGGGTCGTGAAACCAGGGGGTCAAGTCCTTCTGTTGGAACATGTCCGGCCTCGTAACCCCGTGCTCGGATGGTTTGCAGATCGCATGGCGCCTGTAGCGCGTCGCTTGTTCGGTCCCGACATCAACCGCCGGACTGAGGACAACGTGGCCGCCGCCGGCCTGGTGATATCTGACGTGCGGAGCTGGGGCGTATGGCGCGAGATTGTCGCCTCTCCGCGGCCTGCACGGAACGACGATCAAGCATGCCCGCCGAATCCGCAATTTTCATGAGATGAATTCCCAATGGAACAGGAGCGGCTATGCCCGGTGGTTCGATCAAACGCGGCGACTACTTGAAGCATCTTCGGCTCATCGAGGGGCAGTTGGCGCACGATCCGTTCGGAAATGTTCAAGCGTTGGCACGATTGAGCCGATGTACGGGGCAAGAGTACTTCGCGTTGTTCTATCGAAAGCAGGTCCGCGGTGAAAGATTTGGAACTCTCGACTCGTGGCAAGGCCGCCTACGCAAGTCTATGTGTGGCGTGTTGCGGGTTTCCGATGCTGATTGTGCTCGGTCTCCTGAGCGTCGGGGCCGCGTTCTCAATCGGCGTGTCAGTCGCGTCAGCGGGCGGCGTCGCCGTTCTCGCGTATCTTGTCATCCGGCACCAAACGGGTCACGTGCCAGCGATGCTGGCTCGGGCTCTCGCATTCAGCGGCATGATATTGGCCGTTGTCGGTTTCTGGCTATCGGGATCGTCGGTCAACGTGGCGGTCTTGAGTGTGTCGATCGCGATGCTGGCCGCGTCAGCAATTCTTGTGGCTGCCAACGTCGACATTGCTCGTCGCCCTGCCTGAGCCCGACGGGGCCCGACGTGAGGGCCCGGCGCTATTATGCGAGCACTACATGCGATCCGTGAGAAAGCGACCTCAACATCGAGACGCGACGTGGTCGCGGCGGCAACGGTGGCGCCGCGAGCGTGAGATCGTCGGGGCGCTCACCCGTCACGGCCTTGGTGTCACGTTGGCGAAGGCCGGGCTGGGGTGGCTTCTTCCGTTCCAATGGGGTCTACTCGGTCACCAACGGCGCCGCAATCTGTATTCAGGCCCTGAGCATCTGCGAATGGCATTCGAGGACCTCGGGCCGACGTTCATCAAACTCGCACAAATATTGAGCACACGCGGTGATCTAGTCGGCGCCGACTACGCAACCGAACTGGCGAAGCTGCAGAGCACGGTGCCGCCGCTCGAGTTCGCCGACCTCGCAGCAGTCCTCAACGCGGAACTCGGGGTGCCCCACCGTGAAGTGTTCGCAACGATCGACACCGCGGCGATGGGCTCAGGATCGATCGGACAAGTCCACCGTGCGCTATTGAGTTCGGGAGAGACCGTCGTCATCAAGATCCAACGGCCAGGTGTCTACAGCTCAATCGCGCTCGACCTCGAGATCTTGCGTCGTTGGTTGGCGCGGTACTCATCCCGTCGGCGGTCCACGATCAAGATCGATACAGAGGGATTCTTCGATGAGTTTGCGTTCACCTTGTTGGGCGAGCTCGACTACACCATCGAAGGCGAAAACGCTGATCGTCTCCGAGAGATACATCGCGCTGACGATGATGTGATCATCCCGACCATCCACTGGAAGCACTCCACGCGCCGAGTCCTCGTCATGGAAGAATTGCAAGGGTCCAATTTCGGCGACGTCACTCTCGCCGACCAACTGACGGCGGCCGACAGACATCGCCTGGCGACCGTTGCGCTCCACGCCGCCTTCGTCGAGATCTTTCACGAGGGCTTCTTCCATGCCGATCCCCACCCCGGCAACTTCGTCGTGACGAACGACGGCAAGCTCGGCTTGCTCGACTTCGGCATGGTCGGCGTACTAACCGAGCGTCAGCGCGACCACTTCCTTGAGTTCGTTCGATCCATTGGCGAGAAAGACAGCAATGCGATCCTCGACTCGTGGTGGGCTATGGGCGTGACCGAGCCCGAAGTCGAGCGGCCGGGCGTGGTACGGGACTTAGATCAATTATTCCATCGAGTCGGCAACAAGTCGCTCCATGACATCGCTGCGAACGACATGGTTGGTGAGTTGATGCGGATCGCTCACAGTCATGACCTGCGTCTACCTGCGAACCTCGCCTTGCTTTTCAAGGTACTGGCGATGCTCGAGAGCGCAGCCGTGCTCATCGATCCTGATTTCGTGTTCTTCCGAGAGATCGAGCCAGAGGTTGCGGCGCTTGTGCAGGGGAAGGTGTCGCCTGTCAACGTCAGTCGACGCGTGGCGTTTAACGCAGTGGCGGCAGCCAGACTCGCCGACGGGTTTCCGCAACGCGCCGAACGCCTGCTGCAGCGGCTTGAAACCGGTGACATCGAGGTCACCACGAGGCACGAAGCGCTCGAGCGTGGCGTCGAGAATGTCAGCCGGGCGCTGAACACGCTGGTCATTGTTTCTGCAATCGGTCTGTTCCTGATCTCGGCCACTCTTTATGTGCTTGCTTCCGAGGTCGCTGGCGCGGCTGGGTCTAATGGGATCGACACCCTGCAGATTCTCCTCGGTGTCGGAGCTGCCTTCCTCGCTGCCTCAGTCGTGCGCATGTGGTGGGTAGGAACGAGACGGAGGTGAGTTCGTCGAACGCTCCAACGAATCGCCTGTTTTGCGCTCGGTGCCGGTTCGGCCGCTCACCATGCTCGGCCAGATTCATCTCTACTCGACGACGATTGGGAGCTTCATGCCCTTCTCGTAGTGATCATTGACGTGGCACGAAAACTCCAGCACGCCTGCCGCGGCTGGCTCGGTGAAGGTGACGTCGAGCGTCGACGTCTGGCCGGCCTGGAGGTCATCCTCCTCGACGTGGGCCATAGCCAGGTCGTCCATTTCCTCCATCGACATCGCGCCGGCCGCGATTGGTTCGATGATCATCAACTCGTGTTCGATGCCGCTCGTGTTCTCCACGACGAAGTGGTAGGGCACGCCCACCTCGAAGGTAGTCAGCGGACTCTTGAAGAAGTAGTCACCGGCCTCGATGTTGACGATGACCGCGCCGTTGGAGGCGGCCCCTTCGTCGGAGTCGCTTGAACCGCACCCGGCGAGCATCAACGAGCCCAACGCTGCGAGGCTGAGACCGACCCACAGACGAGGGCGGCTACCGGGAACACGCGTGCCAGTGGGATCGAATGAGTCATCGATCAGTTTCGAGCGTGACCGGCGGAGTGACCGCATGGCGTGACGTTGGCACTCGATGGATTCTGAACCGTTCATTAGTTGATCCCCCTTGGACCAGATCGGTTGCAACCTAATTATTGTCTGAGCGATCACCCCACGATTGCTAGGGCCAATGGTCCCAGCGGATCTCCTGTCGACGATCAGCAACGACACCGTTTGGGCGCACCCGTTCCACATGTTGGCGCAGCCGACTTACATGTCCATGTTGCCATCGGAGTCGGTATGCGAACGCATGAACAGGCGTTCCGCGACGACGATGAACGAGATGGCGGCAGCCGACACGTAAAGGATGAGGGCATCGGCGGATGCTTTGACCCAGAGGAACGCAATGAGAACGACGACGTCAAGCACGATCGCGGTGGCGACGATCCCGGGTTTGACGTCGATGCGTGAGCGCAAGTGGCGCAAGATGCCCCAGTGGATGGCAATGTCCATAATGAGGTAAAAGATGGCGCCGAGGGCCGCGATGCGGCGCAGGTCGAAAAGAACCGTGAGGACCATGGCGAACGCGACGGTGTAGACCATGGAGTGGACCCTGATTGAGCCGGGCATGCCGAAGTGCCGGTGGGGGACCTCTTTCATTGTCGACAGCATGGCGAGCATGCGAGAGGCGGCGAAAACGCTAGCGATCACGCCCGATGCGGTGGCGATCACGGCGATGACGACGGTGAACCACAGTCCGGCTCGGCCGAAGGCGGGTTCGGCTGCTCGGGCGATGGCGAAGTTCTCTGCGTCGATGATCTCGCTGAGGGTCAGGTTGCCGGCGACGGCGACGGCGAGCACGAGGTAGATGGCCGAGCAGATGGCGATGGAGATCACGATGGCCCGGCCGGTGTTGCGATGGGGGTCGACGATCTCGCCGCCGCTGTTGGTGATCGTGGTGAAGCCTTTGTAGGCAAGAATCGACAGGGCGACCGCGGCGAGGAACCCATCGGCCGAGGGGGAGGAGCCTCCGGTGGTGGACCCGTTGGTGAAGTTCGCGGAGCTGGCGTAGGCGAGGCCGATGATCGCGAAGACGGCGAGGCCGCCGACCTTGAGGATGGCCATGATTCCAGCGGTGGCTTGAACGTATTTGTTGCCGGCCAGGTTGATGGCGAAAGCGACCACCAAGAGGGCTACGCCGAGGGCCGGGGTCCAGAACGTGGGGGAGCCGAGGTCGACGATCCGGAGGAGGTAGGCGCCAAAGGTGCGAGCGACCAGACTTTCGTTAATGACCATCGAAACGTACATAAACAAGGCGAAGACCCCGGTTGCGGTGCCGAGTCCGTATTCCTCTTTGAGGAACATGGCCACGCCGCCTGAGGACGGGTATGCGTTGGACAGTTTCACGTATGAGTAGGAACTGAACCCAGCAACGATCGCCGCGACGAGGAACGCTACGGGGAACAGGTCACCAGCGAGGCCGGCCGCTTGGCCGGTGAGCGCGAAGATGCCAGCGCCGATCATGACACCGGTACCGAGCGATACCGCGCCAGGGAGGCTCAGGCTTCCGGCGGCTTCGCCATGGGCGCCATGTTCGGGTTCGGCTGCGTCTTGGGGTTGGTGGTCCATGGGGTGCGGTATCCGTTCAGGGTGCCGTTGTGTCGAGTGTTGGTTCCGGTGCTGGCCGGGTGGTTGTTGCGGGGCTGGATTGGTGGGTGCGGTTGACGAGGAGGATGCCGAGGAAGGCCATCGATGCCCCGACGGCGACTGAGAGGGTGAGGACTTCTCCGTAGAACGCGATACCGAGGGAGAGCCCGAAGATCGGGACCAGAAAGCTGAAGGCGTTGGCCCGATTGAGGGTCAGGGTTTCGAGGACCGAGAACCACAACCAGTACGCGAGGGCGGTACCGGGCAGTGCAAGTCCGAGCAGGATGAGGACGAACTTCGGGGACCAGGTCACGTCCCGGGGTGTCTCGGTAAGCCCGGCGATGATGGTGAGGGGGACCATGCCGATGAGGAGTTGCGTTCCGGCGGCCATGAGCGCATCTACGGTGCCCACCAGGCGTTTGAACGCGACGTTGCTGACCGTGATCCCCACCGCGGCCAGCAGCACGAAGGCGATGCCGCGAATGTTGTCGTTGTTGTTCTGTTGGGTGGTGAAGCCGGGCGCGGCGATGACGGCGATGCCAACGAATCCCAATGCAAGGCCTGCGGTGCCTGTGGCGCCGAGACGCTCGTTGAGGACCAGGTAGGCGAGTCCTGCGGCGAGGAGCGGTTGGGTGTTGGCAATAACGGTCGCCATTCCTGGGGCGATGTATTCGGCTGCGTGGAACATACCCAGGAAGCCGAGCGTGGTCGCACCGACTCCGGCGACGACCAGCAACAGCCACGTGGTTCGGTCGGTGGGCACGGGGCGATCCAAAGCGAGGGCGGTACCGACGAGAGCGGCACCGGCGATGAACGCCCGCATGGCTGCGAAAGTGATGTGGGGAGCCAGGGCCAGGCCGGTGGTGATGAGCGGAAAACAAGCGGCCCAGAGGGCCATCACAGTGATGACTTTGATAGTGGCCAGGTTGTCGGCCACGAGCTCGCCGATGTTGGGTCGCATCACGTGGCTTGGCGCTGGGTCACCGGTGCCTCCAGCGCTGCGGTGTGATGGTTGCGTCCTTCGTCGTCATCGTACCTACATAGTTCGGCGTGAAGCCTTCTGCAACGACGAGTTGGTACAGGGCGCGGCGGCGTGGGGCAAGGTTCTCCAGCGAAACAGCGAAGTCGCTTGGATCGACGACAGGAACGCCGCTGGCGGCCAGCTCATCGATGAGTAGATCCGGGGGCTCGATTAGCTCGCCGCCATAGTCGTGGCCGACCATGTCGAGATATTCGTCGATGGAGCGGCGGGCGCCGATGGTGCCCGGACCCGATGCCCGACTCGCCAGCGCTACTCCCGACGACAGTAACGTAAGGGCGTCGTCGAGGACCGCAATGGCGACTGGGGGTGATGATCGAGGGTCGGCGCTGTGGAAGAAATGCAGGACCGGGTAGGCCAAGTGTCGTTGGGTGAGTTCGACGATCAGGCCTGCGAAAAGCTGCAGCGAGGCGTCGAACTGTGCCCCGTTCGGTGAGTTGGCCCAAGTCTTGGCGACGGCGGTGGGGGTCGGGCCGAGTAGTGAGATCTGCGCCGCGACAGCGTGACGTTCGGCGGCAGCCGAAGTGACAAGCACTAAGTATGCGATGGCCAGCGAGACGACCGTCAGCCCGCTCAACGCGGCGAGCACGGTCATCACTTGCCAGAGCGCTCCCTCGGGCTGGAACTCGCCGTTGCCCAGCGTGAACAACGAGTAGCCAGCGAAGTAGACCCGGTCCCAACTGTTCGCGGTGGCTCCGGACTCGGCGACAATGCCCTTTGATGGTCCGAGGAAGATCAGGCTCCATGCGGCCCACAACAACGCTACCCAGGCCGCCAGCGTCGATAACACCGTGGCTACACCGGCCAAGGCTTGCCAACCGTGGGCCTGGCGTCGTCGCAGCGGCGAGGCCACTTTCCAGCCGAGCCGTAGCACGATTCGGGTGAGCGGCCCGGCGCCGTGGGAGACACCGAGCGTGGTCCACACCAGATCGACAAACACCGCCAGAAGCAAAACGATGCCGACGGTGACAGCGACGACGCCGCTCACGATCGTCGGTCAGCGCGGCTGGAGCTCATCTTGATGATTCTGTTGGGGCTGTGGCGGTTGCTCGGCGCGCTGCAGGTACCAGACAATGGCACCGAGCATCACCGCACAAGCGATCATCGCCAGGGCCAAGGCGAATCCGATTCCGTAGCCGAGTAGCAATGCCACGATGGCTAGCGCGCCGATCAGCCACATGTGGCCATGTTGGGTTCCTCGGTGGTTCATGAGATCACTCCTTGGTTCGACGGCACATCCGTCACCCCTCTAGCGTCACTACCCATGGGGGGTATCGGTAGGGGCGAACGTCCTATTCGTTCGAAGATGTGCGATCGCTGCATGTGCGAAGGATGGGCAAAATTGATACGGACGGGCCCGCTGCAATGTCGAACAACTCTCGGAACCGGTCTGATCTCGCTCTGAGCCGTTTTCTGCCACCGGCGCGCTCGGCGATCCAGCAAAGCAACAGAGCCCTCCAAAGAACTGGGATGTCGGGCTGGAGGCGCAGTGTCTCATGAATGTCATGTTTTCTCTGTTGGTCCGTCGGTTACAGCAGATCTGCCGGTCGCGGATTGGTGTGCGAGTCGTGTCGTCACAATGGCGGCAGCCACCACCAGGATCGCGATGGCGGCGAGGCGTTGGGCCCCGATGCGTTCGATGGTGTTGACGAACCAGAGGCGGATGTCTTCCACCGTGCCGATGACCGCGTCGGTGCTGAGATCGCCGTCGTAGACGGATAGTTCCCAGCGGCCATACCAGATGGCGTACCCGCCGGCCAGAATCATCAGCAGGCCACCGATGCGGGGCGCAACGAGCGATAGTCGCCGCATATGTGTCGCCACGGTGCTGTGGGCCAGGGCAGAAGCGATACTCAACGCCAAGATGATGACACCCATGCCGAGCGCGTACGCAACGTAGGTCGCAAGACCGTCCATCGGCGATTGCGAAAGTGCCGTGCCGGTCACCGCAAGGAACGGACCGATTGTGCACGACAGTGATGCGATCGCATACATGACGCCGTAGCCGATCATCACCGGTGCCGTGTTCGAACTTATCGAAAACTGAGGTCCGCGGAGCGCCAGCCTCGGTGTCCACCCAGCGAGAGTCGCAATACCGGCGATGATGAGGAGACCGCCGATCACGATGGTGACCCAGGGGAGTTGGCGGCGGGCTTCGCTGGCGATGCTATTGATGACAAGGCCGACAGACGCGAAGACCAGGACGAAGCCAACTGAGACTGCGCCGGCGACGCCGGCGGCCCTTAATACGCGCCGGTCTACTCGCTCGGTAACCTCGTCACCGGAGACGAACGCACCGATGTAGGCCGGAAGCAAAGAGAACCCACACGGATTGAAGGTTGCGACCATCCCCGCGGTGAACGCAAGAATTATTGTCCCGTTTGCCATCGGCCCGACGTCACCATCGGGCCAGACTACGACATACTGTCGTAGTTATGGACGCGACACGATTGTTTCCCCGAAGCCGCAACCGAATTTCGTCACGCCGTGGCTGAGTCGTCGCCTAGCCAGCCGCAATTCGCGCCCCGGAGGCTTATCGCGATCGCGGCGGCGGTTTTGGTTGGCGCCTGGGTCGGCTGGACGGCGCTGGCTGAGCCGAATCTACCTGCCTTCGCGGCGGAGGGTGACCCGATCGAGCTGCCTGCGGAGGGTTCGTTCCCCGCGGTGTCGGTCGATGAGTTCAAAGGAATCTTGGTTGGGTTACGAGGGCAGCCGGTAGTGGTGAACATCTGGGCCTCGTGGTGCGCACCATGTCGGACTGAGATGCCGCTGCTACAGGATGCTGCTGAGACCTACGCCGGCAAGGCGGTGATCCTTGGGGTCGCCTCGAACGATGACCCTCGTGAAGCGCAGCGCTTCCTAGATGACCTCGGCCTGACCTACCCGAACGTGTTCGACTCCTCCGGCGAGATCCGGGTTGCGTTGGGACTTACCGCCTATCCAACGACCTATGTGTTCGGCGTCGACGGGACGATTCGGGCACGCGTTAACGGCGGTATCTCTGAGCAGCGTCTGGCTGGTCTGATCGAGGATGCACTGGAGTGATCGACTACGGCTTGCTAGTGAGCATGATCGTTGCATTCGGCGTGCCGACGTTGCTGGGAAACTGGTGGTTGGTGTCCGGCCGCGACGGGCCGGTCGGGTTTCTTGACGTGGCGCTCGGTCCCGCGTTCGCGGGCCTGGCTGTGGGGCGGATCGCCACTTTGGCGCTCGACGATCCGAACTCGATTGGAAGCATCGCCGACATGCTGATCATCCGCAGCGGTGTCGAGTTCTGGCCCGGTGCCGCCGCAGCCTTGGCCATGGCAATGCTGAGCGCAAACCTCGGTTTGGTATCGGTGTCGAGACGCATATCGGAACTGGCCCCGCTGGCGATGGTCGGCTATGCCAGCTACGAATCGGCATGTATCTTCCGTGACGGATGCTTCGGCCCTGCGAGTCCAATCGGGCTCCGCCCACCGGGGCTCGTTACCACGATGCTGCCAATCGGCTGGTTCATGGCCATCGCGGTCGCACTTGCTGCGGTCGGCGTTCATACGCTTGTTTCTCGCAGGTATCCATCCAGCGTTGTCGTGCTGGCGGCAGCCTTCGCCGTTGCATCCGTGAGGGCAGTCGGCTCCATTTGGCTACCTCACGTCGGCGATGGCCTGACCCGCCAACACATCACGTCTATCGGCGTCGCCGTGATCGCCGCAATTGTCGTGATCGCGACAGCCCGCTCAGCTGTGTCACGGCCGAGTCAGCCAGCTCCGCCCCCGATCTGAACCAGGCGGTCTCGACGAAAAGACTCAAGTACACACCCTCTTGTGTCGATGGAGCGTTGAGGTCCCATACTCGAACCTAGAGGTGATCCACGTGCTCGACTCCGCCCGAGGAAAGATCGTTGCCGCAATCGGAATGATGGCCTGCTGCGGCTTATCGATGGCAATCGCCATCGGACTCATCGCATTCACTTCGACCCTGGTGATCTCAGGCCTTGCCGTCGCAATCGCCATCGGGTGCGTCGCGTTCATGCTGGTGTTCGGCCACCGACACCAGCACCACGGCGAACACGACGCCGCGACCGAACACGAAGCCACGACCGAGCTTGAAACCGTCTCGCACTGAGACAACCTGCCAACCCGCGTTGCGTGTGTTCCTAGCGGCGATCCTGGCACACCGCGGGCCAGTTGTGCCCGACCCTCATTCTCTTGTGGCGCTCGTAGCCGCCCAAGCCGTGATCGCCGGACAGCACATCTTCGGCGATTGGGGCATCCGAGGGAGCCGCCGCGCTGCACATACCGCTCGGCGTCGCCATGATCGGGGCAACCATTTATCAGCTGCTCGTGGAGTCGTCTGGGCTCCTCGGCCGCACAACCGCGCTCGAAAAGCATGCCGTCAGGCTTGAACCTACGCCACCTGAGCCTCCGACGATTCCTCCGCTATGAGCTCGTCCCCAACTGGGCCGCGATGCCCGGCTCGAACCAGGCTTCGGGCTCGCCAACAGAATCGTCAGTGTCGACCTCGCCGTCATAGCAACGTAAATATCCGCCTTCTGGGTCCACAGCGAGCAAGGCGACGCAACCGTGATCTTGGCGACGAACGGACTCAATCGACGTCGCCGGTGAACACCCCTTTGAACTGTGTTGCGGTTGGGTGACGTAGGTATTACGACTCTGTGTCGTAGCATGGCTGCTGACATGGGACGGGGCGAGTGCCTCCGACCGATAAATCCTGCAATCCCCTGAGGTACTCGTGAGAAGCGTCCCCCGCTTGGCTATTGGAATCCTTATTGCCCTGTTGACCCTCGGGGTGATGGCTGGCCCGGCTTTGGCCCACACCGGTTTCGAGTCCTCCGACCCTGCCGACGGCACCACTCTCGACGCACCAGTCGACACGATCACGCTGGTGTTCAGCGGCGAGGCCGCTCCAACGGGTGACGGGTTTCAGGTCCTTGGAGCCAACGGTGAGCTGCGTGAACCCACTGAGGCGACGACCGCCGACGGGTTGACTTGGGTTCTACGGTTCGACCCGTCGATCGCAGGCGGTCAGGCTGGTGTGCGCTGGATGGTCAAGGCGCCTGATGCGCACGCCATCGATGGCAGTTTCGCGTTCACGGTGACCGCCGATTCTCCCGCAACCCTCCTCAACGAGGAGTCTGGGCAGGAAATAGCGGCCGAAGATGAGGTTTCGGTGTTGGCGTCGTCGGCTCAGGTCGATCTCGATACGTTCCTCGACACTGGCAGCGACCCCACCTCCACACCGTTGCGGGTCGGCGCCGCTGGTCGCATGATCACACTGGCAGGCACGCTGGTCGGGGTCGGGGCGTTGATTTTCGCTGCCGTGGTACTTCGTGGCGCCCGACGCGATGTTCGCCATGTCCTTCACTGGGTCCGGCGCGCTGGCCTACTGGTTGTGGCCGGTACTTTGGTCGAGCTCGTGGCCCAATTAGCCGTCGACGGTGGTGGTCGGTGGACGGCGGTTTGGTCATTGCCGACGGTGAGCTCTGTGTTGTTCTCTTCGTTTGGAATCGCGGTTGCGCTCCGGCTCGCCGGAGGCCTTGCGATGACTTCTGGGGCCCGCATCGATATCACTCATGCATCTGAAACTCCGGACCCCGTGATGGCGATCAGAGAGCTCGTCGGTGTCGGGGCCGGTCCGACCGGCGGATTCGCGGGACCGGAGGATAGTGGCGTCCGGCATAGCGCGCCGACGTCGGGCCCCGACCCGTACGTCCATCACGGCGATCACGCTTGGTTTCCGACCGTTGACTCGGCCGGTGCGATGGCGGGTGGCCTTGCGATTCTGGCGGCGCACCTGTTCGACGGTCATACCGTCACCAAAGGCGATCGGCTGTTGACTGGGATCGTCGATCTCGTGCACGTGACAGGTGGTGCCGTCTGGGCCGGTGGCGTCCTGATGTTAACATCGGTGCTGTGGCGTCGCCATCGGCAAGGACGCGAGATGCGCGCCCTACAGCTCGCTTTACGATTCTCGATTGTGGCCTCGATCGCATTGGTTGCTGTCGGCATCGCCGGTCTGGCGCTCACCGTGATTATCCTCGACAGTCCTTCGGAACTCTGGTCGACCGAGTGGGGCAGGCTCCTCGTGCTGAAGACAGTCTTCGTCGGAGTCGCCGCAGCCGCCGGCGGATACAACCACAAGGTGTTGATCCCGCAGATGAGCACCGACCCGGACGACCCGGTGCTGACTTCCCATTTCCGCATGATCGTCACCGGTGAGGCCGTAGCTCTGGTCGCCGTACTTATCGTGACCGCCTTCCTCATGGGCGCCGCATCGTGAAGGTTCACCTCCTCGTAGCGCTCAGCCTCGCCGGTTTGCTCGCCGCATGTTCTGAGTCGACATCGGAGCCGGTCGCCGTTGACGGTTCGCAACTCGAGCGAGGCTCTGAGCTGTATGCGACATCGTGCGCGTCGTGTCACGGAGCGGACCTGCGAGGCACCGACAAAGGACCGTCGCATCTTTCGATCGTGTACGAACCAAATCATCACGGCGACGATTCGTTCAGGTCGGCGATTGCCAACGGTGCGGCACAACACCATTGGCCCTTCGGCGACATGGAGCCGGTAGACGGCCTCTCTGATGACGACGTCGAGGCCGTAATCGGCTACATCCGATCCGAACAGGAACGGCAAGGTTTCGAGCAATGATAGTCCAGCGACTTGCCGAGAATTACCGACGAATTGGCGCTGCACTTGCTGTTCTTGGTTTGACGGCTGTGGCCACGATCGCCTTCGTCGGCGGCGACGATGAGAGTGCCGTGCTGCGTGACGAACTCGAGCGTGAATTCGCCGGCGCC
>RCMY010001230.1_pt1 | contig 24471 bp, 16 predicted proteins | sample 2041341 | NCBI WGS metagenome assembly RCMY01 (sample SAMN09708234, study PRJNA481090) | Marine sediment metagenome, whole genome shotgun sequencing project.
AAAATTTAGACCACTGTTACTCAGGATATTCCACACGTAGATGATAAATATTTATTAGCTTTTGTTTGAATATTTTCTTGATTGTTTCTATTTCTTTGAAAGTTATATCTGCATTCAAAAACTGATTTGCCTTCATTTGACCTGAAATTATCTTATCAACGAATTCATCAATTATTAAAAATGTTGGGTCTTTTAAACTTTTAGATGCAGCTTCAACCGAATCTGCCATCATCAGAATTGCAGTTTCCCTGGAAAAAGGTAATGGCCCTGGATATCTAAAATCTTCTTCATTCACCTCACCCTCTAGGTCTTTTTGCTTTTTATAAAAGTAATAAACCAAGGTTGTACCATGATGTGAACGAATGAAATCTATAATTCTATCAGGAATATTATTCTTTCTAGCGATTTCTATTCCTTTGATTACATGGTCAATTATAATTCTAGCACTATCGCTCGGACTTAATTCATCATGCGGATTCACATTGGTTATCTGATTTTCCGTAAAGAAGGTAGGATCATTCATCTTACCAATATCATGGTATAAAGCCCCTACCCTTACCAACATGGCATTAGCTCCAATTTCATTTGCTGCAGCTTCGGCCAAATTTGCAACTTGTAGTGAATGATTAAATGTCCCTGGTGCTTTATTCGAAAGTTCTTTTAGCAACTTAGAATTAGTATCCGAAAGCTCTAACAAGGATACGTCAGAAACAAGTCCGAATACCTTTTCATAAATATAGATTAATGGCTGAACGAATAAAGTTATCATACCATTCAATAGAAAAAGTCCTAAAATGTACCACTCAATATCACTTAAATCACCCTCATGAATAGTATGAAAAGCCAAATAGCCAATAATATAAATCAACGTAATTTGACCAACGCTGACAAATAAATTTGCTCTCTTATAAAGTTCAGATACGGTTAGAATAGTAACTATACCTGTAATAATCTGAAGAAAAATATATTCAAAACTATTAGGAACGACAAAACCTAAAATCAAAACCGCTAGTACGTGTACAAAAAGGCCTAATCTAGCATCGAAAAAAGTTTTTAATATTAATGGTAGTATACACAATGGTACTACAAATACCAATTGATCATTATACTTTATAACCATTGTGGTTATAAACACCATCAGCAATATGTTGAAAAATATAAAGGTCACTTTTACATTATTGTCATAGACCGTTTTTCTATATTTTTTAAGAAATAAGAAAAGCATTATTAGTACGAGTGCGACCAACACTGTATAACCAATTAAAATGTAGTAATAATTATTTGCTGTCCATAGTTCCGACTCGTATTCAGCCTTTAATGATTCTAAAACTTTTAAGTTTTCTGCCTCCACAACTTCACCTTTCGCAATAATCAATCGACCTTGGTCAACTGTACCTCGAGTGTATGATAATTTTGACAAAGCCTCGTCTCTTGCTTTTTGAGTCAGATTATTATCGAAGCTTACATTCGGAGTAATCAAATCAAAAAAGAGCGATTGCGTTTCATTAGTAAAGACTGATAACTTATTATCTTCTAAAACTTTAGCCACCAAGTCATTAATCGCATTGACCCTATAGAATTCCGAAACCCTAACTTTCCTTGCTTCATTATCCTTTACGAGGTAGATAAAGTCTCGCTGAACTTGTTTTCCATTATTCTGTAGTATTCCTTTATTGTATATTGAATCTAAAATCGCCTTAGTAAATTTCTCAAGCCGATTTTTCTGAATACTTCTTAATCCTAAATCACCCCATTTATTATCAAATTCTTTTTCAAATTTCACACGAATACCATCAACTATTTTTTCGTCGTAATTATAATATGGAAGCTGGGCATTTTCAATAGACTGCTTTTCTTTTTCTATTTCAGAAACGGTCTTTTTAATCGAAAAATCGAAGGGAGCATAAAGGTTTTCAAACTGCCAAGGCTTCCCTTTTTGAAATTCATATTTAAATTTACCTCCCTTGGGCAAGAAAAAAACTATAAAAGCAACGGCCACTATATATAGTATATACTTAAAAATCAGCGATTGCTTTTTGTAGAGATTATCCAAAAGAAAAAATTAATATGTTCATCAAAAATAGAAAATAATAAACTGATAACAGGTAATTCAAACGATATCCCTTTGGTTGCTATAGAATTTAGTAATTTCGTCAAATCAAAATAATTAAAAGATGAAAGAGGTTGTAATTGTTTCAGCTGTAAGAACACCGATAGGAAGTTTTATGGGCGGATTGTCTACAATGCCTGCTCCTAGATTGGGTGCTATCGCTATTGAAGGTGCATTGAAGAGAATAAACCTAGATCCGGCCCTAGTAAATGAAGTACTAATGGGCAATGTTGTTCAAGCAGGAACAGGTCAAGCACCTGCTAGGCAGGCTGCAATATTTGCTGGCATCCCAAATACAGTGCCCTGTACGACAATCAATAAAGTATGCGCATCTGGTATGAAAGCCGTGATGCAAGGTGCCCAAGCAATAGCTTTAGGTGATGCAGATATTGTTGTTGCAGGTGGCATGGAAAACATGAGTCTTATACCTCATTATGTTCAAATGAGAACAGGCACCAAATTTGGACCATCAACTTTAATCGATGGCATGCAAAAAGACGGTTTGGTCGACGCTTATGATGAAAATGCTATGGGTGTTTGCGCTGATGCATGTGCCACTAAATATAATTTCAGCAGAGAAGATCAAGATGCATATGCGGTTCAATCTTACACAAGGTCCTCTAAAGCATGGGAAGATGGAAAATTCGACAATGAAGTTATTCCTGTAGCCGTACCTCAAAGACGCGGAGAGCCCAAAATAATAGTAAAAGATGAGGAGTTCACCAATGTTTTCATAGATAAAATTCCGAATTTAAGACCAGCGTTTTCAAAAGACGGCACTGTTACCGCTGCAAATGCGTCAACAATCAATGACGGAGCTGCTGCATTGGTTTTAATGAGTAGAGAAAAAGCTAACGAATTAAATTTAAAACCATTAGCTATTATAAAAAGTTATGCAGATGCAGCTCATGAACCAGAATGGTTTACAACGGCCCCTGCCAAAGCACTACCAAAAGCCTTAGCCAAATCTAATATATCCATTGAGGAAATTGAATTCTTTGAATTTAATGAAGCATTTGCTGTTGTTGGACTTGCTAATATGAAATTATTAGGGCTAAATGATCGCAATGTTAATGTTAACGGTGGTGCAGTTTCGTTAGGTCATCCATTAGGCTGTTCTGGTGCTCGAATACTTATTACATTAATGAACGTGTTGGAACAAAATAATGCTAAATTAGGTGCTGCAGCTATTTGCAATGGTGGCGGGGGCGCTTCAGCAATAATTATCGAAAGGGTCTAGGAGTATAAAAAAGTTGCATGCAATACGGTATTTGTCTCTTAAGCATTATTCCAGTAAGAAGCACTCCCGATGAAGTTTCGGAAATGGTTACCCAACTTTTGTTCGGTGAACATTTTAAAATTTTAGAGTCGCGAAAAAACTGGTCTCGAATAAAAACAATATTCGATAAATGTGAAGGATGGATTATGAACAGTCAATTAGTTTTTATTCCAGAAGATGAGTTTACAGTCTTGCAACAAAATAAAAACCCTAAATATGTTGCTGACCTTATTACTTTTGTAGAGGACAAAAATAAAAGTTTAATACCAATACTTATTGGGTCAAGCATACCAGAAACTCCATCACTTCAAATTAGTTTTGATGGAAAAGTGATTAACGGGTTACAGCCGAAGAACAAACTCATTAAAACTTCATTGCTTTATCTAAATTCTCCAGAAATAAAAGGTGGACGGTCTCCTTTTGGATTAGATAGTGCTGGCTTTACCCAAATGGTTTATAAAATAAATGGTTATAATCTTTTACGAACAGCTGACAAGCAATCTACGCAGGGTGAAGTACTTAGTTTTGTAGAAGAAAGTGAGGCAGGTGATTTAGCGTTTTTTGACAACTCTAGCAGCGTAATAGACCATGTAGGTATAATTATGGACAACAACTACGTTATTCATGTAAACGGAAAAGTAAGGGTTGACCGATTAGACCATACAGGCATATTTAATAACGACCTTAGAACCTATACTCATCAACTTAGGGTCATTAAAAAAATCATATAAAAAAAGGCCCTTTTCAGGGCCTTTTAAATTATAAATGAAAGCTAGGTTACTCGCCTAACATTTTTTTCATTCTTAAAAAGTTTTCATTATCTCCCATAGCTCCATAAATATTCTTAAGCTGAGTCATAATATTTTCACTTTCAGGATTATTTTTCAATGCATCTTCCAATACATCTGCACCTTGCCTAAACAAACTATCTTTTTTCTCTTTAAGTACGTCATACTTTGCTATATCAGCTCTTGAATTACCTAAAGAATTCATTTCATCAATCAATGCGTTGCCTTCATTAACATATGTAGTAGAAAGGTTCAAATATGCATTAGTATACTTTGGATCAATCTCGATTGCTTTCTTGTATGAAACTCTAGCGTCCGCATAATTATCTTGCTCCATACTTATTACACCTACATTGTAGTGAAGATCTGGGTTATCAGGAGCCAATGCAATAGCTTCAGCCATTAATTCCTTAAACTTATCCTTATTACCTTGATTAAAATATAGATTTGCCTCATTTAAAATAAGGTTTACATCTTCAGGGTCATTTTTTCTAGCCGCTTGGTATGCTTCCAAAGCTTTCTCGTCCTGCCCTAATTGTGTATAAATTAAGGCTGTATTTTTTACAATTTCTGCTGTTTTAGATGGAGTCTTCTCATCTATAGGATTTGTATATCCTCCTGACTTAACCATAAGATCACGTTGAAGCTTATCCATCTCCTCTACTTCACCTGAAGCGGTATTGGTTGCCTTATATACAACCCCTCCACCATCATAGCCTACCTCTTGTAGTTTATTATAGTAATCTAAAGCCATCTCATAATGACCACCATTTACAGCACTACCTGCTGCATAATACAAATACGAAGTGTCTTTAGGACTAAGCGTATAACTCATATAAAGTTTTTCCGCTGCCTCTTTGAACTTTTTATTTCCATTATCACTTACTGCAGAGTTAACAAGATCAGCAGTTAAAGAAGCCATATACTGATTAGTGTCACCAGTATATTTTTGCTTACCTGATTTTTCTTCAATCTCAATAACTTTCTTAAAGGATGTTGCAGATTTCTCGAATGCATCATTATTTCCTTTTTTAGCCAAATCACTGTAAATTTTACCTTTTGTAAAATAATACTGAGCCTGCATTTTATCATCTGCAGCTGCAATTGTACCAGAAGCTGCCTCTATAGCTGTTTGAGCTGCTGCTGCATCTCCATCTTTCAATGCTTTTTCAGCATCTTTTATTTCATTTTTTTGTGCAAAACCGAACATTGAAAATGTCAATGCTGCGACAAGTAAAAACCTATTTTTCATTTTTAGTATATTAATTATTAGTGTTTAAAATTTAGATGTTTATTCTTCTGAATCATCTGGCTCATCAGTATCAATCTCTGTGCCGTTTTCAGTATCTACCTCAATATCAAGTATTTCCGATTCTTCCAGATCGTCTTCATCTTTCATTACCTTGGCAACTGCAGCTATTGAATCATTACCTTTAATGTTTATTAATTTAACACCCTGTGTTGCTCTACCCATTACACGTAAGTCCTCAACGCTCATTCGAATGGCAATTCCAGATTTGTTAATGATCATCAAATCATCTGAATCGGTAACGTTTTTAATAGCAACAAGACCACCAGTTTTATCTGTTACGCTAATTGTCTTAACACCTTTACCTCCTCTATTAGTTACCCTATAATCTTCTATACTAGAACGTTTACCATAGCCTTTTTCAGAAACCACTAAAATTTCATCTTCAAAATTATGAACAGAAACCATACCGATTACTTCATCCTTATCATTAGCTAAAGTAATACCCCGAACACCAGATGCATTACGACCCATTGGTCTAGTTTTGCTTTCTTCAAAGCGTATTGCTTTACCAGATTTAAGACCTAAGAAAATCTCACTTGTTCCTGTTGTCAATTTGGCTTCTAATAACTCATCGCCCTCACGAATAGTAATTGCATTAATTCCATTTTGACGCGGTCTAGAATATTGCTCTAAAGATGTTTTCTTAACTACACCTTTTTTAGTCGCCATGATAACAAAGTGACCGTTTACATATTCTTCATCTTTTAAATCTTGGGTACAAATAAATGCTTTCACACTATCATCTTGATCAATATTTATAAGGTTTTGAATGGCTCTTCCTTTTGAAGTTCTACTACCTTCTGGTATTTCAAACACTCGCATCCAGAAACATTTTCCTTTTTGAGTAAAGAATAACATATACTGGTGGTTAGTGCCTACAAATAGATGCTCTAAGAAATCTTCATTTCTTGTTGAAGAAGCTTTTTGACCTACTCCGCCCCTATTCTGAGTTTTGTATTCCGTCAACGGTGTTCTTTTAATATAACCTGCGTGAGAAATAGTAATGACCACTTGTTCGTCTGGTATCATATCCTCCATACTAAGGTCTCCACCTGCAATATTAATTACAGACCTTCTCTCATCTCCATACTTATCTTTTATCTCTTGCAACTCATCTTTAATGATTTGCATTCTACGTTCCTTTTTATCAAGAATATCTTTCAAATCTGTAATAAGAAGCATTATCTCATTATATTCAGTTCTAAGCTTATCTTGCTCTAGACCGGTAAGCTGACGTAATCGCATCTCTACAATTGCCTTTGCTTGAACTTCGCTTAGCTTAAATCGTTCAATTAAGTTTGCTCGAGCTTCATCGGCATTGCTTGAAGCTCTTATTATTGCAATTACCTCATCTATATTATCAGATGCAATAATGAGTCCTTCTAAAATATGTGCTCGATCTTCAGCCTTTTTCAATTCAAACTGCGTTCGTCTAACCACAACCTCATGTCGATGCTCTACGAAATAATGAATCATTTCCTTTACGTTCAACAATCGTGGCCTTCCATTAACAAGGGCAATATTATTTACGCTAAAAGATGTTTGTAATGCTGTATATTTATACAACATGTTTAATACAATATTGGGAATTGCATCTCTTTTTAAGATGTAAACGATACGCATACCATTACGGTCAGACTCGTCCCTAATATTTGAAATACCTTCAATTTTTTTATCGTTAACCAGGTCAGCAGTTTTCTTAATCATGTCTGCCTTGTTCACCTGATAAGGAATTTCATGAACAATGATGCATTCTCTTCCCTGAACCTCTTCAAAAGTCGCTTTGGCACGCATCATTACACGTCCTCTACCCGTGTGAAAAGCTTCTTTTACACCATCATAGCCGTAAATAATTCCACCTGTCGGAAAATCAGGAGCTTTTATATGAGTCATCAACTCATCAATTTCAATGTCATTGTTCTCGATATATGCAATAGTACCGTCAATGACTTCTGCTAGATTATGAGGAGGCATATTGGTAGCCATACCAACAGCAATACCAGATGCTCCATTAACCAATAAAGCAGGAACCCTAGTTGGAAGTACGGTAGGTTCTTTCAACGAATCATCAAAATTCAATTGATAATCAACCGTCTCCTTTTCTATATCTATGAGCATATCATCTGCAATCTTACGCATACGGGCCTCCGTATAACGCATTGCTGCAGGACTATCACCATCTATAGACCCAAAGTTACCTTGACCGTCTACAAGCATATAACGAAGGCTCCACTCCTGAGCCATACGTACCATGGCATCATACACCGAAGTATCACCATGCGGGTGATACTTACCTAGGACCTCCCCAACAATACGGGCAGATTTTTTATGTGAGCTATTACTTCTAACCCCTAATTCATGCATTCCAAAAAGAACCCTTCTGTGTACTGGTTTTAACCCGTCCCTGACATCTGGCAGGGCTCGTGACACAATGACCGACATCGAGTAATCGATGTAGGCAGATTTCATTTCATCTTCAATATTAATTGGTATCAATTTTTCACCGTCAGCCATTTAAAATCTTCTGTTTTTTAATTAGTAAAAAAGCATGCCAATATACTTAAATCCTAGGCGTTTCAAGAATAAGTAGATTTAATAATATGAAATTTTATTAACAGTTGCCTTTGAAATGTTAATTTTAGAGTTATGCGTTCATTTTCACGCTTATAGACTTACATTTTGCGGGTTTTACAATAACTTTAACGAATATAGGTATGGTATTTGCCATTGATTGGATGAGATTTAGTAATTTTATAGTAGATAATATAGTATATGGATGATAATTTTTCCCCAAGAGTAAAGGATGTAATTGCATATAGCAAGGAGGAAGCATTGCGACTTGGTCACGATTTTATCGGTACTGAGCACCTAATGTTAGGGCTCCTTAGAGATGGAAACGGGAAGGCTATTAGCATTTTAGATGCTTTAGAGGTTGATTTGGAGCATTTACGAAGAAAGGTTGAAATTCTCAGCCCTTCGAATCCGAACGCTAACAATGTTCAAAAGGACAAAAAGAACCTACATTTAACAAGACAGGCTGAACGTGCACTAAAAACAACCTTTTTAGAAGCTAAACTTTTTCAGAGTTCTTCGATAAATACAGCGCACCTTTTACTTTGTATTTTAAGAAACGAAAACGACCCTACTACTAAACTTTTACATAAGTTGAAAGTAGATTATGACGGGGTTAAGGAACAGTTCAAATTTATGATAACAAGTGACGACGATATGGTAGATGGCCCAACGGCCGAATCTTTTCCAAGTGATTCTGATGATACATCTGAAGGTAAAGAAAGTACCTTTGGCGCTACTTCAGGCCAAAAAGGAACCAAGAAATCTAAAACTCCTGTGTTGGATAATTTCGGAAGAGATCTCACCCAAATGGCAGAAGAAAATAAATTAGATCCCGTGGTTGGTCGTGAGAAAGAAATTGAGCGAGTTTCTCAGATTCTTAGTCGTAGAAAAAAGAACAACCCATTATTGATAGGTGAACCCGGAGTTGGTAAAAGTGCTATAGCTGAAGGGCTTGCACTACGAATAATAAATAAAAAAGTTTCAAGAATTCTTTACAACAAAAGAGTTGTAACTCTTGATTTAGCTTCTTTAGTTGCGGGTACTAAATATCGTGGTCAGTTTGAAGAACGCATGAAAGCTGTTATGAATGAACTTGAAAAAAATGACGATGTTATTTTGTTCATTGATGAAATTCATACTATAGTTGGTGCTGGTGGTGCGACAGGAAGTTTAGATGCTTCAAACATGTTTAAACCAGCATTGGCAAGAGGTGAAATTCAATGTATCGGTGCGACTACATTAGATGAATATAGACAGTATATCGAAAAAGATGGTGCATTAGAAAGACGTTTTCAAAAAGTAATTGTTGAACCGACTACCGTTGATGAAACAATTGAGATATTACATAATATTAAAGGTAAATACGAAGACCATCATAATGTATCTTACACTGATGAAGCAATTGAAGCATGTGTCAAGTTGACAAATAGATACATGACAGATCGATTTTTACCTGACAAGGCTATAGACGCCCTTGATGAGTCAGGGTCACGTGTGCACATTGTAAATATGGATGTTCCAAAACAAATTCTTGAATTAGAAAAGAAATTGGAAGATGTTCGTGAGCTAAAAAATAGCGTAGTCAAAAAGCAAAAGTATGAAGAGGCTGCAAAATTACGCGACGATGAAAAAAGCCTAGAGAAAGAACTGGCCATCGCACAAGAGCGTTGGGAAGATGACAGCAAACTTAATAAAGAAACAGTAAGTGAGGATAATGTTGCCGATGTTGTTTCCATGATGAGCGGCATACCTGTTAACAGAATTGCTCAAACAGAGAGTAACAAATTAGCTGGTTTACCAGACCTTATTAAGTCTAACGTTATAGGTCAAGACGAAGCTGTTGCAAAAGTGTCTAAAGCTATACAACGAAATAGAGCTGGACTTAAAGACCCAAATAAGCCTATCGGTTCATTTATATTTTTAGGGCAAACTGGCGTTGGTAAAACTCAGTTAGCCAAAGTTTTGGCAAAGGAACTTTTTGATTCAGAAGATGCACTTATACGTATCGATATGAGTGAGTACATGGAGAAATTTGCCATATCAAGATTGGTTGGAGCACCTCCAGGATACGTAGGTTACGAAGAAGGTGGTCAATTGACTGAAAAAGTAAGAAGAAAGCCTTATTCAGTAATCTTATTAGATGAAGTTGAAAAAGCGCATCCCGATGTGTTCAATATGCTTTTACAAGTATTGGATGATGGCTATTTAACAGATAGTCTTGGTCGTAAAATCGATTTTAGAAATACGATAATCATAATGACATCAAATATTGGTGCTAGACAATTGAAAGACTTTGGCCAAGGTGTAGGTTTTGGCACATCTGCTAAAAAATCTCAAGAAGATTCGTATCAAAAAGGAGTTATTGAAAATGCACTTAAAAAAGCATTTGCTCCTGAATTTTTGAATAGAATTGATGACGTAATTGTTTTCAATGCTCTAGAAAGAGAACATATTCACCAAATTATTGATATTGAACTTGCAAAACTATTTAGAAGAATAAAGGATATAGGTTATCATTTAAATCTTTCAGATAAAGCAAAAGATTATATCGCAGAGAAAGGTTTCGATAAGCAGTACGGTGCTAGGCCACTTAAAAGAGCGATACAGAAATATATCGAAGATGCTTTAGCAGAAGAGATTGTGAATTCTAAACTTAAAGAGGGAGATACTATTTTTATCGATCTTGACGAAAAAAGTGAAGAATTGACTATTAAAATTGAAAAAGCTGAGGAAGAAACGCCTAAAACGTAATGATATTCAGATTTTAAATTATATTGAAAAGGAGCCCCAAGTCGGGCTCCTTTTTCGTACAATGAATTTTTAATTGTAAGAATTCAAATACAGGCAACACCCGCCATGAGCAGTATGAACGATATTTACGCGTTTAAACTAATAATTTATCCAAAAATTAAAGTTCAATTTACTTTCGCTTCAGACACACTATATTAATACGAGCAGAATGAAAATTGGATCATCCAAAAAGAAGAAGGTAATCGTACGGGAGTACGAGCTAGAGGTAGGAAAAATTCAAGTATTTGAAAATTACATGGTATCCATTTTTGATGAAGGAGCTACCCTAACACTTGAAAGGGCATATCAAATAATTGGTATTTCTGAAATTCATTTTAGAGATAAAAATTTCGGATTTATTAGTCTTCGCAAAAATTCATTCGCAATTGACCCAACCATCTATAACTACTTAAAACAACTAGACAACCTTAAAGCATTTGCTATCGTTTCGGTTAAAGAAATAGACATGCATAACTTTAAAATTGAAAAATTGTTTTACAAAAAGCCAATGAAATTTTTTATAGAATATGACAATGCTCTTAAGTGGGTAAAAAGAAGAGTCAATTCTTAATCCCTTTCACAATTTCATAGAGAACTGAAATATATTATCGTTCTTTCGATTCTTCAGATTCAGGTTGTTCAGGCATTTTAAATAGATCGAGATAAGCACTCCCTATGCTTTTTATAAGGCTAGACGCTACTAAAGATTGGTAACCAGTACTTTCTATAGCTATATCGCCCGCTTTACCATGTAGGTAAACTCCAAAAATAGCAGCATTCAATGCTATATATCCTTGCGCTAGTAGTCCAGTTAAAATTCCTGTTAACACATCACCACTACCTGCAGTTGCCATACCAGGATTACCTGTGGTATTCACGTAACCTTTATCATTCTGCACAACTATAGTATGTGCTCCTTTTATTACTACTATACAATTATATTTCTTAGTAAATTTCTTTACCTTATCTAACTTTTCAAAATCATCCTTCCAAGTCCCTATAAGCCTTTCCAACTCTTTGGGGTGTGGAGTCAAGATAGAATTTTCAGGAATCTTCTTTAACAGTGCTTTATTTTTCGAAAGAATATTCAGAGCATCGGCATCAAGCACCAATGGTTTTTCATTCTTGTTCAAAAAGTCGGCGAAACCTGCAACAGTTTTATCGTTCGTACCCATCCCAACTCCGATTCCGACAACTGTAGGCTCCAAATCAAACTTTATGCTTTCAAGCATTTCCTCGTTAGAATCTGTTAATATCATGACTTCTGGCAGAGAAGTCTGTAGAATTGAATACCCTATTTTCGGCACATAGGCAGTCACCAAACCACTACCTGAATGAAGTGCAGCACTTGCCGCTAAACAAACTGCACCCATTTTACCATAGCTACCTCCAATTATTAGGGCATGCCCGTAAGTACCTTTGTGTGCATACTTTTCACGTGGTTTGTAAATACGTAACACTTCATTTTTGCCAATTAGCTCATACTCAGTTTCAGTAGCCATTAAGTATTCTGGATCTAAACCTATATCCACCACCTCCCATTGTTCTATAAACGGACCAGTTTGAGGTAAAAAGAAAACCAATTTAGGCGTTTGAAAACTTAGCACAAAATTGGATTTTATAATAGCTTCCAAATTTTCTGGCCCTTGGTCGGTAAACAAACCTGACGGAATATCAATGGATAAAATAAAAGCCTCAGACTTATTTAAATGTTGAATAATTTTAGCAACCCAATCGTCTGGCGTTCTATTCAATCCTATTCCAAAAATACCATCAACTATAATGTCATCCTTTCCTATCTCAGGAAGTTCATCATCTGAATTCATGAAACTTGGCCAACATTTTCTTGCTTTTAATCTTTCTAGATTAATTAAAAAATCTTTAGAACGTTTTTCGCTATAATTAATAACATAAACTGATATATTATAACCATGATCCAATAGATGTCGAGCTAATGCTATTCCATCACCCCCATTGTTTCCTATCCCACAGAATAAATGAATTTTTACAGGAGCACCGTGCATACGCAAATGAATCCAATTAAATAGTTGTAATGCAGCACGTTCCATTAATTCATCACTAACTATTTCTTCTTTTTCAATTGAAATCTGATCTGCTTTATAAATCTGTTTTGCATTGTATAATTTCATTCTCACTTTATTTTACTACTAAAAATTAACGATTCCGCAAAAAATTGTGGAATCATTTGATAGGGATATCAAATGTACTACTTTTGATGCTCAACCATTAGTATTATGGACTGCGATAAGACAGGCATAAATTTATTTATTACAGCACTTACCAAATTTAATGGTACTATAATCACATGGTTCACCCCTTGGGGGTCATAATGATATTTCTCCATCTCTGTGTTTAATTACACCATTTCTTAAATTAAAAGTCAATATTTCAATAGCATGAAAGTTCTAAAATTTGGTGGTTCATCTGTAGCCAATCCTGAAAATATAGTTAAGATTAAAAACATAATTTCTACCTATCAAGACCATATAGTATTAGTGGTCTCTGCTCTTGGTGGAGTTACTGATTTATTGTTGCAAGCTGGCACTATGGCTTCTTCACAAGATCAATCTTATCAACAAGTACTTACCTCTCTTGAGGAAAGACATCTTACAACCATTAAAGAATTACTGCCTGTTACAGCGCAAAGTAAGGTGCTTAGCAAAGTAAAAAGTGAGTTCAACGTTTTAGAAACATTATTAGAAGGAGCTTATTTCATTGGTGAAATAACCCCTAAACTATCTGATAAAATTGTGAGTTATGGAGAATTACTTTCATCATATATAATCAGTGAATACCTAATTAACGAAAATCTAGATGCTGAATTTAAAGATAGTAGGGATCTAATTATCACACATAAATTGAACGGCAAGAACATGGTGAATTTCACCAGAACCAATGCCAATTGTTCAACCTATTTTAATTCATCAAATAAGAAAATTATCGTTTGCCCTGGTTTTATAGCTACATCAGAAGAAGGCGTTTCTACAACCTTAGGTAGAGGCGGTTCAGATTATACTGCGGCTATTTATGCTGCAGCAATTGATGCTGAAATTTTAGAAATTTGGTCTGATGTTAGCGGTATGTATACTGCCAATCCGAAAATGGTAAAACAAGCCAAAGCAATACCTCATATATCATATGAAGAAGCTATGGAATTGTCTCATTTTGGAGCAAAAGTACTTTACCCACCTACCATTCAACCGGTATTATCAAAAGGAATTTCGATAGTAATTAAAAATACATTCAGTCCTGATGAAGCTGGAACATTAATCACCAAATCTAAAAACGAAAAAGGTAAAACCGTACGAGGTATAAGCCATATAGGAAATATTGCCTTGTTATCTTTAGAAGGCCCTGGCATGGTAGGTATACCCGGAATATCTAAACGTTTTTTCGAAGTATTATCACAAGCAGATATTAGTGTTGTACTTATTACTCAAGCTTCTTCTGAACATTCTATTTGTGTTGGTATCTCTGCAGATGATGTTATAAAAGCAGTAAGTATTGTCAACGAAGCTTTTGAGTTTGAAATAGAAAGAAGTCGTATAAAACAAGTCATTCCTGAAAAGGATTTGGCTATAGTAGCACTAGTTGGTGATAATATGAAAAGTCACCAAGGATTAAGTGGTAAAATGTTCAGTACCCTTGGAAAAAACAATGTAAATATTCGCGTAATAGCACAGGGTGCATCTGAAAGAAACATATCATGCATCATAGATGAAAAAGATGTAAAAAAGGCTCTTAATGCATTACATGAAGAATTTTTTGAGGAAAATATAAAGCAACTAAACCTATTTGTAATGGGTGTTGGTAATGTTGGCGCAAAATTCTTAGAACAAATAAGGGAGCAACGTAAATTTTTAAAAGCTAATTTAAAATTGAACATAAGAGTTATTGGTATGTCCAATTCTCGAACAATGTTTTTTGATGAGAAAGGAATTGACTTAAACGATTGGCAATCGAAATTAGACCAAGGAGAGAAAGCAGATAAAGCTAGATTTTTAGAATTGGTCAATACTTTAAATTTTAGAAATAGCATTTTTGTTGATAATACTGCCAATGAAGAAGTTTCCAATACGTATAGTGCGTATTTAAGTAACAGCATATCAGTTGTTACGTGTAACAAAATTGCTTGCTCCTCGGCCTATGAAAATTATTCAAACCTAAAATCTTTGGCAAGAATCTATAATGCACCATTTTTATTTGAAACTAATGTGGGAGCTGGCTTGCCTATTATAGACACTTTAAAACATTTAATCACTTCTGGCGATAAGATTCTAAAGATTCAGGCGGTGCTATCTGGTAGCTTAAATTTTGTTTTTAATAATTTTAATGAGAACACTACTTTTCATGATGTTGTAAAACAGGCTCAAGAAGAAGGCTATACCGAACCAGATCCTAAAATAGATTTAAGTGGTGTTGATGTAATGCGGAAAATATTGATTTTAGCAAGGGAAAGCGGTGATCAATTAGAAATAAGCGACATTAAAAATAATCCATTTCTACCTAAAGAGAGTTTAAATACTAACAATAACGACGATTTTTTTGCTTCTTTGATAAAAAATGAATCCCATTTTCAATCTTTATTTTCAAGTGCTAAAAAAGCAGATAGTAAATTAAAATATGTAGCTCAATTTGATGAAGGTCAGGCAAGCGTAGGTTTACAAGAAATACCAAAAGGGCATGACTTTTACAACCTTGAAGGCAGTGATAACATAGTACTTTTTTACACGAAAAGATACCCACATCAACCTTTAATAATTAAAGGTGCTGGTGCAGGGGCTGCTGTTACAGCTTCCGGAATATTCGCAGATATTATTAGAATAGGTAACTTTTAAGAAAAAAAACACTTTACAAAATGAATCAAAACGAAATAAAGGTTTTTTGCCCTGCAACGGTAGCAAATATTTCATGTGGCTTTGATGTACTTGGTGTTGCCCTAAATTCGGTCGGTGATGAAATGATTGTTAGAAAAGTTCCGCATAAAGGGATTCAAATCACCAAAATTTCAGGACAAGATTTACCTAAAGAGACATTGTTCAATGTAGCTGGTGTGGCTGGTAATGCTTTTCTAGTGTCTGCTGATTACGATGGCGGGTTTGAAATTGAAATCAATAAAAAAATAAAGCCTGGCAGCGGTATCGGTAGCAGTGCAGCTAGTTCTGCCGGTGCGGTATGGGCTATGAATTATCTTCTAGGAAATCCATTTAATAAAACTGAATTAGTGAAATTTGCTATGGAAGGCGAACGGCTGGCCAGTGGTGTGGCCCATGCAGATAATGTTGCTCCTGCCCTATTTGGCGGCTTCACTCTCGTACGTAGTTATAATCCATTGGACATTGTAACCATACCAGCACCATCTGAGTTGTATGTTACTATTATACATCCGCAGATTGAAATAAAAACTTCCGATTCTCGAAAAATATTAAAGACCACTATCTCAATGGAAACAGGAATAAAACAATGGGGAAATGTTGGCGGACTTGTAGCTGGTTTATTTAAAGAAGATTACGAACTAATCGGCCGTTCATTAGAAGACCATATTGTAGAACCTATTCGCTCTATCTTAATACCAGGATTTGATGAAGTTAAAAAAGTATCTTTAGCAGCAGGTGCTTTAGGCTCAGGCATCTCAGGGTCAGGACCTTCAATTTTCGCTTTTAGCAAAGGAAAAGAAACTGCTTTAAAGGTTGGGAATGTGATGAAATCGGTTTACGACAAAATTGGCATTGATTACGAAATACATATTTCTAAAGTTAATATGGAAGGCGTAAAACTTTTATAATTTAAGAACTATCACATTGACAACTGATAAATACATTCGACTTGAAATTCTATAGTTTAAATAATACAGCACCCGTAGTTTCTTTTGATAAAGCCGTAATTAACGGAATTGCGCCTGACAAAGGATTATACTTTCCCGAAGAAATTAAACCGTTACCTAGTTCTTTTTTTGAGGAAATCGAAAAGAAATCCAATGAAGAAATCGCCTTTGCGGCAATTCGACAATTCGTAGAAGGTACCTTACCAGATAAGGTCTTAAAAGATATTTTGAAAGAGGTGTTGGATTTTGATTTTCCAATAGTTGCTATAACGCATAACATTGGTACATTAGAACTTTTTCATGGTCCTACAATGGCATTTAAAGATGTTGGTGCCCGGTTTATGGCACAATGTTTAGGTTATTTTTCGAGGTCCAATAAACAAGAAGTAACCGTATTGGTTGCTACTTCTGGCGATACTGGCGGTGCCGTTGCAAATGGATTTCTTGGTGTAGAAGGGGTTAAGGTTGTTATTCTTTATCCGAGTGGTAAAGTTAGCGATATACAAGAACGCCAATTAACAACATTAGGTCAAAACATAACCGCTTTAGAGGTTGATGGTACATTTGATGATTGCCAGTCCATGGTTAAAAATGCCTTTTTAGATAAAGATTTATTGGCACATATGAAATTAACATCGGCCAACTCAATTAATGTAGCACGTTGGTTACCTCAACTTTTTTACTTCCTTTTTGCCTACAAACAAGCAAAATCTAAAGGAAAAGACATTATTTTTTCTGTGCCTTCTGGTAATTTCGGGAATATCTGTGCAGGTTTGGTTGCACAACGTTTAGGTATGCCGGTAAAACATTTTATTGCGGCTACTAATGTAAACGACACGGTACCACAGTTCATGTCGACAAAAGAGTATACACCAAAACCATCTACGGCTACTATTTCTAATGCTATGGATGTTGGTGATCCAAGTAACTTCATTCGTATTCGACATTTGTTTCAAGATGATTTCGAAGTTTTGAAAAAAAACCTTTCCTCCTATTCTTTTAATGATGAACAAACAAAGGAAGCTTTAAAAGAAATTTATAATATTAATGGATATATCGCTGACCCACATGGTGCAGTAGGTTATCTTGGACTTAAAAAATATCAAGAACTACATCCTAATACATATGGTATATTCTTAGAAACTGCCCACCCGGTCAAATTTTTAGATATTGTAGAAGAAACCCTATCTGAGAAATTAGATATTCCTGCACAAATACAAAAGGTGATGGGCAAAACCAAAGTATCATCTAAGATTTCAACCTATGAGAATCTCAAAGATTTTCTTATGTCTTCTTAATCAGAGTATATAGATTACAATATTTTCCCAAATAGCTGTTCAATCAGAATTGCTTCTATTTATTTTCGATAAATTTGTGTCGCCGATAAATAATAGAAGATGAAAAATACTGCGCTTACCAAAACACATGAATCGCTTGGTGCTAAAATGGTTCCATTTGCTGGATATAATATGCCAGTTTCGTATGAAGGCGTCAATGCTGAACATGAAACTGTACGCAAAGGTGTGGGCGTATTTGACGTTTCTCACATGGGAGAATTTTTAATTTCTGGTCCAAATGCATTAGGGTTGATTCAAAAAGTAACTTCTAACGATGCATCTAAATTGACCATTGGTAGAGCACAGTATAGTTGTTTACCAAATGAGACAGGTGGAATTGTTGATGATTTAATTGTTTATCGCATCAAAGAAGAACAATATTTATTGGTTGTAAATGCATCTAATATTGATAAAGATTGGGCTCATATTTCAAGCTATAATAATGAGTTTAAAGCGGATATGAAAAATATATCCGAAGGCTATTCCCTATTAGCTATTCAAGGCCCTAAAGCGGTTGTAGCTATGCAACCCTTGACCTCCATAGATTTATCAGCTATAAAATTCTATCATTTCGAAGTAGCAGATTTTGCAGGCATTGAACATGTTATTATTTCTGCTACAGGATATACGGGTTCTGGCGGATTTGAAATTTATTGCAAGAATGAAGATGTAAAACAAATTTGGGACAAAGTATTTGAAGCCGGTGCAGATTTTGGAATAAAACCAATAGGATTGGCAGCAAGGGATACTTTACGACTAGAAATGGGATATTGTCTTTATGGAAATGATATTGACGATACAACCTCTCCTTTGGAGGCTGGATTAGGATGGATCACAAAATTCACAAAAGATTTTGTCAATTCAGAAGCGCTTGAAAAGGAAAAAAAACATGGTATGGAACGAAAATTGGTTGCCTTCGAATTAGATGACCGAGGCATTCCAAGACATGGTTATGATATCGTTGATGGAAATGGAAAAGCCATAGGGGTAGTAACTTCGGGTACTATGTCACCATCACTAGGAACAGGAATAGGCTTGGGATATGTACCTATTATTTTTTCTGAACTAGGAAGTAAAATTCAAATTCAAATTCGCAAGAATGCCATACCTGCTACCATAGTAAAACTACCATTTTATAAAAATTAATGAAAGACTTTCAACGTGTTCTTGATACCATCAATGAAACAGCTAATAAAGCTGTAGAAAGAGGTACCATAGCTAACTATATTCCAGAATTAGCGAAAATTGATATGCAAAAGTTCGGCATCCATTTAATAGATATTGGACAACATCATTTTTCTGCAGGTAAAGGTGCTGAACGTTTTTCAATTCAGAGTATCTCTAAAGTTTTGACGATTTCAATGGCACTAGGGCTAATTGGGGAAAAGGTATGGGAGCGAATAGATGTAGAACCTTCTGGTGACCCATTTAATCATTTATCTTTATTGGAGCTAGAGAATGGTATCCCTAGAAATCCATTAATTAATCCAGGAGCAATTGTTGTAGCTGATATACTGATATCACAATTAGCGCATCCGAAGGAAGAATTTTTAGCTTTTGTTAGAAATTTAGCCAATGATGATTCTATTACTTACGATGAAGACGTAGCCCAATCTGAAAAACGAACAGGCTTTCGAAATTACGCCGCTGCCAATCTTTTAAAATCATATGGTAATTTAGAAAATGATGTAGATATCGTTTTAGATTTTTATTTTCACCAATGCTCATTATCTATGAGTTGTGAACAATTGACAAACACTTTTTTTATATTTATAAATCGGGGTAATTGTAGAAGAGGCAATACCTTTCTTACAATTCGCCAAGTAAAGCGTATCAACGCATTAATGCTTACTTGCGGTTTTTACGACGAATCTGGTGAGTTTGCATTCGAAGTAGGCTTACCTGGAAAAAGTGGAGTTGGCGGTGGCATTGTTGCATTATTGCCTAATAAATTTTGTGTTGCCACTTGGTCACCAGGTCTTAATAAAAAAGGCAATTCAAAATTAGGAATGCTTGCCTTAGAAAGATTGACAACAGAAACTGAACTTTCTATTTTTTGAGTTTGGAAAATAATAAAATATTGATCCTCGGTGGTAGCGGCTTCATAGGTAATGCAATTTATAAAGAGCTTTGTAATTATTTTGACACCTATGGCACCTATTGTCACGCTTCAAATTCATTCTCTTCTAACAAACAATTTGTGCATTATAATTTAGAAGAAGATGATATCGTTGAGGTTTTAGAATCAGTGAAACCGCAAATCATAATTTCTGCCTTAAGAGGTAATTTTGCCGCTCTTATAATAGCTCACGAGCATATTTTGGAATATATTACCAAACAAGATTGCAAAATATATTTTATTTCTTCGGCAAACGTTTTCGATGCCTATAGTAAATATCCATCTTACGAGATGGATAAAACGTTATCTGAAAGTATATATGGAAGACTGAAAATTAGAATTGAAAATATGCTTCTTCGTTTACCAAAAGAAAAAATGGCTATCTTAAGAATACCAATGGTATTTGGAAATAGTTCTCCAAGAATACGGGATATGAAAAAGGCTATCATCGAGAATGAACCTGTAGAAGTATTTCCAAACTTAATTTTAAACGTTACAAATGATGATAAGGTAACGCAGCAAATTCATTATCTTATAAATAGAAATAAAACAGGAATTTATCATTTGGGCAGTAATGACCTAACACATCATGAAGATTTTATAAAGGAAATTTTAGAACGCGTAGGTAATTTCAATCCTATTTTGAAAAGGGTATATACTACCAATGAAGATCGATATTTGGCAGTACTGCCCAAAACCAATAAATTACCAAAAAATTTACAATTTACATATCAAGATATTATTGATCATCATGTCCTTAATTAGCAACAATTATGAAAGAAACAGAAAAATTTACTGATCAACAAATTGCAGATTACCTAAGTCAATTTGATGGTTGGGAATATGTAGATGGCGCAATAGAAACAACTTTCGAATTCAAAGATTTTAAAGAAGCGTTTTCTGTAATGACTCGTATTGCCTTTGAGTGCGAAGCCCAAAATCACCACCCTGATTGGAGCAATGTATATAAGACTTTAAACATTCGTTTGAGCACCCATGATGCAAATGGCGTTACCGAAAAAGATTTTGTACTTGCACGAATTATCGAAGATATAATAGAAAGCGAATAATAATAACCAAGTCAAAACCAAAAAACAAATGTGTTCAGTAAAGGAGTTTTATGATTTCTGAACATCTCTTGTTTTTGTACATTTGTTTTTAAAATAAGTAACCATGGGAAGAGCTTTTGAATTTAGAAAAGCACGTAAAATGAAAAGATGGTCAGCAATGTCCAAGGCCTTTACACGTATTGGTAAAGATATTGTCATGGCTGTAAAGGAAGGTGGGCCAGACCCAGATTCCAATTCACGCCTTAGAGCGGTTATCCAGAATGCCAAGTCGGTTAACATGCCTAAAGACAATGTTGAACGTGCTATTAAAAGAGCAAGTGATAAAAGCCTAGGTGATTATAAAGAAGTACTTTTTGAAGGATATGCTCCGCATGGTATTGCAATTCTTGTTGAAACCGCTACTGACAATAATACCAGAACTGTTGCGAATGTTAGAAGTTATTTTAATAAGTGTAATGGAAATATGGGAACCTCAGGATCTGTAGAATTCATGTTCGATCACACCTGTAATTTCCGAATCCCCACAGAAGGAACCGACCCAGAAGAATTAGAGTTAGAATTGATTGATTTTGGTGCAGAAGAGGTTTTTGTAGATGATGATGGTATTTTAATATACGGCCCATTTGAAAGTTTCGGTGCAATACAAAAAGAATTAGAAAATAGAGAACTTGAAATACTTTCCTCAGGTTTTGAACGAATTCCTCAAGTAACTAAAGCCTTATCGGAAGAAGAAGCTGCAGATGTAGAAAAACTTTTAGAAAAGCTAGAAGAAGATGACGATGTACAGAATGTGTATCATTCTATGGAAGAATAACCTCATTCAAGTTTTTAGAATATTTAAAAGGAGACCAATTGTTCTCCTTTTTTATGGTTGGCCTTATTAAATTAAAGTATTAATCTGCTTTTCGGGCAACAGTCCATTTATTCTCGAATAACGACATTGTTGTTTTTGCCATGAGTATCAATAAAATTGGACGTTGTTCTAGCAGTTCTCGATTTTTCCAAATTGTAATTGATATAAAACAAGCATTATCATATAAAATTCCTTTATCGCTTTACTAACTATATGTAAATCAAAATTAACGCAATTATAAAAGCCACTCAAATGAGTGGCTTTTTCTATGCAATTAATGCACATTTTAGGTTATACAATACTTTTTATCTTAATTATGGTTCCAATGTATTTCAAATCATCGGAACCATATTTACTTCCATTATTTCCTTAGAATTTTTAAGGTTTCCGTTCCATACACAGATGTCATGCGGATGAAATACAATCCTATAGGTAATTCTACCGTATTCAAATTAATTTCATTCTCACCTTTCTTTAACGTGTATGATCCAAAATCCTGAACTTTTTGCCCAATACCATTATACAATGATAGTGTGCCATTCATATTTAATGGAGACTCTATCTTAATATTCAAATTATCCTTAAATGGTACAGGATAAGCCGTCAGATCTAGATTGGCCGTTAAGGTTTTTTTAGGTTCTGTTCTAATCGGACAAACATCGGCATGAAGCACTACATAGAAGTTCCCCGAATTTCCAACATTTACACTATCGAAAGTAAAAGTAATAAAATCCCCTTCTACCGTATCCTTATAAGGAAACTGACCTGGAGCGGTGGTGAACCTACCATTATTATCTGTAGGTAAAACTTCAGTACCAACATATAAATCCGCTTTCGTCATTTTATATCCAGTTAAGGTAGAAACTGTTACTTCAACAGCACCATCGGTGTATGTGACCTCCACATTTCCTACCAGAGCACCACTTAAAATATTACACAGACCAGCAGCCGCATATAAATCCATGTTATACGATCCATTGGTAGATGGGAATTTATTTGTCCATCCCCAATTATTACTATTGACATTAGGAATTTCTGTGAAACATGTTCTGATAGTTTCGTCCGCAGATCTAGCGTATGCTGTTTCACATTGGTCGATGGTTCCTGAACCGCAGTCATTATTGTTAACAATAATGTCCCAGATACATGTCACTTCGTTCCAGACAGCTGTCTCGTTACACGCTGTTATTGGCATCTCAGGTTGTACACCAGTAACGTCCCATTCGCAGGTAACTTCGTTAAATGTCGCGGTTTCGTAGCATTCCGTCATAGGCTCCATGGGTTTCTCCCCATTGATTTCCCAGTCGCAGATCTGATCGCTCCAGACCGCAGTTTGGTAGCATAGCGTCATTGGCATCTCCGATTGACCATCTATAATGTCCCATTGGCAGTCAGCTTCGTTCCATACCGCGGTTTCGTAGCATTCCGTTACTGGTTCCATGGGCTTATCCCCGTTAATCTCCCAATCACAGATCTGATCGCTCCAGATCACAGTTTGGTAGCATAGCGCCTTAGGCATATCTGGTTGTGTGCCAGTTACATCCCATTCGCAGGTAACTTCGTTAAATGTCGCAGTTTCGTAGCATTCTGTCATGGGCTCCATGGGCTTCTCCCCATTGATTTCCCAGTCGCAGATCTGATCGCTCCAGACCACAGTTTGGTAGCATAGCGCCAAAGGCATATCCGGTTGTCCATCTTTTATGTCCCATTCGCAGTTATCATTGTTCCATACCGCCGTCTGAAGACACTCCGTCATGGGCTCCATAGGTTTATCACCGATTACGTCCCAACTACAAGTTTGCGTGTTCCATGATGCCATTTGGTAGCATTCCGTCATAGGCATCTCTGGTCGTTGACCATCTATAATGTCCCATTTGCATGTAGTACCGTTCCATTCTGCTGTTTGGTTACAGTCTGTCATTGGCTGTATCGGTTTCATACCGGAAATAATCCAACTACAGCTTTGCTCGTCCCACACCGCAGTCTGGTAACATTCAGTCATTGGTGCTTCATCTTTTATGCAGATAGTATCATCACATGCATCTGGAATTCCGTCATTATCCATGTCCACATAATCATCTCCTTTATCACAGATATCGAAACAATCGGCAACACCATCGCCATCTTGGTCAAAACCTTCATCTATCAGGCCATCACCATCGTTATCGATACCATCACAAACCTCTTGGTTCGGTTCGGTAATCGTTATGCTACATTGTGATGTAGCTCCGGTGGCATCCGTAATGGTCACATAATGGGTGCCTGCTTTTAAATTACTATTTAATTGCTGCGTTGAACCATCATCCCATAAAAAGGTATGTGGTCTATAGCCTCCATTACCATGAACCATGGCAGACCCATCTTTTGCGTCGTGCACACTAACATGCTTATAAA